>Ga0194125_10006165_pt1 | contig 17845 bp, 18 predicted proteins | sample TA2KigC250mmetaG_FD_148626 | JGI IMG/M metagenome (GOLD analysis project Ga0194125, IMG submission 148626) | Freshwater microbial communities from Lake Tanganyika, Tanzania - TA2015034 Kigoma Deep Cast 250m | ecosystem: Environmental > Aquatic > Freshwater > Lake | place: Tanzania: Lake... | reverse complement strand
GTTTCCTTAACTGGCGATTCTTCTTTCTTCTTTTCCTCAGCAGTATCCGGCAACAGAGAAACGCTCTTCACCTTCTCGAAAGGAATTAAAACTGACCCGAGGTTGGAGCGGCCCCTGAAAAAGGAATGTTGTCTGAGCCTCAGAGTGTCTTTTTTTCCGGTGGTGAATTGAACCATAACCCAGTAATTCGCCCCTACCTGTTTGATCTCAAAAGAAGTGATCTCCTTCCAGTCGACCCTCTCAATTCCTCCTGCCCGGTCAATGGAAAAGGTCCTTCTCCCATCCATCGAGAAATCGGCGATCTGAAGGATACCACCTTCGACCGTTTCAACCTTTGCATCGATGCCGTAGCAGAGCGATGGAATTATGACCAGCGCAAGAATCAGAGAGAACAGCAGTTTCATAAGATACCTCACATAAGGTCTTCCTGACTACATTTTTCAGTCATTTTTTTTAACCACCTCTGTGCCCAACTTCCCCTTGAACGGCCTTCGGGTTGGAAATAAGATTTTGGGGTCACTTTCGAAATTCCATTTGTTTCCAAAAAAAGCAATCCAACAGGGCAGGCATCCTTGCTATTCTTCAATGGCGGGAAGGGAGATTTTTTTTAAATGTCAAAGGTGAAAGTAAAAGAGTAAAGCGTTGAACCTTTTATCGTTCGGAAATTTAAGATCATTCATCCTGTTTAGTTTTGGCTTCGTCAATTGTTCCTTGAAGCTGATTGTTTTTTTCGAGGAAGGAATCTCTTCATTCTTTTAGAAAGAAGAAGCCATTCAAGACGAATGGTTGTTTTATAGATGCTGATTTTCCAGAGGACCCCCGGGACTAGCGGTGCCTTCCGATGCCCAAGGGCCGTCGAGTGTGACCCCGTGGTGGAAATAAAACTTTTCGTGTTCTGGTTAATGAAAGTTACGTATTTACGAATTAACGTCTTGGTTAGTTCGGCTGGAATCTTTTTGGTGGTCTCCGCCGGTCTCAAGATGCAAAGTATTCAAGGATTTCATCAGATTTTCGAGCCTCTTGGAGTGAAAATCGAAATTCCTCTGAAGGTTCCGGATAGCAGCAATATGTTCTTCCATTTGATCAAGAATATCTTTCATGAGGTTTCCTCCCCAAAATGCATAGGGTAATACTGCGAAGAATATGGAACCAAGAGTTTGATTGTCAGCCCGTTATCTTCTTCATCTGCCAGTTTGGAATTTCGACTCTATGTCAACTTTTCTTGCTGAAATATTTCTCTTAAGCCGTCGAAGGGACTCGAAACGGCCCCAGCAGTTATCGTCTTTCCTTCATTCTTCTTTGCGGTTTAAACATCCTTTTCCCGTGCGCGCATTAAGGGTTTCGATGACTTTGTTCGATATTGGAAAACTGTGGTTTGAAAGCTTCAGAATTTTATCAACTCCCCGTGTAAATCTTACTTTCTCATAATGAATGTTAAGGTTAAGTCTGGCAAAGATGTAGCAAGTGAAAAGAGGTTTAGTTACTCGAACCATTTTCCCGTGGTTATTCCGGTAGGTCTCGACTAACGGAAGAAAGACTTCTATTCCTTGTTTTTCCAGGTTGCCCTCAACATGGTGCTCATCTCCAGGTTTGGTTCGGATAATGTACCACAGGGAGGAATCGTTATGGGTGATATTATTGTCCATGATCTTTAGCGTTACTTCTCCTATGTGGTCTTCTTACGGTGTGACATTGTGCATTTGTCCTTTTTGCAAAATTGAATTGCGAGGAGCATTGCGGCAGTGATACCAACGATATCGAGCATAACATCAGTGAATGATGCGTCGCGGTTAGGGACATATTTCTGATGGACCTCGTCGGCAATGGCAACCGCAAGGGCAATTAGGCCCGGAAAGACAAAGTTGCGAAATACGCGTATGGCTTGAACGCTTGGCTCATTAACAATTGTCGTTTTATTTAATTGGTTCGTTGGATTGCTTGAGTTTATCGTGTTTTTAGGCTCCTGACTCAAATCTTTATGATGTGTTTGGGTTTTTGATTCATTGCGTGATTGCGTCATTGGAACCATAGAGAAGATCAGAAGGCCAGTCAATAGTCCATAAAGTGGAATGTGAAGGAGGCTGTAGGAATTGAATGCTGCTATATTGGAAATCACTGGAGAATCGGAGAATAGGAAGATTGCTGATATGTAAATAACGGATAGAACGGAAAAGATTACGTTCATCAGTATAGCTTTTTCCTCGGTTGTGCCAATTGTTTTGGCAACCAAGTTAAACCATCAGCACATTTGCGCCTTGCCATCCCGAAGGGAAGCTGGATACCTATCATGCTTTGTCACAGTTTGTTAATAGCTTCTTTCAGTTCGGTAAGATTGAATGGTTTTTCTAAACATGGATTGGGGACTGAGTTTATAAACACTCTCGTTTGATCACCCAATATGTCCCCTGTTGAGAAAATGATTCGGTTTTTTAAGATGGGCCATTTCTTTTTGACAATGTTGTAAAAATCGATTCCGCTCATTTCAGGCATTTTTATGTCACAGATTACGAAGTCAAATTCTTCGATGGAGCCTAATGCTTCAAGGAGACTTATAGCTATCTTCATATCGGTGGCCGTGCTGATTTCACATCCCAGTTCTCCAAGAAACATAGATGTCACGTTGACAATGTTAGTGTCGTCGTCAATTACCAAGCCCTTCATCCCTTTCAGGTTCTTATTAACTCCTCCGCCATTCTCTCTTTTTTTACGGTCCAACACGGTGACGGGAAGGGTTAATATGAAGGTTCCGCCCTTTCCCCATTCGCTTTCCTGCCTCATTGTCCCTCCGTGTTCTGCGAGGATACCATAAGAAATCGCAAGCTCCTGTCCAGTCGCTATTTCTTGTGTTCCACGTCCGTTGTGAGAGATCGTTATTTCTATCTGGTCTTCTATTTTACGAGAGGTGATCTGAATTTCGCCCAATCCCCCGGATTCCGAAACAGCTTTTTCCGCATTATTGATCAGGTTTAGAAATACTTGTTGGATCTGCTTTGGATCGAGATAGGTGAGAGGAATGTTTGGCGAAAGCTGTTTCACCATGTTAATATTTTTCGAATTTAGACTTGTAATCTTTTTTTCGAGCACTGCTTCGATTAAGACGTTAATATCCTGGATTTCTCTTGTGGGTCTTTCTTTTTTCATGAGGGTTACGTGATCCCTGATGATTTGAGATGCCCGTTGGGCTTCCTTGATAATCTCTCCTAGCTGTTTCTGTAATTCCGGATCAGCTGTTCTATTCAGTGAAAGTTGGGCATATCCGATCACGCTCGCCAGGGAATTGTTTAACTTATGAACAAGCTGAGGCAGGGCATTTCTGGCATTTAATGCTTCCTCATCGAGCCCGGGTGGAAAAGATGTCTGTTTTCCCATATCTCATTGTCCTCTTACAATGTCTTTGTTTTTGAAACGGACTTCAAGGGCAACTGAATGACGCTTATTTAATTCTTTTGCTGCATCATTGTTCAAATACTCCTCTACCTTTTCACAGATGGTAATACAGCGCAAAGAGTGCTCGTAATCTTCGGACAACCATTTAACAGTAATTTCCCCTTTTAATTCTCTTATCTTCAACGGCAATCAGTAGCAAAGCTTGTCGTCATGGTTAAATGTGAATGGGTTCCACATCGAGTTCGTCTATCTCGACAGAGGCAGCTTCTTTAAGCAGGTCCACCGTGATAACAAGGCGGTGCTTTAAAGGTTGGATTTTAATTAGAAATCCCTCAATGCCGACAAGGGGTCCGTTTACGACCCGAACTCTCATTCCCTCTTTCAGATAAGGGTAGTGGGTAACCGCTAAGTTATCCTTCATCAAGACCTGAATGGCATGGATCTGCTCAGCAGGGATAGGTGTTGGTTTTCCATCGGTGCCAAGAATCTTAACCACACTGTCGGTCTTCAAAATTTCGAGATGGCTATAGGGGGTCATCAGTGTCCTTACGAAGACGTAACCAGGAAAGAGGGGAACCTTGATCTTCTTCCGGCGATCCTTTCTTCGACTCCATTTTTCGATCAGCGGGAGAAAGGTTTCTATATCCTTTCTGATGAGTCGGTCATTTGCCTTCTGCTCATGTCTTGATTTTATATAGGTAGCGTACCAACAGGGAGTCATTGAGTCAAAGCGATCTCAAAAAGTATAGCTTCGCTTCCTCGATTACAAATGTCTCTGTAATCGTCCTATTTCCTTGATTTTTCTTGTAAATTCCAACTACGTTCCCAGTCTAAGCACTGGATTCAGGGAGAACAAAATCTCTTTTTAAACCAATCCGTCCCCTCTCCTGATCAAAGCCAAGTCGAAGAACCATTGCAAAAATAAAGGTAAAGAGAAAGGCGTTGGCAGGAATTTGAATATTTCTTTCGACAAGACTGTGAAACATCAATGCCAGAACTCCTACCAACCCACCTATCCCGATATACCTTTTTGAATCCCTCACGGATAGAGATCGAATTCCTGAGAAGGCTTTAAGAAATACGGGAACGAATATCATGATGAGCATCCCCATTCCCACAAGACCGACTTCTGAGGCTAATTGAAGCGGGTCATTCTCCGCGTGGGTGACAAGTCCCCGAATATGAAATGATCGATACATGGGGAAGATTTGGGCAAAGGTTCCGAGACCGGAGCCAAACAAGGGGAAGTCTTTGAATATCCGGAAGGTATCCTTCCAAATCATCCACCTCGACTTAAAATCCTCAGAGGCAGTGAAGAACCGGCTGATCACCGCATCGAGCCCGATCCATGCCGCCCAGAGCAAGGCCAGTCCGAGGATCAGTGCCGATGTCCTTGAAAATCTGCGTTCTTTTTGAGGGCTTCTAAAGAGGAGCGTGATCAGGCTGAAAGAAAGAAGTAGGCTCGAAATCCCCATTCTCGATGCCGTAAAGAAGAGACCCAAGATCATGACAATCACGCTGAACCCGATGAGAAGTGCCTTTCCATCCAAGGAGGAGAGTTGCTGACGCCAATCCGCATACCTACTTCTTTGAAGAGTCTCACGGGAAAAAAGGAATCCTACGCTTAAAGGTATTACCATAAGCAGATAACCTGCGAGGTAGTTGCGGTTGATAAAGGTTCCGGTGACTGAAGAAACCAGAAATTCACTTTTCACGTAGAGGATGGATCGGTTGCCGCTGAAGAATTCGTACATCCCGTACAGGGATTCCCCAACCCCGATGAGCAGGATCGCGAAGATGAACTGACTGGCTCGCCGGTACTCACACAGCAAACTTGATCGGACGAGGAAGAGGAAGAGTCCGATAAGCGTAAACCATTTGAGGAACTCAATCTGGGTTCCGAAAGGAAACAGGGAAAGCTGAAAACTCAAAGCTCCGGCTTCGGCGGGAGGGCTTCCCATTAGTAATTGGTTGCGAATTTCAAAGGCTTTGTGCGAAATCAGTTTTAGGATTCCAGACGGAAGGGGAACGGTTTGAAAGAGGATAAGACAGAGAAATAAGAAAAGGAGAATTACCGTAATTGGTGAAATCTGATTTGACCCTGTATCCTGAACCGGATAACGTTCAGTTCCGTCATGCAACCCGATTGACGTGCGACGAATTGCCAATTTCGAATCTCTGAGGGTTTGAATAACGCCCAGTATTATCATGAGAATGATGGTTAGTTCCATCAAAGAAAAGGCTATAAGTTCGACTGAACCGAAGGCGATGGGAGTAAAAACAAGAAGGAAAATAAGAATCCACTTGATTATTTGGTCAATCATGGCTTCCCTTAACGAATGGCGATTGGATCCGGGACGTTGGGTTTTCGGCCTTCCAGTACAGCTTGTGGATATTCGATCACCATTTTCCTGGCCTCTTTTCTACCTACAATCCTCTCTGCAGCTCGAACAGCTTCTGAAAGGATGGGTGGCCTTCCAGCGATGGAATGGGCGTCGGAGGCAATGAAATGGACGAGTCTGCTTGCGAGCAGTTTTTCGGCAACTCGCCTAACCTCAAGGCCGAACCCTCCTGTCAAGCTCATAGCCGTGACCTGTCCAAGACATCCCATCCTTATCATCTCATAATACCGCTGGGGTCTCTGCCCCACTTCGAGATTCCTCTCCGGATGACTGATGATAGGCGTAACTCCTCTTGCAATCAATTTGAAAAGGACTTCCTCAGCTTTAGAGGGTATCCCCTGGAAAGGAAATTCGAGGGATAGGCATTTTCCGACATCGCCCACTGTTGTCGCGTTTCCCTGTTCCAACTGGCTGAGGACTTCTTCACAGAAATGGAAATCCGCTCCAGGAAGAATCCTTAAATCCAGTCCACGTTGCTCCCGGTTGCGAAACCCGCTTGAATCTTCGATTTTCGATTGGTGGCAAAAGGAAATTTCGGGCTGTGGATCCTTAAGCTCCTTTATCAGGTCGTTGAGTTCTCGGACTTTGACGAGGATGGTTGACCGATTATTTCGGTAAGAGCCATTCATAGTGTGAGGTGTGGCCACAATTGTTCTTACTCCATCTTTGTAGCTGGCCAAACACATTTCGACAGATTCCCCAAAGTTCTCAGCCCCGTCATCCAACCCGGGCAGGATGTGAGCATGAAGGTCTATCATCATCTCATCCGATCATGCTGGTATTGGAGGGTAGAAATCTTTAGCTGTTCTCCCTCTCTGACTAATTCCCACTCGATGTTGCCGTTCCATTGGCGGATGTCGCCTGCCTTATGCACCTGTTTGATTTCATACGAGCTTCTTACTCGGACGCCATTTGCTGAAATCTCTATCTTCGGATATCTGAGTCGGTAAGCCAGGTTTAAGCTCTCCCTGAAAAAATCGGTGTAAATCTTTCTTATCTTTTTAAAGCCGTCCTTATTATTCTGGATGGCTTTCGAAGAGAAGAAGGAAAGAAAACCTTCAATATCCTTCCGGGTATACCGGTCAATATAAGCTGCAAGGAACTCTCCCACTTCCTCCTCGGTTGTAGAGGATCCGACGGAGTTGACATGTACAGTCCGTACCTCGATACCGACTGTAGGGGTGGGAGTTGTAGCCTGACCTGCGTTTTCTGTTTCAGGGTGTTTCGGTGCTGAGTCCTTTGGTTCGATCTGGTCTGTTCGTAAAACACGCAGAGTAGAAATAGCTTCTGTTTTCTCTCCGGATTGCTTGGCCTTCTCAGCCCTTTCAATCTTCGGTAGGCTAGGCATAATAGTTTCATCCTGAACAGTTTTTCTGATCTCCTCTGACGTTTCTGATTTCAAGACAGCTTGTGAAGAAGTTTTGTCAACAGATTCCATTTGAGTAACTTCGGGAAAGGCCACAGAAGACTCTGTGCGAGCGGGAACGACCTTAGTTACCTCTTCTGTAACGGCTTCTCGGATGTCATTGGGAGGTAGCTTACTCAATTCTTTACTATCTACCTTTAGGGCTTCCGCCGATGCCTCGACTTCTGAAGCGAGGTTTCGGGTGGCAGGTTTTTGAGCTGATTTGTGGTCCGCCTGATTTATCTGTTTTTTTTCATCCAACGGGTTGGTCGGTTTTCCTTGGTTGATTTCCTTTCTGATGTCAGGTTTCGATGAAGAGGGAACAGGGTCTCTCTTTAAACTGATGATCCCAACCGCAAGGAAGACGGTTAAAATACTAATGACAAAGAAAAATTTCTTGAGATGAAATCCCCTTTTTTTCTTGCCATATGTCCGTTCGAGGTCGTATTGTAGTCTTGTGGAGGGATATTTCAGCACCTGATACGCTTCGTTTATCTCTTTGATTTTCTCTCCGGCCCTGGGGCTTTGACCTGAATCAGGGTGGTAATGTTTTGCCAGTTCGATCCACTGCTTTCGAATCTCTTCCTCAGTAGCACTCTCCCTTATGCCGAGGATCTTGTAATAGTTTTTCATCTTTTTTCCGTCCATCGTGTCTTACCGGTCACACGCTCTCTTCCGGCTTATCAGATAAACCACAAAATGGTTATCTCTTTTCGGTAAGTCTGATGTTATCAATCCATACGACTCCTGAGATGAATCGGTCAAACTTATCGGTCTTCTCCCTTCTAATTCTTACCAGGCCCCCTTGGGACTGGGGTGGTGTTCGGAAGGTAACCGTTAACTCTTTCCATGCGTTGTCCCCAATCAGCGACTCTGAGGTTCCGTGAAACGCTGCTGGGCCGATCCCTGAGATTTCTATCCTGATGCCGCTTTTGGTTGTCACTGCTTCGGTTTTCATATGGGCCTTCAGCACATAGTCAGTGCTGGGTTTTAGTGCCACGTATTGGTAGACGTGGTGAAAAGCGATATTCTTTTTTCCATCAAAGACAATTTTTAGCGAACTTTTTCCTTCGAGGGCTGTGGAATGATCGAAGGAAACTTGGGCTCCGGGGACATTGCCAATTTTCCAATCGAATCCACCTCCCAGGATTTCTTCATTTTCAAACCCTCCGTTGGTGATCAGGTTTCCGTCTGAAGGGATGGTTAACCCTTCCTCACGAAGTCTATCCTTCCAGACCTGAAAGGCCTCGCTGAGGTCGCCGTGGGCGATCAGGAATTCAATATGCCGAAGCGTCCCAGTCCGATCAGTCTTGATCCCGTAAGAGGCTTTTCTTTCCCAAGCCCTCTTAACCGATTCCTTATCATCTGTTTTGTAGAGATAGGAGAGGTATAGCTTGAACGATGAGGGATCTTTCGGAACGAGTCGTTCCAGGATAAACTCCGGATCGTTAATTACCTTTCCCAAGACCTCGTAGATAAGGGAGCTCTCGTCGGGATAATGGGTGAGGATGTATGAGAAGTGCTGAAGTGCATTTTCGAGGTCTCCGTGGCGGAGGAGAAGATTTCCGCTTACCCATCTTCCCCGATAGCCGGTTGGAAAGACTAAAACGGCATTATTTACAGCATATCTAAAGGCATCTTTTTCTTCCATTCTTTGGTAAACCTTTGCCAGGTCCAGCCAGTATGCCTGCTCAAGGGGATTTCGTTCAATCGACTTCCAGAGATAACGCTGCGATTCCTTCAGATCGGTATTTCGGATATCCCACTGATAGAAAACCCCTAATCTGTAAAAGGGATCTGGATTGTGGCGACTGAGGCGTGTAGCTTTGAGAAGGTTCTCTTTCGAAGGGGTTGTCTGGTACAGGGTGATATTCCTCCATAGGGAAATGACGTGATATCCCGCCACGAATAGGATACAGAGGGTGAGAATAGAAAAAAGAAAACGTTTCATGGATACCGATAATTCTCCTTAACGTTGCAAAGAAAAGGGAGGTGGGCATGCTTCCAATCCTTTACAATTGCGGATCGTTTCTATGTTTTATGGGGAACATTCGATGTCACCTGAGGTGACCTTTGAGGTATGCTTGAAACCTTAGAAGCCAACCATTTAAAGGTGCCGCTGTAAAGGATTTCCAGCACACCCACCTCCCTTTTCATGTAATTTTTATGCAACTGTAGGGTTCTTGCTTATAAAAAAATCTTTGTTTTAATGATTAGCGGTAATCCCGCATTCACCACCCTAATGATCTTTTCCGTGACCCAGAAAAACGGTTCATCGTAATCCTCCCTTTTTAGTAAATTTAGGGAGGAGGGATTTTAGGTGGAATCCGACTCCTCTGATGTTTGGGGAAGTTCTTTTTCCTTTCCCTCTTTCCCGTAATAGTGATGATATTTGTAGTAGTAATATCCGTAATCACTTCGGTGAATATCGACCCGGTTGATCACAACCCCGAGAATTTTGGCATTCACCTGTTGGAGGATCTCTTTTGTGCGTTGCAGTGTTTCCCTCGGTGTCTTGCCACCAACCACCAAGAGGATGACGCCGTCTACGGAGTTAGAGAGAATGAGGGAGTCTGCAAATCCGAGCACAGGCGGTGAATCGCAAACGATGTGATCAAACCTATCTCCCAAGGAATCCAGGGCATTTTTAAAGATCGTTGAGCCAATCAGTTCCGAGGGGTTGGGAGGTATGGGCCCGGAAGGGATGTAAAAGAGATTTGGGATCTCTGTTTTTTTCACAATGGATTCAAGATCTGCATGCCCGGAGAGGAAGGTTGAGAACCCGGCCCCATTTTCTTCAGCAAAGATCTTGTGAATCCTGGGGTTCCTCATATCGGTATCGATGATGACCACCTTAGCGCCGGTCTGAGATAAGGCGATGGCGGTGTTTATAACCGCAGTCGTCTTCCCTTCCCCCGGATTGGGACTGGTTATGAGGATTCGCTTCGGGGGTTTCTCAGAGAATGAGAGAAGGATAGAGGTCCGGATGCTCCGGTAAGCTTCTGATAGAAGCGATTTGGGATGGCCGTGGGTGACTAATTCGACCGGATAGGACGTTCCTTTTTCCAGTCGCTTCCTCCTCTCGTGTGAGATTTCAGGAACCAGTCCGAACGAAGGTAGTCGGACGAGCTGCTCTACATCCTCCGAGTTTTTCACTGTGTTATCGAGATATTCAAAGAAGAAAGCCAGCCCCACCCCAAGGAAGAGGCCAACCACAGCAGCCAGAAGAAGGTTTAATCTTTTATTTGGTTTGTAAGGTTTTGTGGGTAACTCCGCTTGATCAACAATCTGGATGTTGCTGGCCATGATGCCTGCGGAAACACCTGCTTCTTTCATTCTCTGTAGGAGACCTTTATAGAGCTCCTTATTGGTATCGGCCTCGCGCTTGAGAATGTTATACTGAATGGCCTTCTCCTTCATCTCCATGACTCTGGATTTCTGTTGTTCGAAGGCCCGCCGGAGAAGGGATTCTTTCCGGAGACTCGATTCGTAGTCATTTTTGATGCCTGTAATGATTTTGTTGATTTCAGCATCGAGTCGTTTTTCAACGGTTTTTATCTGCTGTTTGAGACGCACCATCTCTGGATATTCGGGTTTAAAAGTCTCTGAAAGCTTCATATACTGCCCCTCGAGCTGGATGTGGGCCTGCTTCAAGTCCATGATCAACTTGTTCTCGAGGAGGGAAGGAAGGGAATCGAAGTTAAGTTCTTTTGTCTGTCTATAAAGGGCCTCCTTGGCCATTCTTTCCGATTCGGCTTTAGTCAAGGTTTCATTCAGTCCAGTGAGCCGCTGCATAATGACATTCTCTTTTTCCTCAAGCGAGATGATATCGTGCTTGGAACCAAATGTCTGAAGTGCTTCATCAGATCTCTCCACCTTGGCCTTCAAATCGTCCAGCTGACCGGTCAACCATTCTTTTGCCTGCTGGGTCGCTACAAAACGGGTCTCCAAACTCTGTTGAATATAGCTGGCGGCCAAGGTGTTGGAGACTTTGGTGGAGAGTTCAGGGTAGTCCGAATCGAAGTGGATCTTGACGAGACGGGAGTTTCGTATGGGTTCGATCTTTAGCTTAGCAAGAAACTGATTGATGAGGGCCGTCTCTCTCTTGCTTTCGATCGAATGTTTGCCGGAGTCAGAAGCTTCATCCGATGAAGTAAATAGACCATAAATAGGGTTCAAGATGTTCGACTTCCACTTCTGGAAAGGCGTCTCCGGTTCGGGTAAGAATTGGGGATGCTCTGCGAGCTTGAGGGAATAGAGGACTCGTTTTGCAAGGGAACGGCTTTCAAGGACCTTATACTGGGTCTGGTAGTAATCCGTATCCATGGTGTTTACGGCAAAGATCTCCTTGAAATCGACAATCTGAGGATTCTCCTTGTTGATCTGGATGCTTGTTGTGCCCCTGTAAATGGGTTTCATTGTGAATGTGGCGATCGTTGTTGTGATGACTACGATGAGAAAAAAGGCCATAATCGTCCATCTTCTCTTCCAAACCACTTTCCAGTAATCTCTGAGATTGACCTCTTTCTCTTCTTGAAAAGGGGGGTGGGAATTTCCCGGCTGGGGAAGTAGGTAATATCCGTCTGGGGGGAGGGGTTTTATGCTGTTCATCTTTTTCCTCTCATCTACAGGGTCCCGAGGGAGACTCCAAAACCAAACAATCCTTTAAATGAACTTCCTTAAAACCATTTGTTTATTTCCTTTTTTCAAAAATACAGCTATAGTTAATGTTCGAACTGCTCTGCTTTTCTATCCGTCAAAAACCGTTTATTAGTGCAACGTCTCAGTTAACATCATATATATTAGGGACAGATGGGTCTCCTTTCTTTTTCTTCTGATTCGGCGATAGCCCAAGCGATTCCCCCTATGGTAGCTGCCCCGGCGATAATTCCCAGCCATGTCCATGTGGAAAGACCCAGGTATTCTGCAGCTTCTTCGGTAGCCGCCGTTTCACCCACCTGAGCAACCATCAGACGCGGTTTGCCTTCAACAGTTACGGAGGGTATTGTGACCGAATCCTTAGCTGAGAGTGCGGCGAGGACAACGCGTTCTTGATTCAAAATGGAAAGTTTGCCCTGAACGGTTTTTACTGTAACAGAACCGTTTGAATGGATTGAGATACTACCGATCGTCTGTTCACTTATTCGTGCGGCATTTGGAGGATTGTTCGTGGCTTGGAGCGTTCTCGAATTTGAGATGGAAAGATTTCCCACTTTGAAATTGATTTCCGAAACAGATGGAACGCGGAATTCGATACTACCCTGCAAGAGAACAAATCGATCCGCTTGATCAAAAAAGAAGAGGCTATTCGATCCCACCTTTACCTGACCTGTGTTAGTCAATGCAATCGTGGCTTCTCCTTTTTCAGTCCTGATCCTGACGCCTTGAAGCACTGGAAAATGGGAGGGCTCAACTTTCTCCCAAATATTCTGCTTCGTTTCAAACTTCACTGCACCTCTCGACATCATCTCCCCAATAGGCAGCTTGATCTCCCTTGCTCCAGCACCCATCCCCGGGAAACCGCTCAGAAAAAGCAATAATGAAATAGAGAGTAAATAAACAAAGCTTTTGTAGATCATCCCTTTTCTTTTAGTACACATCTTCACGCCCTCCTTTCTTGGCTATCTGACATAGCCATCCAAAAAAAAGTGTAACTCACTGAATTTATTCATAAATGTTTGATAGTTGACCAAAATATTTATATTTATACACTTTTTGAATTGTATTTGTCAAGAGGTAAAATACTATCTTCAACGTTGTAGATTGCACTATGCCAAAAGTGGTAATCTAAGAAAGAGGAGTACCTGTCATTTCTCGGAGGTTTTGAAAGCCTTAAAGAACATCGTCGCAATGCGGCTTGCTCCAAAAACGGGATTTGTGCTCCACCGCAAGGTCACGTCTGTGGAGAGAAAAACAGCGCACATTTTAACCGAGAGAGCACGCTCCACGTGGGTAACAACTTGATTAACCAGTCGAAGCAATCGATCGGGAACAAGGAAGTTGAGGTCCGTGGTACTAAACAAACTTGATATAATCCGATGTCAACCGAGGGCCTAGAATAATTCGGTGAAGAAATATCTTGAGAAAAGAGCTTAATCGAAGTGATTGCAGAATTTACCATTCAAACGGGTATCGAAAAGAGGAGGATGCCAAAAATGATTACCAACGATTACTTATGCAGGGAAAAAAAATCTTAACGACTAAAGAGATTGGTGCGAGGATTAAAAAAAGGAGAACCGAACTTGGGATCTCACAGGAAGACCTTGCTGAAACGCTGGGTGTAACGTACCAACAGGTACAACGTTATGAAAACGGAACTAACAGGCTCAACGTGGAAAACATTCAGCTTATTGCACAAACACTATCAATGTGTGTATCAGATTTGTTGGGACCTGCTGAAAAAGCCGAGCCCCAGTTACATGCTCAGGAAACAAAACTGATGAGATATTTTAGAAAAATTGGAGATGAAAGATCCAAAAATCTTGTTATTCAAGTTGCCCGACTCGGTGCAAAGGCGGAGGGTGCTGGCAACGGTTTAAAAAAGAAATAATGTCAGGTCAGAGAAATTTTCACTCCTTATCATTTACTAGAGTTTCGCACTTTCAAGCCACATTTGACAACGAAGTTATTACGGTTTCGCCATCAATGATCATCACTTTGTTATGGGCTATGGCATGTTTGGCATCAATCTTTGTAGATATCCCTGAATTATAGAAAAAAGTGGCTGATGAATACTTGTCGGTTCTCTGGCTCTTATCCAAGATGACCTCTACCTTGCCCCCTCTCTTGTGGGCATTCAAGAGGGCCTTGGCAATGGGGGCTGAAGTAAATGAATAGGCTTGAACCAAAATGCTGTTTTTGGCTCTGTCCATCTCTCTGATAATGGCCTCTGTGCAGCCACTTTTGGGAGAAAAGTAAACCTCCCAGGCGGTAGGCTTATCTTGGGCATAGCTGGGTGTTAGCGCCGGACAAGAATTCCCCCTTTTCAACGATTAGGGGATCCTCCCCGTGATTGAATCAGGGGGGAAGAGGATAGAGATGTAGATGGTACTGGGAGGGAAACAAAGACAGAGGGTTTTGTTGCTCCCAGTCATGGGCAGAAACCTCGGGTTTGAAGAAGTGAGGGTTATTTTACGCGATAGCTGTCTCCTTTGATTTGTACCAGCACTCCGTGATGGACGAGGCGATCAATCATAGCAGAAGCAAGGGTATTGTCGTTATTGAGGATGGCTCCCCAGTCTCGGAAGGCCCGGTTGGTGGTCACGACGACGGAACCACATTCGTACCGGTTGGAGATCACTTGGAAGAGGAGCTCGGCGCCTTGCTTGTCCACGGGCAGATAGCCCAGTTCATCGATAATCAGGAGTCTGGGTGAGGTAAAGAGCTTCATGGCCTTGAGGAAGGAGTGATCGGCCAGAGAAGCGGATAATTGGTTGATTAGATTCATGGCGGTGGTGAAGAGAGTCTTAATGCCGTGCTGACAGGCATGATATCCGAGGGCCAGACCGATGTGAGTTTTCCCCGTCCCCGGAGGGCCCATGAGGATGGCATTCTCCTTCTTTTCAACGAAATGGAGATCGAAGAGGTTGAGGATCTGGGGCTTATGGATCGATTTCGGGAAGGAGAAGTCGAAGGCATCGAGCGTTTTGAGGACAGGGAAATTAGCCTGAGCGACACGGGTTTTGACCCGCCTCTGTTCACGGGCAGCGATTTCCTGGGAGGCCAGAAGGGAGAGGATATCGGCGGCGGAGAGATTCTCTCTTTCCGCCTGTTTCAAGATCTCTTCAAGCATCTCAGCCATCGTCTTTAGGTGAAGGGTCATCAGCGCCTGTTTCAGGGATTCGATCTTCATCGTCATTCTCCTCGATTTGGAAGTGTTGGTCATAGAGACCGGGATCTCTCTCCTCGACCCAGGTGGAGCGGATGAGGTCGGGATTAATTTTGGAACAAGGGGAGCCCGGAGGAGTAGAGCAAGAGCGATTGCGACGGTTAACGAGGATGATATTCTGCAAATACTCGTGACCCAAAGCATTATAACGGAGGGCATGATCCATGGCCTGAAGGACTTCGGTCTTTCCGTAGAGATCGATTAGGGCGATGGCCTTTTTGAACTGATAAAAGGGATGGAGTTCGGTTTTTGCCAGGGCCTCGACATAGCGGCGAGCCGTCTCCCCCAAGGCGAATAGGGCATCGCGGTGTTTGAAGTAAGCGGCCTTGGGTTTGGAAGGGAGCAGTCCTTTATAATGGCTGGGGTCTTCTATTCGCTGATATTTTTGGAATGAGCGGGGATGCTGGGCGATGAGTTGGTCCTTGTCATAGATCGAGACGAACTGATCGTCTGCCTTGAGGGTTAACATTCGGGAGGCGTAGGTAGAAGGGACACTGTAGCGGTTGGTTTCGAATTGGACAAGAGCTTGGGAAGTACTCTTGACAGGGGTGGTGATCCGGATGTCGTAATCCCTCGGAGGCAGAGGGATGAGGCGAGGCTTCTCTTCCCTGAGAAACAGATCGATTGGCTTCTGTTTGGTGGAGCCATGGATGCGGCAATTGGCCACCTGGTCTCTCCAGGAGAGAGCCTGAGCGTTGATATCGGTCAAGGAGAGGAAGGTTCTTCCCGCAAGGAAATTCCCTTTAACGTACTGGACATTTCTCTCGACACGTCCTTTCTCATGAGGTGATTTCACATTACAAGGAGAGGGGTCAAAGAGGTAGTGGCCGGAGAAATCGAGGAACCGGGGGTGGAACTGAATGATGGAACCAAGCCGGTGCAAAACGACACTGGCCAAGTTGTCATACCTGATCTTCTTAGGGACTCCGCCAAAGTAATGAAACGCATGAAGATGGCCCATGAGGAAGGATTCGAGGCGTTGAGAGGGAAAGAATTCGAGATAAAGCATGCCGCTGAAGGAAAGGGTCATGAGGAAACAATAGACCCTCTGGGAGGAGATCCGGCCTGCATAAGCCCAATCAACTTGAGCTTCTTCAGCTGGAAGGACCTGGATAGGAAGAAAAGCCCGGGAGGGAGGTTTCATCGTTCTCAGATAATCCCGGAGGATACTGATACCGCCCGAATAACCCATGGCTTGGATCTCCTCATGGATACGGACCCCGCTGAGATTCGAATAGGATTCAAGGAGGGTCTGGATTTTGTCTTTGAAAGGATTGAGCTTGGAAGTTCGATTCGGAGAGACAGGGGGAGAGAAGGTCTCCTTCTTTAGAGCTCCGCGCACGGTTTTGGGATCGAGGCCGAGTTTTCTGGCGATGGCCTTCTTGGGAAGTTTCTCAACGTGGTAAAGATGACGGATGTGGGCCCAGGTATCGATCTTCATTGCAGCATCTCCCTGATCTTTTTCAAATAGTGATGGGCGATCTCTTGTTCTTCCCTTTCTCTCTCTTCCTTCGTTGGAAGAGGGATGGGCTTCGGAGGCAAAGAGAGGACCTGATAAAGAGGAGATTGGTAGGCGATAAGAGAACGCCTGATCAAACCCTCTCTGGCTTTCCCCAGGGCGGGCAGATCGATCTTCAGAAGCGAGGCGATGCGATCATCATGATAAAAACTCAGCCCGTTTCGATCCGAGGCGGTGACCAGAAAGAAATACAGAAGGATCTCGATCATGGACAGATCCTGGAGGAACCCTCCCGTTATAAAGCGGTGATCGATCCAGCTGAAGGAGCCTTCGATCCTTCGGATCCGCTCCGGACAAAGGAGCCTTTTGAAAGCCATCGCGTTGTCACCTCCTGGCGTCGATGGTACCATTTTCCTTCGGGCAACCTCTGTTGTCTAACGAATTTTGGATATCAAGACAGGGGAAGGTTGAAAAAAGGAAAGTCATTTCAAGGGGTTGAACCTCAGAAACATTTTGTATATCAAGATGGGATGAATTCCATAATTGGTTAATGATTTCAGTAGGTTGGTTCTTTACTTTGTTTCGTATATCAAGATGGAGCTTCTTGCGCCGGTCCCGGAGCCGTTGGGCCTGGCGATTCTTCTCAACATAGGCGGAGTGGTTTTGTCTGTAGCGCTGGAGATAGCCTGGATGCTTCTGGAGCCAGAGTTTGACCCGAGGGTAATCGGGATGGCAGCTGTTGGGATGCTCCCGTCTCCACCGGGCACTGTTGTCCCGGTTTAACGCCCTCTGGCAGGAGGGAGACCCGCAGGTCTTCCTCTGCTTCCTTACGCGGGGATTAATGGTAAGGAACTTTTGACAATAAGGACACCGTTTCCCTTGCATTTTGGTTTTCCTTCGGCATTGGAATGACAGTAATCATACAAGCCAAAGGAACAAAACGACCAAGAGGAATAAGAAGGAAAAGGCCTTTATCTCTCTCTGAGGTTCAAGAAAAGGAATTATAAGGAGGGGAATAGTAGATCGGTACTAAAGGGGGAGATTCAAATCGGTGCTAACAAAAAAGATACTCCTTTTACGGTAGGAATACTTTTTTCTCTTGACAGGTGCCTTTTAATGGGAGACCCCAGTAACAAATTGCATCGTGCGAAACCACAACCGCAACGGCTTGCGAGTGCCATGAAAAATTGTCCCGGCCGTTACCGAGGTCTGGGTGCCGCAGTTCCGGCAATACCACAGCCAGCGCTTCGTCCGCCAAGCTTGGTTTGCTCCACACCTTGGGCATACAAAGCCACCCGGCCAAC
>Ga0194125_10006163_pt1 | contig 17847 bp, 15 predicted proteins | sample TA2KigC250mmetaG_FD_148626 | JGI IMG/M metagenome (GOLD analysis project Ga0194125, IMG submission 148626) | Freshwater microbial communities from Lake Tanganyika, Tanzania - TA2015034 Kigoma Deep Cast 250m | ecosystem: Environmental > Aquatic > Freshwater > Lake | place: Tanzania: Lake... | reverse complement strand
GTTGACTTAAGGAGTTCCACCCCTTTTGTCATCCTGAGCCGCCCCCGGCGGCGAAGGATCTAACCTGCCATGATGATTTAGATTCTTCGCTTCGCTCAGAATGACAAAAATAAAGCTCCCTGCTTAAGTCAACAGCATTGAGGGTTAGGGTGAGGGGGTGCATTAATGAATAATTCCTTTTAATATTATTCATAGGTTATGGTTAACCCATGAGGCCCGGAGTGCCGGGTTCCCGTTCCGGGATGGCGGTTGCCAACCGAGCTTTACGAAAGGTGTACCAGATCCAGAGCTTGCCCATCACAACGACCCCCACCGCCAGGACGCCCTCCATGGTATAGACGAACCACTCGGGGGGATTGAGCCAGTTCACGATGAAGGGATCGGTGGAGATCATCTCCCCGGCCACCCGGCCCAACACCGCGGCGCCGATATAGATGATAATGGGATAACGGTCCATGAGGTAGGCCAGCAGGTTGCTGGTGAAGACGACGAAGGGGATGGACAGGGCCAGGCCGAACAACAGGAGAAAAGGATTACCCTGAGAAGCCCCGGCCACGGCCAGAACATTATCCAGACTCATGGTAATGTCCGCCACGATAATCAGCCACATGGCCTGCAACAAGGACTTGGCCTCTTTATCCGTCTGTTCCGGGGCCCCCTCGATGAACAGCTTGACGGCGATCCAGGTAATAAGCAACCCGCCCACGAGTTTAATGAATTGAATCCCGAGCAGCTGAGCCACAAAAAAGGTAAGAATCACCCGGAGCAGCACCGCTCCCCCGGCGCCCAGGATAATCCCCAGTTGCCGCTGTTTCCGGGGCAGGGAGCGCACCGCCATGGCGATGACCACGGCATTGTCCCCGGCCAGGATGATGTCGATAATAATGATATTGAGGACGCCGAGAAAAAACTTCCAATCCAGCTTATCCAGGCCCCAGACCACCAGGTCCATGTTAAACTCCGAAGTGGTGAAAAATTATTATTTCACTTTACCACGCTGCCGGATCAGATAAAATCCCTATTTATTAGAATTGTGTAAAAAATCGGAATCTGCTTTTTTTAGGGGGACAGGAGATATGAGCCTGGATCTCGACGGCAAGAAGTTGGTGATCTGCGGCTGCGGCAATGTTCTCGGCGGGGATGACGGCTTCGGCCCGGTTGTCATCGAATTCCTGCTCACACATTATCATCTGCCAACCCATGTCCTGGCCCTGAAGGCCGGAACCTCCCTGGGGGAAATACTCTTCGAGCTGGCCTTCACGGCCCACCGCCCCCGCCGGCTGATCATTGTGGATGCGGTGGACTGCCCGGACCGTCAGCCCGGCGAGGTCTTCACCCTCCCCGTGGCTGATCTTCCGGCCGGTAAAATCGCCGCTTTTTCCTCGCACCAGTTCCCCGGCGGCAATGTTCTCCAGGAATTAAGAAATTACACCGGCATGGAAATCACCATTTTGGTGGCCCAGGTCCAGAACCTTCCCGGAACTGTGAAGCCGGGGTTGTCGGAGCCGGTCCAGGCGGCGGTGCCGGTGGCCGCACAATGGCTCTGGCTCGCCATCGCCGCAGAATGAATGCCGTTGGCAAGTTCTCAGGTGCTTAGTTTCTCCCTGAGTTCCATTGTCATGCCTCAGGAATTATGCTATCATCGCAGCTGACAGGTAGTCGGGCTGGAAAAGAGAAAACAGTGCGGCTTGCCCCCAGTCGGCGAAGCCCGGCAACCGTTTTTTTGAATGGACCAGCTAAAGTTTAGGAAATAATCTTCACGCCCCTGGCTCTGCCCAGCGACTCCAGGCAAGGCCAGGTTGTAAGAGTGGCCTAAGACAGCAAAAACACTCCCTAGAAGGAGGTCCCGCATGTCCAGGATTTTACGTTTGAATATGACCGACAAGACCTTTGCGTGGCAGGAAGTACCGGCTGGCTGGGCCGGGCTGGGTGGCCGGGCCCTGACCTCCCGCATTATCCGGGAGGAGGTGCCTCCTACGTGCCATCCCTTGAGCGCCTCTAACAAGCTGGTGGTGGCCCCAGGGCTTTTAACCGGGGCTCCGGCGGCCAACGTCGGGCGGATTTCGGTGGGCGGCAAGTCCCCCCTTACCGGCGGTATCAAAGAGAGCAACTCCGGCGGCCTGGTGTCCATCAAGCTGGCCCGCCTGGGTGTCAAGGCCGTGGTGGTGGAGGGTAAACCCGAGGGCGAAGACTGGTCACTGATAAAAATAAGCGGGGAAGGGGTGGAATTTCTTCCCGCTGATGACTATGCCGGTTTGGGCAACTACGATACCACGGAAAGGCTCTGGGAGCGGTTCGGCAAGGGGGTAGGAGTGATGAGCATCGGTCAGGCCGGGGAGAAGCGACTTACCGGGGCCTCCATTCAATTCGCCGACCCGGCGGGGAGGCCGGGGCGGGCCGCCGGTCGGGGTGGTCTGGGCGCCTTAATGGGCTCCAAACGACTTAAGGCGCTCGTTGTAGACGACCGCAGCGCTTCCGCCGTACCTCTGAACAATCCCGAGAAATTCAAAGAGGCTTCCCGGAAGTGGGCAAAATACCTCCTGGAGCATCCGGTGAGCGGCCAGGCTTTGCCTGCCTTTGGCACCGCGGTGCTTATTAATATCGTCAATGAGGCCGGCGCCTTGCCAGTGCAGAATTTCCGGGGCGGGCGCTTTGAGTTCGCCGAAGACATCAGCGGGGAACGGATGGTGGAGCTTATCAAGGCGAGGGGCGGCAAGACCAAGGAAGGGTGCCATCCCGGCTGTGTCATCCAATGCTCCCAGACCTACCACGACAAGGACGGGAAATACCTTACCTCCGGCTTCGAATACGAAACCATCTGGGCTTTAGGGGCTAACACCCTGATAAGAAATCTGGATGAGATCGCCGTCATCGATCGCCTCTGCGACGACTTCGGCCTGGACACCATCGAGATGGGCTGCACCCTGGGCGTCCTCATGGAAGGCGGCGTCATTCCTTGGGGGGATGGACCGGCGGCCATTGAGATGGTTAAACAAGTGGCCACGGACGACGCCTGGGGCCGCATCATCGGCAACGGTTCGGTCTTTACCGGTCAGGCCCTGGGTGTGGACCGGGTGCCGGCCGTGAAGGGCCAGGGTCTGCCGGCTTACGACCCCCGAGCGGAAAAGGGCGTGGGCCTGACCTACGCCACCAGTCCCATGGGCGGCGACCACACTGCGGGCTATTGCGTTGCCGTGAATATCGTCGGCAGCGCCGGAGGCGGCAACCCCCTGAAGAAAGAAGGCAATATCGATTTGTCCCGCAACCTCCAGGTGGCCACCGCGGCCATCGACTCCACCGGTTTGTGTCTGTTCGTGGCCTTCCCCGTGCTGGATAACCCCGACGCCTTGCAGTGTATCGTGGATATGATTAACGCCCGCTACGGCTTGAGCCTGACCGGGGACGATGTTACCGCCCTGGGCGGGAAGGTGCTCTCCGACGAACTCAGTTTCAACCGGGAGGCCGGTTTCACCAAGGCACATGACCGCCTGCCGGATTTCTTTAAGGAGAATCTTAAACCTCACGACGTCACCTGGGACTTTTCGGATGCGGAAGTGGACCAGGTACTGGAAGGATTCTAAAAAACTGTAACACCAGGGGAGGGGGTCAACCTCAATGCCGTAGTATTGGAGGTCAACCTCCTCCCTTGAGTATGGTAACCGCAACCATGCCTATCCAGGTTTTCCTCAATGCCTCCCTCAGGCGTTTTGCCCCCGATTACAATCCTTATCAGGGCTTGGCGCTGGAAGTTCAGCCCGGCGCCCCGGTTTCCCGGGTAATTTCCCTGCTTAACCTGCCACCCGAAGAAGTGACCCTCATCATGGTAAACGGTGTGCGCCAGGGGCCGGACTTTCCCCTCCAGGGGGACGAACGTCTGGGCCTCTTTCCCCCCATCGGCGGGGGATAATACGGTTTCCGGTTTCTGGTTTCTGGTTTCCGGTTAAAATATTATCTAGTTGAATTTAAAGCATTAGCTAACGGCTGTAAGCTGACCGCTTACAATTATCCCAGGGGCAACACTTCCAGGCGGCCAGTGGCGCCGTCGAAATAAGCGAGGGCGTTGTGATATGCGAGGGGTTGGCCCAGGAGGAGGCGCACCGCCTCCTGGACCTGGAGGCTGGCTGTCAGGCTGACCACCGGGGCCAGCACCTCCGGGGGCTCGGTGACGCCGGGACTGCTCCTGGCGTAAATTTTCTGAAAACTGCCAGCATCCTGGGGCAGGATAGTGGCCACCTGGCCGAAAAGCCCATGGACGGCACCGTGCACCAGGGGGACCCCGCCGGCTTGCGCCGCAGCAAAAAGAGCTTCCCGGGACGGGACGTTGTCCAGGCCGTCCAGGGCCACCTGCACCTGGGCCAAATAATCAGGCAGGTTTCCTGGGTTCAAAAACTGGTCCACAGGGTCCACCGTAAGGGCAGGATGGCTATCCAGGAGGCGTCGGGCTGTTACCACGGCCTTGTTAAGGCCCAGGGTTTTTGGGGTGGAAAAGATCTGGCGGTTGAGATTTGAGGGAACGAAGACATCCCCGTCCGCCAGGAGCAGGCGGCCAATTCCCAGCCGGGCCAGAAGCAGGGCCTGGAACCCACCCAGTCCTCCCAGGCCCACCACCAGGACGCGGCTCTGGAAGAGCTTGAGCTGCTCCCCGGCGTTCAAGGCCGGGAAGTTCCGCTCCAGGGATTCGGGAAAGACGCCCGCGTCTAAGGCGGTCTCAAAAACCTGGGCCGGGGTTAATCCCCGAGAGGTGGCCCAGGCCAGCAAGTCGTGGTCGGCCACTGCCAGGGTTTCCTTCCCGCCCCGAAAGATCCGGTAGGCCATAGACTCCAGAGGTGGTCCTGTCGTCATCAGGGCTTTCTACCCCATTCCCCTGCCCATTGTCCAATACTGCTCCTTACCCCTGGTAGATATGAATAAAAGGTGCTGAACTCGTAAAAAGGCAAGCGTTCAGCGGTCAGCTTACAGCCATCAGCTAATGCTTTAAATTCAAATAGTTATTCTAAGGTGGCGGATCACTGGTTTTTCGCTTAGTTTCCCTAACCCATTGTTTTTGCTGAAAGCTGATTGCTGATAGCTGAACGCCTACATAAAAAGTTATTTTCACCCCTCACCCTGACCCTCAATGATGTCGAATTAAGAGCACCTATGCAAAATCCCCTGGTGGCACCGAGAGTCTTTTAACGGAAGCGCAATTTCATGATGTAAAAGGCATCGTTCTCATAATCCGGGTCAACATTGACGACCCTCAGGGTCTTAAACCCGAACTTCTCATAGAGGCGTTTGACCTCGGTCTTGGCAATTTCCACGTCTAATTCCACGCAGGCAACCTCTCTTTTCCGGAGGCTGTTCAGCGCCTCGCTCATTAATTGGGACGCGATGCCCTGATTACGGGCCTCAGGATGCACCGCCACCCGCATGATAACCCCCCTTTTGGCCATTTTGCAATAACAGGCAATGATAAAACCCAGGACTTTATTCTCCTCGTAGACGTAAAAAATATCCTTGAAGGCGGGCGTGAAATTGTCGATGTCCCACTGTTTCTCAAAACTGAGGCGTTCAACTTCGAGAATCTGGGGAAGGTCCTCTGGCGTCGCCGTTCGGATGCCAGCTCGGGTGTCCGGTTGTTGCTGTCCCATAATGCCTCCTCTGGGTGGTGGGAGGGTTTACCGCGGTACTGGTCGAAGCACAGGGCCGCCAGGGAGCATTTCCTCATGGGCCTGTGGCTCACCTGAAGCGATCATGGCCGATTGAAGCCACCCCCGGAAATGAGAATATTCAATCCGATCGGGAACGGCAGGCCTGCCCTATGGCGGGGAATTTATAAATTAAATCCATGAGGTTGCCAACCTGGTGCTTGACCGAGACTTTGTCCGTGCCCGAGTTCTTGTTGGGCGCCAGGCTGACCAGCCGGAGATTGGGAACGCGAGGTAGTATTGACTTAAGTCATTGTTTTGGTTAAAACCCGATGGCTGATGGCTGTAAGCCTGATTTTTGTCTATTATAGCAGTTCTGGCGGGATTGAAAACAATTTTGTGTAAAAAAGATATGATATATTAATTGGCCATACCTGGTTCCCAGATTTCACCGGCGGCCGAGCCCAAAGGCCGCCGGTGAAGACGGTTCAGGGAGAGACTGCCACCAGGTCTTTGACGATGGAGTTGAAGGCCTGCAGGAAGGGGCTGTCCTCAGGCCGCAGGTTCTGCAAGTGCCCGCCATCGGCGCCGGCCACCACTCGGGGATCAAAGGGCAGGGACCCCAAAAAGGGCACCTGGACCAGGGAAGCCAGGCGTTGGCCCCCGCCCCTGGCAAAAAGCGGGATTTCCTTGCCGCAATCCGGGCACACCAACCGGCTCATGTTTTCTATCAGCCCCAAGATGGTCAGGTTGGTCTTGCGGCAGAAATCGATGGATTTACGCACATCGGCCAGGGATATTTCCTGGGGCGTGGTGACGATGATGGCCTGGGCCTCGGGGATGGTCTGGACCACCGACAGGGGCTCATCTCCCGTTCCCGGGGGCGCGTCGATGATCAGATAATCTAATCGGCCCCAGTCAATATCAGAGATAAACTGGCGGATTGCCTGATGTTTCATGGGACCGCGCCAGATAACCGCGCTCTCCCGGTCCGGCATGAAGGCCTCGATGGAGACCACTTTTAAATTTTCCACGCCTTCGGGAACATAAAACAGGCGGTGGTTGGCCACGTCCAGCGGCGCGCTCAGACCCAGCATGCGCAGCACATTGGGGCCGTGCAGGTCAACATCCATGAGCCCCACCTGGAAACCTTGACGGGCCAGGGCCAGGGCCAGGTTGACGGCCACACTGCTTTTGCCCACCCCCCCCTTACCGCTCATAATGAGCAGCTTGTGGCGGATCTGATTGAGAGCGGCACGCACCAGGGCTGACTCAAAGTGCTCCTCGCCCCCGGAGTGGTGGTGCTGATGCTCACATGAGGAATTTTGGGCCTGACAGCCCGAACAGGAATTTTTTTCCGAATCATGAGAAGAAGACGACATGCGATAACACCCCTCTAACACTATAATAAGGCAACTCCATAATAAGGCTTTGTCAAATCCTAATAGGGAGGGCATTCCTGGCCTGAGCGAGGCGCGTCGGGGCGGCCCAGGCGCTATTCTCTCAGGTGTCCTCCCAGTGGATGCATTCGGTGGGACAGCTATCCATGGCCTCCTGGATTTTATCCGGGTCGGCGCCCCCCTGGTTAATGACTATGGCGTACCCCTCCTTTTCGTCCAGTTGGAAAACCTCCGGGCAGATTTCTTCGCAGGAACCGCAGGCGATACACTCGGAATAAACAATATAGGGAACTCTCACCTTACCCATAAAATACTCCTTATTTTAGAAGAAAGTTAAAAGCTTATGTTCACAGGCAGCATTATGGCTCCTCGGGTCCGGGTTGATTGTGGGAACTGCTTAATTCCCTGACACTAAACCAAAGCAACCTCGATGTCAATCCCGGTTAGTTTCCTCGTAGGCGTTCAGCTATCAGCAATCAGCTTTCAGCAAAAACAATGGGTTAGGGAAACTAAGCGAAAAACCAGTGATCCACCACCTTAGAATAACTATTTGAATTTAATCCATTAGCTGACGGCTGTAAGCTGACCGCTGAACGCTTACGTTTCCTCATTGGCGTCAACCCGGCAACAGAGGCATCAGGTCTGCGCCAAGACATTCGTTCTGCCAACGCCTTAATGTATCAACCTGCATGATTGGCGTAAACCGGAAACCGCAAACCCGCTGTCCCATTTTACCCTATGTTACAAAAAGAAAAAATGCTATATTCAGGTCGAATAATGACAATGCCGGGGTGAAGCACGCCCCGGACGCGACGAGAAGCAAAAGGGGAATTTACCGGGAGCGGACCAGGATTTTTGTCGCGGCCAGTCGCTCCTGAAATATTTCCCCGGGTTGTTGGAGAAAAAACACCATGAGTCCCGGTAAGCAATCGTATAATCTGGCATTGGTGGGCGCCGGTCGGCAGGGTATGGGTATTCTGGAGGCCCTGGTGCCCCCCCGGCGGGTGAACCAGCCCTTGCGGCTGGTGGCCGTGGCGGATCGCAATCCGGCGGCGCCTGGCATCCAGTACGCCCGTCGTCATAATCTTCCTGTGATATTCAATCTTTCAGATCTGATGCAGTTCCCGGGTTTAGACATTCTGGTGAACGCCACCGGTCTGCCGGAGGTTTCCGCGGAACTGCAGGCTAATTGCCCGGAAGGGGTATCGGTCCTGAATTGCAACCGCCCGCATTCCTGGGAAGATTTTTGGGATATCATCGCCAAGGATTTATCCTTTACGGAAGAATACTATCCCCTGAAAATCGGCATCGTGGGAGGGGGCAAGGGCTGCCAGAGGGTTCTGCAGCAGATTTCTAACCGGCTGCGGCAGCGGCAACAGATCGCCATCATCGGAGTGGCCGACCCCGACCCAGAGGCTCCGGGCATTCTGCTGGCGCAAACCCTGGGCATCCCGACGTATAGTAATTGTCTCCCCCTGCTGGAGCAGAACCCCGACCTGTTGCTGGAACTTACCGGTGATCCGGAGGTGCGGGATATCATCCTGCAGCAGAAACCGGAGCATACCCAGATTATCGACCATATGCAATCCCGGCTCTTCTGGGAGCTTTTCAAAAAAGAGGAGGAGCGGCTCCGTTTGAAGGTGGAAAGCGAGATAAAACTGGCCGATCAGCGCAGCCGTTTTCAGCGGATATTCGACCACTTGCCCGAGCCGGTGTTAGTTCTGCATCATGATTACACCGTGGAAGAGGTAAACCAGACTTTTTTAACGTGTTTTCAGAAAACTCCCAATGAGGTAATAGGCCAGCGGTGTTATCAGGTCTTCCACCATCTCGACGGACCCTGCGACCGCCACGGCATGGTGTGCCCTCTGCCCCAGGTCATCAAGGAATGCAAGACCACCGATGTCCTGCAGTGCGTCCCGGCTGCGGATGGCCGGATGCGCTATTACGAAATCACCATGTCGCCTCTCTGCCCCCCGGAAGGCCGGAGGAACAGGGTCATTGAGGTCTTTAAAGACGTCACGGCCCGCCAGGAACTGGAAACGGCCCTGCAAAAATCCGAGGAGCAGACCCGCAAGCTTTTCAGGCAGGCCACCAAGGGAAAGGCCTTCTTGGAAACCATCATGAACAGTATTGAAGACCACATGATGGTGATTGATTTGGATTACCGCATCATCGAGGTCAACCGGGCCCTGCTGGAGATGGTGGGCTCCCGGCGGGAAGACGTGGTGGGCAAGCATTGTTATGAGGTTTCCCATCACCTCAAGGAGCCCTGCTCCAGCCCGGACCACCCGTGTCCGTTAATCGATGCCGTAAAAATGAGCAAATCGGCCTCCGCCACCCACGTCCATTTTGATAAGGATGGCCGGGAGCACTACATTCATGTGGTCTGCCACCCTCTGTTTGACGATGAGGGCAAAGTTCATCGGGTCATTGATTTATCCCGGGATATCACCAAGGAAATCAATGCCCGCACCCGCCTGCTGCACGATGACAAGATGACCTCCCTGGGGAAATTATCCGCCAGCGTAGTGCACGAGATCAACAATCCCTTGACCGGGATTTTGAATTTTATCAAATTAATGCAGCGCATGTTAAAAAAGGGGGCGCCCGGCGAGGATGATCTGAAGAACATGCAAGATTACCTGGAGCTGGTTTATGGCGAAACCTCTCGAGTGAGTAAGACCGTCTCCAACCTTCTGGCCTTTTCCCGCAAGACCAAACCGGAGTTTACCCTGGTGGATATCAACGCTCTGGTGGGGGAAACTCTGGCCCTCACCGAATACCAGATGCGTCTCCAGGGGATCAACGTCAAACACCAATTGGCCTCCAACCTCCGCCCGGTGAGCGCGGATCCGGGACAGTTGAAACAGGCCGTCTTGAATCTTATCTTAAACGCCCAGGATGCCATGGCCCAGGGAGGCACTCTGACCCTGGAAACGAAGAACTACCATAACCGGGAGGTCACCATAAAAGTCTCCGACACCGGCGTGGGCATTCCCAAAGAAAGCTTTTCTCACATCTTCGAGCCGTTTTATACTACCAAGAAGGCGGGCGGGGTAGGCCTGGGGCTCTCCGTGGTCTATGGCATTATCCGGGACCACGGGGGGCTCATCAAGGTTGATAGCGTCGTGGGCAAGGGAACCACCTTCACCATCCGTCTGCCCGCCTATAAACCGGGGGAAAAGAGTCTTGGCGCATAAAAAAATCAAAATCCTGGTGGTGGATGATGAATTGAGTATCCGGGAATCCCTGGGCGGCTGGCTGCAACAGGACGGCTTTGACGTCGACGCGGCCGCCAATGGCCTGGAAGCCCTCAGCAAGACCCAGGAGAACCATTATGACATTATGCTCATCGACGTCAAGATGCCGGAGATGGATGGGCTGACGCTGCTGAAGAAACTCAAGGAGAACGAACCCGACACCGCGGTGGTGATGATGACGGCCCATGGCGCCATCCAGGACGCGGTGGACGCCATGCGGCTGGGCGCCTACGATTATCTCCTCAAACCCTTCGACCTGGAGGAGTTAAGCCTCACCATCGACAAGCTGGTGCGCTTGCAGACCCTGGCCATGGAAAACCTGATCCTGAAAGACCGCATGGCCACCCTGACCCGTTTCGAGAACCTGGTGGGCCAGTCGCCGCCCATGCTGCGGCTGTTCGAGACCATTCTGGACGTGGCCCAGAGCGACGCCACGGTGTTGATCACCGGCGAGACCGGCACCGGCAAGGAATTGGTGGCCCGGGCCATACATGCCCAGAGCCCCCGCTGTTACGGCCCCTTCATCGCCATCAACTGCGGCGCCTTCACCGAGAACCTTCTGGAAAGCGAACTCTTCGGCCACGAGAAAGGGGCCTTCACCGACGCTAAATTTACCAAAAAAGGCCGCCTGGAAATGGCCAATGCCGGGACCCTGTTCCTGGACGAAGTGGGCGACATTTCCATGAAAATGCAGATCGATCTGCTCCGGGTCCTGGAAACCCGGGAATTCACCCGGGTGGGGGGGACGGTGACCCTGCAGAGCGACTTTCGGGTTATCGCCGCCACTCATAGAGATTTACAGGAAGCCATCAGGGAAAAAACTTTTCGCCAGGATCTGTTTTATCGCTTAAATGTCATTCTCCTGCAGGTGCCGCCCTTGCGGGAACGCCAGGAAGATATCCCCCTTCTGGCCCAGCATTTTCTGAGACGCTACGCCACCGAGACCAACAAGAAGATCGATTCCATTCATCCCGAGGCCCTGGAGGCCATGAAAAAATATTCCTGGCCGGGCAATGTCCGGGAACTGGAAAATGCCATTGAACGGGCAGTGGTGGTGGAAAAAGGCCGGCAGATCAAACTTGCGGACCTGCCTTTTGTGGCCGCGGCCGGGGAACAGGTGGAACCCGGGAAATTATCCCTGGAGGAAATGGAACGGCAACACATCGCCCGCATCCTGGCTGCCGAGGGCGGCAATATTTCCAGCACCGCCAAGGTCCTGGGTATCAACCGCACCACGCTTTACCATAAGATCAAAAAATACGGACTCTCACCTTGAGAAGCCATCCTCCTGGGCCTTCCCCGGTCACTGCGGTATCCTTAGTCTGTGGAGGATATCGCTTAACTCCGCCTTTAGCCGAATCCAAAACGGGAGACTCTGGCAAAATGTCTGATATTAGCATCCTGAACGCGGTGAAGGATCTCAACCCCCTAGGACCATGAGATTCTTCGCTTCACACAGAATGACCGGCGATGCTGAGGGAATTTTGCGAAAGGCTCAAGTGGCTAATGTTTTAACTGAAAACCGGAAACCGAAAACCGAAAACAGTATTCTATGTCGCAGCGGGCATTTATCGGACTTCTGGCTTTAGGGCCGCTGGACCCGGAAATCTTAAGGCGGTTGCGGCGGGCGCTCACCAAGATCTTCGCCCTGCCGGTGAAGATCTTGCGTCCCCGGCCGGTGCCACCGCAAACCTTTCATATTGTCCGGGGCCAGCACCACTCCACCCAGATATTAGAACACCTTTTGTCCGAGAATGACACCGGGGCTTTTCGGCTCTTGGGGGTGACTGCGGTGGACCTCTATATACCCATCCTGACCTTTGTGTTCGGGGAAGCCCAGTTAAACGGGAAGGCCGCGGTCATTTCCCTTTTCCGGCCCCGGGGCGACGCGGACGGTTCCTCCCCCGACCTGGCAGTGGTCCTCAAACGGCTGCTCAAACTGAGCGCTCATGAACTGGGCCATACCTTCGGGCTGGGGCACTGCCGGGAAGAGGGCTGCCTGATGGGGTTTGCCGCCAACCTGGAAAAGCTCGACCAGAAGAATCTGGCGTTATGCCGCTATTGCCAGGTTCTTCTGGGCGATTTTTTCCAGGACCAGGGAATCACGCCCCGGTTCAAGCGGTATGAAGGAACTCCTGCACCAAACGCTGCCATCCCAGTTGCGGATAGTGGCCGAAGACGTCGTCGATGACCGCGCCGCCGGAGGGGAGGGTGACGCCGGCGGAGGATTCCAACAGGCCCAGCAGCTTATGGGACTCATTTTCTATCCAGGCGACATTGCGCTGGCCGAAGAGCATGTTTTCCAGGTCCGGCTTCAGGTTGGTGGGGGTGACGACAAAAAGCCAGCCCTCCCCGTAGGGGTCATCGTGGGCCAGACCGGGCCTTTGCCTGACCTTGGGATTAACCGCCTCCACGATGCCATCCACCGGGGCCAGCACCCCGGCTTTGTTGCCCTGCCGGGCCAGGGCCATCCCCACGGCGTCGTGGTGAAATTCCTGACCCAGGACCGGGAGCTTCATTTCATCAGCGGGCCCCAGGACTTTCTGGGAAAAGTCGTCCAGGCCGATGCGCACCCGACCGCCGTTCTCCAACAGCGCCCAGGTGTGCCCCCGGTGCAGATAGCTGCTGGTGGGCACCGCAAAGCCGAAAATATCCTGAAGCTTGGGCCGCTCCGGAGCCAGAAAAAACTCCATCTGGTCTTCCAGTAACTGGTCGAAGGAGCAATGCTGGCACTGATAGTTATTGCCGCAGAAATAAGCCGGTACCCTGCCGGTGAGCATGTGCCGGCAGAGCTGCTGCAGCCCCGAGCGTTCCCGCATCTTGTCCTGCCAGGGAATAACCTTGCCTTTCTTCCCCATGGGGATTTCCCCGGCCCGCTTCAGGGCCAGATTGCGTTTGGCGGTTTCCGTCATGGCCCGGTCGAAGTCGCAGTTGGTGCAATCGAAGTTATTTTTGCAGATCTTGAAATCAATGACACCTGCTTCCATCCAGATGCAGTGCTTTTTCGAGTCGGCGAGAGTCGTTTTCATGGCAACGTTCCTTTCCGGAAGTTATTTTCCCGGCGGCAGCCGTTTCCACCCGGGCCGCCGGTCTTTTCGGGACCTGGCAGCTTTAATATCTTTTTTTCCAGGTTTTGGTTAAATCTTTCAGGAGGAATTCCTGTACCAGCCGGCGCCAGCCCAGCTGGGGGAAATGGCCATAGACATCATCGACGATGGCGCCGCCGTCCGGCAGGGTGACCCCGATCTCCGTTCCCATGAAGGCCAGTAAGCGATGGGACTCTTCATGGATCCAGGCGGCAGCAGTATCGCCGTAATAGAGATTGGGGAGGTTATACTTCAGATTGACGGGTTTAATCTGGAAGACCCAGCCTCTGCCGTAAGGGTCGTCGTAAACCAGGCGGGGTTGCTGCTGCACCTCCGGGTTAATGGCTTCGATGAGACCGTCCACCGGGGCCAGCACCCTGGCCTTCTGGCCGCCTCGGATGAGCGCCATACAGACGTGATCCTGGTAATAAACATTGCCGATCTCCGGGAATTCGATGGCATCGGCGGGGCCGAAAAGCTTCTGGGAGAAGTCATCCATGCCCACCCGCACCCGACCGCTGTCCTCGATTCTGGCCCAGGCGTGGCCCCGATGCACATAATACGTATCAGTGGGCACAGTGAAGCCGAAGATATCCACGAGGTGTGGCTGCCCGGCAGCAGAAGCCTTTGCCTGACCTTTGGGGAGTTTGTTTTCCGTATTCATGGCCTGTGCCTCCTTTAAATGTAAAGCTTTGAGCTTGTTGATCTCCGGGGTGTTTGTCATAATGATTAAGCAAGGAACATGCCAACAACCCAGACAATGTCTATCTTATTAATAATAAATGATATTCCAGATAGCCAGGTCTTTACTCCGAATTCCCCAGGACCCTTAGTTCCGGTGTTCTGTTGCAGAAGCCAACAGGATAGTTTGGTTCTAGATGTATCATATGGTAATTACTTACAATTATTGTGTTGAAAAATTAGTCGCAGCTTCGCGGTTATGGTGAAAAATTATGCAGCAGATTTATGCACCCTTAGGAAAAAGGGGGCTTACCATTGCAGCCTGATCAGCCCATGATCCTCACCGAGGGATTGACCAAAGTTTATCAACATGTTATCGCTCTGGAGGACTTGAACCTGCGGGTGGCGGCCGGGGAACTGTTCGGCCTGCTCGGTCCCAATGGAGCCGGGAAAACCACAACCATTAAGATATTAACCGGGTTGGCCAAACCCACCCGGGGCCGGGCCTGGATCCAGGGGTTTGATGTGGTCCAGGAACCTCTGGCGGTGAAGCAGCGCATTGCGGTCTGTCCCCAGGAAATAAATCTGGACAAAGAATTAACAGCCTATGAGAACCTGTTGATTTACGGGAAGCTTTACCGCGCCCCGGCTCTCAAAACCCGGATTGGCAGCCTCTTGGAATTGGGAGGGCTCACGGACCGGGCCCACCATCTGGTGCGGACTTTTTCCGGCGGCCAGCAACGGCGGCTCCTGATCCTCCGAGCTCTATTGGCCCGCCCCCAGGTGCTCTTTCTGGATGAACCCACGGTGGGGCTGGACCCTCAGATCCGACGGCAGATCTGGGATCTGATCCAGCAGATGCACCGGGACGGCATCACCATCATGCTTACCACCCACTACATCGAAGAAGCTGAAAAACTCTGCACCAACGTGGGGATTCTGAATAAGGGCCGGCTCATTGCCCAGGGAGCGCCCGGGGAACTGATAGCCGGGGTGGGGGGTTACGTGGTGGAATCCCTGGACAACGGCCGCCGGCAGTACGCCCTGGTGCGGACTAAGGACGAGGCCCACGCCCTGGCCCAAGGCGATCACGTTGGCATCGTCATCCGCCGGACCAACCTGGAGGACGTCTTTATTCAGCTCACCGGGGAAAGGCTGCCGAGTAGTAATTAGAAAGGAGAAATATGTGGCAGCGGTGAATCGGCAGCAGTATGTGGCGGTGATCGGGGGCGGGGAGGCGGACGAAACTGCCCGGGCAGCCGCGTACCAGGTGGGGCAGGAACTGGCCCGGCGGGGGGCCGTGCTGCTCTGCGGGGGACTGGGGGGCGTGATGCAGGCCGCGGCCCAGGGAGCCCAGGAGGCCGGCGGGATCAGCCTCGGCATCCTGCCGGGACCGGACCGCCGCGCCGCCAATCCCTTCCTGACCTACAGCCTGGCCACCAACCTGGGCCATGCCCGCAATATACTCATCGCCCACAGCGCCGACGCCCTGATTGCCGTGGCGGGAGGCTATGGCACCATCTCCGAGGCGGCCATCGCCCTGAAATTAGGGAAACCGGTGGTGGGCCTGCTCCTGACCTGGAACCTCCCGGGCATGCTGACCGCCGCTTCGCCCCAGGAGGCGGTGGCCCTCGTATGGCGGTCCCTGGTCAGCAGTCTGTAGGGGCGGGCCCCCGTGCCCGCCCAAAAGAGATTTTTATTTCCTGGGGTGGCCGAAATTGGCCAGGAACATTCAATAGGATATTGGTTTAAGGCGGGTTTGTTGACGCCTTTTCCTGATTCCGCTGACTGCCCGATTGATTATTTTTTCTCAAAAGTCATGCCCGCCTCATCGGCATCCACGATGACCTTATCTCCCTCGGTAAACTCGCCGCCCAGGATAAGCTTGGCCAGGCTGTCCTGCACCTGTTTCTGGATGGCCCGCCGGAGGGGCCTGGCCCCGTACACCGGGTCGAAGCCGGCCTCGGCCAGGAAGTCCCGGGCCCTGTCGGTGAGGGACAGGTGGATGCCGTGCTCCTCCAGCCGCTGGACCAGGCGCTGCGCCTGTAGATCCACGATGCGGCGCAGGTGCTCCTTATCCAGCCGGTGGAAAATGATAATATCATCCACCCGGTTGAGGAATTCCGGCTTGAAGTGAAACCGCATGGCGTCCATAACCTTCTGGCGCATGTCCTCCTCATCCCGGACCTCCATGATGTACTGACTGCCGATGTTGGAGGTCATGATGACGATGGTGTTTTTAAAATCCACGGTGCGGCCGTGGCCGTCGGTCATGCGGCCGTCATCCAGAATCTGCAGGAGGGCGTCGAAAACCTCGGGGTGGGCCTTTTCAATCTCATCGAAGAGCACCACGGAGTAGGGCCGGCGCCGGACGGCCTCGGTGAGCTGCCCCCCTTCCTCATAGCCCACATATCCTGGAGGAGCCCCGACGAGCCGGGAGACCGTGTGTTTTTCCATATATTCGGACATGTCCAGGCGGATCAGGGCCTGTTCCGAATCAAAGAGGAATTCCGCCAGGGCCCGGGCCAGCTCGGTTTTGCCCACGCCGGTGGGGCCCATGAAGATAAAGGAACCCAGGGGCCGATTGGGGTCCTGGATGCCTGACCGGGCCCGGCGCACCGCATTGGAGACCGCCTGCACCGCCTCGGTCTGGCCCACCACCCGGGCCGCCAGGCGTTCTTCCATGTGCACCAGCTTTAGTTTTTCGCCTTCCAGGAGGCGGGCCACCGGGATGCCGGTCCACTTGGCCACGACTTCGGCCACGTCTTCGGCGTCCACCTCTTCCTTGAGCATGGCGCCGTCCCTTTGCAGTTCAGCCAGTTTATGGTTTTCGGCCTGCAACTCTTTCTGCAGATTTAACAGGGCCCCGTAACGGAGTTCCGCGGCCTTGGCCAGATCTCCCTGGCGTTCGGCCTGGGCTTCGGCGATTTTGGTCTGTTCGATCTGCTCCTTGATTTCCCGGATCCGGGCGATGGCGTCTTTTTCCTGCTGCCAGCGGGCCTTTTGGGCCGCCACCTGCTCCCGGAGGTCCGCCAGGGACCGCTCGATTTTTTCCAGGCGTTCCAGGGAAGCGGGATCATTCTCTTTTTTCAGGGCTTCCTTCTCGATCTCCTCCTGCCGGATGCGCCGCTCCACTTCGTCGATTTCCGCCGGTAGGCTGTCAATCTCGATGCGCAGCTTGCTGGCCGCCTCGTCGATGAGATCCACCGCCTTGTCCGGGAGAAAACGGTCGGCAATATACCGCTTGGACAGGGTAGCCGCGGCGATGAGGGCGCTGTCTTTGATGCGGACGCCATGGTGCACTTCATAGCGTTCCTTAAGGCCCCGCAGGATGGAGATGGTGTCCTCCACGGTGGGCTCGGCCACCAGGATGGGTTGGAAACGCCGTTCCAGGGCCGCGTCTTTTTCGATATACTTGCGGTATTCATTCAAGGTGGTGGCCCCGATACAGCGGAGTTCGCCCCGGGCCAGGGGAGGTTTGAGCATGTTGGAGGCGTCCATGGCCCCTTCCGCGGCGCCGGCGCCCACGAGGGTGTGGAGTTCATCGATGAACATGATGATCTTGCCGTCGGATTCCACCACCTCTTTAAGCACCGCTTTTAACCGGTCCTCAAATTCGCCCCGGTACTTGCTCCCGGCAATAAGGGCCCCCATATCCAGGGTAACGATCTGCTTATCCTTGAGGGACTCGGGGACATCGCCATTAACGATGCGCTGGGCCAGGCCTTCCACGATGGCGGTTTTGCCCACCCCGGCCTCCCCGATGAGGACCGGATTATTCTTGGTGCGC
>Ga0194125_10006148_pt1 | contig 17879 bp, 12 predicted proteins | sample TA2KigC250mmetaG_FD_148626 | JGI IMG/M metagenome (GOLD analysis project Ga0194125, IMG submission 148626) | Freshwater microbial communities from Lake Tanganyika, Tanzania - TA2015034 Kigoma Deep Cast 250m | ecosystem: Environmental > Aquatic > Freshwater > Lake | place: Tanzania: Lake... | reverse complement strand
CGGCGGGACGATGCGCTGGGTGTTCATTACCAGTGCGCCGTCGGGCTTGACTTGTGAAGCCCAGCGCAGCCCTTCAGCCGCCTCAAATGCCAACACGACATCGGCTTGGCCGTTGGGGATGAGCGGAGATTGGACTTTAGGACCGAATCGCACATGGGATGAGACGACGCCGCCGCGCTGCGCCATCCCATGAATTTCAGACTTCTTGACATCGAAGCCGGCCGACATCGCCGCTTCGCATAACAACTCTGACGCCAGAATGACTCCCTGTCCTCCGACGCCAACGATGAGTATATTTGTAGTTTGATGGGACATTTATGATAAGGTTGATGTTATTGATTCTCAATAGATTGATGATTAAAGACAACTGCGTGCGGTGAAAGGATAGATGTTGTATCCGAGTCTTGAGAAATCTGGGGGTATAAGTCAGCCGAGGCAAAGAGAGCAAGACTGAGTAATGTAATTATTCCGCGCCGCATAGCGATTCTACATATATTCTTTCAAGCATTCCGGATATAAACCGTGCATGAATTGCGCGTCGGAATGGGATGTAACATACTCTTCGAGTCTATGCCATTCACCGGCTTCATCGCGGATTTTCTTGCAATGCGAACATATAGGCAACAGACCGGTCAGGACATTAATTCGCTGCAATGCGGCTTGCAGTTTGTTTATCACATCTTCGCATTCGACGGCGATTCGCTGCCGTTCGGTAATTTCGCGTTCAATTCACTATTTTTCTCACGCAGCAATGCCGATTCGCGCTCGTAGGCTTCGATTTGATATTCGATTTTTGGGAGTTCGACGCTTCCCGCCGGACTAAAGTGTAAGCCGCACGGGCAAACCGCTCGCTGTCGCTGAATGATTCAGCGGCTTTAGCGAGCGATTGTTCGATGAGCAGCCGGATGCCTCGGCTTTGGACGCCTGTTTTAATTTGGCGCTCAATGAGTCTGGCGACGACACTTTTTACTCACATTGGATTATAAAGAACATATCCACATCGTTCAGGGCGACCCATCCTAAGATTTTTAATCAGTATCCCGCCATTTTTCGACGCCGTCTTTGTAGAGATTGCCGCCGGAGGCGTCCTGTGCGACGATGACCGGCAGGTTTTCGATGGTCAATCTGCGAACGGCTTCCGGTCCAAGTTCGGGGAAAGCGACCACTTCAGCAGCTTTGATGGTGCGACCGATGAGCGCGCCGGCGCCGCCGGTGGCAGCAAAATAGACCGCGCCGAACTTCTGCATCGCTTCGACTACATTTGCGCCGCGCTCACCCTTGCCAACCATTCCCCTAAGGCCGACCTCGATGAGACGGGGAGCGTAAGGATCCATTCGGTAGGAGGTGGTTGGACCGGCGGCGCCGATGACTTCGCCCGGTTTAGCCGGCGAAGGACCCATATAATAGATAGTCGCGCCTTGGACATCAAAGGGCAGCGCCTCGTCTTTGTCGAGCATCTCGACCAGCCGCTTATGCGCCGCGTCGCGCGCCGAGTATATTATCCCTGAAAGACTGACGACATCCCCGGCTTTCAAGGAACGCACTCTAACCTCATCGAGAGGCAGTTGGATGTCGATTACGTTGGACATAAACAACTCTTTCTGATGATGATGATGATGATGATGATGATGATGCTAATGCTGATGCTGATGCTAATGCTGATGATGCTTTAGGAAGACGGGCGTCCCCGCCCGTCATTGCGAGTGTAGCGAAGCAATCTCGATCGCTGCTGATTACGGCGAGTCAGCAGCGGTTCGCGTTCCGGCAGGTCTTGCGCGCAGTGTGTGACCTGCCGGTAGAGCGTCAGGTCACGCCCGCTTGCGGGCTAAGACCTGACGCAACATTATCTCGTTGGTCTGTCAATCCTCTGCGATGACAGTGGAATTACAACACTCTCGTCCAGCCATAATGATTTATTTACTCAATTCAGTCAAATCTCTCTCAAACACTTCCAGACTTTTCTCATCGAATAGAACGAATTTCACAATTTCAGGGTATTCATTATCGATTAGAAACTTCATTGTAGTTGTTAACAAAATCCTGGCGGCTACAGCCAGCGGAAAGCCTCCCACGCCGGTGCCAAGCGCGGGGAAGGCAATCGAATCCAACCGCCGGTCGGCCGCAGTCTTCAACGTGTTAAGCGCAGCATCGCAAATTGTGGTTTCGTCCGGCGAACCTCCTAATTCCATAACTGCCGCGTGGATGATATATTTTGCCGGCAGATTCCCCGCTCCGGTTATAACTACCTTACCAAGTCCTATAGGCGCAAGCGCATTACATTCGATCTGAATCGTAGGTCCACCTTTGTTTCTAATCGCTCCGGCAACTCCCGCGCCGAGGATGAGGTCGGTATTGGCGGCGTTGACGATTGCATCGACGGTTTGATCGGTGATGTCGCTGGTGATAAGATGGATTCTATCTTTAATCACATCAAAATTCCTTTTAAAGATCATATCGCTTCTCTCAGCCTTCTCCAGCCTTCCTGCAGGCTCTCCGACACTACCTTTGTTTCGCCTAATATCGGCATAAAATTGGAATCGCCGTTCCAGCGTGGGACGATATGAGTGTGTAAATGTCCCGGCAGCCCGGCGCCGGCAACGCGACCTAGGTTCAGCCCGATGTTATAGCCGTGCGGATGATAGACATAATCCAGCCAACCGACGGCCTGGCGCGTCACTTCGCCCATAGCCAGCAGTTCGTCGGCGGTCAAATCATTCAAACCGCCGATGTGCCGCCGCGGCGCAACTAAAAGATGCCCGTTGTTATAGGGAAACAGATTCATCACTACGACCGTCAAATTATCGCAATACAGTGTCAATTTCTCGATGCCCACGCCAGCCGCGGCCGCTTCGCAGAGGAAACAGCCGTTGTTGGTGTTATCGCAGGTCTGAATATATTGCATCCGCCAGGGCGCCCAGAGCCGGTTCAATTTATTCTTCCTCGCCGCCTTTGGCGCGCTTAGTTTCGTATATTGTTACTAATTTGCCTTGGATGTCGCCGGGCACCTCTTCATAGTGCGAGAAGGTCTGGCGGTGCAGTCCCCGACCGCCGGTGAACGAGCGCAAAGCGCTGGAATACTTGTGTAATTCAGCCAGCGGAACTTTGGCGCGGATGATTTGGTAATGGCCTTCGCGGTCCATTCCAAGAATTTTGCCGCGCTTGGATGAGATGTCTCCCATCACATCGCCCATATATTCTTCCGGCACGCGCACTTCGAGGTCGTAGATGGGTTCAAGCACTGCCGGCTTGGCATCCTTAAAAACCTTTTTAAAGCCAATAGAGCCGGCTACTTTAAAGGAATTTTCCGACGAGTCGACGGTATGATACGAGCCGTCATAGACCGTGACGCGCACATCGACGACCTTATAACCGGCGATGACGCCCTCTTCCATAGCGCCGCGGACGCCTTTTTCGACCGCCGGTATGAACTTGCCGGGGATGATGCCGCCAACAATGGCATCGACAAACTCAAAATCGCCGCCGCGCGGCAGAGGTTCCAACTTTAGCCAGCAATCGCCATACTGCCCGCGTCCGCCGGTCTGCTTCTTATATTTGCCCTGCCCCTCATTTGTGGCTTTGATGGTCTCACGATAGGGAATTTTTGGATCTTCCTGGTCAACCTCGACGCCGAAACGGTCTTTTAAGCGCTCCAATAGAATCAGCAGATGCAGTTCGCCCTGCCCTTCGACGATGAGTTGCGCTAGTTCCGGGTCGTAATGGAATTTAAAGGATTGGTCTTCTTCGGAAAGGATATGCAGCGCGTTGGAGATTTTTTCTTCATCGCCGCGGTTGCGGGGGACGACCGCCGTGCGGGTAACCGGCTCAGGGAATTTAGCCGGCGCGATGATAAGTCCGTCTTTCACACCGGAGAGTGTATCGCCGGTATGTGTGTCGCGCAGTTTGACCAGCGCGCCGATGTCGCCGGCGGCGACTTGGTCGATGGCTTTGCGGTTCTTGCCGCTGATGGTGAAGATTTGGCCAATTTTTTCACTTGCGCTGCGCGTCATGTTGCGGACATCGTCGCCGGTCGAAATCGTGCCGCTATAGACGCGGAAGAACGACAGGTCGCCTATATGCTGTTCTGAAATGGTCTTGAAAACTAATGCGGCAGTTGGTCCGGTTGGGTCGCAGGTCAGAATTTGACTTTTATTCGCGCCTTCGACCTGCATTTCGGTAGGCGCAGCTTCGAGTGGCGAAGGCAGCGTCGAAGCGATAAATTCCAACAATAGCGAGGTTCCGATCTGGCTTTTAGCCGCGCCGCATAAAATTGGATAGAGCGAGCCTTCGCGCAAGCCTTTGCGCAAGCCCTGCAGCATTTCATCCTGCGTCAAGCCATCGTTAGCGAAGAACTGCTCCATTAGATTATCATCGGCTTCGGCGCAGCGCTCGACTAATTTGGCGCGGTATTCATCTGTGCGGGCTTTAAGTTCGGCGGGAATATCGGCGCGGGATTTTTCGCTGCCGTCGCGATTGTATGTAATTAATTTCAGCGAAATGAGGTCGATGATTTGATTGAAACCTTCGCTGCCGGAATTAACTGGAAATTGCGCCGGGATGGCTTTCTCAAAACGTTCCACTAAAGCCGCGGCGACTTTCATAAAATCAGTGTGTTCTTTATCTAAATGATTTACGAAAAATAGGCGCGGCAGGCTGTGTTCTTCGACAAAACTCCAGAACAAGTCGGTGCCGACTTCGACGCCGGAAGTAGCATTAATCAACATAATCACCGCGTCCGCTACGCGCGCCGCACCCTTGACTTCGCCTTGAAAATCAGTGAAGCCGGGCGTGTCGAGCATATTTAATTTTATCCCTTTATACTCGGCGACTAACAGAGTGGTCGATATCGACAGTTTGCGTGCGATTTCATCGGGATGATAGTCGCTTTGGGTATTGCCCTCGTCGATGGCGCCCATTCGGGTCACAGCGCCAGCGCGGTGCAGAATTGATTCAGCCAGCGTGGTCTTGCCGGATCCTTGATGACCGATAAGGGCAAAATTGCGAATTTTATCGGGGTGCATTTCCTTCAAGGTTGTTCCTTTAGATAGATTTCTAATGATTTAAAACATTCAAAATACAAATATATTAAATTTAAGTCAACCTTTATGGCGCGGAAAATATCCGCTTTCGTATTTGTTCAGGTGCAACATAATGATGAACATCTAATTCAAACTGTAATTTTCATCGGTCATTTCTGCAAGGCTCAGAGAACTCTTATTGTGTATTTCTTATTATATATTAGAGAATGTTTAGTTTGGGCAATGTCGTAAAATGTTAATTATGAAAAACGCGCTGCTGGTACATCATTCCCGCGCAAATGGAAATGACGCTTCATTGCAATATCTAAGAACTATATTACGACTCTACCTATAAATTAACAGAAACATAAACTAGGCAAGTTAAATTTGACATCCGACTATCAATTTCAATTTCTACCTTGGGACAGCGAATTTTTCGGTATTCGCATCGGGCGTATCGATCTTCATCGACTGACCGCCCTGTTCAGCGAAGAGATCGTCGCCTGGCAGGCAGCGGAAAGATTAGACTGCATTTACTTCCTCGCTGATTCCGACGACCAGACGACGGCGCGGCTGGCAATAAAATTCGGCTTCGACTTAGTGAGCATCCGCGTCCTTTTGGACATCGAAACCAAATCGATTCTAATCAAAGACGAGAAGTATCCAGATAGCATAATTCGACCGGCCGCGGCTTTAGATTTGCCGGTGTTGCTGCCGATTGCAGCCAGGTCTTACACTGACAGCCGTTATTATAAAGACGGTCGCTTCGCGCCTGCCAAATGCGATGAACTTTATGTTACCTGGCTGCGTAAAAGCATCGTCGAAGATTATGCGGATATCGTTTGGACGGCGGAGATAGACAAGCTGGCGGCGGGATTCGTCGCCTGCAAAATCGAACGCCAGACGATGGCCGGGAATATCGGGCTGGTGGGAATAGGCGCGGCAGCGCGCGGCAAGGGCTTCGGCAGGCGGTTGATAATGGCATCGCTCGAATGGTTCAAGAAGGAAGGCTGCCGCAAGGTCGAAGTCGTTACGCAAGGATGCAACATCTCTGCCCAGAGACTGTATCAGTCCTGCGGCTTTCGCACCAGGTCAGTTCAATTATGGTATCATAGATGGTTGAAGAATTCAGATTACTAAAGAGTTAATTGCAAAAGTGATGATTAATCCAGAAAACTCAGACCTGGCAAGGCGGACGCCCTCGTCCGCCGAAAACCAAGCCAAGCGTAGAATGCGGCGGACGAGGGCGTCCGCCTTGCCATCAGTTAATAAATCCAACACTTTTGCAATTAGCTCAAAATATATCGAATATCTAAACAATGACTTTCAATTTACTTAAATCAATTATACCGATTGTCGCTGCTACAGCGGTTATTTTGACGATTGCCGCGCCGCAGCCGTGGATTGGACTGGTCTATATAGTTTTAGGCTTAGTTCTAATTTCGCTTGGACATTTGATTTTGAAGGTTTTTATTAGAGATTTCAACGACGATTCTATTGAAGCCGGAAATGGTATAGACCTGGCGCGTCTGATATCTGTCCGCTTGGGCGGAGGATTTTTAACATTAATGTTGTTGTGGACGGCGGCGTTCTATCTTTCAAAACAGTTTTGGTTGTTATCGATAGTGGTCTTTTTACTATGCGCATTAGGCATCTTTTATTTATGCCGTGACATTCGAAGCAGGCGAATCCAACTTAAGATGATTGGGATTTCCTTTGTCATCGTCTTGGGCTTGTCATCGCTGTTAGCCTTGGCGCATTATGGAGTCTATGAAGTGAGAATTGGCGATGAATATGTTTATAGGTTGTTTCGCGACGATTTTGGTTTTCATAGTTACATCGCCGCGCTCATTCGCGAGAATGGTTTGCCGTTAGTCGAAATTACCGGTTCTGCGGCTTATAAGAATAATTTTCTCATCGCTACAGGCCTGCAAACGGTTGCCGCCGGTATTTGCAAGACGACTTTGATCACGCCGTTTCAAGCAATGCGGATTTTGGCGGTCTGGGGTTATATCGCTATTGCATTAAGCTGTCTGGCGCTGCTAAAAGCAAAATATGAGGATGGAGCGATCAGCGGGCTGTTGGCTTTGACGGTCTTTATTTTCGGTGGATTATTTTTAATCACCGAAGCGCTGCGGTTGAATCTAGGCGGAATTATCAGTCCTTATACCCGCGCGATTGTAGCGCCAGGCGCAGCTTCAGGCGCATTCTTTCACAGTATCACGCAGGTCTGGGCAACCGCACTGACAGCCGTAGGATTTTTGACTCTGAAAAAATCCTTGGAAAACAAGAATGGGCACATTTTGCTTTTTGGATTGCTCGTTGCCGGTTCAGGCTTGGTCAAACCGAGTTATGTAATTTTCATATTTCCAGCAGCGATAATTCTATTTGCACTCACATCCGCGCCGCTCAAAAACTGGTTGGCTTTAGCGATATCCTTAGCCATCGGTCTGACGATATATTTCCTACCGCATTTAATCGACAGCAGTCAAATCGCAGTCGGTCGCGAGGGCTGGCGAATATATATTCATCCGAAAAAATATTATTATGCTTCATTTTTCATCCTTTATCTCGGTTTAATCGGCGTAGGCTGGATATTTTGGACTCGTCAAGTTAAGAATGGTTGGCGACGGTTTAAAGCAAAACAGAATTTAGATTGGCTGGACTATTGGGCGGTTAGTTTCATCGGCGCGGTCGTATTTGCTATGTTGTTTGCTGAAAAAAACCGACAGCATCTTAATGAAGTCTGGGGTATGTGCGGCCTTTTAGCGCTCGGCGCGCCGCAGATTGTAGGTTATGTATTAAAACGTTATCAATCAGCAACGCGTTCTTATAATATAAAATCAGCGAAAATTGGAATTTATTCTATGGCTATCCTCTTGATGCTGCATTTACTTTCCGGTTCTTTATATGCGCTTTATAATGCGACTTACATACGCAAAGAGAGTTTTTTACCGGTGAGGCATACTAAGCAGTTGCAAGAATTGCAGGAAAACAGCCAGGCACAGGACAAGTTTGCCATCGACCCGGAATTCGCCGCGGGCAGTTCTGCATTTTTAACCTCATACTTGGCTCGGCCTTGGCTGCAGAACTATTTCGCCCATCCGTTGTATATTCAACGTGATTCAAGTTTCAGGGCTTTTCTTAAAAGCCCAAGCCATACCAATTACAATATAATCGAAAATATAAATTATTTAGTCCTGGCTAATAATCGTCCGCCAGTCGAAATGCTTATCAGCGAAAAAGGCTGGCGGTCGGTTAAAGCGCTCGAAGACGGATTTTCACTATGGCAAAATACATCCATAACTAAAGATAAGAAAGACCAAAATAACAAATGAACCATAAAATCCCGTTCAACCGGCCGTTTATCGCCGGTAAAGAATTATACTACATTGCCCAAGCCGTTCAAAGTGGACACATCGCCGGCGACGGCCGGTTCACGAAACTGTGCCAGAAGTGGTTGGAGGAGCGCTTTGGCGTTGATAAAGCGCTGCTGACGCACTCCTGCACCGCGGCGCTGGAGATGGCGGCGCTGCTCAGCGATATACAGCCCGGCGACGAAGTTATTATGCCTGCGTTCACCTTCGTTTCGACCGCGAATGCCTTTGTGCTGCGCAGCGCTAAAATCCGCTTCGTGGAAATCCGTCCGGACACTCTGAATATCGACGAGAATTTAATCGAAGCAGCGGTTACAGAAAAGACTAAAGCCATCGTGCCGGTGCATTACGCCGGTGTGGCTTGCGAGATGGATAAAATTTCGGAAATTGCGGATAGACATAGTTTAATAGTCATTGAGGACGCCGCCCAGGGCGTGAATGCGACTTACAAAGGACGCTATTTAGGAACGTTGGGGCATTTGGCAGCATTCAGTTTTCACGAGACGAAGAATTTTATCAGCGGCGAAGGCGGCGCGCTGCTCATCAATGACCGGCGGTTCTGCGAACGCGCCGAGATTATCCGCGAGAAAGGCTCCGACCGCGCTAAGTTCTTTCGCGGACAGGTGGATAAATACACTTGGGTTGACATAGGTTCGTCGTATCTGCCGTCGGAGATAATCGCCGCCTTTCTGTATGCCCAGTTGGAAGAAGCCGAAGTAATAACCCACAAGCGCTGGGAGATATTTGAGCGCTACCATTCGGCTTTCGCGCCCTGGCAAGCCCAAGGGGCGCTGCGCCTGCCGCAATGGCCTGCCGAATGCCGGCATAACGCGCATATGTATTATTTGATACTTCCGACGCAGAAATTACGCGACGGCTTGATTGCCCATCTGAAGTCGAAGGATATTATGGCGGTGTTTCATTATGTGCCGTTGCATACTTCCCCGATGGGAAGGAAATGGTCGGCGTCGAACGATGAACTGCCAATTACGCAGGATTTGAGCAGCCGGCTGGTGCGCCTGCCGTGTTACTTCGAACTGACAGAGGCGGAACAAGAAAGGGTGATTGAGGCGACGATAGAATTTTTAAAATTCACAATAGATGAAACAGATTAAGCGGATTAGCAATACTTTGTTTTAATCCGTCGTATCCATCCGAATTCTTCACCCTACTTCATAAGAACCAACTTGGTCGCGGCGCGAAATGTCCCGGCCTGCATACGGCAGATATACATCCCCGGCGGTAAATCGGCGAGGTCAAGGGTAGTCCTATATTGTCCGGCGTTCTGCTGTTGTCTAAAAATCTGCAGGTGTTCGCGGCCGTTCAAATCGTAAATAGAAATATGAACATCTGAAGTAGTTTTAAGGCTATAAGCGATAGTTGTCTGGACGTTGAACGGGTTGGGATAAGCCGGCTCAAACCTCCACTCGCAGGGCAGAGTGTTCGGGGCGTCGATGCGATTGTTTGGGTCGATATTTAAATGCACAGGAATCGAATGACTTATTTGCGCATCGTCGCTGAATATCATAATCCGGGCGTTATGGTCGCCTAAAGCCAGCCCTCCGGTTTGAATGCGGAAATTGACAATGATAGAATCGTCTGGCGCGACCGAGCCGGTGTCTTCCGAGCCGCCGCTCAAGCGCAGCCAGGCAATAGTCGAGTCGCTCTGCCCGGCTATGAACCGCAGCCGATATATTAATACACCATTTCCTGGGTTGGCAAGCCAAAATGTTCTTTCCGCACGGGGTCCGGGCTGGAGCGCTTCCTCGAAGCGGACGGGCCAAACGTTTATAAGCGGCTGCGAGAGGCTGAACTCGAAATAAGGATTGGAATCAGGCACAATATAGACGCGGCGCCGCTCAGGATTATAACCCGTCTTGGAGGCGGTCAATGTGAACCAGCCAGACGGCGAGGGCAATTCGAACTGCCCGTTGTCGAGTGTTACGCCTTGATAAATGCTGCCAATTCCGTGAACCGAGCCGGACACGCGCGCCGCGCTCAATCTTGCGCCGGACAAATCCATCACCAAGCCAATCAGCCTGGCGCTGACGCTTTGCGGATTATTCGTGAAGAGTATCGCTCGACCGTTTTGCGGCAGCGGATTGGCGGCGGCGCTGCGGCCAAAATAACTATAACCTAAACTAGTCAAGCCATCGGGACTGGATATACCCACCGCGACTTGCGCTGTGTCGCCCTCCCCGCGCAGTAAGTTGATAGTGTGATATTGAAAGATCACTGGCGAATTGCCGGAAACCGTCGGATAAAATTCAGGATTATATATAAACGTCTGAAACCTAAACTCGGTATTTAGACCTTCATAGCGCACTTTATACCACTCAACAATGAAGCGGTGGCGCGCTTCGTCATAATAGGCATACGCGCCCGGATTACCTGGATTGTTTATGAATTCCAAATTTGTCCAGAATGGCGCGATCATACCCAGCGCGCCGCCGAGGGCGAGGTCGAGCGGATATGATTCGTAGTTAATGCAGCGGGTTTGACTGCCGGCAGCGATAAAACCGTTCGTGCAGACGGTAACGCGGTCATATTCCCGCCCATAGAAACGCATATTAAAGGGCAATTGGACAACAGCGGTCGAACCGCGCGGCCAAGCCGGGAATTGGAGCCGGGTTCCATCGCCTTCACGGTCCTGCTCCGAGGGTGAAATCTCGAACCATCGGTAGGTCGGTGCGAGTTCCCAGCGCGCATCGGTGTTATCAAGGCAGATATAGCCGCCTTCGTCCGGACCGTATGGCGAATTAGGTCGGACTTGACCTGCCTGCAGGATGACTGGAATAGACCATAAGAGCGTCCCCTCGGCGCGGTCGAAAACCTCCAGCGTCAGAGGGATTTTCATTCCCGGCACCGCCAGCGGATGCGGTTGAATGCGGAAGGCGTCGGGATTTATCGGCAGGCGAGCTTCGCCAGCCGGGATGACATCATACTGGACTTGGTTGCTCAAAACTTGCAGCCCCCAACTCCGGCTGGACAATTGAGCGATAATCCGGCGCGTAACGAGGTGACCACGGTTGCGCAATTCAAAATTGATATTCGAAACGCTGTCAGGAATGACGGCTGAAGGCTGAATGCGGTTGATGGACAACTCCGGCGCTGAGACCGGAATGCGGACGAGCGATATCCATTCTCGATTGCCCGACCAAATGCGCGCCGTTACGCCATCGGCAAAACCGTTGGGATGATTGAGCGCAATAGCGGCGCGAATCGAATTTAATGAGCGCTGCGTCCGGCCGGCAGGGATATCGCCGAACCTCAAGGTGTCGGCGGATAGTGTCAAGAAATCGGTCGTATCGATGATTCGGGCATAGACCGATTGGGCGGCGCCTTGGTTGCCTCGATTTACTATATTTAGAAAAACATCAACTTGGCTGCCGGCGGCTGCAGAACCCTGTAATTCGACCGATTCGATCGACAACGCTACAGGCTGCGCGCCGAGGTCGATTTCACCTTCGAACGGCAACAAATTGCGGCCGGTAATAGTCAGATACAGAGTTCCTTCCGCCAGATCAGGATTGAGCGGCAGACTTACCCTACCCTGCAAATCGGTCCAGCCGACCTGCTGGTAACGCGGCGACCAGTCGGCATACTCGGCCGGGTCCGGAAGAGCGCCGGGATAATAGAGCGCGGCTTGGGTATGAGCAACCGGCATGTCGGATTGGGCGTCCAAGACTAAGACTTCGACCAGATTGGCGCCAAGCGGCAGGCTTTGCGGGAATTCCACTCGCAGCCGGCGCGGAACCGCCGTCCAAGGCTTTAAACCCGGGTCGCCATACATATCCAAATCGGTCTGATACATACTTAATACAACAGGATATTCCGGATACATTCGACTGAGCGTCGGACCGACGAAAGCGCGCATCCAGCCGAGGGTCAAATCGCGTGCGAGCAAGCCCTGCACCATCGCCAGCCAAGTTCCATTACCGAAGCGTGTTTGCGGCGTGCCCCAGCCGGTTGTAGCTGCAACGACGCCCTTTAAAGTGTCGCGGCTGCCGCTGTTGAACATCGTATTGAATGAAAATTCACCGTGACCGCAATAATTAATCATAATTGGGAAGACCGTCATCGGATTTACACCGCGCAATTCATCATTCCAATAGAAATTCTGAGCTCTACCGATCATTAGACTCATCGGACTGAGGTTGAACCAGCGGGCTAAGGCTGAACCGATTATGCCGGCATCAGAGTCATCTATGTCGGTTGATTCCTGCAGCAATATATTTTGAAATCCTCGTGCAGTTAAAATCCGCTCCCCCCAGCGTGTAGTGTAAGGTATGCTATAATCCCAGGTTCCCCAGTTTTGCGAGAAGACGCCGGCGCGTGTGAACCACTCGGTATTCTGCATATAGGGATGGCGCTCGTAAGCCAGAGTCCGCGCGACGGCTGATTCCATCCGCTCGCGGCTGCCGGATCCGAACCGGCTAACGCCGGCATCAAGATAAAAATCATCGCCTTCCAACAAACCATACATATAATCGGCATGCGCCGGGAATTCCGGCATCGAAGGATTACCGGCAAATGTCGGCAGCGCCCAAGACACTGTGTCGCCTTGTTCGGCGCGGTCACCTAATATCAGGATATAATCGAAAGGTTGGGTATTCCTTTGGCGATATTGGTCATAAAGCGTTTGAATATCGCGTTTTATCGCTTCCGGATTATTGACCCGGTTGTCATAAGTTAAGATTTCAACTTTATAGCCCATTCGGCGCTTCCATTCCAGCAGAGGAATGGCGAACGGCAGGCACTCCGCGTGCGAGACTACCAAGTAATGGCTGGAGTAGTCCTGAGCCGGCCGATCGCGTTGAGGGCTATCGCGTCCCAGCAGGGCGTATATATAGCGCTGAAATTCGGGATTGGATTGCCCTAAATCGACCGATGGGAAAGGCGCCGGCGCCGGCTCCGGAACAAATATGATCTGCGCTTCGACGCTTTGATTTTGTATGTATGTCTCTGATGACGGGTCGAATTGCAGCGGATAGTAAGTTATAGCAGCCAGACGAACACCGCGAATGTTCGCCGGCGCTGATAGTGATACCGGAGTTTCCGGGTATAAAGCCATCCCTTGATGTCTGTTATGCTGATTATGAGTCAGCGCGGCTGTTTCAAAAGGGACGAGCGGCGCAGCGAATTCGATTCTTTGGGAATGAACCTGACGCATATTCATTTGCGCTTGGCAGCCAGATGGCAGCAATACATACCGGGTCGCCGACGGCAGTTCCGGCATTCCGGGTTGAATAAGCACACCTTCCCGGTCGACAGTCAGTTGGATGTAGTCCCGACCGGACAAACTAACCTGCGTCGATTGGATAGACGGCAGTTTGAAAGCGATGCCGATAGATGCGGGTGTCTCATAAGTTATGCACGCTGCATTATCGGTTTCGCTCCAACTTGCGTAAGTGGATACAGAGAAAAACGCCAATAATATCGACGCGCTGACCAGCGCAAAGCGGCAATTAGGCATTTTTATTCCAGATATGTTTAGAGAAGCGGTCACAGATCTTGAGGTCAACTCAACAGTCGGCTTTACAATGGTAATTTAGATTGGATTGCCGACCGATTATTATTAAATATGATTTTTTTTTAGTGATAAAGCAAGAGTTTAAATTCGATTTCTATTATAAATATCGTTGGATTTATGGAAACATTTGGCAAAGTCAAAATTAAGTTGCATAAACAGGTTCTTATGAATATATTAAAACACTAAAACAATCCTTCTGCCGCTTTAGCTCAGCCGGTAGAGCAACGGACTGAAAATCCGTGTGTCCCCAGTTCGACTCTGGGAGGCGGCACCAAAGCAAAATCGGCTGCCATTCCACTATTATTGAAAGGATTGGCAGCTGATTTTGTTAAGAAGTGGTTCTTTTACAGAATCTATGGATCAAGGTGGTAGATCGAGGTTTCTCCAGCAATGTATTAAAGCCGGTTTGCAGGCTTCAGTTGTTTTGAAACCATAACCCGCCGCATCATACTTGGTTTTGTTGTTTAATCCCGGTATTATATCAAGCATGCGATGTCGTCATCCTGAACGAAGTGAAGGATCTCGTCCTCAAGACATACCTATCCAGACGAGATCCTTCACTTCGTTCAGGATGAAATACGACATTAAGCAATTAACATAACACTAGCGCCTCGTTGCAAAAGAAACTGGCATTATAGTATAGACAGGAGGACAGGCGTCCCTGCCTGTCCACTTTGCAGCCATATCTCCCGGGACAGGCAGGGACGCCTGTCCTCCTGTCCTACATACTGAAAGCCACTAATACAAGTGAACACTAGGGCTCTGTCCTTTAAATAAATATCGGGTTATTTTCTCTTGGAGGGCGGGTTTAAACCCGCCCTCCAAGCACAAAGGCTCCAAGTACAAAGGCTCATTATAGATAATTAAGGGGCAGAGCACTAGACTATGCTGTTGTTATTTATGGGGCAGAAAAGAGTCGCTCTTGAAGATACATTTGGGGCGATGACAAGCATCGCCCGTACGGGCGAACCTTGTGTTCGCCTCGAATAGTCAATATATTCTGCTCCCATTAACAATTTCTAAATAAGATTCATCCACAGATTCTGGAATAGACCCATTCTTATAATTTAACATAAGAAATATCAATAAAATAGATTTTACCGCAAAACTTACTGTTATGCATCGGCGGCTAAATGCGGTTAAGAATTTAGCTCGACGCTGCCGGTTATGTCCGCGCCGCTGCGGCGTCAAGCGGTTCGCAGGCGAGTTAGGCGAATGCAGAATCGGTTACGGACTGGTTTATTCCAGCGCTAACTTGCATTGCGGCGAGGAACCGCCGATTTCCGGCTTCCGCGGCTCAGGAACTATATTTTTGACTTCTTGTAACTTACATTGCAAATTTTGCCAGAATTTCCCCATCAGCCAGCTCCGCAACGGCATAGAAACTACTCCGGAAGGCTTGGCCCGGCAAATGCTCATATTGCAAGCGCGCGGCGCGCACAACATTAATTTCGTAACGCCGACTCATCAAGCCGCAGCCATATTCGAAGCCTTGATTATTGCCTATGAAAACGGTCTGCGACTGCCCGTTGTCTATAACTGCGGCGGCTATGAGTCGTTGGAAATGTTAAAATTATGGGACGGAATTATCGATATTTATATGCCCGATATTAAATATGCCGATGATAATGCCGCCGTCGAACTGTCGCAAGCGCCGGACTATGTCAAACATAATCGCTCTGCATTGAAGGAAATGCAGCGTCAAGTCGGGATGTTGCAAATAGACGAAAATGGCGTTGCCGTGCGCGGTATGCTGATTAGACATTTAGTTTTACCGGAAAATTTAGCCGGGACAGCCGAATCGCTTAAATTTATCGCTGAAGAACTATCGCCACAGTCGTATATTAGTCTTATGAGCCAATATTTCCCGGCTTTCCAAGCGCATCACGACGCGCGTCTGGCGCGTAAAATATCGGCTATAGAATACAAGCAAGCGCGGGAAGCATTGGACAAATTCGGGCTTAATAACGGCTGGGTGCAACCTTTCTAAGCATTATTATATGCGCTGTCAAAACAATCACTATTTAACTTCGGTCGCAACTCCGCTGGGTTTGTTTCATATCTATAGCGCAGGCGAATTTATCAAGCGGATTTTCCTGCCCGGCGCGGCGCCGGATGTTCCGTTCGAAACAGAATTCGTTCAGGATTTAGCACCGGAACACCCGTTAACGGAAGCGGTCAAACTAATCAAGCGCTGGTTAGATGGCAAGGATGTGCGCATCACGGCATGTTTTCAAACAGAAGGCACGGCTTTTCAACGGGAAGTTTGGTCGGCGCTGGCGAAATTGCCGCGCGGGGAGGTCGTTTCATACAGCCGATTGGCGCAAATGATAGGCAAGCCCGGCGCCGCGCGGGCGGTCGGACAGGCGATGGCCGCCAATCCGATTCCGCTGCTCATTCCCTGCCACCGCGTCATCGCTGCCGACGGTTCCATCGGCGGATTCGGCGGGCGGGAGGAGTTAAAACGGCAGATGTTGGCGCTGGAAGGAGTCATTATCAAGTGAACCGCCCGCGTGTTGCAGTCGTTCGCGCCAGCGCGGCAACGGTTTTAGACGATGTTGTCCGTGTGGCGGAATTGGGCGGTCTGCCGCAGGCGCTCAACCCACAGACCAGAACGATATTGAAGGATAATATTTCCTGGCATCTGTTCTATCCAGCGGCGAACACTACTCCTTGGCAGTTGGAAGGTGCGATTCAGGCGCTTAAAAAGTTCGGCTATGACGACATAATCGCCGTTCACAATCAGACGGTTGTGACTCAAGCGCGCAAAGGCGAACGGCTCAACCATTTGGATCCGGTTTATGCGCGCTACCGGATTCCGCGGCTTTATAATTTTAAGCCGACAGATATTCATTGGGAGTTTTATCGCCCTAAAGGTCGAACTCCGGCTTTAAACTATGTATATCCCGAAGGCATTCTCATTCCGACCGAATTCAGAGGCGCCAATATCGTTCATCTGCCAACGGTTAAATGCCATATCTATACAACGACCACCGGCGCGATGAAGAACGCCTTCGGCGGCTTGCTCAACATAAAAAGGCATTATACGCACAGCCATATCCACCGGACCTTAGTTGACCTGTTGACCATTCAGAAGGAGATTCATACAGGTTTATTTGCGATTATGGATGGGACTTACGCCGGCGATGGTCCCGGCCCGCGGACGATGCGTCCGGCGCGGAAGAATGTCATCCTAGCTTCGGCTGACCAGGTGGCGATCGACGCGGTCGCCGCCAAATTGATGGGCTTCGACCCGCTACAAATAGAATATATACGTTTAGCGCACGACGAAGGTTTAGGCGTCGGCGATCCGCGCGATATAGAGGTCGCCGGCGACGATATCGAAAGCGAAAACTGGGGCTTTTCGGTCGGCGATAATTTCGCCTCTCTAATCGGCGGCCTTTTGTGGTTCGGTCCTCTGAAAAAATTCCAGAAACTATTTTTCCACACGCCACTGGTCGGCGCGTTTATTTTAGCATCTTTTATCTACCACGATTACATTTGGTATCCGTTGTTCAGCCGTCCGGCGCTAAAAGAGTTCCGCAATTCGGAATGGGGCTGTCTTTTTGAGAAATATGCTAATTTTTAAAGATGATTTGGATAAGATAGACAATATGGACAAAATAGACGGAGTGCGCCGGGTGAATATGAAGAGCGAATATCGATATTACTCTGATCTAGTGTTATGCCAATTGTGTAATGTCGTATGTCATCCTGAACGAAGTGAAGGATCTCGTCTGGTTAAGTAAGTCTTTAGGACGAGATCCTTCACTTCGTTCAGGATGACGACATCTTACGCTTGATGCAGCGCTAGTGTATAGACGCCCACTTATACCAATTTGCATTCAAATGAATAATAAAGGGATGCAAAATTAACAACGGATTAAACGGATAGAACGGATAACATAGCGGCTTTACAGGATTATCCGTTTCATCCGTTTAATCTGTTGTGAA
>Ga0194125_10006147_pt1 | contig 17883 bp, 16 predicted proteins | sample TA2KigC250mmetaG_FD_148626 | JGI IMG/M metagenome (GOLD analysis project Ga0194125, IMG submission 148626) | Freshwater microbial communities from Lake Tanganyika, Tanzania - TA2015034 Kigoma Deep Cast 250m | ecosystem: Environmental > Aquatic > Freshwater > Lake | place: Tanzania: Lake... | reverse complement strand
TCGATCGCCATGGTGGTGTGGGGCCGTAACGGCGACGGTTCCATCAACTTCTGACTGTGAGCGACGTTGTTGTTGCTGGCCTCACGCTCAACAACGTGCTGGCCATCCTGGCGGCTTCCCTGCTGGCGTTTGTGAGTGGTGGTGTGATCTACCTCTCCACCGTGGAGTGGCGGGATCGCCGGCGCCGCCAGCAACCCGTGGCAGCGGCTCCCAAGCCACGCTCGAAAGCCAAGGCCCTGCGGTGAGTGCAACTCAGGAGTCGTTCGACCCCTGGGCCTGGCGCACGTCTGAGGTTGTGCTGGCAACGCCGCAGCCAGCCTCGACTGCGCCCGCCATTCCTTTGCCGTGGGATCACCAGCTGCAGCAGCAGCTGGAGCGTGCTGTAGCGGCTGCACCCACCAGCGCAGACTCCCTGGCCCTGGCCGCTGAACTTTTTGCTCAGCCGCCCACAGAAGCCCTGCGGCAACAGGCCGATCACCGGCGCCAGCACTTGGTGGGCGACCTGGTCACCTACGTGGTGAACCGCAACCTCAATTTCACCAACCACTGCCTGCAGCACTGCAGCTTCTGCGCCTTCCGCCGCGACCCTGGCGCTGATGGCGCCTACTGGCACAGCTTCGACACGCTGCAGCAGCGGGCCGCCGAAGCCGCTCGGCTCGGTGCCACGGAGCTGTGCATTCAGGGCGGCCTCAACCCGCAAGCCCAGCTGGATGGATCCGCGCTGCGCTACTACCAGGCGCTCCTGGACGCCCTGCGGCAGGCCGCGCCGGGGGTGCACCTGCATGCCTTCTCGCCCCAGGAGCTCCTGTTCATCGCTCAACAGGATTCCATTCCGCTCCAGGCCGTTCTGGAGGGCCTGATCGCTTCGGGCCTGGGCTCGATCCCTGGCACCGCAGCCGAGGTGCTCGATGAAGCGGTGCGCGCACGGCTTTGCCCTGAGAAGCTGTCCGCACGTGAGTGGTGTGCCGTGGTGCTTCAGGCGCATCGCAGTGGCCTGCGCAGCACGGCCACCTTGATGGCGGGCCATCTGGAAACCAGCCAGCAGCGCGCCGGGCATCTGCTCACACTGGTGGCCCTGCAGCAGGTGGCCTGGCAGCATTCCCAGGCTGGGTTCAGCGAGTTTGTGTTGCTCCCCTTTATCGGTGCGCAGGCTCCTGCGGCCCTGCGGCAGCGCGTGGGTCGTGATCAGCCCGATCTCCAGGCGATGCTGGCCCTCACGGCGCAGGCGCGGTTGCTGCTTGGGCACTGGATCGTGAATCACCAGCCCAGCTGGGTGAAGCTCACCCTGGCGGGAGCCACAGAAGCGCTGCGCTGGGGTTGCAACGACCTGGGCGGCACCTTGATGGAGGAAAGCATCACCAGTGCCGCTGGCGCCCTGGGCGGTACAGCTCAGTCGGTTGAGGCGCTGCGGGGGGCCGCCGCAACGCTGCAGCGGCCGGTGCAGCAGCGCACCACCCTCTACGGGGCTGTGCCGGCGTGCGTTTGAAGGCCTTGCCGCTGCGGGTTACGGCCCTCACCAGCGCTGTGTTGCTGGTGGTTCCGGCGTTTCTGGTGCTGCTGGTGCCCCGCCGCGTGGCCAGTGGTTTGGATCGGCTGATGCCCGATGCGGCGTTGCTGCAGAGCTTCGCGGCCCGGCCAGCCCAACCCCCGCCGGCGCTGTGGCTGCAACGCTTAGGCCCCAGTGCTGCCGTGCGCCACTGGCGCGCCCAACGGCGGCTGTGGTGGCAGTTCTGGGGCCCTCATGGCGATGCCGGTGCCTATCTGGTGTTTTCGGCGGCGCCCAGTGACCCTCTCCCGGCTGACGGTCTTCGGGTGGATGATCTGATCGTGGTGGCACCGAGCCCCCTGGCTCGCCAGCTGCTGCAGGAGCAGCTCAAGCTCAGGCGCCGTCCGCCCAAGGGGCTTGCTCTGCGCTGCAGCCAGATGTTGGTGCAGCAGGAAGGTGTGCTCTGGAACCCTGCCGCCCTGGCCCAGATGCTGGGCCCCTTGGCCCCCCTGGCGATCACGCTTCAGCAGGGCTGCCTCAGCCTGCGCAGCGAGCGTGCGGCCTTGCTCTGGCAGGGCGAGGCCGAATCCAGCCCCGAGGCCCGCGGTGCGGCACCGGATCGGCTTGCGGTGCCCTCTCTGCCTTTGGGCTCCAGCAACGCACCGCCGCTGGAGCTGCGCGGACAGCGGCTCGATCTGCTGTTGCGGGGGTTGCTCAGCACCGCCTTGTTGCGCACCGCTCTGGCCGAACGCTATGGGCTCGGCCCCGAGCAGTTGCGCCTGCTGCAGAGTGCGCCCTTCAACCTCCGCCTGCAGGCTCAGGCTGGTGGGCCCTACCGCGCTGGATTGCAGCTGCTGGTGCGGCTGCCCGGTGAGCGCAAGCTGTGGGAGCGCTGGCTGCTCGACCTCAGCACCGCCCTGGAGCAACAGGGGCTCAGCCGCCTGCAGCCCCAGCCGCCACTCACCCTCTGGAACCGTGAGGACGGTGCTGTGGTGGGGGGGTGGCGCTGGCTGGCCAGCGATCAACTGCTGCTCTTTGTTGGCCCGAACCCCGTTCAGGCACCCTCCCTTCAGCCGCCCGCCGTTGGTGATTGGCAGCTGACGCTGCAGCCCAAGGCTTTGGAGGCCCTGCAGCTGCTGCCCCCCGGCTTGCCTGTTGTGGTGAAACGCGCCTCCCAGCTGGTGATGCTGGGGCGCGGTTCGGGATCAACGGCCCTGGCGGGACGGCTGGAGCTCAGGTAGGGCTGCCTTCGGCGGCCCGCTCGCGGCGCCGGCGCTCGGCGGCCACGGTTTCCTCCATCAGCTCCACGGCCTGGCTCATCTTTTCGATGTTGCCGGCATAAAGGCTGAGGTCTTTGTCCACGCGGTCTTTGATCAGACCCATCGCTTCCCCGATCTCATGGGCGGCGCTGCGCAGCGCCTGGGGATCGAGGGCATCGGCGCCCTGGGCGCTCTGCAGCAGGCTGAGCAGGCCGACGGCCACCAGCCGTGAGTAGTGGAAATCCTCGCGCTGCACGCCACGCAGCAGGGAGGCGATCAGCTCCGGCGCGCCCTGGCCCTGGTTGGAGAGCCAGCCCTTCACCTCCTCGAGGCTGTGGTGACCCACCTGATCGCGGGCCTGTTGCGCCTGATTGCGCAGGGCGCTTCCATCGAAACCATTGGCGCTGCAGAGCGCCTGGAACAACGGTTCGCGCTGGTTCTCCGGCCTGTAGCCGTTGGAGAAGCTGTCGAACACCTGGGTGAGGCCCACCGCAAACAGGCCGTCGGCTTGAAAGCCCTTCTGATGGCTCAGCAGGTGCAGTTCCACCAGCAGCTCATCCACCAGGCGCCGGTAGATCGGCGCGATCACATAGGGGAAAGCGCTGTGGAAGGCCCGCTTGCTATCCGCAACGGTGAGGCTCTCGCCCACGTTCTCATCGATCAACGTGGTGGGACCCTAGCTCGCGAGGATCGCTGAACTCGGCTGAAGCTCAGTAGGATCCCGCCAGCTGCTGCGCCCCCTGTGTCGATGATCCCGATCGTGATCGAAGAGTCGGGCCGGGGCGAGCGGGCGTTCGATATCTATTCCCGTCTGCTGCGAGAGCGGATCATCTTCCTGGGTGAGCCTGTCACCTCCGAATCCGCCAATCGGATCGTGGCCCAGCTGCTCTTCCTGGAGGCGGAAGACCCCGAGAAAGACATCTACCTCTACATCAATTCCCCCGGCGGCTCCGTCTACGACGGTCTCGGCATCTTCGACACGATGCAGCACATCAAGCCGGACGTGCACACCGTGTGCGTGGGCCTGGCCGCTTCGATGGGTGCCTTCCTGCTGTGCGCCGGCGCCAAGGGCAAGCGCAGCAGCCTCACCCACTCGCGGATCATGATCCACCAGCCCCTGGGCGGTGCCCGCGGTCAGGCCAGCGACATCCGCATCCAGGCCGACGAGATCCTCTACCTCAAGAAGAAACTCAACCAGGAGCTCGCCGACCGCACCGGTCAGCCCCTGAGCCGCATCGAGGAAGACACCGACCGCGACTTCTTCATGTCTCCCGTTGAAGCCGCCGAATACGGCCTGATCGACAAGGTGATCGACAAGCGCCCGGTTCGCGCTGTCTGATTCCTTCACCTGATCCAGGCTCGTGGGCCGGAAGCGGGGAGGTTCCGCGGACAAACCGGGTGGCAAGGGTTTGCCACCCAGCCTGCGGCCCAGCAAGGTCTGCCCGGTGTGCGGCAGGCCTTTTGCCTGGCGCAAGAAATGGGCAGCAGTGTGGGAGCGGGTGATCTACTGCTCAGACCGCTGCCGCAATCAACGCTGAGGCTCAGCTGCTGGTGAGGGTGGGGAAGCGGTTGCCGGTGTACAGCTGTGGCATGCCGTTGGCCAGGGCTGAACCCACCCGCATGCAGGTGGCGTCTTCGTAGGTGGGTGCCACGATCTGGATGCTGGTGGGCATGTTCTGCGGATCCAGACCAGTGGGAGCGGCCAGCACGGGGTTCCAGTTGAGCAGGTTCCAGAGCGGTGTGAGCACCCAGCCAGCCATGGGGTCGACTTCCACGCCATCCACCAGCAGCTTGTCGCGGAAGGGATCGAGATCCGCAGGCACTTCGCTGGTGGTGATGGTGGGCATGATCAGGGCCTGGTAGCCGCTCTGGAAGATCTGGTTATCCACGCGGCGATAGATCTCGGCTGACACCTGCGCCGCATGGCGGGCCTGCTCCGGCCCCATCGCCGTTGCCGCCACTTCGGCGAAATGGCGGCCGTAGCTGGTGAGCTGATCCTTCTGGCTCACGAGGTCGGCCATATCCGCTCCCTGAATGCCGGAGAGCAGCGCTTCCTGCAGCACCTTGCGGATGTCGTTGCCCGTTACGCCCAGATTGAGATCCACCTTGGTGATCACAGCGCCCTGGCGCTCCAGCACTGCCAGGGCGGCCTCGGTGTTGCGGCGCACGTTGTCGCTCACCCGCGCCCAGCCCTGATTGGGGGAGTAGGCAATGCGCATGCCCTTCACACCCGCGTAGCTGAGGGGAAGATCGAGCTTCGGGCGCAGGGAGTTCATCACCCCAGGCGCCGGTCCGGAGATCACGTTCTCCAGGCGGATCATGTCGGGCAGATCACGGGCCATCGGTCCAATCACCGACGGCAGCAGGCTCACATAGGTGGGCTCTACGGGCACACGGCCGTAGGGCGGTTTGAAGCCCCACAAGCCGTTGAAGGCTGATGGGATGCGGATGGAGCCCCCCATGTCGGAGCCTGTTGCCAGGGTGGTGAGTCCTGCGGCCAGGGCAGCGCCGCTGCCGCCTGAAGAGCCGCCCACGGCGTATTTGAGGTTCCAGGGATTGCGGGTCACCCCCCAGAGATCACTCCAGGTGACCCCAAGGACATACATCTCCGGCACCGTGGTCTGCGCGTGCAGAACGGCGCCGGCCTCCAGCAACTTCACCACGATCGGATCGTTCGTGGTCATCACCCGGTCGCGGAACACCTTGGAGCCGGCGGTCATGGGCCAGCCCTTCACCGCCATTTCATCCTTGAGGGCCACTGTGATGCCCTCGAGAGCCCGGGGATTGCCCTCTTGCCAGCGGCGCTCTGAGGCTTTGGCCTGTGCCATCGCCTCCTTGGGATGCAGATAGGTGAAGCAGTTCACCTGCTTCCCGCGCTGCTCGGTGAGCCGCAGCTGGGCCTGCAGCACCTCCACCGGCGAAAGCTTTTTCTGGCGGAAGAGTTTCAGCAACTCGCCGGCGCTCATGTACGCCAGCTCCAGATCACGGCTCACGCCGGCAGCGGCCGGTGCTGCGTGCAGCCTGGAGGGCGACACCACACCCATGGCCCCGGCAACGCCGAAGCCTGCGGTGGCTCCGAGCATCTGAAGGGCGTTGCGGCGACTCAGGTTCAAGGTGGCCACGTGCAGCTCTGCGCCGCATTGTGTTCAGGCTGATGGGCCGCTGGGGATGGCTGAAAGGCGTTGATGCAAAAAAAAGCCCGCGCAGTGCGCGGGCAGTGAAGGTTGAATCTGTGGCTTGGATGCCTGGGATCAGGCTTCAGCCTTGATCGGTGTGGCCTCTGCAGCCAGATCGGCTTCACTCAGGAATGGAGAGAAGCGCTCCTTCTCGGGAATGGAGGTGAATTCGCTCACCAGGGCGCGGAATTCATCGCCATCGAGGCTTTCCTTCTCGATCAGCACGTCCACCACGCGGTCCATGCAGGCGCGGTTTTCGGCCACGAGCTTCACGGTTTCCTGGTAGCAGTTGTGCACGATCTGGCGCACGGCCAAGTCGACGCGGGCGGCGGTGGCATCGGAGCCATCACTGCGGGTCATCAGATCGCGGCCCAGGAACACCTCCTGATTACCGGCCTCAAGGGAGAGCTGACCCACTTCGCTCATGCCGAAGCGGGTCACCATCTGGCGGGCGATCGAGGCCACCTGCTGAATGTCGCCGCCGGCACCGGTGGTGATTTCGGCGTGGCCGAATACCACATCTTCAGCGGCGCGGCCGCCGAGGGCGCCCATGATCCGGGCGCGTAGCTGGGCGCGGCTCACCAGCATCTGCTCCTCATCGGGGGAGAACCAGGTGAGGCCCTGGGCCTGACCGCGGGGGATCAGGGTGACCTTCTGCACTGGATCGTGGGCCTTCACCAGGGTGCCCACCAGGGCATGGCCCACTTCGTGGTAGGCAATCAGGCGCTTACTGCGACCATCGGTGAGGGGTTTGCCCTCCATGCCGGCGATGATGCGATCAACGGCGTCGTCGATCTCGGCGAGGCTGGTGGCCTCCTTGCGGCGGCGGGCGGTGAGGATCGCTGCTTCGTTGAGCAGGTTGGCCAGGTCGGCACCGGAGAAGCCGGGAGTGCGGCGGGCGATCGCTTCGAGGCTCACGTCGTCGGCGAGCTTCTTGTCGCGGGAGTGCACCTTCAGCACCGAGAGGCGGCCCTTGATGTCGGGCACATCCACCTGCACCTGACGGTCGAAACGGCCCGGGCGCAGCAGGGCCGAATCGAGCACGTCGGCGCGGTTGGTGGCGGCAATGATGATGATGCCGCTGTTGCCCTCAAAGCCGTCCATCTCGGTGAGCAGCTGGTTGAGGGTCTGCTCGCGCTCGTCGTTACCGCCGCCCACACCGGCGCCGCGCTGACGGCCCACCGCATCGATCTCGTCGATGAAGATCAGGCAGGGGCTGTTTTCCTTGGCGCGCTTGAACAGATCGCGTACACGGCTGGCGCCCACGCCCACGAACATCTCCACAAACTCCGAACCGGAAAGGGAGAAGAAGGGCACACCGGCTTCGCCGGCAATCGCTTTGGCCAGCAGGGTTTTACCGGTGCCGGGAGGGCCCACCAGCAGCACGCCCTTGGGAATCTTGGCGCCCACGGAGGTGAAGCGCTCGGGGGTCTTGAGGAAGGTCACCACTTCCTGGAGGTCCTGCTTGGCCTCCTCCACGCCGGCCACGTCGTCGAACTTCACACCGGTTTCGGCTTCCATCAGGAAGCGCGCCTTGGTTTTGCCGAACTGCATCGCCTGACCAGGCCCGCCAGGCATGCCGTTGCCGCGGCGCGCCAGGAACACCAATACGCCGATCAGGAGCAGCGGGAAGAGCAGGTTGCCCAGCAGGCCGAGGGCCGGAGGTGCCTGACGGGGCGGGTGAATGTCAAAGCTGATGCCCTGCTCCTTGAGGTTGTTCACCAGCTCAGGAGCTAAACCGGGCAGGTCCACGCGCAAGCGCTGCACGCGGTTGTCGAGGTCGGGATCAACGGCTTCCACCACAGCGGTGCGGCCGCCATCAAAGATGTCGACAGCCGTCACCCGGCCGGCGTCCACATAGTCGAGGAAGCGGCCATAGCTCATGCGGGCCACGGCGGCATTGCTCGGTGCCACGGTGGGGCCGCTCGGAGCGCTGAGGCGGTTGGCGCCATTACCGAGCACTTGCCAGCCCAGAAAGAGCGCTACCCCGATGGGTAAAACCCAGAGGGCGATCGTGCGCCAGCGCTGATTCATGGCTGCCTCACAAACAGGTGGAGATGTTTACAAGTGTAAAGCGGCTCCTGCCTGGATCGGGATTCTCAGCCCGAAATGGCTCTCATTCAGGAGGCTTTCTGCCAGTCCATCGGCATCGCCGGGGCGTTGCTGATCGGCGCCGCGACGGTTTCAGGTTCAGTCAGGCCGGCCGCTGCTGTTTCAAGGCCGGAGAGATCAACATAGAGGTCTTCCACAGCGATGCTTTCGCGCAGTTCGGCCCCGCCCAGGCTGTGGGTCCAGATCTGCACCACCGATTCCGCTGGCGCCAGGAAACTGAGCAGCTCGAAGGGGAACACCACCCGTTCCAGGAAAAACTCATCCGGGCCGATGCAGCGCACGATCACCATGCGATCGCTGCTGTTGCGGTAGCCACAGGTGAGCTGCGCCAAGGGAAGGCTTGCCGAAAGGGACCCTTATGAAGCCATCCGACGGCTGCGACGTTGGTCGCAGTTGAAACCGTTTGAGCGGGTGGAGGGCTTCTTTGGGATTTCTTTCTTTTTCTCTTGCTGCTGGAGGCTGGGTTGATGCGGCGGATCGGGTCCGCGCATTCACAAGCTGCGCAGCGCCGTGATCGGATCGAGGCGGGCGGCGCGGCGGGCAGGCAGCACGCCGAACACCAGGCCGATCGAGCCGGAGAGCCCCACGGTGATCAACACGCTGGTGCCGCCGATGGCCGCGGGCAGCGGCGTGAAGGCCGCCACCGCCGCCACGGCCGAGAGGCCCAGCGCACTGCCGATCACCCCGCCCAGGCTGGAGAGCACCAGGGCCTCCACCAGGAACTGAGCCAGCACATCGCTGCTGCGGGCACCGATCGCTTTGCGCAGGCCGATCTCGGAGGTGCGCTCACTCACCGACACCAACATGATGTTCATGATCCCGATGCCGCCCACCAGCAGGGAGATCGCTCCGATCGCTCCGAGCATCAGTGTGAGGCCGCCGGTGATCGTGCCCACGATCGAGAGCGCATCCTTTTGCGAGCGCACGGCGAAATCGTCTTCCCGCAGGATGTTGTGGCGCTGGCGCAGCAGGTTGGTGATCTGAAACTTCGCTGCGCCGGTGCTCGCTTCATCGCGAGCCTCCACGCTGATGAAGTTGAGGCTCACGCCGTAGGTGGGATCACGCCCCGACAGCTTGCTCACCATGGTGGAGAGCGGGATGTAGGCGGCCTCATCTTGGTTTTGGCCGAACACGGCCCCCTTCGGTGCCATCACCCCGATCACTTCAAAGCTCTGATCGCGGATGCGCAATTGTTTGCCGATGGCCGAACCCATCGGCAGCAGCTTGTCGCGCAGATCGGGGCCGATCACCACCACGTTGCGGGCTCCATCGAGATCCCGTTGGTCGATGAAGCGCCCCTGCGCCACCTCGAAGCGGCGCACCGTGAGGAACTCGGGCGTGATGCCCGACACGGTGGCGCTGGAGCTCTTGGCTCCGGCCTGCAGCACCGCGCTCAAGGTGATCTGAGGCACCACCCGCTTCACCGAAGGCACCTGCTCGGCGATGGCCTCGGCGTCCTCCAGCACGAGGGTTTTGGGGAAGTCGATGCCCTGGCGGCGGCTGTCGTTGTTGCCGGGCACCACAAACAGCACGTTGGCGCCGAGGGTGTTGAGCTGCCCTTCTGCCAGGTTCTGAGCGCCGCGGCCCACCCCCACCAGAGTGATCACCGAGGCGTTACCGATCACGATGCCCAGCATCGTGAGCAACGAACGCAGGCGATTCGCCCGCAGGGTGGCCAGCGCCATGCCCACGGTTTCGCCCATCGCCAGTTTGGCGGCCATGCTGCTTGGCGCTGTCTGCAGGACCACCATCCTGCAGCGCAGCTCACATGATTGTGGGGTCGAGCACGGTGCCTTTGCCCACGATGCTCACCTTCACCAGGTCGGTGGAGCCGCTCACATCGGCCACGGTGCCGGCGGTTTGAATCACCAGATCGCCATCGCGCAGCAGGGCCTCTTCGGTGGCCATTTCCATGGCGCGGTTGAAGCTGGCGGTGGCGTTCTGGGCGTCGTCAACCAGCAGCGGGTGCACCCCCCACACCAGCTGGAGCTGGGAGGCCACTTTCTTCTCGCTGGTGATCGCCAGGATCGGGGTGCTGGGGCGGAATTTGCTCACGTTGCGGGCCGTGGCACCGCTCTTGGTGAGAGGCAGGATTGCGGCCGCCTCGAGTTGCCGGGCAATCGAGCTCACGGCGTGGCTGATGGCGTTGGGAATGGTGGAGGCCAGTTGGCCATCGTTTTCCCGGCGGGGGTAATCGCGCTCGATGCGGCGGGCGATCTGGCTCATGGTGGCCACCGCTTCCACGGGGTAATCGCCCACGGCGCTTTCGTTGGACAGCATCACGGCATCGGTGCCATCGAGGATGGCGTTGGCCACATCGCTCACTTCAGCGCGGGTGGGCCGCGGGCAGCTCACCATCGAATCGAGCATCTGGGTGGCGGTGATCACCGGAATGCCGAGGCCGTTGCACTTGCGGATCAGTTCCTTCTGCAGCAGCGGCACCTCTTCAGCCGGCATTTCCACGCCCAGGTCGCCACGGGCCACCATCACGCCATCGCAGAGCGGCAGGATCGCGTCGATCTGATCAATGGCCTCGAACTTTTCGATCTTGGCCACCACGGGTGTGTTGTGGCCGTGGGAGGCGATCAGGGCCTTGATCTCCTCCATATCGGAGGGGTTGCGCACAAAGCTGAGGGCCACCCAGTCCACGCCCTGCTCCAGGCCGAAGGCCAGATCGGTGCGGTCTTTATCGGTGAGGGCGCGGATCGAGAGCTGCACATCGGGGAAGTTCACCCCTTTGTTGTTGGAGAGCACACCGCCCACGGTGACGGTGCAATAGAGGGTTTGATCGCTCTTATCAACGCGATCCACCACCATTTCCACGCGGCCGTCATCGAGAAGGATGCGGCTGCCGCTCACCACCTCGTCGGCCAGCTTGTCGTAGGTCACGGTGGCGATGTCCTGGGTGCAGGCCACATCGCGCGAGGTGAGGGTGAAGGCATCACCCTTGGCCACGGTGATCGGCCCCTCCTGGAAACGACCAAGCCGGATCTTGGGGCCCTGCAGGTCTTGGAGGATGCCGATGTGGGCGCGCATCTCCTCTGCCACCTGGCGAATGGTACGGATGCGGGCGGCGTGCTCGCTGTGATCGCCGTGGGAGAAATTGAGCCGGAACGTGGTGGCACCCGCTTCAATCAGGCGGCGCAGTTGTTCCGGAGACTCGGTGGCAGGGCCGATGGTGGCCACGATCTTGGTGCGACGCGTGAGATCGGGCAGGGCCATTCGGCGGAGCCAAAGATGCCAGCGACCCTATCATCGGCTGCCGCCAGCCCTGTTCTGCCAATGGATCTCAATGCCTACCAGCAGGGGGCCCGCCGCACAGCCCGCTATCCGGATGTGGGAGCCAACCCCATCTACCCCACCCTCGGCCTCTGTGGTGAGTCGGGGGAAGTGGCCGACAAGGTGAAGAAGGTGCTGCGCGATCAGGGCGGCACCTTCACGCCGGAGGTGCGTGAAGCGCTCAAGCTGGAGCTTGGCGATGTGCTCTGGTACGTGGCCCAGCTGGCCAGTGAGCTGGGTTTTGAGCTGAACGATGTGGCTGAAACCAACCTCCACAAGCTCGCCAGCCGCGCCGCCCGTAACGTGATCGCAGGCAGTGGCGACCAGCGCTGAGGCGTTGAGGGCTGCCGGGTTGTTCACCGTGATTGCTGTGCGTTTCCGCCCGCTGCGCTCCTTGCTTGCTGCCCTGGCTGTGGTGGGGCTTGTGCTGGCTGGTGTGTGGGTGGAACCGGCCCTGGCCGCCAACTTGAGCGTGGGCGAGGTGAGCCTGGAGCCGTGCCCCAGCGCCGACATCGGAGCCCAGCCGCAGCTGCGCCGCCCCAGCGGTGCCAGCTGCTACGTGCTCCGGGGCACCGTGACCAACCCGGGCCGCAAGCCGGTGGTGGATACGGATGTGTTTGCCCAGATCCTCGATGCCAGCGGTGAGCCAGTGCTGCAGAACCGCTCGCGGGTGGGCTCGATCGGCGATGTGCCCCCAGGCGAGTCGAGCTTTGCTCTGCGGCTGGCGGTTCCGGCGGGCACTCCGGGGCCGTTCACGTTCTCCAATGTGAAGGCGCGGGGCTTTGCGTCGCCTGTGCGCACCCGTGCCGGTGAGTTCGACGACCTGCTGCCGCTCGAGCAGGCCGTGGCTGATGCTCAGTAGAAGCTGGGGTAGAAGAAGCCGCGGCTCTGCTCCAGCAGGGTCTGGATCAGCTGCAGGGCCAGGAAGGCCAGGATGGCGGAGAGATCAAGTCCGCCCAGGGGTGGAATCAACCCGCGAAAGGCATTCAGGTACGGGTCGGTGACGGCGCTCACGGTGGAGAGCACCGGATTGCCCCAATCGAGGTTGGGGAACCAGCTCAGCAGCACCCGCACCAGCAGGACCAGCGTGTAGATCGAGATGGTCTGGGCGAGAACGCCGATCAGATCGCCGACCAGTGCAGACATGGGATTGGGGTGGGCTGTTCCAGGAGTATGGCCCGTTCACGGATGAAGCTGGGCTTTGCGGGGCTGGCGCTCAAGCCGCCTGCGGCTCTGAATCGGCTGGAGTGGGCTCGGCGCGCCTGGGCTTGAGTTCGTCGGTTTTGATCGCAAAGGTGCGATGGAACTTTTCGCTGAGGCTCAGCCAGTAGGAGCGGCCTTCGCTCTGGCGCTTGCGCTCGATGAAGTTCTGAGCCAGCAGCTCCTTGATGTGGTCATAGGCGCCGGAACCGCGCAGTTCCACCAGATCCGATTGCAGGATCCGTTTTTTCAGGGCGATCGTGGCCAGGGTGCGCAGAGCGGCGGTTGAGAGATCCACCGGCAGCAGGCTCTGCACCAGCTCACCCAACCCATCGCGCAGCTGCAGGCTGTAGCGCTGCCCTTCCTGGCGGATTTCCAGGGCTGTGTCGCGATGGGCGTAGTCGGCCATCAGCGTGATCAGGCCCATCTCCACAGCGTCGCGGGCCACGCCACTGATCTCGGCCAGTTCGCCGAGGGTCATCGAGCGGCCCTTCAGATAGAGGATGGCCTCCAGTCGGGCCGGCAACGACAGGTCTGCCGAAGGGGGCGCAGCGACCTGGGGCTCCTGGGTTGTGTCGTCCATCACGCCCCCCAGTGGTGTTCGCAAGTTATCCCACGCCCACGGTGCCGGCCACTTCCCCCAGGAACAGGCGGTAGGCGGGGTTCTCGGTTTCGTCCACGTAGCGGTAGCCCAGGCCGTCGAGGAAGGTTTGCCAGTCGGCTGATTCCTCGGGCGGCACCTGCACCCCCACCACGATCCGCCCCACATCGGCGCCGTGGTTGCGGTAGTGGAAGATGCTGATATTCCAGTTGGGATGCAGGCTCGTGAGGAAGCGCATCAGTGCGCCGGGCCGCTCCGGAAACTCAAAGCGATAGAGCAGTTCGCGGGTGTGGCTGCAGGCTTCAGCCGCCGCCGCCGGCATGCGTCCGCCCACCATGTGGCGCAGGTGCAGCTTCGAGAGTTCGTCGTTGGAGAGATCGAGGCAGGGGAAGCCGGCGGCGTTGAGATCGTGGATCAGATCCTGCTCATCGCGGCTGCCGCTGGTTTGCACGCCCACAAAGATGTGGGCGCGGGAAGGATCCGCCAGGCGGTAGCTGAATTCGGTGAGGTTGCGGTTGCCCAGCAGCGTGCAGAACTCCCTGAGGCTGCCGGCCCGCTCCGGGATCTCCACCGCCAGCATCGCTTCGCGGTCTTCGCTGATCTCCGTGCGTTCGGCCACAAAGCGCAGCCGATCGAAGTTCATGTTGGCGCCGCAGGCCACGGCCACCAGCGTGCGGCCCTGGAGCCCGCGCCGAGCCACATCCGCCTTCATGCCAGCCACGGCCAGGGCGCCCGCCGGCTCCAGGATCGAGCGGGTGTCCTCGAATACGTCTTTGATGGCGGCGCAAATGGCATCGGTGTTCACCGTCACCATGGCGTCCACGTGTTGGCGCGCCAGGGCGAAGGTTTGCTCGCCCACCTCCCGCACGGCCACACCATCGGCGAACAGGCCCACCTGCTCGAGCTTCACCCGCTCGCCCAGGGCGAGGGAGCGGGTCATCGCATCGGCATCCTCCGGCTCCACGCCGATCACCTCCACCTGGGGCCACAGCGCTTTCACGTAGGCGCCGATGCCGGCAATCAGGCCGCCGCCGCCCACGGCCACGTAGATGGCATCGGGCGGCGCTGAACACTGCCGCAGGATCTCCAGGCCGATGGTGCCCTGGCCGGCGATCACATCCGGGTCATCAAACGGATGGATGAAGGTGAGGCCCCGCTCTGCCGCCAGGCGGTAAGCCTCGCCGCAGGCCGCGTCGTAGTTGTCGCCGTGGAGCACCACCTCGGCGCCGCGGGCGGCCACGGCCCGCACCTTCATCTCCGGCGTGGTGACCGGCATCACGATCACCGCCCGGCAGCCCAGGCGTTGCGCTCCCAGCGCCACGCCCTGGGCGTGATTGCCGGCACTGGCCGCGATCACGCCGCGTTCGAGTTCGGCGCGGCTGAGGGCCGCCATCTTGTTGTAGGCGCCGCGCAGCTTGAAGCTGAACACGGGCTGCAGGTCTTCCCGCTTGAGCAGCACCGTGTTGTCCAGCCGCCGCGACAGATTCGGGGCCGGGTCGAGCGGCGATTCGATCGCCACCTCGTACACGCGGGCCCGCAGGATCCGCAGCAGCATCGGCAGAGAACCGTCCTGGCTGGTGGTGTTGCTCATCGCTGCCTGACCGTTCTCCCAGTGTGACAACCCCCTGACAAGGTTCTGGGATTCGTGCCAAGCACAACCAACCGCCTGAGTGCAGACCGTAGGCTGATCGCCAATCAAGGCCCAGGGCATGCATCTCAGCGAGCTGACGCATCCGAATCAGCTGCACGGACTGAGCACTGCAGAGCTTGAGGCGATCGCACGTCAGATTCGCGAACGCCACCTCGAGGTGGTGAGCACCAGCGGTGGGCACCTGGGCCCCGGCCTGGGCGTGGTGGAACTCACCCTGGCCCTCTACCAAACCCTCGATCTCGATCACGACCGGGTGGTGTGGGATGTGGGCCACCAGGCCTATCCCCACAAGCTGATCACCGGCCGCTACAACGAGTTCCATACCCTGCGCCAGAAGGATGGCGTGGCTGGCTATCTCAAGCGCTGCGAGAGCCCGTTTGATCATTTCGGCGCCGGCCACGCCAGCACCTCGATCTCAGCGGCCCTGGGCATGGCCTTGGCCCGTGATCAGCGCGGTGAAGATTTCAAATGTGTGGCGGTGATCGGCGATGGCTCGCTCACCGGTGGCATGGCCCTGGAGGCGATTAACCACGCCGGCCACCTGCCGCACACCCGCCTGTTGGTGGTGCTCAACGACAACGACATGTCGATCAGCCCGCCCGTGGGCGCGCTGAGCACCCACCTCAACCGCATGCGGCACAGCAAGCCGCTGCAGTTCCTCCAAGACAACGCCGAGGAGGCGATCAAGCACCTGCCCTTCCTGCACGGTGAGCTGCCCACCGAGCTGAAGAACCTCAAGGAGAGCATGAAGCGCCTGGCGGTGCCCAAGCTCGGTGCCGTGTTTGAAGAGCTGGGCTTCACCTACATGGGCCCGGTGGATGGGCACGACATCGCCGGCATGGTGCAGGTGTTCCAGCAGGCCCATGCCCATGAGGGTCCGGTGCTGGTGCACGTGGCCACCACCAAGGGCAAGGGCTACGCCTTTGCCGAGGAAGACCAGGTGGGCTACCACGCCCAGAGCGCCTTCGATCTGGCCACCGGCAAGGCCTATCCCTCCAGCAAGCCCAAACCCCCCAGCTACAGCAAGGTGTTCGGCCAGACGCTGGTGAAGATCTGCGAGCAGGATCCCCGCGTGGTGGGCATCACCGCCGCCATGGCCACCGGTACCGGTTTGGATCTGCTGGAGAAGGCCCGGCCGAAGCAGTACTTCGATGTGGGCATCGCCGAGCAGCACGCTGTCACCATGGCGGCGGGCATGGCCTGTGAGGGGCTGCGTCCGGTGTGTGCGATCTACAGCACCTTCCTGCAGCGGGCCTACGACCAATTGATTCACGACGTGGGCATCCAGAACCTGCCCGTGACCTTCGTGCTCGACCGGGCCGGCATCGTGGGTGCCGATGGCCCCACCCACCAGGGTCAGTACGACATCAGCTATCTGCGCTGCGTGCCCAACTTCACGGTGATGGCACCGAAGGATGAGGCGGAGCTGCAGCGGATGATGATCACCTGCCTGCAACACAACGGCCCCACCGCTCTGCGCATCCCGCGCGGTGAAGGCGAAGGTGCAGCCCTGATGGAAGAAGGGTGGGAGCCCCTGGAGATCGGCCGCGGTGAACTGCTGGCCGATGGCGATGATCTGCTGATCGTGGCTTATGGCGCCATGGTGTATCCCGCCATGGCCACCGCTGGCTTGCTGCAGGAGCAGGGCGTGCGGGCCGCCGTGATCAACGCCCGCTTCCTGCGCCCCCTGGATGAGGCGCTGATCCTGCCGATGGCCAAACGCATCGGCCGGGTGGTGACGATCGAGGAAGGTTGCCTGGCTGGTGGCTTCGGTGCCGCCGTTGTGGAAACCCTTAACGACCACGATGTGCTGGTGCCCGTGCACCGCATCGGCATTCCCGACCAGCTGGTGGATCACGCCACGCCGGATCAGAGCAAGCAGGCCCTCGGCCTCACCCCAGCCCAGATGGCTGACAGCATCCTCAAGCGTTTTGGCTCGCTGCGCCGCCAGCCGGTGGGTGTCTGACGTTCAGGCCTGTGATGTTCTGATCGCTGGAGCCGGGCCTGCAGGATTGCTGTTGGCTCGTCTTTTGGCGGAGGCCGGCGCGTCTGTTCAGGTGGTGGATCCCCTCTTGGATCTACGCCAAGCAGCCTTCAGCAGTGCAGCCCTCCCCCTTGATGCGGTGCAGCAGTTTCAGCTGCCTGATCAGGTGCAGGCCGCCCAGTGGCGGGGATGGCAGCTGCATGGTCCGGGCAATGAGCCGTACAGCTGGATCGCTGACCACAACCTCGGGGCTGTGCTGGATTTTGGGGCGTTGCGCTGCTGGCTTGCGGCTCAGGCCCAAGCGGCAGGGGCGCAGCTTCAGTTGGGGTGGGCTGTTCGCCGCTGGCAGCCCGGCAGCGGCGGCGCCATCGCCAACCTGCGCGGGCCCGGCGGCGATACACAGGTGCGGCACTGCCGCTGGCTGGTGGATGCCACAGGCCAACGGCGGGCCCTGCTCGGCGATCCACCGGCGGCGGCCGGTGCGCTGGTGTCTGGCGAGGGGGTGGAGTGGCTGTTGCAGGTGCCTTTCCAGCAGTGGCAGCGTTGGACCGATCGGCTCAGCTTCATGCTCGGCAGTACCTGGGTGCCGCAGGGGTATGGCTGGGTGTTTCCGATGCAGCGCGGCCAGCTCAAGCTCGGCGTCTGCCGCCTGCACGATCCCAGCCGCAGCCAGCCAGCCCTGCATCAGCTCCTACGCGGCCTGCAGCAAAGGCTGGAGCTGGAGGGTGCAGCCGTGCTCGATCGCCATGGCGGCTTGATCCGCAGCACGATCCGCCGCCGTGAAGCGCATCAGCGTGGGCCGCTGCTTGGGTTGGGTGATGTGGTGAGCACCGGCAACCTGCTTGGTGGGGAAGGCATCCGGCATGCGATGGCCAGCAGTGAGGTGCTGGCACCCTTGCTGCTGGATGCCTTGGCCGGCCAACCCGAGCGGCTGAAGAGCTACGCGCCCAGGTTGAAACGGCGCCTCGGCTGGCGCTGGTCGCTCAGTGGACGTTTGGCGCGCCGCACTTGGCTGGGATTGCATAGCGCCCAGGGGGATCAGCGCCTGCAGCGCCTGCTGACGGGACTGCAACAAAAAAGCAGTGCCGAAGAGCTTTCGGCACTGCTTTTCCACTACCGCTTCGAGCGCTATGGC
>Ga0194125_10006143_pt1 | contig 17890 bp, 29 predicted proteins | sample TA2KigC250mmetaG_FD_148626 | JGI IMG/M metagenome (GOLD analysis project Ga0194125, IMG submission 148626) | Freshwater microbial communities from Lake Tanganyika, Tanzania - TA2015034 Kigoma Deep Cast 250m | ecosystem: Environmental > Aquatic > Freshwater > Lake | place: Tanzania: Lake... | reverse complement strand
GTATCCGAGCAGATTAACAGCTTCGCGCTCGGAACGCGAAACTGCTCTCTCAGATTGACCACGAGCCCTGATACAATCAGGCTTCGCAGCTATTAAGTGCCTTCTGGGGCATACTGAGAATTCCTGTCGAACCTTTATGAAACTTGCTTATTTTACGAAATTTTAAGCATTAATCGCTAACATTGCATTCCGCCATACGCAAAAAGCAAGGGTGATTTTATGCCCAAAAGGGAAATCGGACTAATGGGGTATATCGGGGAAGCTGTTGTAGAGCAATGGCTTAAAAGCAAATACCCCGAAAACTTAGGATATAAGGTACTCTCACAGGCGATACCCAACGATGTATTAAAGGAAGGTGGAGGGTACCTTGACTTCTGTGTTATAAAAAATGATGTTGCACATTCGATTTACGAAGTAAAAAGCCAAGATTACATTTGGGGTAAAGATTCCAATTTGAATAGGGCTCTCAAGCACATTTGGCAACATCCTGCAAAGATTAGTAGCATTTTTGTTCAGGGAGACAAATCCTACAAAGTCGACAAATCTTTTAGAGCATATCTTATATTGCTAGTAGGGCCAAATGAAAGCGGCATTAACAAGTTCGGGGGTAATATTAAGAACGTTATTCTCTTCTCTGACATTTGGAAAGATCTAAATAATTCATTAGATACCAAAATGCTAATGAAAAATATTACTACTGATATATCTAAGGTCATGAAGATTTTGAAGAATCCTACTCAAGGAAAAAGAGTTACTAAGAAGTTTTTAGAGCTTAGAAGACAGTTAAACAATGAATCCACTTCTTCAACGCATCACTGTTAATCCAAATATCTGTTTCGGCAAACCATGCATTCGAGGCACGCGAATCTGGATATCCCTGATTCGCGATTTTCTATCCAATGGTATGACAATCGAAGAAATTATATCTGAGTACCCTCAATTGACAAAAGAGGACATTTACGCTGCCATCGCCTATGGTGCAGCTTGTTTTTTGTGAAACAAGATTGGAGGTGAAAACAGATGAGGTTGATAGGGTTTGTGAAGGAGAACAAAATTATGTTCCCAGAAAGAATTAGCCTGCCGGAAGGGGCAGTCGTCGAGATTATGGTGATTGAAAAGGAAACGCTCGAACCATCGGAGAACGCAAAGCGCAGATTCTGGGAACTGGTAGGGGTGGGTGAAAGTGGAAAGTCAGATGTCAGCACCCACAAGCACGAATATCTTTTGGAGGCTTTAGATGAACGATAAGAATGAAAAGGAGACGTGGTTCTCTTACCGCTTGTGCTTCACCGACACAAGTTTCTTCTACGCTCTGGTCGACAGAAGCGATACCTTTCACTTCGTTTGTAAGAAGTTGCTGCAGCAAGCAGAGAAGCAGCGGAATCGTATCCTTACTACTAATTTTATAGTTGCTGAATCTCATGCTCTTATATTGTCTCGCTTGGGACGCTCTATCGCTTATCAATGGCTTGAGAGTGTTATAGAATATGCTTGGATAGAGAGAATAACGGAAGATGATGAGGTAAAGACAAGGCGGATACTTAGAGACTACAACGACAAAGATTTTTCATATACTGATGCGGCAAGTTTTGTTGTGATGGAGCGATTGAATGTTCATATTGCTTTTGCTTTAGACGAGCATTTCGTTCAATATGGCGGATTTTTAGTGTTACCTTTACATGGGGAGCAGTTACTTGAATAAATGTCTATTATTTCTGAAGAAAATTTTTGAATTTTGCTTGCTTTTTAGGGTTATAATGTTTTATAAGTATCTTTCAATTTTGATGGGGTGATATAAATGAAACTTGCAGAGGCTTTGCTGCAAAGAAAGGAACTTTTGACGAAGGTAAATCAGCTTGGAAGCCGCTTGCTTCAGGATGCTCTGGTGCAAGAGGGTGATGAGCCAGCCGAAAATCCCCTTGAGTTGCTGGCAGAGCAGAAATCCGCCATTGAGGAACTTGAGTCGATAATTACTCGAATTAACAAGACTAATATAACGAATAAGATTGAGCGCAGTATAACGATTGCCGATGCCATTGTCAAGCGAGACATGCTCAATTTGAGGCGTGGTACGCTTGAACGTTTGGCGAACCAGGCAAATATTACACAAAGTCGAATGACTAAATCCGAGATTAAATTTGTCGCAACAGTTGATGTCAAAGAGATTCGTAAAGAGTGCGACGTGGTCAGCAAAGAGATTCGCAAGATTGATGCTGAAATCCAGGCAGCGAACTGGAACGTTGACCTTGTTGAATAGAATGTAAACATTTGGGTGGGAATGTCGGGGTTTTATGAAAGAAAAGGGCGACAGATGTAAAAAATTAGTTGGTACTATTATTTTTGATTAAACTTTTTCTAAAAGTTTGGTAGCGAAATGACTGGCTGAGAACATCTCTCACCTGGTAGAGTAGCACCAGGAGCGCTGAGAAATTGGCGTACCTATTGGACTGGAAATCCAAGGATTTGTGGGTTCAATTCCTACATTCTTTAAAGTGTATCGGGTAAGCCGTACATGCGTATTGATAAATTGTAAGATTTACAACCACTATGTTGGCTAGTTTTTTCGTGAGGGTGGGATAGGGGCAAAAAGACGAAGTACTATTGGAGTGCGAGGAGGAACTAAACCATGAATCCACTTCTTCAACGCATCACTGTTAATCCAAATATTTGTTTTGGCAAACCATGCATTCAAGGCACGCGAATCTGGGTATCTCTGATTCTTGATTTTCTATCCAATGGTATGACAATCGAGGAAATTATCTCTGAATACCCTCAATTGACAAAAGAGGACATTTATGCCGCTATCGCCTATGGCGCCGAGATGTCACGGGAAAGGTATGTTGAAATCCCTATTGAGGCAATAGTATGAAGTTCAAACTTGATGAAAACTTTGGAACACGAACCCAACAAATTTTTCGCGCGGCAGGCCATGATGTTCAAACTGTCCGCGAGGAGGAATTGCAAGGGAGCTCCGACCAATATCTGTACGGAATGTGTTGTACTGAACAACGTTGTTTGGTTACGCTGGATCTGGACTTCGCTGATGTAACCCGCTTCCCGCCAAGTCAAACAAATGGTATTGTAGTAATCCGCGTTCCAAGAAATCCAAGTCTTTCACTCTTGGAAAGATTGATTCGGCAGTTTCTGCAAATGCTTACTCAATTTTCTGTAGAAAAACAGCTATGGATTGTCGAATTTGGTCGGATTCGAGTGCATCAATCAGAAGAAGACGAGGTTTAGATGAAAGAATTATTGGATTTCGCAATTGCAACAGCTAAAACAGCGGGCGACATCACATTGGAGTATTTTGGACGCCGCCCGAAAATCGAATGGAAAATTGACCGCACTCCTGTAACGCAAGCGGATAAAGCCTGTGAAGAAAAGATTATTGCGAATATACAGAAACATTATCCAGACCATGCTATCCTGGGAGAAGAATTTGGAACGATTGAGGGTAAGTCTGACTTCAAATGGATAATCGACCCTATCGACGGAACCAAAAATTTTATCCGCGGCATTCCAATGTACGGAACACTCATTGGCCTGGAAAAATCGGGAGAATGCTTTCTGGGAGTGGCTTATTCGCCAGCGCTGAAGGAGTTGGTCTATGCGGCGAAAGGTAGCGGATGTTTCGCTAACGGCAACCGAGTTGCCGTTTCAAACATCGGTGTTTTGGATGCGTCATTGATGTTATACGGCAGTTTCAAAGCATTTGATGATGGTGGGTGGCGGAATTTATTCTTTTGGTTGGCTGAACGTACAACAGACCAGAGAGGATACGGAGATTATTATGGATATACTCTTATAGCGCGGGGCTGTGGTGAATTCATGCTTGAGGCGGCTGTATCCCCTTGGGATTTAGCCGCTATCAAAATCATCGTTGAAGAAGCCGGAGGCAGGTTCACTAATTTCGACGGCGAAGCGACGATATATTCGCCGACGGCAGTTGCATCCAACGGTTTAGTGCATGATACAGTTTTGGATGCCATTCAAAAGTTCAAATCAGGTGTGAAATGTGAAACGTAAAGTTTTTATGTGGAAAAAACTAATAGACTGGATTAAAAAGCTATGGTGTAACATCTTATGTTTATGTTGGAAATCACCAAAATACGAACCAGAAAAGTGGAATGACAACAATGGTATTCAATTCAGTAATAATTGTTATAATTATGCCTGCAATATTCAAACAGGTACTTATGCACAACCTGGCCAAGCCACTAGAAATATGTATTCATCAATAGATTGTAACGGGGTCACTGATGATGCCGTATCTGATGGATTAACAAAACAAGATTGTGACCGAACCTGCCCAAACTGTTGTCACAAAGTTGCATTGGTAGTCGCGCCGGGTTACGATTATCATTGGTATCGTCAAGATGATAATGGAATGTGGTCACACAAACCCGGTGGAACACCCGCGACCAATTTAGACAATTCTGGCAATCCGATAAATGACCCGCGCACAGCCGACCATGGACCATATACATTCTTCTGTGGATGTTTCTGTGTATGCAAATGTAAAGTAAAAATTACATAACTGAGGTGATAACCATGAAAAGTAACGAATTAAAAATCGAGGGCATGATTGATATCTTCTCAGGCCGACCCAATCCTAAATGGCCGTTGTCCAATAAGCAGGTAGATGAGTTGAAAATAAAACTCGGCAACCTTCCCATGGCTAAACCAGTAATGCCCCCTGGACTAGGCTATCGTGGTGTCCTCGTTACAAATCTCAGCAAAGACCAAAGGATTCCTGATGGAATAAAGGTGTATAATTCTATTCTAACCATCGTTGACTCAGGAAGAACAAGTCACTATGAGGATGTCAACAATATTGAGGAATGGCTTTTAGAACAAGCATTTAAGCTTGGGTATGGAGATGCAATAAAAAAGTTTCGAGAGTGGAGTCACAAGTGAAACGTGAATATGACGAAATGTAGGATAAAAAGAAATTCTCCATCAAATTAGAAAGGATGTTTTGATGAAACAACAAATAACCTATTTTCCCGAACCGGGCAAAGCAAATACGGATGAAGTTTTAAAGTTAGCTGCCCAGAGAGCTAAAGAACTCGGCATCAAGCACATAGTTGTCGCGACTACGACTGGCGAGACGGCTCTCAAAGCGGCAGAAACAATGAAAGACCAGGATGTGAAAATTATTGGCGTTACGCTACATGCTGGTATCTGGGAGAAGTACGGTTCTCCGCATCCTGATAAAGTCAAGCGCGCCGAGGAGATGGGCGTTAAATTTCTCACCGGCACCCATGTTCTCATGGGCAACCTCTCCACAAGCATTATGAACAAATTCGGCGGCATCAGTTGGAGCGATTTGATAGCTCACGCATACTACACTTTTTCGCAAGGAACGAAAGTAGCGGTGGAAATCGTCGTCATGGCTGCCGACGCCGCCTTGCTTCCCGTCGAAAAAGAAGTTATCGCCCTTGCCGGCAGCGACACCGGCGCTGACACTGCGTTGGTTGTTCAACCTGCATATTCCACCGATTTCTTCTCCCTGAAAGTGCGTGAAATTATAGCCAAACCACGGTAGACGTGAAGGTTAAGTGGCTTGTAGTAACGACTTTAGTCGTTTTCTTCCGCAAGCAAACGACTGAAGTCGTTACTGCGGGAAGATAACTATTAATATTGGAGATGCTATGAATCAAAGACCAAAAGTATTGCTATACGAACCGATGCATCAAAAGGGGATTGACTATCTAAAAATGTATGCTGATGTGCTGTATGCATCAAGTTGGGATGAAGATATATTATGTCAGGAAGTCAAAGATATTTCAGGTATTATTATTCGAGCTAATGGCAAAGTTACAACTAAAATTATGGATAGCGCGCCGAAACTCAAAGTCATCGGCAGACACGGCGCCGGCGTCGATAATATCGACCTTGAAGCCGCTAAAAAGCGAGGTATTACCGTCGTAAATACTCCGCATGCTCCGGCAGAAGCAGTTGCGGAACACGTCATTGGCGTCATGGTTGTGTTGTCCAAACGTATTCTTGAATCTGACCGAGCCTTGAGAGCAGGGCAATGGGATGTGCGCTACCATTTTCAGGCGTTTGAAATGAAGGGTAAAACCTTGGGCATTGTTGGAATGGGACGTATCGGCTCGCGTGTGGCTGAAATGGCAAAAGCCCTCGGCATGGAAATTCTCTACTACGATGTCGTAGTAAATCCTCAAGTAGAGGGAAAATACGATGCGAAAAAAATCGAATTGGAAGAATTGCTGAAGCTATCGGATTACATCACGCTGCATGTTCCGGCTACTCCTGAGACCAAATATCTCATCAATGCAGAACGGCTTAAATTGATGAAGCCGACAGCTATCTTAGTCAATGCTGCACGTGGGAGCGTCGTCGATACAATGGCGCTATACGATGCGCTCAAATCAGGCAAACTCTTCGGCGCAGCAATCGACGTGTTTGAAAAAGAACCAGCGCCAGCCGACCATCCACTCTTTAGCCTTCCCAATGTAGTCGTTACCCCTCATATGGCGGGACACAGCGATGACGCCTTGATAGCAATGTCTATGGTGGCGAAAGATATCATTCGAGTTATCCAAGGACAGCCGCCTGAATACCCTGTTAAATAAAGCGTAGAACCTTTCGTCAAATATATAGAAACCCAGTTTTGTATAATCTGTCGGTTTACATATTCACAAGCTATCAGATATCAAAATTTCCGTTAAGAATTAAAAGGCGTTTTGCAGAGTTTGTATATACTCTGCTTGACGCTTTTTTTGTTTCTGGTTGGTGTTTATCAAGATTTGCTTTATAGCCCCCAATATGTTATAATGACTTTAAAAGCAGAATTTTTTGAGGCAAAATGGAGGTTAATTAACATTATTGAAATCACCAGTTTGCAAAATCCGAAAATTAAATCTGTTAAAGCTCTGAGATACACAAAATATAGAGAAAAACAGAATAGATTTCTGGTTGAAGGTATCAGGTTGGTAAAAGAAGCTATCGATTGCAAGGCACCTATCAAGATGTTACTTTTCTGCCCTGATACACTAAAAAGCCCGACAGCGCTTGAACTTATTGATATTGTGGAAAAAAGAGGAGTTGAGTGCATATCTGTTCCATCGCGTGTGTTTGATAGCATATCGGAAAAAGATAATCCACAGGGGATTATCGCTGTCGTAGAACGATTGAATTTGACTCTTGATAGCATTGAGTATAATAGTCAGATGCTGCTTGTCGGAGCACATGAATTACGCGACCCCGGCAATTTAGGAACGATTATTAGAACAGCCGACTGCGCGGGAGCATCAGGCGTAATAGTAACTGGCATATCGGTGGATATATTTGACCCTAAAACTGTACGCGCAACTATGGGGTCTATTTTTTCTCTGCCTGTAGTTCGGGTGAAGGAAATTGGAGAACTTAAAGATTGGCTATTCCAGAACAATATCAAGATGATAGCGACTTCACTTAGCGCAAAACGTTATTACTTCGATTTAGAATACGATGAGCCTGTGGCTATTATCCTGGGAAATGAAGCGGAAGGCTTGGATGCTGAAATTCTTGAATATGCGGATGAAGTAGTAAAAATCCCAATGTCGGGAAGAGCCGATTCATTAAACGTAGCTTCTGCAGCAGCTATTATCATTTATGAAGTGGTTAGACAGAGGATGGCAAAATGGCAAGGGGGCAAGAGGGCAAGGGAGTACTAAAACCCCGTTATAGTCGGCTTTATAGCCGACTTTAGCTTTTAGCCTGTGAACCCCGTTAGAAAGTTTGGGCGGGGCTTCCTTTCTAACGGGGTGAATTGATTCACAGGATTGAGATATCGCCACTTGCTCAAAATTTTTTTCTTGCATTCACTAAACGCTTATGCTAAAATACCATTATTCAATTTCTACTACCTCATTCAATGAAAGGAGATAATTTTATGTCTGGTCATTCTAAATGGGCAACAACGAAACGTCGTAAAGCGGCAGTTGATTCAAAGCGTAGTAAGATTTTTACGAAAATAGCGAAGGAAATTACAGTAGCTGCGCGCGTTGGCGGGGGGGATGCAGAAACTAATCCCAGATTGCGACATGCTATTGCAGAAGGCCGAGCCAATAATATGCCTTATGAAAATATAGAACGCGCTATTAAGCGCGGCACCGGTGAGTTAGAAGGGGTTCGATATGAAGAGCTTTCTTTGGAGGCTTATGGCCCTGGTGGTGTTGCTTTGATGATAGAAATTCTTACGGATAATCGGAATCGCTCTTTAGCAGATTTAAGATATATCTTATCAAGAAACGGTGGAAATTTAGGCGAGCGTGGTTGTGTTTCCTGGATGTTTGAGAAAAAAGGGTTAATCGTCGTAGATAAAAATTCCGCCGATGAAGATGAAATTCTTATGATAGCGTTGGAAGCCGGCGCGGATGATTTAAAAGTAGAGGATGACAGATTTGATATTTATACGACTCCAGAAACATTTGAAGACGTTCGAAATGCAATTGAGAAAGCAGGCATAAAACTCACCCTCGCGGAAATTAGTATGATTCCGCAAACAACAGTTGCGGTAAAGGGTAAAGAAGCTCAACAAGTGTTGCATTTGCTGGAAGCCTTAGATGAACACGATGACATTCAGAATGTCTACTCAAATTTTGATATTCCTGATGAAATGTTAGACGCCGCAGCGTAAAAGGTAAAAGTTAGAAACCAAGTTTTTTAGAAAAACTTGGTTTCTATGGAATTTAAAATGACAACTCTCGGAATTGATGCAGGCATTGCAAATACTGGATATGGAATAGTAACAGAAGAAGGTGCAACTAAAATTTTACGTGATTGTGGCGTCATAAGAACTGGTTCTGACATTCCTATTCATTTGCGTTTGAAAAAAATATATGATGCCCTGGTGGAAATAATTCATGAATACCAACCTGAAGTTGTTGTTCTAAAAGAATTATCCACCAGTAGAAACGTCGCTAATGTCTTAACTGTCGGACAAGCGCGCGGTGCTGCAATGCTTGCTGCTGCAAATGCTAATTTGGATATACGCAGTTACACTTTAAATCAGGTCAAACAATCCATTGTAGGTTCAGGAAATGCCAGCGGACATCAGGTGCAACAGATGGTCAAAGTTCTGTTAGGCCTTAAAGAAATTCCCAAGCCCGACCAGGCAGAAGCTCTGGCTTTAGCCATTTGTCACCTTCACACGTATAAGACGCAGAATTTATATCAGAGGATACATAGATGATTTCATTTGTCAGTGGCATATTAGAACACAAAGAAGCCAATCAGGCTATTATAAATGTCGGTGGAATGGGATATGAAGTGATTATTCCAACATCCACCTACGAAAAACTTCCTCCCACAGGTGAACCCGTTAAATTACATACACATTACTTTAGCCGCGATGATGAAATCAAATTATACGGATTTATCTCTCTGGATGAACGAACCTTATTCAGGACAATGCTAACCGTCAAGGGTGTTGGGCCAGGAACTGCTTTGAACATTCTTTCCAAATTGACCCCTAATCAATTTCGGCTGGCTATCAACCAGAATAGCGTTGATGTTTTGAGACGGGTCCCGAGACTTAGCAAAGAAACGGCACAATTAATTATCGTTCAATTAAAAAAGAAAATCCAGTCCATCGAGTTTGTCGAACAACTTGAGGGCGAAATAAGCAAACCAGTTTCTATGGAGGTAGTCCAATCACTGGTAAGACTTGGCGCTACCCAATATGCTGCTGAAAAAGCGGTCAGGCAAGCGCAAAAGGTTTTAGGCGAGAATGCCCAATTAGAAGCACTTATTCAATTAGCGCTTAAATATGTATAACAGGAAGTAAGAGGTGAAGGTACTTACCATTTATTACTTTGGTTTTGTAAAGAAGGTAAAACGTGAAACGTGAAACGTGAAACGTGATAATGTAGTTTCACGTTTCACGCATCACGTTTCACGTCCCGATTATCGGGATTCCGTAAAGCGGGACATCACGTTATAAACAAAGTATTAGATGGTGAGCGCCGAGATGAGAATGAAGAAGATTCCACAATTTAAGTCACTTGAAGAAGAGATGGATTTCTGGAATATACATAGCGTGACAGAATTCGAGGCGCAGGAAGTCACCGTGGAAGAGATTCTTGAAGAACTTAAACACCGCCCTGTTAAGGCTAAAGTGACATTATGTCTTGAAACGGAGATGCAAAACCAACTCAAAGCCTTAGCTGCCAGGCGGGGGGTTAGTTATTCGTCGCTAATACGTGAATTGTTATGGCAAGGACTGGAAACAGTCTCTGCTGAGACTCAATCAACAGTGAGCAAGTAACCAAACTTTTCTTTAAGAAAGAAAAGTTCCATCATAAGAAATAAGAGGAAAAAGAGTAAAGTTTGTTGCTGTGAGCCAGAGGTAAAATAATGCCAGAAGAAAGAATTGTTAATCCTGCACCACAAGAAGAGGATGAACCGATAGATTATACCCTCCGTCCTCAATCTCTCGAAGAATTTATTGGACAAGATAAAATCAAAGAACAGTTGAAAATAGCCATCGAAGCTGCCAAAATCAGAGGTCAATCGCTTGAACACGTCTTGTTAGTCGGCCCACCGGGACTCGGTAAAACAACCCTGGCAAGAATCATCGCCAATGAATTAGGAGTCGGATTCAAATCCACCATCGGACCAACCATGGAAAGGCAACTCGACTTATCGGCAATTTTGACAAATCTGCAAAACGGTGACGTCCTATTCATCGACGAAATCCATCGCATGAAAAATATTGTTCAGGAAATGTTGTATCCTGCAATGGAAGATTATAAATTAGATATTACCATTGGAGAAGGCCCAAGCGCCAATATCGTGCAAATCCCACTGCCAAGATTTACCCTCATCGGCGCGACAACTCGCGAGGGATTGCTCACAGGCCCATTCCGAGACCGATTTGGATTTCATATCCACCTTGATTATTATGAGGTTGACGATATTTTTATCATCATCAAAACAAATGCTAAGGCCTTGAAAATCGATCTAGATGATGAAGCCGCTTGGGAAATTGCTCAACGCGCCCGTGGTACTCCCAGAGTCGCTAAACGTTTGCTCATAAGGGTTTGGGACTATGCACTTTATAAAACCGAAGCTGGAATTATCACAAAAGAAGTTGCCCAAGAAGCCTTAGAATTCTACGGTATCGATGAACTCGGATTAGATGATAGAGATAGAAAATTGCTAAGGATTATCATTGAACAATTTGGAGGACGAGCAGTTGGCCTGAAGGCGATAGCAGTGGCAATCAGCGAAGATGAGCGAACCATCGAAGATGTCTATGAACCTTACTTAATCAAAATTGGATTTCTAACCCTGACAAGGGTGGGAAGATTAGCTACCGAAGCGGCCTATGAACATTTGGGAATGCCATTGCCTCAACAGAGAAGGCTTTTTTAGTCTATAGTGTAGAATACGCTGCCAGCGTGTTTATGATAGCACTCATGGTTTGTCTTGTTGATTCAACTACGAAAAGAAGGTTATTCAATGTCTCAATTTTGTTCATCATTATGGCAGCGATTTGGTTATCAAAATCGTTTCTTTTGTAGAGCGAAATCTTACTTCTTAAAGTGTGCCGATAAATCCAAAGTTAAAACGTTACTTCCTTCAGAATTATTGGTGTATGAAGAACTTAAATCGCAAGGACATTCAATATTGGCAGTTGGTGATGCAGAGGTAACCAAACTTTTCTTTTAGAAAGAAAAGTTTGATCAAAAGAAATAAGAGGAAAAAAGTAAGAAAATTCTTATCCTTGAGTGAGAAACGGAAATCGCCCGATTTTTTAACCCTTGTACCGCAAGGTAGATTTGGAATTTACGAAGTGAAATCAGGAACTGTAGATTCGCATGCGATTGAACAACTGGTCGAAGCGGCTGAAGCAATAGGAAGGGATAAAGTTGAAGAATTGGCAGTTTATCAGGTAGATTCAACAAAATTACGCAGCAACCTACAAGCTTCCCAACGCGGCTTTTTATTCAGGCACAAACGCGCTGGTGGCATGGCGAAATTTAAAAGATACAAAATCAAACTCTATCGACTTTCTGCCATGTGAGGAGGAAGGTTAAATGAAAGCATTTGATAATTTCTACGCTTTAGATGCCAAAACAAAGCTGAAAGTTCTCAATGAAATTGTTCGCCGTGAACCCGAAAAGCATCTCTCTCTTTTAGAGGAATGTCTTGAAGATAGAAATGAATTGATAAGAACCCATGCTCAAATCATATTGGAGGAATTAAGAAATCAATTACATCCTAATCTTGATGGAGTGGATAAGTATGTTAAACAGCTCTGCGTATTGACAGAGGATGGGGAATTAGAAGAGGAAGCAAACGCGTTAGCGCATTTTTATTTAGAGAGTTTAGGCGTGAAGGCTTGGCCAATATTATTGGAATACTTAAACGATGAGCAGTACATCCTTCCCGTGTTAAACGTTTTAACAAACGTCGGTGGTAAAAAGATTATTCCGCTCTTCATCGAGCGTTATCCAAAAGTCAGCGAAACATGCCAACTGGAAATATTACGGGAAATCGCGTATTTGGACTCAGTAGGCTATCAATCCTTCTTTCGACAATGCGCTCAGAATGGAGGTAGTCAAAAAGTGCGAAATCTTGCTAAAAGGCTCCTACGCGAAAGAGAATGTGCCCGCGAATGTATGTCATCAATAGCGCTTATGACGCGGCAATGGTTTTGCAATATGTAGTCGGGCTGATAACGCTCACGGACGCGCAGAAAGAAGCAGCGGACGTCAATAAGAGTGGCGTCGTAACTGCTCTTGACGCCGCTTTGATTTTACAATACACCGTTGGATTGATAACACAATTTCCTGTTCAGCAGGGTGCGCCAATTCTCACTGCTAAAGATGAGAACCAGATATTGACTAAAATTATCGCTGAACTTGAAAATGATACTTCCGATTCTCGGAATGGTTCCGACAGAGACGGGACGCATCTTTCCGCTGACCAGAAACACGTTTTAGAACAATTAAAACAACTAATTTGGCGGCAATCGTTGCCAGGTCACACCGCCTTGTTACAGAACTATCCCAATCCTTTTAACCCAGAGACCTGGCTTCCTTATGAGTTGGCGCAAGATGCATCTGTTACCATTCGCATCTACGATGTCAAAGGTCAGATTGTTCGCCAGTTGGATTTGGGCAAACAGAAAGCCGGTCGCTATGTTGACAAGGAGAAGGCAGCGCATTGGGACGGAAAAGACCAAACTGGCAAAGCGGTTTCCAGCGGACTTTATTTCTACACGCTTAGGGCTGGCAATTTTCAAGCCACTCGCCGGATGGTTATTGTGAAATGACAAAAAGATCATTTTTAACCTGTATCTGCGGAAAGGGATGCGGGCTTTTTGTATAAGTGACCCGCAAATGGAAATAAGCTAAAACATGCTAAATAAAGCCAGGGAACACCTAAAGTCAGCAGAAATCCTGTTTCGCGAAGAACAATACCGCGACGCCGTTTCTCGCGCCTACTATGCCGCTTTTTCGGCGATGCTTGCCTATGTAGGCCAACCGCCAAAAGGGAAGTGGGAACATCCTGGATTACGCGGTGTTTTTATCAGAAAGCTCGGAGAAGCAGGAATGCCAGTTGAAAATTGTAGAACTTTGCGTAGTAACTTGCTAGACCTTCATGACGCTAGAATAGACGCAGACTATTCTACAACAGAAATTGGTAAACGTGTAGCTATTGATGCTCTGGAAATTGCTTGTAACGTAATCAGCTTGGTGGAAAGGGGGGGATAAATTGAAACAAGAGGTTTATGAGGCATTGAAAGAGTTTGAAAACCGGTTTAAAGAAAACTTTCCAGACTATAGCTTTCAATTGATAGACCCATTTGAAGGGCACGACGTGGGAATTCAGATTAATGTTCCTAATAAGAACGTCAGATGGGAAAAAATGAGGAAGCTTTCGGATATTGCCGCTGACATAGAGGAAAAATACGATGTCTATATAGGATTTCTTACCAGGGTAGCTGCTTAACGCCTAATCTAAGAAACCCGTTTTCTATGAGAAAACCGGTTTATCTCATGACTGAGAACAGGTTTATAACCTAAAATGTTTGACTTCACTTCCATAGGAAAATTTCTGATAATATTTGGAATCATCATTGTTGCTATCGGTGCATTACTATTGTTGTCAAAGTATATCCCGTGGCTGGGCAAATTGCCAGGGGACATTCATATCAAAAAAGGCAATTTTTCGTTCTACTTCCCGATAGTAACTTGCATTATCATCAGTATCATTCTAACACTGATTTTTACGCTCATTAGATTCTTTCGGCGATAGAAACAGTAAGGAATTCTTTGATGAAACTTTCTTTATTCGATTATGACCTACCAGAGGAATTAATTGCACAGTATCCCCTACCCAAGCGTGAAGAATCCGGCCTCATGGTACTTGATAGAAAAAGTCGAAGTATCACTCATTCGCAATTTCGATTTATAGGCGAATTTTTATCTCCAAATGACCTTCTGGTTTTGAACGATACAAAAGTAATACCGGCGCGTCTTGTAGGAAAAAAGTGCGAGACAGGGGCGAAGATAGAACTTTTTCTTGTCGCAGAAAAAGAACGGGATATTTGGGAAGCGCTAATAAAACCCGGAAAACGAGTGAAAAATGGGACGGTCGTGGAATTTGGTGAGGGAATCCTGAAAGCGCAGGTTTCGGCAAAGTTAGAAGCCGGCACATACATCGTCAGATTGAAATATCAAGGACGACTGCAAGAAATTTTATCCCAAATCGGGCAAACTCCGCTTCCGCCATATATCAAACGCCAGCCTGAACCCATAGATAAAATTCGCTATCAGAATGTCTACGCCGCTAAAAATGGCGCTGTTGCCGCGCCGACAGCGGGACTCCATTTTACACAGGAATTACTGGACTCCCTTCAACAGAAAGGTATCGGAGTTACCAATCTGACTTTGCATGTTGGATTGGGTACATTTCAACCTGTAAAAGCTGAAGAAGTCGAAGCGCATAAAATGCACGCTGAATATTTTGAAATTTCACCAGAGGCTGTAGAACAGATAAACCTGTGCAAACAAAAGGGGGGGCGAATCGTCGCCGTAGGCACAACATCGGTGAGAACTCTTGAAACGGTAGCAGATAACAACAGGGTCGTTCCCCAAATCGGATTCACTGACCTTTTTATATATCCCGGATATCAATTTAAAATCGTTGACGCACTAATCACCAATTTCCATCTGCCGAAATCTACGCTGTTGATGCTCGTCAGCACATTCGCTTCGAGAGAATTCGTGCTTGAGGCTTATCAGGAAGCTATCAAACAAAGGTACCGTTTTTATAGCTACGGAGATGCAATGCTGATTTTATAGCTGTTGACCTGATAAGTAAAGTGGAGGATATATAAAACCTTGTCGATAAAAATTAAGGGATTTGAATGGGATAAATACAACGTGGGACATCTTCAAAAGGCACATCCTCACTATGACTTAAAACTACTTGAGGAGATAGTCCGGGAAGCAAAGAATTACTTGAATTTTGGATATGACCGGTATGGCCAAAAAGTTTATGGGGCCAGAAGAGGAAACATAGTGGTTTTGTTTAATTTAAAAGCGAATCAAACTGCTCGAATCTTTTCAGTAAGGGAGAGATAAAACGATGCTTAAAAAGAAAGAAAGATTTCCGAAAGATGATTATGATTTTGAATTGCCCAAGTTCAATACTAAAGAAGAATTTGAAAAATGGTTGAATTCTCTTGAAACTTATGACGCCGAAGTCGATGAGCGATTAAAAGAACAAAGAACGATTTCTATGCAGGTATCCAAATTAATGATAGACGGATACGATTATTTAGCAAAAGAGGATGGCTTGAAAGACGGCCTGACTCTCATGTATATGGTGTTGAACCAGTATTTGAATGAGAATTTGCCGGAAGATTTCTGAGATGCTTCTCAGGAAAAAGTGGAAAAAATGTATGGAGTTTCTTGATGAAATATGAGATAATTTACGAAGAAAGTGTTATTTAGGAGGTGACGATATATGCCAGGATGCGCGTCAGGTGACATCCTTAGTATGCTTACATTTATTGTTCCGATGTTCTTAATTCTCTATTTTCTGTTTTGGCGTCCTCAACAACAACAGAGACGCAAACATCAAAATATGCTTAATAGCCTTGCGAGAGGTGATGAAGTTGTCACAACAGGTGGATTGCATGGCTCAATAATAGGCGTGAAGGACGATGTTGTAGTCATGAAAATAGCGGAAATAGAAAATAGAGAAGATGTGAAAGTTGAGGTATCCAAAAGCGCAATCGCATTTTTAAAGAAGGGTGGAGAATTGGTTGAGGGTGAGTAGTTACTTTCATAGAAACCGAGTTTTTCCGAAAAACTCGGTTTCTGATTTTAAAATCGTAGGAGAGTATAATGGCAAAAGTAGATAATGTAATTAGAGTCGGCGTAATAGGCCCTGGTGGAGCAGGAAGAGGCAACACTTTCGGAATGGCAAGCCTTCCGGGAGTGGAAATTGTTGCAGCAGCCGATATCAATGAAAGAAGCCTCAATGCGCTGGAAAAAGGGCTTGGTGAAAGAGTAAAGGGCTACCAAGCCGGCAGTTGCAAGAAATACATAGGCGAGTATGAATATATTACGATGATAGACAAGGAAGACCTTGATATAGTTGGGGTTTTCTCTCCTCACACGCTACATGATATTCATGTTAAATACGCGCTCAGAAACGACATGAGCGTAATCGTTGAAAAACCGATGGCGTGCGTTGTCGGAGACGCCATCCTGATGCACAAAATCGCCATGTCACGCGGTTTGCATATTGTTGGCGGCTATCAGCGGCACTACAGCGATGTCTATGTCACCGCTAAAGATATTGTCAGAAGCGGAAAAATCGGCGAATTGAAGAAATTCGAGGTCTACCTCGCGCAGCGATGGTCTGGCGGTGGATGGCGCGGCGACCCTAAATTCTCTGGAGGAGGCCAGCCAAACGATTCCGGCAGCCATATACAGGATATATTTATGTGGATTACTGGTTTGCTCCCCAAAACTGTTTACGGCACTACTTCCAACAAATTCGAACATGACGATGGCAGAATCGAAGAAAGGCCAATTGAGATTGACTGCGATACTGAGGTGACGCTGGAAAACGGCGCGGTCGGAACTGTAAAGATTGTTGGAAATACCAAAGTAGGTTTTGAAGAATGGATAATCTTCGAGGGCGACGAGGCAACGCTTGAAATCAAAGGCGGAATGCATCTCATCCCCAAAGGCGGCGAACCTCAAGAAGTCCCGCGCCAGATACCAGAAGGATATCCGAAAAGCAAAGTTGACCAAATCGTTGGTCTGGTGAAAGGAGACTATTCCGTCAACTACACCTCGGGCATAAATGGTATTCGCACCAGTTGGTTGACGAACGCTATCATCCAAAGCGGCAAGGGGCCTGATGAAAAGAATACCGTCGATTGCGATGAACTGATAGAAAATGAAGGATTTAGCAGGCAATTTGTCAATGACCTAATCGCAGAATCAGAAAAGAAAAATATGTTGTAACCTATCCTTCAGACTTCCGAAGGCCTCAAAGACTTCGGAAGTCTAAATATTTCGCCAAAACGAATTTATACTGCATTCAGGGGGAAGAACATGGACATGAGAAATTCATCGAAGAAAAGATTTAAAAAAACGAGGAGGTTGCTATGAAAATCCCCGATTTCAAAGATAAAAACGAAATAGCGACTTTTATGGAAGCATATAAATTAAGAACAACAATTACAAAGGATGCCAAAATTGAATGTGAATTACCCAGTAATGTCCGGTTAGAAAATTGCAATAATTGCAGTTTGTTTTTTCCATCTTCCTCTTCGTTTAGTTGTAAAGATTAGTAGTAGCATCCATTTAGTTAGCGTAATAGAAATAGCAGATCGGATAGC
>Ga0194125_10006141_pt1 | contig 17895 bp, 15 predicted proteins | sample TA2KigC250mmetaG_FD_148626 | JGI IMG/M metagenome (GOLD analysis project Ga0194125, IMG submission 148626) | Freshwater microbial communities from Lake Tanganyika, Tanzania - TA2015034 Kigoma Deep Cast 250m | ecosystem: Environmental > Aquatic > Freshwater > Lake | place: Tanzania: Lake... | reverse complement strand
TGTCCTGGTTCAGCGTGAAATGGAATTTCAAGTTAGTTAAATATGGTGAAGATTTTATTCGAGAAAAAATACATTTAAGCGACATTTCTCACTTCGATTCTATGTTGTTTAGCTTGCTCCAACTTCACCTCTCTTTCCTCAAGCCTATTTTCGATTCGATTCATCAGAAAATCTTCTGGGGTCAGATAAAACAATGAACTATGAAGTCGTTCAGTATTGTAGTAGTTAATATACGAAGCAATCTGATTCTTCGCATCTTCAAGATTTATTAAAGAAGATTTTGATAAACATTCTTGATTAATAGATCCGTGAAAGCGTTCAATCTTACCGTTACTTTGTGGATAACAAATTGAGGTCTTAATGTGCTGAAGTCCAACAAATCGTAAGTATTCAGTAAAGTCTTTAGAAATAAATTGAGTTCCGTTATCCGATATGATCCTTGGTTTAGTGCCGGGAAATTTTTCTAAGGCTCGTTGTAATGTTATTTCGATGTCATATTCTTGCATGTTCATTCTTAGATCGTGATGAACAATATACCGGGAGTAGCCATCAATAATGTCAATTAAGAATAGAAACGTTCCCTTAAAGTTGACATACTTTATATCGATATGCCAATGTTCGTGAATAACTGTAGGTTGTTCAAATCCTAGTCCTTTTGGCTTACGTTTCACTTTATTCCATTTATTAAGCATTCCAGCAGCTTTTAACACACGATATGTAGTAGCTGGACTTACAGCGACAATATTTTCATCAAGCATCATGTACGTAAGACGACGGTATCCTTCTCCAATATGTTTTCTAGCGTAATCAATAATTGCATCTCTTTCCCAATCAAGTATCCAGTGCTTCTTAGGAATATTTCCATTGTGGGCATTTTGTTTTCCTTTTCTATTGATCCACTCATAGTATTTACTAGTTTTCAGATTAATCCAATGAAGCATTGTTTTTACAGGTATTTCAGTTCTGACATTAATCATTCGAATATAATCAATAACGTTGTCTCTTATATCTGGTTCGGTCCATTTCTTATTTAGTTTTCCCCATTTATATTTTTTTTTAATTCAATGTTCTCTTGGACTATTTCTGAAATAACTTCATCGCGTTGTATTAACTTCTTTTCAAGTTGATCAATTTTTCTCTCTTGGATGGATGATTGTTGTGGTTTTCCAGCTTTCGATTTTAGTATTATGGCAGCTCCTTCGAATAGCTGTTTCTTCCAGCGATAGATATCATTTACGTGAATGTGATATCTCTCCGCAAGTTGGCTAATTGGAACTTGGTTTTCTAATAACTCCCTTAGAATTATTGTCTTCTGTTCTGGGGTTAAGTGTTTTCGTTGGCTCATGAATTTCTCCTATTTTATAACTTAATTTATTATTGAGAAATTCCATTCCCAACTCAGGCTTTACAAGTAAGTCTTTTCGAGGAAAGGTTATAGTAAGTAGTAAGTAGTAAGTAGTAAGTAGTAAGTAGTAAGTAGAACTCTCCCCTTAGAAAAATTATTAAACCGTTGCAGGTGTCCGAATAGCATTTACTTTCAAGACCCGAATTCATGTTAATTTTTAATTTACTTCATACGCAAACTTAATCGTTAAAAATCAAAAGTCAAGGAAATTTTATGAAATTTAGGTGTGATTGTAAATTTAATTGCTGTCACCTATCTGCCACAGCAACTATATTCAGTGACCGGCCGGCCAGTTATAGCAGCAAATAGGAAAATCTATTCGGGCTAAGTTAAGCGCTGCGGAAGTTATAAAGGTGTTAAAAAATTAGCTCTTCATTTGTAGAAGTACAACCAGAATAACTAATATCAAACAACCCATTCAAAGTAATTTTGCTTTGTTATATTTTTAAAATTTGATTTTGGGTATGCGTTAATCCAAGCTTTCGGTGGATTATTGCGAGTTAGTTTCCATTTCAATTCATAAGCAAATAGGCTGCCTTCTCTCTCCTCTATCAAATCAATTTCTTGCTGATCATATGTTCTCCAAAAGTAATTGTTAGAAATTATGCTGTTGTTGTTCTGAAACTTAATTCTTTCGCTCAGAATATAATTTTCCCATAAAGCTCCACAATCATCTCTAACATTAAATTGATTAAAATTAGCAACAACAGCATTTCTAATTCCATTATCGTAAAAATACCATTTTGAATTTTTTACGATTTCCTTTCGTAAATTTCTACTGAATCCAGTAAGTTTAAATAGAATAAAAACTTTAGATAAAATGTCGAGATATTTTTCAACTGTGTTTCTGCTAATCTGCAGTTGTTTACCAATCTCATTCAGCGAAACTTCACTACCCACCTGGTACGCAATTAATCGAAGCAGATTAATTATTTTTGATGAATTCTTAATGTTCTCAAATGCCAATATATCTTTTAAGAGATAAGAGTTAATAATCTCCTTCAGATACTCCGTCTTCACAGTTAGATTTGAAAGTTGTATGACTTCAGGATAATTACCATATACCAAACGCAATCGAAGATTATCGTCTCTTTCAGTTATCGATTCAAAACTTGTAAACTCTTTTTCACAAATTGGATACAATGTAAAAACTTTTTGTCTGCCTGTTAGTGGTTCACCTATCTGCCCTTGAATATCAAACGCTGATGATCCAGTAATCATTATCTTTAAGTTTTGAATCTCATCTACCATCAATTTAAGTTTTGCACCAATTTCCGGAATCTTCTGAGCTTCATCGATGAAAAGTACTCGCTTATCACCAAGTAGATTTTTATAGCTTTGTGTTGAGCGCTTAGCGAGTAAATCATGAGTTGTAAAATCTTCACCATTGAGCATTAGAAAAGATTCATTGATTTTCTCACTGATATGTCTTAGTAATACAGTTTTACCTACTCTTCTTGCGCCAAGCAATACTACAACTTTACCAGGAATCATCGACTCAAGTATTTTTCTGGTTATGACTCTATCAATGTACATTTTATTAATACCGTCTTTTCGTTGAACAAATTTAGCTAAATTCGTTCAATCATTCAACATAATAATCGAAAAATGAAATTTTTCCAATTTGTTCAAGAGGAGTGATTTGCAAATCGAAAAAAAGACAAGCCTTTTTGAAAAGTAAATCTAATTCAATTTACTCGTTTAATCCAAATCGCACTTGTATCGTCATCAAGTTTAAAGTTGGTAAAATTCAGAAGCTTCTCTTTTAGGTCATTTAAGAAAGCATCGGATTTACTGTTCGCATACACTTCTGTTATTCTATCATGTCCATATTGTTCGCCGTTTTCATTTTTTGCTTCAACAACTCCATCGGTGAAGAGTAAAAGCTCGTCGTTGAGTTCAAGTTTTATATTAACATCTTCGTAATCGCTCTGTTCTATAAATCCCAAGAGCAAACCTTCAGACTCAACTTTAACGATCTCATTTGTTTTTGCTTTTTTCAAAAGAACCGGAAGATCACCAGCACCTGTGTATTTCATTTCGTTTGTTGTAGTGTTCAAGACGATCAATGAGAGGGTGGCAAAAATTTCTGAAACTTTCGCATCGTCATAAACTGCACGGTTAACTCTTTCCATAATTTTAGCAGGTGAGAATGCATCTCCGCCTCCATGTGCCACGAATCTAATTGCACTCCGAATATAACCTGCATAGGCAAATGCAAAATACCAAGCCCCCCATTTTTTACCCATCACATCTCCAAAAACTATTGCATACGTATCAGAGTTCAATTTTATATAATCAATAAAATCTCCACCTGGAATTCCTTGGTATGCACTGTGCCATTGATCGACAGCATATCCATTAAATTTAGGTGCTGCATCTGGGACAACTTTCATTTTAATTGAGTCTGCCGCCTGGTGCAATTCATCCACGACTTTCTTTCTCTCACGCTGTACGGATTGAATAATTGCAGAGACTTTTGCTACAACAATATTAATTCCTGAAGTTTTTAAAACATAATCCTGAACACCGACATCGTAACCCTTAAGAATATCAGCCTCTTCGGTTTTTGATGTAAGAAAAACGAAAGGAATTGACTTCAATCCGCTGTCAGCAGATAACAATTTTTTGAACTCAAATCCATCCGCATCTGGCATTAAGATATCAGAAAGAATTAGATCGGGTTGAAATTCTTTTGCGGCATTGAATCCGTCAAAAGTATTGTGAGCAAGCTTAACACTATACTCTTGCTTAGTAAGACTTTTCTCAAGCAAGCGGGTAAGTGCTGGATCATCGTCAACGATTAAAACTTTTGCTTTGAATGGTTTTGTTTCCGCTTCGAATACTTTTTTTGCACCATAGGATTTATAGATATCTGATCGTTTTAAAACTGATTTTATTTTTAATAGTAGTTCTTCAAGGATAAAAGGTTTAGAAATAAAATCATCAGCTCCTAATGCAACTGCTCTAGATTTATCTTCTATCGAACTTTTTGCTGAAACAAAAATAAAGGGGAGTGCTTTGTATTTTTCATCAGCACGGACTTTTTCGCAAAAATCAAATCCATCCATTCCGCTCATCATTATGTCGCACAGCACTAAGTCAGGTGTTGTTTCTTTTAGATGAACAAATCCTTGATCCGGCCCATCAGCTTCCATAATTCCGTAACCGACCTTCTTTAAATTATAGGCAATTAATTTTCGTATTGTCGGATCGTCGTCAATGAGAAGTATTTTCTTTTCTTGCGAAGTCAATAAGAACCTTTCTTTTTTAAAACAGATTTAACGGTATCTAAAATTAATGAAATATAACCTTTAACAGAACGACTTTTTTTATACTCCGATAAATGTTTTGAGAGAATTTTATCATCTATGTCAGAAAGTGATTGGATTGCATCGTGAACAATTCTCTCTTCTGCTGAAAGTTCCGAGCGTCCTCGTGACTGCCAGTATCCTGCAAGTCCTAAGTTTCCTCTAAATCTGATTTTAGCAGTTTCAGAAATTTCAAAATCACCATCAGCAATTTGGGTTGATTGTAAACCATTAGCTTCCTTTTGTGGTAATCCCCAAATTCCCACAAAGCTCAAATCTCCTTTAAGTACATTTATCAGCAATGGAAGCTCATCCAAGCTTGTAGCTCTAAGGAATTTGCCAATTCGAGAAATTCGAGGATCGTCCTTTGCCTTAAAGAATGGTCCGCCATTGTAAATATTCAAATCGTTGAGTGAACTTTTATATTGATTTTGATCGACGATCATAGTACGAAATTTCAAATATTCGACTATACTTTCGGGCTGATATTTATACCACTTTTCAGTCTTTTGAATTATTTGCGGTTTTCGAATTCTCCTTGAGTGATAAAAAATTGAGCCGGAAGAATCAATTTTAATTAAAATAGATATAATCAAAAAAACGGGGGAAAGCAGAATTAAAGCGAGGAGGGAAAGTGTAAAATCAATTATTCTGAAAAAGATTTTTTTTACTGTTGATAGAGGAGAAAATTTTTTCTGCTCTGAGATGATAAACTCATCATTAAGATAGAGACTGTAACCATGCGTTATGCTCAAATGAAGATTTTTATAAATAATCGAATTCTTAATTTCAATATTTTTTCCGACATAGGTATCGTCAAGAATTAAAGAATCTGAAATTACAGCAGCGTCGTCAATGCGCACATTATTTCCAATAATAGCTTGACCGAGAAACTCTACATTTTTTCCGATGTGAGAATTGTCGCCAATCAAAATTGGATTCTTGATTGATGTAACAGCAGATTTGTGAATACTTGATGAATCATGCAAATGAATTAACATATTTTGATCAAGTGAAATCTCGTCTAAAAGTTTAATATTTGCGTTTAACAAATCACTCGGGTTCTGAATTCTATAGTAATCTTTCTTAAAGTAATAAGCATATGGATTTATCTTTTCGCGCAGCAACAAATTGATTAGATCGGTTTCAAGATTAAATTGAGTTTGGTTTGGAACCAATTTTAGTATTTCTTTTTCAACCATATAAATTCCAATTGGAATCGTACTATAAAACGAATCGTTTTTTGAAATCCGAAAATTACTCTTAATAATCTGTCCGCTGGAATTCACATTATATTCTGCTGTCAATTCCTTAATACTGTTTTCAGCAAGAACTAAAGTGATTGGCGATTTTTTAATTTTGTGAAAATAAAGAAGTTCGGTTAAATCAATGTCAGCGAGGCAATTACCTGCATGGACTAAGATTGTATCATCAAAAAAACTTTCAACTCGCTTAAGAGCAGCAGCTGTCCCCAAGAGATTTTTTTCAAGTGAATAAGAAATTTCTACTCCAAAACTTTCCCCGCTTTCAAAATACGAATCAATGTATTCAGGAAGGTGATGAAGGTTTATTTTGATATTTCTGATATCAAATTTTTTTAAATGCTCAATAATGTAAAGCAGGAGGGGGCGATTAAGGATGGGCAGCATCGGTGCGGGAAGCTCATTTGAGAGTGGCTGAATCCGCTTTCCTCTTCCAGCACCGAGAATGAATCCTTTCATTAAAAAGCCAAATTTAAGTTATGTCGCTTTATCGATTTGACAATTAAAATCTGCACCTTGTTCTCAATAAAATTCACTATAAATTGTTTGCATAGAGTTATTTGCTGGCAAAACTATTTACAGCATCTTCAACTGATTCGAACGCCTCAAAAACTTTATGCATACGAGTGAGTTCGAACATAGAACGTACAGGAGGACGAAAGCCGACCAACCGAATGTCTCCCTTAACCGCAGTCATTCGTTTAAGACTTACCACAAGTCCACCTAAGAAAGTACTATCAACGAAATCGCATTGAGAAAAATCAACAATGATCTTTCTCTCGCCTTCGTCAATAGCTTTGATAAGCATGTTTTTGAAATCTTCAGCTTCTTTCAGTGTTGCCCTCGAAATATTAATTGTCTCGATTAGGACATTATCTCTTTTCTGTTCGATGAAATTCATCTTTTACCTCTTATTAATTATTAAAACTTCTTCAAAAAATTCAAATTGCAATTTCACGCTGCGTCTTTTCCCATATATTAGAACTTCGCGAAAACGGATACGAAAAGAGCGCAATCAACGCTGCTAAATTCATTAACGTAAAAGAAAAAATCAAATTTATTCCAGAAATTTTCAGTTTCAAGAACTCGTGAATCAATCCAATAAATCCTACAGCGTAAAATATTAGTTGAGCTGCAAACAATTCAGAATAAATAAATTTAGTTTCCGCCTCAATCAATAAATAATTACTTACAAAAGCAAGTAATAAACAAATTGGCGCAATTGCCCACCTCAACACTCGATGGCTGATAAATTGAAATGATAAAAATTTATGGTCGCGGAGCCGCAGCAGCTTATTAAAATATTTGATAGATTGAATCCCTCCTTTGCTTATTCTCACCCTTCGCTTAAAGTCATCTACAAATGTCCGCGGAGGTGTTTCGATAGAATATGCTTCGGGTTCATATACGACACGAAATCCTTTTATGGAAATTTTTAGTGAAATCACGAAATCTTCTATGATTGAATCTTCAGGAATTTCGGGGAAGAGATCTTTTCGAACCGCAAAAATTTCACCAGCTGCACCCACAACTGAATATAATTCTGAGTCCAATGATTTAATAAAAGATTCATACTTCCAGTATAATCCTTCAGATGGCAGTGATCCATCAAGTTTTGAAACTCTTTTTTCACCTGCTACGCAGCCAACTTTCGAGTGAGCAAAATGCCGTACAATTTTTCTAACAGCATCAGGATTATAGATCGCGTTAGCATCGGAAAAGATAAGTATTTCACCTTTCGAGAATTCAACACCTCTCTTCATTGCATGAAGCTTCCCGCGTCTCTGCGGAAAAAATAGATAACGCAGATTATCCGTTTGATGTTTGTCTATTATACTATTTGAATTGTCTGTAGAACCATCTGTGATAAATAAGAACTCAATTTTATCTGTCGGGTAAATTAACTCCAGACAGTTTTTAATTTTTTTTTCTAAATAGTCTTCTTCATTATAAGCAGTAATTATAATACTAACTTGCGGCTTAAAATTTTTATCAACTGAGATATCTTTGTAAGCGGCGTATCCACCTATTTTTGGATTAATTAAAACTCTTCCGAAGCCCTCAGGCATTTTTATTATGTATTTCATCAAAGGAATTCTAATAAAAACGTTCATCAATAGTGGATAGCCAAAGTATGTATAGAACACAAAAAAAATTGAGACCCAAAACGCTATCTCTATAATTGTGGTCAATCATTGACCTCAATTTTATATTTACTGATTAATCTGTAAATAGTGGCTCTTCCAAGTTTTAGTTTCTTTGCTGCGTCAACAATACTTCCGTTTGTCGCTCGAAGTGCGTTTCGAATCGCTTTTTCTTTTATCACTTCAAAGGGGAGGATTTCATTTGTTTGTTCACTTTCGATTAAAACATCCGATGGGACAACCTGCTCACTAGCAAAAGCCTGCATTGGGAGGGGAAGATCTTTCATCTGGATTTGATTTGCTTCTGCAATGATCACAGCACGCTGAATGGAATTCTCCAGTTCCCGAACATTTCCGGGCCAAGGATAATCAAGAAGAATTTGGATAACTTGTTTGGATAAGGTCGGAATTGGAATTTTCGCTTCTTCGGCAAATTTTTTTGTGAATGACTCAGCGAGAAGCAAAATATCTCCTTTACGAGTTCTTAGCGGTGGAACAGTTATCGGATATGTTGAAAGGCGATAATATAGATCTTCTCGGAAAAGTTTTTCATCAACAGCTTTTTTCAATTCACGATTTGTTGCAGAAATAATTCGTGCATCGGTTTTAATTGGTTCCGTTCCTCCAACCCGCTCAAAAGTTTTATCTTGAAGAACTCTTAGCAATTTTGATTGCAGACTTAACTCAAGCTCGCCAATTTCGTCAAGGAAAATCGTTCCACCATCAGCCATTTCGAATTTTCCGATTTTGCGAATATGTGCACCTGTAAACGCTCCTTTTTCATGACCAAAGAGTTCGCTCTCGAGCAAATCTCGCGGAATTGATGCACAATTAACTACAACAAATGGTTCGCTTTTTCTTTCGCTGTTGAAATGAATGGCCCTCGCAATCAATTCTTTTCCTGTTCCGCTTTCGCCATAGATTATTACATTCACAGATGTGTTTAACACCTTTTGCATGAGACGGAAAACTTCTTCCATTTTGTTATCAATTGCAATGATGTTATCGAAACTATACGAACGCTGTTTTTCTTCTAATAAACCTTTTAGTTCACGTGCAAGATCATAATTCTTAATGGCATTTTTTATTGTGACTTCAAGTTTTGGAAGATCGATTGGTTTTGATAGATAGTCGAAAGCACCGAGCTTTAATGTCTCAATTGCAGTTTCAACGTTGCCTTGAGCAGAAAGCATTACAACTGGGAGATCGAAATTCTTCTCTTTAATACCTTTCAGTATTTCAATTCCATTTGTACCAGGAAGCATAATATCAAGCAAAACTAAATCTGGTTCGGTATCTGAATATGAGAAGAATGAATTCGCATCTTTAAATACTTTAATTTGATATCCCCATCTGTCGGAAACCCAATGAGAAATTAGTTTAGTTAAATTTTCTTCATCGTCAACAAGAAAAATTAATTTATCATCCATCTTTAGTTTATTCCTAGCTCATTAATTGCATTTAAAAAATCTTTTATTCTAAATGGTTTGGTCATGAATAAATCTGCCCCAGCTGATGCAGCACCGTCCCGATAAAAATCGTAATCCACCGATGAAAGAAGAATGAAGGGGATCTCAGATATTTCTGAAGTATTTTTTAATACCTTGCAGAAGTTAACGCCATTCATACCGGGCAGCAGTACGTCGGAAATAATTAAGTCAGGATAATCTGTTTGATGATTAAGATATTCTAATGCTGATTCTGCATTTTCCTTCAACTCAACCTCGAGTCCAAATTTCTTAAGGTTGTACACAATTAAGATTTGAATTGCTTTTTCATCTTCAACCAGTAGAATTTTTTTTCTCTTCATCCTTTGCTCCTTCCCTCACCAAGTCGAATTGGAATTCTTACAGTGAATGTTGTTCCAGAGCTTAACTCACTTTCCACGATAATATTTCCGCCATGAAGTTGAGCAATAGCCTGGCAAATAGTTAAACCTAATCCAGTTCCTCTAAACTCAAAGCCCGGTCTATACACTCGATAGAATTTATTGAATATTCTATTCAAATCTTTCTTTGGAATTCCAATACCAGTATCAGTTATAGTAATAATAAAATAAGATTCTGAAGATTTTAATTCTATAACTACTTTTCCACGAGTGGGAGTAAATTTTAAAGCGTTACTGATAAGATTTGAGGTTAGTTGTTGAATTTTTTCAGCATCTACGCAAGAGATTACGGCAGAATTTGGAAGAACTAAATTGAAGTCGATGTATTTTTCATCAGCGATCGATTTGTAATTATTAAATGAAGCCGTGACAATATTGTTAATTAAATGTTCTTTCAATTCAAGTTTGACATTTCTTTTTTCGAGATCGGAGATGTTTAACAAGTCATTAATCAGCGAGGCAAGACGCTTCCCTTCATTAAAAATTATATCAACAAATTCACCTCTCACATTTGACGGCATCTGAGGATCATTTTTAATTGTTTCAGTGAAACCGATTATCGATGCGAGTGGAGTTCGCAGTTCATGTGAAACGCTTGAGAGAAAATCATCTTTCATCCTCTTCAATTCTTCGTATGGTTCTGCTGCAAAGCTATCTTCAACCGAAAGGAGATAAGAATCCACATCCATGGGCAGCATCTCATCTCTTTGAGCAACTGGATCTCGTTCGAATTCATCCACTTCAATTAATTCAAGCCTAAAAAGATATTTTAAATTCGATTCCGGCTCTGAAGAGAGTAATAAAACTTTTGCATCAAATGGAATTATTTGATTGAAATTTAAAATGAAAATTAATTTTCCTGACCAATGGCCATGTTTATTCACAGAATTAAAAACTTTATTAAAATCAATCCCATCAGCTCTGAAAAGTTTATCTATCTTGACTTTGACATTCAGTATTTCGTCCTTGTTTGCCGAATTACATAATTGAGAAAGCAGATTGTTATAAAGTTCAATTTTTCCCGACCAATCGGTAATAATTACTAATTCATCACTTCGATAATGTGCCAATGGATTTATCGATGAGTTTGATTTTTCATTTAGTGAATTGATCATTGGTTGCTTCCATTTTCTGATTTGATTTCACTATCGAGATAGACTTTGAATTCATTGAATGCAACTATCAATCTTATACCTTCAAAATAAAAAGTGAACATGTATTTTAAAATCCTTAAGATACTAACGCCCAATTCTTTTTTTAAGAACCAAAAACAAATAGCTGCACCAATCAATAATGAAATTAAAGATGAAATGGATGCGCCAATTAAATCGTAAGTTGGAATTAAAAATACATTGAGTATAAAATTGAAAGCCAATAGAGACATTACTAACCAAAAGTGAGTGCTTGGCTTCGCGAGCGTATCCATGCTAAGTCCAAAATACTTGATGAATGGTTTAAACAGACTAAACAATAAAATGAAATAAATAACAGGAAGTGCATCTCCATAACGTTGGGAAGCTATAATGTGAATGATGTCCTTTGAAAAAATTGATAGTACGATTATTCCCGGGACAACAAAAGCCAAGATCACTCCAACCGAACGCTCATACAAATGTCTTAATGATTTGTCACCAATCTGGTTTAATCTTTGAGTTGATTTTGGGTAAACGATAGTTGCAACTGAAGTCATTGGAATATCAGAAAAATTGCCAACTCTCATTGCAGTATTGTAAACAGCAACATAAGTCGTATTAAAAAAGTAACCGAGCATAATTTGATCAATATTAGTAAAAAGTATTGAAAGCACATTCCCGCCCAGAGCATATTTGCCAAAGTGATATAATTTTTTAACCCAATCCCAATTTATTTTTTTCGTGAATTTCAAAAAGTCCTTAGCAAATACATAAATGACAATTCCCGCACCCAATACAGAGATTGCCTGAATAACTGGAAGCATATAAAGCGGAAGAAATTTAAGAACAATAGTAAAGTATGCAATAGTTCCAATAAAAATAAAGTTACGTACAAGGTTGCTGTAATATTGTCCACGGAAATTGAATCGAGCTTGTTCGACTGCAGACATGAAAATGTGAGGAACTTGACAGATTGCATAAGCAGGATAGAGCATTAAAAGATAATAAAATTCCCTGCTCTCCCAAACTTTACCAAGAGTTGGTGCGAGAAAAATTATCAAAGTAATTCCCAACAGTGTCATAACCGAATGTAAAAATAATGATGCAGTTAATATATTCTTGTAATCTTCACTATTTGCTGGTGTGCTAAATTTAATCAATGCATTGTTCACAAATCCGCTTCTTGTTACATCTGCAAATGTTGTTACAGCAAGATAAAGTGCCCATGCACCAAATTCAGATTTTGAATAAAATCTAACAAGTAATATAAAGCTCGTAAATCCGGAAATTAGTAGCACTACATTTTGGAGGAAAGAGTAAATTCCGCTAGGGAACCAATATTTTTTTATCTCGGACAAGTTAATTTGATTTTTTGTTTATCATCATTTTAAAGTAAACGTCTTCAGTTTTACTTATCATTTGTTTCAAATTAAATTTTGAAACAATTGTATGCCTTCCATTTGTGGAAATATAAGAATAAAAATTATTATCAATTCTAATTCTTTCCACTAGGGATACTATTTTCTTGTAGTCGTAAGGTTTTATAAGAAATCCATTCACATTGTCGTCAATTATTTCTGAGTTCCCGTCAACATTAGATGCGATAGATGGAATGCCAACAGACATTGCTTCCAGTAAGCCATAAGGCAATCCTTCCCATAGAGAGGGAAGAATGTAACAATCAATTGCATTAAGAAGATATGCAATATCTGATCGATAGGGAAGAATAATCACTTTTTCATTTAGATGATTTTTATTTATGAACTTAACCACTTCGTTCCGGAGTTCTCCCTCTCCAACAATTAAGAGTTGGATATCGTTATTCTTATCAGCTAACGACTTAAACGCTTTCAAAAGTGTTAATGGATCCTTTTGATGAGTTAAACGGGCGAGGAATCCAATAACAAATGTTGTTCGCTCTATACTCAGTTCCTCCCGCACTTTGTTTCGATTTTTAACGCAAAATTTTTCAGTATCAATTCCATTATATATTACAGTGAAATTGGTTTTGTCATTAACAGGGGCAGAGTTGTAATTAGCTTTGGATACACAGATAATCCTATCAGCTTTCTTACATAGGAAAGCTTCAATCCTTTGCCTGATTTTTAAATTAATTTTTCCAATTCCTTTATGCGTTGACCAGCCATGAACTGTATAAATTAATGGGAGATTGTTGACGGCTGCGCAAAGTACTACATTTGATGCGCCTTTTGTTCCGTGCGCATGAATAATATCAATTTGTTCTTCAGCAATAATTGAATTGATCTTATTTCTTAATCTAAAATCAAAAGGTATTTGCGATTCGAGACAGTATGTTTTCATCCCTTTGTTCATCAATTCCGTAAGAAGACTGCCTTTAGCAAAGGTCAAAATAATTGATTCGAATTTCCTTTTATCTAAGTTGTTTATGAGATAGCGAAGGTGTGTTTCGCCGCCGCCGAAATCCGCCTGCCTTATTGTGTGAAGTATCTTGATCTTATTCAACGCTTCTCCACGGATAAAATTTCTTCAATTTTCCTCAAAGATGAGTGGGACGTATGAAGTGAATCACCTGATGCTTTGTAAATTCCAAATAATGAGAGAAAGTGATTCGCAAAAAGAATTGGCGTCGTAAATAGTGTGAAATAAATTTTAATATTTGACTTGTCTAAAATCATTGTTAGGATTAGAAAAAAACCATAAGAAATTAATACACTCAACCACAGCAAGGCCATAATGTAAAAGCCTGAAATAAAATTATATAAAATAAATGAAAGGGTGAATAAAATGATAGTGGTTAGCGGCGGTCTTAATTGAATAAACAAAAGATTAAGTTTATCAAGGTTAAAATCAGTTAGCAAAGATCTCATGATGCTAATTGAATGTTTAAAGATCATTTTTGCATGAGCAAACAACCAGCGTCTTCTTTGTTTTATGAATTCCGCAGAGGTAGAAACTTTCTCATCGTATACTAAAGCATTGGGACTAAATTTAATGCGATAACCACTGCAGATTAAAATCATTTGCATCGCTTTGTCGAATCCGCCAAAAACGTTTATTTCTTTGAGCACGGAAAAAAATAAATCTTTCTTAACCGCAAATCCTGATCCACTTATTGTTGCAGATAGCTTTAATCTATTAGGACTATATCTATCAAGAAAATTATAAAACGTATCTGTCAGGGAATCCAGCCGAGAGAAATTTGTCTCAAGATTTTTTGCAATTCTTTTTCCTTGGACTATTTTGTTTCCGTTAACAAGACTTAAATTAATTTCATCTAAAAAGTTAGGATGAATTAAATTGTCTGCATCTAAAACTATGACTGAGTCGAATTCGTCCCCAATGTATTTTTCTGCTGCATGAAGCGATTTAACTTTTGAGCTTCTATTAAATTCCACATCGATAATTTTTACTCCGGTACTTCTAAGCTTTTCAATAACTGATAATTCACATCTATCGTTAATAATAAAAATTTCATACTTATCAGAGGGATAATTTTGCTTCTTTATTGACTCGACGTTGTGTAACAGTACTCCTCCTTCTTTATAAGATGGAATTATGATTGCAAATTTTTCTACAAAGAGTGCAATTTTTTCTGAATCAGTTCGACCGAAAAGCAATGACATTAAAGCTAATGCAATTGAGTAAGTAAAAATTATCAAAAGAAAAAGTTCTATAAGTAGTAATGTTAAATCCATTGGACTCTTTTTGTTTATTTTATAAATCCATTATTACTTAATTATTATCGGTATAAACTTTAAAAATTTCATAATGAGAATCTCAATTTGGGAAAAAAAGAGAACTGCAGCCGAAGGGAGCTAGGCGCTGCAGTTCCGGGATAAAGGGCTGGGAAAGCCCTCAAAGTCAATTAATCGAGGTGCGAAATAAATGAACTGCAGGCCAATCAATGAGATTGGCTGCAGTTCCCGGATAATAGAATATCTCCCCCGAGGGTATTCTAATATCAATGCATTCAGGAGAGCACAAACTCGTGCAGGAGGAGTAGTTACTTAGTATTTTTTGGTGAGGGGAGTGAAGGATTTGTAGGAAGAAATAATGAGTGAAAGTTCTCTCTTTAACCAGGTCTCCAAGTCCCAGTTCAAATAATGTTTCTATTTCATATCTATCAATTTTCATTTTATGTTAAGTTTTTACTTAGAAAGTTCAACTAGTGTGCCATTGAAAAAACATTAAATTTTGGATAATAACTATATGTCACTTTTTCAAAATGAGACTTTGCTCTAATATGAGATGATCACTTTGAGAATTGTTTAAAAAATCAGATTGAAAAAAAATAGAAAAGAAATTGAGGATTAGTTTATGAGCGAGATGATATCAGAAATATTGCTATGAGATGGAATGATTTTTTGAATTGGCAGAATCTCCATGAGCGATGTAAAGTCGTCATTAACATTTTCTGCAAGACCAATCAGTGGTGTCTGTGAACTTAATAGGTGATTAAATACTTTCAAAAGAAAAACAATTTGAAAATTTCTTATCACATCTAGATTAATAAATGCAAGATGGACATTAAATTCCTCTGAATATTTACTTGCTTCGAAAATATCCGATGTGACAAACACATAACTTTCAGGTAAGAGCGAGTTGGCGAATTTCTTTAATTCACCTGTGGAATTATGATCATCGAAATACAAAATATTGGTTTTGGGTTTCAGAAATTCCAGCTTAACTGTAGTTCCTTCATTCGAAGATGAATTGACTAAAAGCTGTCCATGGTTGCTTGTCATTATATCATAACATAACTTCAATCCAAGTCCGGTCCCTTTTTCTCCAGCAGTTCCAGTTCTCGAATGATTTTCTTTTGAAACGAATAAATTTTTCAAATATCTTTCAGAAATACCAATTCCAAAATCTTGAATTTTAAGCTTAATAAATTCATCATCATCCTCAGCTAAAATGATGATTTTACCATTTTTGTGAGAGAATTTGATAGCATTAGAGATTAAATTCGAAATGACTACTTTGGAATAATTCTTATCGAAAAAAAGATGGATGTGTTTATCAATGTTTACTTCAAATTCGATTTTCTTTTGGAATGCCTGTCCTTTGTAGCTCATTAAGACTTTATCAATTATTTTTCTAAGAGAAAGATATCTCGGCGAGAACTCGAGTAAACCTGATTCAACTTTTGACCAATCGAGCAAATCATTTATGAGTTCCACTTGCCGTTTTGAAGATTCATAAAGGAATCGTAGATAATCAGATTTTTCAGTCTCCTCTAATTCAATATCGTTTGATAATAATTCGATGAATCCAAGCATAGTATTAAAAGGAGATTTAAGATCATGCGAAACGATTGATAAAAGTCGATTTTTATCTTCGTTAAGTTTTTTAAGTCGGTTTTCTCCGGCTTTGAGTTCGGTAATATCTTCACCGGTTCCAATTAATTTAGAAATATCATCTTGTGAATGATAAAAAGGTGTAAGAGTGAAAAGGAAGTTTTTCGGATTTGAATTGTCATTTAATTCAAACTCAAACCTGATTTCCTTCCCCTCGCGCATGCACGTGTTTGAATTATGAATTATCGCTCTGATAATTTCGTCATCAAAATTTTTAAGCGGTACTGATGTCAACTCAATTGGACTGTATCTTAATAGTTTTCTAAACTGACGATTCACGTTTTCAAAATAAAATTCTTTACCCCTCAAATCGATAAAAAACATCAGATTCGATGAAAGATTAAAAATCCGCTTGAATTTATTTTCTTTCTCAATGACTTCTGTAATGTCTTTGATTATTCCATCAACTCGAATTAAGGAATCATTTTCATCTATCACTGGCACAAAAATATCTTTAATCCATTTCATTTCACCGGTCTTGGTTCGGATTCGATAATTTGTTTCCACTACAACTTTTTCTTCATTGATTTGAAGCATAGCGGATTTGCGTTTATTAACATCTTCATCAACGAGAATTGACTTCCAAAGTGAATTATTATTATAAAATTCGGTTGAGGAATATCCCAAGAGCTTTTCGCAAGAAGGACTTATAAAAATCAGCCTATTCTCAATTGGTGAATAAGACCAAATTACATCCGGAAGAGATTTTAAGATGCTAATTAGAGGAGTTGTTTCTACCGGTGCGTAGATATTTTTTTCAGCAGATTCCAATATTTCTATATTTCTCAGAGTTTTTCTAAGTACATTATCGGTGATTGAAACAATTTAGTTTAGTCAGTATTTACAAATTTTTTGCTGATTTTCTGGGCACAAAATCCGACAAAAATTAACAAATTTTTTTTCATTACAAGTGTTACTTTGAAATAAATTTTTAGTCTATTGTTAAAGAGCATGAAGTATCCTATGAAATTTGAGGGACACCTTAACTCAACTGTTGCACTTGTGCTGATTTAAGGTTGGTAACGACTGAAAAAAGTCTCCTTTTGTTTATGTTTTTTAATAATCGGCTGCCACTGAAAGGGCAGCCTTTTTTGTATCAAATCTTTCCACTAATAGTTTGAAAAAATTTCTCATTTAATTAATTTGAATCTACTCTGAAAAACTATGAAAGCATACGAAAAATCTGGCGTAAATATTCAAAAAGCTGAAGAGCTTGTTAGTAAAATTAAAATTCATGCTAAGTCAACTTTTACCTCGAATGTTTTATCCGAAATCGGACACTTTGGCGGTTTCTTCGATGCACGCTTTGAGGAATACAATGAACCTGTTCTTATTTCGAGTGTTGATGGAGTTGGGACTAAATTAAAGATTGCAATTAATGCAAACCGTCACGATACGATTGGACAAGATTTA
>Ga0194125_10006140_pt1 | contig 17897 bp, 33 predicted proteins | sample TA2KigC250mmetaG_FD_148626 | JGI IMG/M metagenome (GOLD analysis project Ga0194125, IMG submission 148626) | Freshwater microbial communities from Lake Tanganyika, Tanzania - TA2015034 Kigoma Deep Cast 250m | ecosystem: Environmental > Aquatic > Freshwater > Lake | place: Tanzania: Lake... | reverse complement strand
GCTGCTGGAGTGGGACAGTCACGATGTAGACTGGACAACCAACGCTCCGACGCCGACGTTCACGGACTATGACGCGGTGAGCGTTGATGCGGTGGTCGAGCCGATTCCATCCGGCGCTCCGGTCATTTCGGTCGGCTGGCTGATTCACCCCGACATCGTAGGCGCACGGGCGAACCCGAACCCGGTCTACCCCTGCGCTTACGCGCACAAGATTCATCTGCCGCGTGGCCTGAACCTGACGCACTATCGCTACGGGCTGACCGAGCCGGGCGGCGGCACGCACGCGGCGCTGTGGTTCTCGGTCTGGACTGACTCCGGCGGGCGGGCAAGCTATCCGCTGGAGCCAATCCCGCAGACTTTCGCGCTGGCAATCCACGACGGCCGCAGCACCGGCTACTACGAGCAGGAGTTGAACTACTACCTGGCTTCAGACACGTCCGGCGGCTACCCGAGTACATCCGGCACGTCTACCGGCTGGCCGGTGACTATCACGAACTACCATCTCGCGCCCGGCGTCTACTGGGTCGTGACCATCCAGGACGGCTCGGCCGCAGCCGTCACGCCCGCGCCGATTGACTGGTGGAATGGCGGCAAGGCCGGGATGGGCGATGCTTGGTGGCTCGGCTACGCGGCCGGGACGAGCGACGACTACATCCTGGGCGCGTGGCTGGACAACTGGGACACGGCTATTGCAGTGCGGGCGCAGTATGTCCCGGCAATTTATCTAGTAGGGGAGGTGTAGCGTGGCAAAGGGTCAAGAACCGCGCCAGTTCTCAACCGGAGTGCCGGTTATCCGCATCAGCGATTCAACTTCGCACGCGGTCGTGCGGACCATCTCGTTTGACATTCAGGACAACGCGCCGCTGCTGGAGTCGTTCGACTGGGCGGAGCACCATCAGGTCCCACCGACTGAAGTCGAGTCCGGCGCAATCTACACGCACGTTGACGGCGCGAGATTGCGGGCGAGAATGACCTGGAGCTACTGGCATCCTGACTACCAGCCGTGGAAGCAGGTGCAGGGCGCGACGTTCACCGAGCACGACTACCAATGGCTCAAGCTCGCGCAGATTGGCGCGGGCTACGACCTGGAGTTCTTTCCCTTCGAGGAAATCCCGCAGGGCACACCGCCGAGCAATCTGTTTCAGGCGCACATTGTCAGCCTGACCCGCACGCGCAATGAGGCTAACGTCTATGTCTGGGAGTGCGCGCTGGAAGTGCAGGGCGTAAACGTGCGAACAAATATCCCGGTCTACTGATGTACCCGGTCACACAGGCAAGCATCTTCTCCGGCCGCTGGCATTGTGTCGAGCGGGTTGTGTCCGCGCTACTGGCGATTGACTATCCCGACCTGCAACGGCTCTGGCTGGTCAACGGCGACCGGCCGCTGGAGGATGCGCTGCCGGGTTGGGTGCTGCCGCCGACGACGATGACCGGACTGCCGGTGCTGCCGCAGATGCCGACTGACGGCACGGTGCGGCGGGCGAAAAAGTGGGCGATTGCCGAGGCGTGGATTCTACTGCTGGCGAAGGCCGGCACGGAGCGTGACCTGCTATTTGTCGAGGATGACATTGTGCCGCCGCCGGACGCGCTCGCCAAGCTGCAAGAGACGGCCTACGCGCTGCCGGCGGGCATGGTATCGGGATTGACGCAGACCAACACCGGCGGCTGGCCGTTCTACGTCACCGACCCGATGCGCGGTCAGTTCGTGCCGGTGCAGACCCGGCTGACTGGAGTCGCGCAGGTAGTCATTGCCGGGACGTTCTGCTGCTATATCCGGCGCGACGTGCTGCGTCGGATGGCGGCAGCAGGCTACCAGCCACAGGTCGAGATGCGACCGGCACTGCCGCTGGAGGGCAAGGACTGCCATCTCGGAGTATGGCTGGCAGAGCAACGCTTCGCGGTCGCGGTGCGCGGTGATGTTGTCTGCGAGCATCATGTCCGGCAGCCGGACGGAAAGGTGAAGGTATGGCCGCAGCCCAAATGAGAATCGGGCTAGTCGCGCCCTGCAACCGCACCAGCGGACTCGGGTTGGTGTCGTGGGACCTGTTCCGCAACTTGCCGACAGACTCCGTGCTGGCGTTCGTCTCGCAGAAGGGCAACGAGAAGTGGAGCCAGCGGCAACTACCCTACCCGGCGGTGCAGATGCGGAAGTGCAATCCGACAGACCTGCGCCGGCGGTGCGCCAGCTACCTTGACGAGTTCAAGCCGGACGTGCTGCTGGCAGTCGAGACATGGCATTCCTCACAGTTGGTTGACGAGGCACGGGCGCGAGAGGTCAAGCTGGTGCTGATTCCGATGCATGAGGTCTACCGGCCCGGGTTTACTCATGCCGACCTGTTCCTCTGCCCCAATCGGTTCTGTTACAACAAGGTGCGCGAGCGCGACAAAGTACTGTGGCGGCTGCCGATTGATGCCCGCGACCTGGACTACCGGCAGCGCACCGGCCGGCCGCGTAACTTCCTGCACTGTCACGGCTACGGCTACCTGAACGCGAAGCGCCAGACGGCCGTAGTGCTGTCAGCATTCCGGACCGCGCAGCGGCCGAAGATTCACCTGACCATCGCAACGCAGATGTCACTTGCTGCCTACGGACTACCCGCTCCTGATGATACGCAGGTTGACGTGCTGCCGCCACAGGTGCGGTTTGCCGACATCTACCAGAATGCCGACGTGCTGGTGCAACCGGAGGCATACGCCGGCTACGGTCGCGTGCCGCTGGAGGCCATGCTCCAGGGTGTCCCGGTTCTGACTACCGCAGCTCCGCCGATGCACGAGCTGGTGACTTCACCCGACCTGCTCATCCCCTACGAACGCACCTACTGGATAGAGCAGCGCGGCGGGCTGAACGTTACGGCATATGTCGTGGGACAGCGGGATGTGATAGATGCTATTCAGCGCATAGCCGACCGGGACATTGATGAACTTTCGGCACAGGCGCGAAAGCTGGCGCTGAAGCACATCTGGACGAGCGCAAAACGCAGGCAACTGCTCAAACTGTTGAAGGGACTATGCCAGGGCAAGACATCCTGATTGTCTCCGCCTTCGACGGAGCGTTTGCCGATTACGGGCTACGAATGTTCCGCTCGGTGCGGCACTGGCATCCTGACGTGCGCTGTATCTTTGCCGACTGGGGCGATATGCCGCGAATGGATGAACTGCGGCAGCTTGGAGTTGAACCGTTGACCGCCGACCTGTCCAGGCTGCCGAGAAAGAACCCGCGCTTCCGCGACCTGATGCTCTGGGAGTTCGTCAAGATACTGCCCTGGCGCTGGCTGGTCTGGATTGACGCCGATACACTGGTTCTGCGGCCGATTGACAAGCTGTGGAGTCACACGGACGCGGATTTCATCGGACATCCCGACCGCAATGAGCGCGGGCTGATTCTGCGGTGCAGCTATGACTGTAACCGCTGGCAGTGCGTCGAGGGTGACCGGATGCTCAAGTTCGCCGCCGGGGTATGGGCAACGCAGAACCGGGCGTTACTCTACGATTGCCAGCAACGGGTTGTCAACAGGCAGCACCGGGGCCGGGACTCGGACGTGCTGACAGCGGCGGTCTACTACAACCTGCTCCATGCCCGCCAGCTCAACGGCCACTACTGGAACTTCGGCCGGCAGCTCATTGAGACGGCATTGTATGATGTCGAGAAGCAGCGGGTCTACTACGAGTTCGAGGGTATCCGCTACGAGCCGTTTGTGGCCGCGTTCAGCCGCGTGCCGGTCAACGGGGTTGACGTGCGGCAGACCAGCCCGGCCATCGAGCAGTTCTACCAGGAGGTCATATGCTGCCCGACAATCTGACAACCGACCAGTATCTTGGTATCGGCGTCAAGCTGGCAAACCGCTGGCTCGGACGCGAGGCATCAACTTGGAATCGGTCGGCCAAGGTGGTGCAGCGGCAGGCGCGACAATTCGCGGAGCTTACCGCCCGCTGTGCGCTGCTGGATGAGGGACAGGAGTTCGTTGAGACCATTGTCAAGGAGGTCTTGGGGTGAAGCACTACGTTTGGACCCGGCTGGCAGTGGACACCGCCAGCATCAATGCCCGGCTGCCGGAGCGCAAAGCCAACGAACACGACGCGGCCATCCGGCTCTGGCATCAGCACGCCCGGCTGTTCTACGAGCATCAAACCGTTGACGCCGACCTGACCGTAGTGCTGACCTATTCCCCGCGCTGGCGTGACCTGGTGCTGGCGTATCGCTATCCCGGCTATGTCCGGCTGACAACCACTGACATCACGGGCTGGATTCGACGCAACGTGCCGTTGTCCAAGCCGGTGACGCTGACCCGCTGCGATGCTGACGACAGCTACTCAACAGACTGGCTGGAGATGCTGGAGCACGAGATGCACCCGCACACCAAGCGGACGCATCTGCTCTATTACATGCACCGGCAGTATGACTACACTCGCGGGCTGCTCAGCGCACCGCTACGGCACAAATGCCCGCAGTTCTCCAGCGTCTACTTCCCCGTTTTCCCGGCATTGTCGGCCGCCGAGACTGAGCGGCACTTACCCGGCAATCCGCTGTTCGGGCTGGTCGGCAACCACGGTCGATTCCCATCTGAGCCGCACGTTGAAGCGCCGGGCTGCTATGCGCTGCTGCGCGTGACCGGGTTCAATGCCGTCAACTGTTGGGGCACGGTCGGGCGCGGGCGTGAGAAGGTTGCGATTGAGGCCGAGGCCGACCCGAGGTTTGTCCTGTGACGCCCGACATCAAGCCGGTGCGCCGCCCGACCTCGCATGAGTTGGCGCTGGCCTACGCGCTGATGCATTCCAGCGGCCGGGTGCTGGAGCTGGGCTGCGGCTGGGGTTCAACGCCGTGGCTGCACACCATCTGCGCCGCTGCCGGCCGGCAGCTCGTGAGCTGCGACAACAACGTGAAGTGGGTTAAATGCTTTGCGTCGCGGTTCGCCGGGCGCGGGCACAAGTTTCTCTACGTCCGCGACTGGGCAAAGCTGCCGTTGCTCGATGGCCGCTGGAGCGTGGCGCTGGTGGACCAGGCCCCGGTTGCCTCTCGTGGCCCGGCTATCGCCCGACTGCGTGGCGCTACGACCTTCATTGTCGCGCACGACTGGGGCAAGCCGCAGGAAATCAAAGCCTACGGGTACACCGCGCTGCCGCCGTTCCGCTGGAGCGCGCTCGACCGCAGTTGCCGACCATTCACTGTTATTCTGTCAGACTGGAAGGAGATTGCTCTTGACTTCCCTACGCCCTGAGTATCGTCGTCGCCGCACCAAGCTCGGGCCGAACCTGTTCTATGCGATGGTCGAGTGCAAAACGCTGGCCGATGCCGTGCTGCGGGGTGAGGTGTTCAGCCTGTCGCGCTTCGGTGACGGCGAGTTTCACTGGCTGACCAACAAGCCGGGGTTCGTTTCGCGCTCCGGCCACCAGACCTTCACCGAGGCCAGCGAGCGCCTGCGCCGGACGCTGCTCTGCTACGGCAAGGACGACGATCAGCATGGCGAGCAGCCGCCCTACCTGCTGGCCGGGCCGACGTTCTTTGCCGGCTACGGCAGTGGGGAACGCAAGGCCCGGTTCGGCTGGTATGAGGAGTGGATTCGGGCGCACGGGCTGGGGCATCTACGCTGGATGTCCAACCTGGTGTTCACCGGCGAGATTGCACGGGCGGCTGCGGCCCGCAAACCGTTCTGCCTATTCGCGGCGCTGAAGCAGACGCACACGGTTGTTGTCGGCCCGCCCTGGCTGGAGGCCATGAGGCCGATGCTCGGCAACCGGCACTACATCCGGGTCGCCCCGCGCAACTGCTGGCTGGTCTATGACCGGATGAAGCGCGACATTGTGCGCTACTGGGAGCAGACGACCGAGCGGCCCATCTTCTTCTCATTGTCCTGCTCATTCAGCGCGAACCTGCTGGTGCACGAGCTGGCCGACACCGTAGGGCAGGACTGCTGGCTGGTAGATGTCGGTAGCATCTGGGATGTCTACGTCGGCAAATACCAGCGCGGCTATCACGGCGAGGTGCGTAATAGCGGGGGGGTCGTGTTATGACCAAGCTTGCGCGTTGGGACTTCCTGCAATCGCTGATTGACCGCTACGGCTTCACGCGCTACTTGGAAATCGGGGCGCAGAAGGGCAAGACCTTTGCCCGGCTCCGTTGCCAGCACAAGGTTGGCGTGGATGTCAATCCCGGTGCGGCCACGCTGGTCATGCCGAGCGACGACTTCTGGCGCGGGAATGAGGAGCAGTTTGACCTCATCTTCATTGACGGACTGCACGAGCGCCCGCAGGTGCTCCGCGACGTGGCCGGGGCGCTACGCTGCCTGTCGTCCGGCGGTATCGTAGTCCTGCACGACTGCAATCCGCCTGCCGAGCGCCGGCAGGTTGTCCCGTCGCCGGGGTATGGCGGCTGGAACGGTGATGTTTGGAAGGCGTTCGTTGAGCTGCGGACGCGGCCTGACCTTGACTGCGCCTGCGGTGACTTCGACCAGGGCTGTGGCGTAGTGCTGCCGCGTCCGAACAGCGACCCGCTGACGCTACCGCTTACGCCAGCCGACCTGCATTGGCTGGACCTGGTGCGCTACCGGGGCCGGTGGCTGAGATTACTTGATGTTGACAAGTTGGTGGACTGGATTGGAGATAGAACATGAGGCGAATCATCATTGGGCTGACCCTTCTGGCCGTGGCGGTCGGCTGCGCTCAGCTAATCACGGCCTACCCCCGAGCGCGATTCCGCTATGTAACAGTGGACTCCGTGATACTGCGGATACTATTGCCGACCAATGACAGCATGGCAACGAGCAAGTGGTATGTGGACTCACTCATTGCTGCCGGCGGCGGCTTTGACGTGCTGGCGTTTCACGACGACAGCATCGGGCAGGATACCTCGAAGAACCTCTACACCCGCAACGCCCGGCACTCCGGCTATCTCATCTGCTACGTTCCGGTTGCCGAGACTTCGGGCGTTGACGCGCTGCCGGTGCTGGCGGAGGGTTCGGGGTTTCTCTACGACCCGCGCAAGGGCGCGTTTGTCGGCGGGTTCAATCGGGCTGGGTTGTTGCTGCCGGAGTCAATTCCGCCGCACAGTTTCAGGTTCGGCGTCAACGCATGGGCGGCGGATACGAGCGTAGCGGCAGGATTCAACGCACACGCCAGCGGGTTTGCGTCGGTCGCCACTGGCGGCATCAACGCAAACGCAACCGCGCGCTGCGCAGGCGTGTTCGCTGGGCATACCGATTCGGCCAAAGGGAAATACTCGGTTGTCATCGGCGGGAATAACCACATAGTCAATGGCGAAGGCGCTGCTATCATCGGCGGAGCAATTAGCCGGGCAAATGGAGGTCGTTCATTCATTGGTGGCGGCACTGGCAACATCATCGGGAACGATGCTCTAGGTGCTGCTGTTATCGGCGGAGACGGGAACTACATTGCCGGTGACTATTCGGCCGTTATCGGCGGCTTCACGCTTACCGTCATCGGCGACTCCTCCGGCGCGTGCGGCTGGGGTAGTTACGGCGATACCGTAGCCGACAACAGCACCTGGGCATTCGTCAACCAGCGCGTCGCCATCTGCACGACCGGAGCGCGGGGCACGGAGAAGCTGTTCGTCAAGGGCAAGGCACTGGTGAGCGATACCGTCCGCACCAATCAGACTTTTGTAGTGGACTCTGTAACCGGGGTCGGGTCAGACATCCAGCTCAGCGTGTTCTCAGGTCGCCTCTGCCAGAACGACAGCGGAGACTTCACCAGCGTTGTCAAGACCAAGCGCATCCGCGCAACCGGGTTCACCGTCGCTACAACCGGCGTCGCTACCAATGACAGCCAGCCCGACGCCCGCATCTATCTCAGCTTGGCCTACACCGTCACGGGCGATACTTGGCAGCGGGCGGCTAACACGTGGGCGGAGTCGTTCATCGCCGGCGGCATCACCCGCAGCGCCGATACCCTGACCGTGCCGGTCGCGGGGAAATACCTCATCACGTGGGGTGCGAGCGCGGACACTACCAGTATGCCTCAGGTCATCGCCTCATCTGTCTGGACAATCCCTAGTGGCGGCTCGGCAGGATTGGCCGGCATCGCCACGAGCGGGCCGTGCATCTTCGGCGTGACGCCGCCGCCCTACGGCGGCTCATCGGCCAACGGTAGCACCGTCCTGTCACTGGCGGCTGCAACTCAAGTGGTGCTGCGCGTGCGGCCGCAGCAGGGTCAAACGCAGGCACTACAGCCGGCCGCGTGGGGAACGTGGCTGAGCGTGACACTACTGCACTAACCGGAAGGAGTCAAGGCATGAACGGTAAGCTTTGGGGCATCCTACAATCAATCGGCGTGGTGGCGCTCATCGGCGCAATCGTATGGCTCACCACGCTGAGCAATAATGTCAAGGTTTCCCGCGAGGAATCGCGCCACGCCTGCGAGGTGGCCGAGGCGACCTATGAACGTCTTGACAATCGCCTGCGTCCGGTCGAGCAGGCTCTCGCGGTGCTGGCAGCCGGGCAAGGCAAGCTGCTGGAACAGCTACGCATCCCGCAGCCTGCACCGGCGGTAGTCGAGGCCGTCAAGCGCCAGCTCGCACTCGGACAGGACTCCATACCGCCGGACTAGCCCCCCCCCCTGCCGCCCTTGACAATCACGCCATCGGCGCGGGTTGGCGTAAAGACGCGATTATCAAGGAGTTAGCGGATTGTGCGGACGCGAAGATTTCGCTTGACAGGATGGCGGGGGTGGGTAAGATGTAATCGTGATACCGCGAATCTCAGACACGAAATTCTCGACCCCGCCCGCCGTCCTGCGCGGTATCACCGGGCGGGGTCGGGCTATCGTGCCGGGCGTGATGACCCCGGCAAAGGAGGAGACCGTGGAGCAGACGAAGCGGGTCGCGCCGACACGGGCGAACCTGCGGAGGCTGTTGGCTCGTCTCGGCGGACGGCTGGAGATAGATAGCTATCCAGATAGCTACCGGCTGTTTGCGATTGCGCCGGACGGCTACCACTGGACAGAAGGACCGCATTCGCTGGTCGGTGATGTTTGGCCGGAGTTTCCCGGCAGTGCGGCCGAAGCCTACGCTGACCTGATAGACCGGGTGCAGGCCGGAATCGAACCTTGCAGGCCGGACAATCCGGTCTGCCGAGATGCCGGATGCTTCGCAACCGCCGGGCAGAACCCGGCGTGAGGAGGAGAACGTGTCTGACGCAAGACTGAAGGGAACGGTAATACTGCGTGATTCCGGCGGTATCACTCGCCGGTCGGCTGAGGCACTGGGCGCGCTCATCGGTGCAGAAGGGCTGCATGGTGGCGTCCGTGCCATCGAGTTCAACGGCTACGACAACGACGGCACAACTATCATCTACTTCCGCGATGGCTGCCTTGCTATTCTGACCGGGTTCTCTGTCGGCTATGTCGGAGAGGGTTCGGTTGGATTCGTCAAGTTGCTCTCCGAATTGTTGCAGCGAACCGACCTGACAATTGATGTCGTTTCGCGCTGGCGGCGAGACGGTGTCTATCTGGTGCTACCCGAAGTGGCCGCCGCAGTCTACACTACGAGGCTGAGTGCCCCAGAATCGAGCCGACATCCGATACCGCTTGCTCGGTTCGCCGGATGCTGTGACAGTGAGTTCGATGCCGAGGTATGGTAAAGATGGATACCCCCAACCCCGTCCGCTTCTTCCCGCCCTTGACGCCCGCACCGGGCGCGGCGGAAGTGCCGAGGATGGGAACGGTCAGCAGCCACCGGCGGCAATTCAGGTTCGTCCGCTGCGCCTGTAAATTGCTCATCGCCGTTGAGGTTGACGCGGATGGTGTGGCATCGGCATTCGACCGCGAGCATCTACAGGCGCACATTGACACCGTGCATAGGCAGCCATGAGTACCCGCGCCTTCCGCACCGCCGAAGCCCGGTCGCTGCGCGAGCCTGACCCGCCGCTGGAGCAGTGCCCGACGCCGGGCGCGGACTGCTACTGGTGCAGTCTGCGGCATGAGTGTCCAGAGCCGGATACGATGGCAGAGTGTGACCGAGAACAAAAGGAGGTTCTATGACCGCAATCGAGAAGGCCGCTGAACTGCTAGGTTATGTCAACGACCAAACCGCGCAGCAGGTAGCCCAGAGCACCGGTGCCACCCGCCGGACAGTATGCAAAGCGAGGCAGGGGCGCATTCCCGCACTGATGAGGTTGGCGGCGATGCTCGGGCTGACCGATGACAAATCCGCCAGGCAGAACCCGGCAAAGGAGGACTAGATGTCTGACAATTGGCGACCGAGAATCGAACTGTGCCGCCGTCCCGTGCGCGGCAATCTGTGGAATGTCACGCTCTACTGGAGTCCGCCCCTCACCGAGGATGACATAGAAGGCTCGACATGGCTCGCCAACAGCGTTCCTGAAGCCGAAGCCCGCAGAATCGCGGGAGAAGCATCCCGGCGACTCGGCGTGGCGCTGGTGGAGGAAAGATGAGTCACCGTCGCCCGCGAAGTCTGCTGACCGACCTGCGCCGCCAGCACGAGCTACTGGAGCGCCCCGTGCGCGACCTGACCGTGCTGCTGGCAGACGTGGAGCAAACGCGGGGCGAGTTGCCCGCACGCTACGCTACCGCGCTTGGCACGGCACTGGCCGCGACCGGCGAGGCGCTGGCGCGGCTGCGTGAGGCGCGAGCGCATCTAACCACCGCTACCGAGGCGGTGGCGACGATTGTGCCGGAGAAGGAGGCATGATGGTCTGCGCTATCTGCGGCCGGGGAGTAGAGCGCAATCAGGCAGGCGTGTGCGTGCATGTTGACGGCGGTGGGGCAATCTGGCAATACTGCCGGAAATGCCACTGGCAGGAATCGAAGTCCCTGCCGGCACGTCATTGTCCATGCTGCGATAGCCCGCTTTACGACGACCATATTGCGGTAGAGAGGCGAAGTTGATGCTCCGCATCATCATTCCCGAGTCCGGCCGCTGGTATGACCGGGCCGGGCTGCTTGTGACCGAAGTGCCATCGGCCGACGGCAAGAAGCAGGTGCGCCCGACCGTGGCACACGCTCGCAAGCTCGGGCTGCTGCCAAGCGTGACCAGCATCGTGCGGCAAATTGACAAGCCCGGCCTGCGTCACTGGCGCGACCAGCAGCTAATCGAGGCCGCGCTGTCGTTGCCGCGTCCGGCTGACACGACCGACGCGCAGTGGAATGACCCTAAGACCAGGGCGGCAGCAGTACTGGCCGACGCTGAGGAGCAGGTCGAGGCCGCAGCCGAGCGCGGCAAGGACTGGCACAGCATGATTGAGCGGGCGCTGGCGGATAACGTAGCGCCCGTTGACCCGATGGCGCAGGTTGCATTCGGTGAAGTCCAGAAACTGCTGTCTGCTTTCGGCATGACTACGCTCATTGTCGAGCGCACTGTGCTCGGGCCGGGCTTCGCGGGAACACCGGACATTCTGGCAAGTGACAAGCATGGCCGGAGACTGCTGGCTGACATCAAGACCGTGGCCGATGATTCACCGCTACTGGCTGGCAAGGGACGGCCGTATGATGAGTGGCTCTGGCAGATTGCGGCTTACTGGCGTTGCACGGCCAGCGACATTGGAAAATGCTGGGAGGTGCTGATTGGAAGAGAAACCGGCCGCGTCCGACTGCACCACTGGACGCAGACGGACATTCTGACGGGCTGGCAGGTGTTTGAGCACCTGTTCGCCCTGTGGTGCCTGAGAAACAACTACAATCCGCTGACCTGGACAGGCCAGCCGGAAACGAAAAAGGAGAGCAGATGAAGGAACACGACGTGTATCCGTCGCAGTGGCTCAGTGCGACGGACATCCCCGAGGGTGGCCTCGTTGTCACCGTGCGGGGCGTGTCGCTGGCCGAGGTCGGCCGCGACAAGGACAGCAAGCCCGTGTTGAGCTTCGAGGAACTTGACAAAGGGCTGATTCTCAACAAGACGAATTGGCGCAACATGGTGCTGCTCACTGGCGAAGCCGACTCGGACAACTGGCCGGGCGCGACGGTCGAGCTTTACGCAACTCGTGTGCAGTTCGGCGGTGACGAAGTGGATGCGGTGCGAATCCGCAAGCCCAAGTCGAAGCCGGCCGGGACCGCGCCAGCGAAGCCGACAATCTCAAACGGCGAAACCGAGAAGTGGGTTGCATTCGTTTCCAGCCTGACGCCCGAGCAGCGCAAGGCGGTTGCCGAGGCACTCGGCGGCTTGACCCCGCGTGCGTGGCTGACGGAGAGCAAAGCAACCGTGGACCAGCTCATCGAGCACGTCCGGCGCGAACTCAACCTAATCGCGCCGCTGGACGACCTCGGCGGGCTATAGGAGGATAACACCATGCGCCCCGTCCCGGCCCGGCTGTGTCGCAGGCACGGCTATGGCTCTGCCCAGGGACGGGGCAGGATTATCGGCTGCCCCGTAGACGTGAGCAGGCTGAGCGTGTCGCAACGCAAAGCTACCACGACGGGGCGGCTGACATTGGGGCGCGGCCAAAGGAAGCAAATTGATGGCCGGGATAATGCCCGCCTTGACGCTTGCCGGTGTCGAACCCGGCCCGCGCCCCGCTAAGATTACAGGAGGCATGATGGCTGATAAGAAACTGAGCTACAAGCGGCGCTACGAGTTGCTACTGAAGGCGTTTAGCCACATCTGGTGGCTAGCAAGGCGCTACGCAGATGGACGCTCCTCTACTGCCGCCAGTTCTTATAATAACGCGCTACATCTCGCAATGCAAGCCGGATTCCCGAAACCGGGGAATGTCAGTTCACGCGAACCAATCTGGGCAATGGATAGCCACGGTGGACTGTATTCCAATCTCTCACCCGAAGAGATTGAGGAATACAACAAGTTCCCCGGTCGGGCGGTGAAGGACGCCAGCACCCCGCAAGATTCGCAAACGCAAGGAGGACTGAATGAGTTGCAGACACGCATCTGATTGCCGGGGCTTTACCCCGGCTGAGACGAAGCCCGAACCCGCGGACTTAGGGGAGTGGGGAAGGTATAGGCTAAGCTGGTTCAACAACGGAGTCGAGGCCATTGACGAACTTCATGGCAATAGGTGGAACTACCGGGAGCACGAAACGCTCGGCGGCTTCCCCGCCGAAATCCGCCCCGCCCTCGCCGTTGCCTACGCCCGAGCCAATGCGCGCGGGCTGATACCTGACCCCAAGTATCCGTGGCTGAAGGGCGAGCCGCATCCAGAGATGCCGAAGGATGCGGTGATGCTGTACAGTACCAGTTGGTGGAAGGACGGACACACCCGCTGCTTTATTTGTGTCAGTCACGGCACGCTCGACTTCCACCTTTCCGACCTCGCCTACGCCCACGTCCTCGGCCTACCGTTGGAGCGCGACAAGATGAAGCCCGCCGAGCCTTCACCCGCCGACACCATCCGCGCCTGCGCTAAGCATTGGCGCGAGAACGCAGAGAAGGTACTAGCAGGGACGCTACGCGCATCGGACGCGGGGGAAGCCGCCTGTCCAGCCTGCAAGCGGTGGTGCAAAGTGGAGTTGAGCGGGCACAGGTGCTCTGGTTGTCCGCTCTGGACGCAATCGAACGGCTGCTGCGGCGGAATATACCTTGAGTTCCGGAAACTATGGGGTTTCGCGCCGGCAGCCCACGCCGCAGTCCACAGCCTCGCCCTCGCCATCGCAGACTACTGCGACCGAGTGGCCGACAAGCTGGAGGGCAAGCCCATATCCGACACCTACACCGACCCCAAGACCGGCACGGTCGAAACCGCCTGCTGGCGGAAAGACCGTCTTCCACATGGCGCGGTGTTCATCGGAAGGCTCGGCTACAGCCACAACGACTACTATGCAGTGCCGGGTGGCCATGTAGTCGAAAATACCTGTGTTGGCTGGATGGGTTTCCCGCATAACTTCGAGCCAAACTCCTCGCGTGCCCTCGCCGCCCTCGACCTCGCCCGCCGTCGTGCCACCGCCCTGCGAGTGCCGGGGTTCGAGCGGTGGGCTGACCCGCCGCCCTGCCCGTTCAAGAAGGGCGACCTAGTGGAGCGCGAGGATGGCAAGGTCAGGCTCTCGGTATTCGATGTTCGTGTCGTCGAGACAGGGCAAGTCCAGTGGATGTCGGACTTTGATTTCAGGTGGCGGGACATTGACGACGATTGGCACGTCGTCGCCCGCGACATCTAGCCATGCCTCCTACTCCGCGTCAGCGCGTCATCCGCATTCCGCGACATCCCGACCTGGACCGCGTGCTGCCGCTGGCGTTGCCGAAGCTGCAACGGCTGTTGCTCGGCTGTCATTACCCGCAGTGCGCGATAGACGACACCGCCCGTGCCGCAGTCAATGTCACGCTCTGGGCACGCGACGGCGGACTGGAGCCGGAGCCGGCCGAGATGCCGGAGCCAGAGAAGCTGCCGACTGACTTGGCCGACAGATGCGTTGGGGGCGGGGCGTGAACTTCCGCTTGACAGACAGGCAGGGACGAGGTAAGATGGAGGCGATGCATTGCACTACATCCTCGTCTTTCCTGGATTCGCCTGGCTCCGTTCGTTCCCAGCGTGAGCGCAACCGCGCTCCGGTGTGGTGCGGTGCATCAACGGGGCCAGGCGAGGTTGTGAGTCAACATGAAACTTTCAAGCAAGCAGGACGGCAGGCCGTCCATGCAATTCTACCCTGACGACTGGCTGGCCGAGCCAGGGTTGCGTGTGTCAGGACTCGCCGCCCGTGGACTCTGGCTCGAAATCCTATGCCTGATGTTCCGGTCACCCGAGCGTGGCGTGTTGCTTCTCCCGAATGGCAAACCGATGGCAAACCGATGGCAAGAGCTTGGCAAACCTCTGGCAAAAGCAACGGGCGCTGATGAGGATTCGGTCTTGGTCGCGCTGGCCGAGTTGAACGACAACGGAGTGTTCTCAACCCGCGATGATGGCGCTATTTACTGCCGCCGGATGGTGGCGGAATCGGAGCTGTCACGCAAGCGGGCCGATGCTGGCCGGGCTGGTGCAGAGTCAAGATGGGATGGCAAACCGATAGCAAAACATGGCCCTTCTTCTTCTACTCCTACTTCTTCTTCTACTTCAGAAGGAACTACTGACGACCGCACGCGGTCGCCCCGCCCGCGCAAGTCCGCAACCCGGCCGACCCGACCCGCAGTCCGCCGGGCTGACATCGAGGCCTGCCTGACTACCTACTGTGAGGCGCACCGGCAGGCGCTCAGCGCGGACTACCCGACGCCAACCGCTGCCGATGCCGTGCAGGTCGGCAAGGCGCTCCGGCGGCTCGGGTACCAGCCGACACCCAACGGCGTGGCCGACCCGAGTCAGGCCGAGGCCGTGGCTGAGTTCAAGCGCCGGCTCGGGCTGGCGCTGGACATCCACCGCGTCGTGTCGGAGCTTGTGACCTATGGTGAACGTGACTGGCTGGCCTGGCCGGGCACGCCGGCGCGGTTCTGCGCGAAGCTGGCTGACTGGACACCGGCAACTCTGGACCGGCTGCAACGCCGGCTGGCCGGGCGGCGCGAGGGCCGTGAGACTGCCAACCGCATCCGGATCGAGCGGGGTGAGGTGCCGTTGCCCCAACACAGCGGGATTGACTCAACGCGGCTGCGTGCGTGGCTGGCGGACTATCGGGGCAAATACGGGCGGGGGAAGCCGGATGGCGGGGCGCTGCATGTCTGGCTCCGGGCGCAGAAACTGACGGAGTTGGAGCGCGAGACGGTTGCGCGATTCCTGCAGCTTGACCTGGATGTGGATGAGCCAAAGAGGAGGTCGGGATGAACGAGACAGCAGTTGAGCGGTCATACATCTGCTCCGCGCCGCCGCCGAATCCGTTTGACCCCAAGCGGCAACCGCTGAGCTGGTGCTGCTACGAGTGCCTTGTTCCGACAGCGTGCGTCGTTCCGGTAACGCGAGACGGCGCGATGCTACGAATCCGCGAGCTATACCAAGACATCACTGGCGAGCTGGTGATGCTCACGACGGTCAACCGGCACTTGCAGGCCGGACCGACGCATCCAGACACGTTCGGCTCGCAGATGCGGCGGCTCGGCTGGTCCCTGGAATGCCCGGTATTCGACGGCAAGCGGCAGGACGGCAAGCTGATGCTGCTGAGATACTACGATGCAGTGTAGGGACTGCGAGTTCTTCTGCGGCCCCTGCCCGAGCGAGCGTTGCCGGCTGCGCGGCGGGTGGGTGCTGCGGGTGACAGTGTGGCTGATAGGACTGCTGAAAGGAGGCGCGAGATGAAGCGCAAGACCGTGCGGCGGTATGTGGCTGCGTGGGTTGACGGGGACGGCCATGCGATTCTTTCGACAAGGGCATCCTCGCTACAAGAGGTCGCACAAGCGGAGGCAGATGGTCGCTTTATTAGAGACGACCGATGGAGTGGCGTCCTTGTTCTGAAAGCTGACCTCCCCGCCGCTGCAGTGCGGGCGATGGAGCGGGCAAGGAAGGAGCGGAGATGAAGTGGGACAGGTGGATACTGGTCTGGTGGATGGTAGTGGGGTTTGCGGCGATTGTAGGCGGGATAGTGATTCTAGATAACCCGGTGGTAATGCTACTGGGGGTGCTTCTCGCCGCCGTCTGTCACGGACTGTGTGCGCTGCTCGGAAGACTTGACGACAAGGAGCGGCCATGACCGGCCTCTCGGCTGAAGTCCCTTCACGGCAGTTCTGCGAGCAAATGTCCGCAGTCCCGGCGCTGGCCGAAGCGTTCAAGGACTCGGCGCTGGTGTGGGCGACGATGGACACGGATGGCGAATGGTTTGTCACCACGCGAGAAGGCGCTCCGACGGTAGAGGACTGGCCGGAGTTGTCTCTCGTCTCCGCCCCGACCGTCGGCGAACTCTGTGAGTGGTGGTTCATTGAGTCGGCGAAACGTGACAAGCGCGGATTGGGTCGTGCTGGGCAGGCGAAGCTTCGGTGTTTCGGCTTGGGTCACCGTGGGGCACTACTGGAATACCACGAGAAGTCATCGAGCGGCTTCGGTGGCCTCCAAAGCGACCAGAGTGACTTTACGGACGCCGACAATCTCCCCGACGCCATTGCCGAGGCGTGTCTGAGGGCGGCGAAGGAGCAGCCATGAAGGAAGTCCACTACTTTGAGTGCGTCGTTTGCGGCAAGCGGTTTCCGCCCAAACAGCGCGAGGACTGCTGGCTACACGAAACGCGGGAGTGCCTGAAGCTGCGGGTCTATGGCTCTGGACTGGATATACGCCGAGAGGACACATCACGCTGCATAGCGAGAGTTCCCGATGACGGCGGCTACTACTTCTTCCAGTGCAAGCGCCGCCGGGGTCATGGGGAAGATGGCCTCTACTGCAAGACTCACGCCAAGAGACACCCGGCGAAGGGGCAGCCATGACCCGCCGCATCTGGTCGGGGCTGTTGGCCGTCTGCGCCTTCATCGCTGCGCTTGCGCTGTTCGCCGCGTGGTGCAACCGGCAGCATCACGGAGTCGAACGCCGGGTGCTGGAAGTCCCGGCGGCAGGGGATGACGTGCGGATGCTGGACACGACAAAGATGCATGTCAAACTAACCTGCTATGACACGCTTGAACCCGACGGTTCGGTCTGGCCTTACCGCTCGACCGGCGGGCGGCTCAGGCCGGGCGATTGTGCGACTGACCCGCGAGTGATAGTCCCCGGTGCGACCGTGGTGCTGCCGGTCGGGACTGCGTTGACGGCGGTAGATGTCGGCGGCGCGGTGCAGGGCTACCATGTGGACTGGTATCGCCCCGGCTCGTTTCACGACAGCACCTTGTGGGTGTGCGAGTCGGTAGAGGTGTTCGTGATTACCTCGGCGCAGGCCGAGGGAAAGGAGTGAGGGAGATGCACACAGAGCACGAGACATGCTACCACTGCGGCAGCGCGACCGGTAAGGCTGGACAGGGTGACGGCAGCATTTTCGATGCACTCGGCATCGGGCCATACTGCGAGAAGTGTTGGCAAGAATTGGCTGACGGTATCAACGCCGCACTCACCGCCCGCATCGCCGCGCTGGAGGCCGAGCGGAAGAAG
>Ga0194125_10006138_pt1 | contig 17901 bp, 14 predicted proteins | sample TA2KigC250mmetaG_FD_148626 | JGI IMG/M metagenome (GOLD analysis project Ga0194125, IMG submission 148626) | Freshwater microbial communities from Lake Tanganyika, Tanzania - TA2015034 Kigoma Deep Cast 250m | ecosystem: Environmental > Aquatic > Freshwater > Lake | place: Tanzania: Lake... | reverse complement strand
GTGCACATCCGCTACTTCGCGGTGCGCGATGCGGAGCGCAACTACGTGGGCACGCTCGAAGTGACGCAGGACATCACGGGCATCCGCGCGCTGGAAGGCGAGCGGCGCCTGCTCCAGTACTGAGCGGCCACGACCGTCCGCTTCCACGGCGGACCGGTAGCGAACCCGCGGAAGCCGCACAATTTCGATATCGTCAGTCAGATCCGGACTTCCGATAGCCGCAAGGCAGACTCGTGTATACTCTAGAAACACGGGGACGCAGGATGGGGACCCTGGCCAAACCGAGGGCGCCACTTAGACGGGAGTGTTGCCTGACACCATGAGAGCCCAGGGGCAGGAACAGGTGCGGCGGCAGCCGGAGGAACTGTGGCGCAAGGAGTTGCAGCGGGCGGCCGCGTTGCTCGATCTGTACAACCGCGCGCTGCAATTGACCGAGAGGGAGATCTTCGAGTACGCCCTGGATGAGGCGGTCAGGCTCACCGATAGCGCCATTGGGTATCTCCACCAGGTGAATGAGGACCAGTCCACGCTCAGCTTGACCACCTGGAACAGGACCGCCCTCAAGGATTGCACCGCCGTCCACGAAACCCACTATCCGCTCGCCGTGGCGGGGGTGTGGGCTGACTGTGCGCGCCAGAGGCGCCCCGTAGTGCACAACGACTACCAGGGGTTGCCGGACAAGAAGGGCTATCCGCCCGGCCATACTCATGTGGTGAGACACCTGAGTGTGCCCGTCATCGACGGCGACGGCATTCGGCTGATCTTCGGCGTCGGCAACAAGCAGACCGACTACGACAGCGACGACATTCGCCAATTGCAGTCCATCGCGGACGAGCTGCACAGGATCATGGCGCGGCGGCGGGCCGCGGAGGCGCTGGCCGCCTCGGAAGCGCGCTACCGGATCGTGGCCGACAACACTTACGACTGGGAGTTCTGGGTAGGCCCGGATGGCAGATTCCTTTACACCTCTCCCTCCTGCGAGCGGATCACGGGTCGCCGCGCGGCGGAATTCGAGGCCGATCCCGATCTGCTCCTGCGCCTGATACATCCGGAAGACCGGCCGCGCTTTGAGCGGCACCGGCGCGAAGCTCACGCCAGCCGGCGGATGGCGGACGAGGAGTTCCGCATCGTGCGACCGGATGGAGGGGTGCGGTGGATCGGGCATCTGTGCGGTCCGGTTGTTGACGAGGCGGGAAGGTTCCTGGGGATCCGAGGCAGCAATCGGGACATCACCGAGCGCAAGGAGGCGGAGGCCCGGCTGTTGGAATACCAGGAGCAACTGCGTTCCCTGTCGTCCGAAGTGTCGCGGGCGGAACAGCGCGAGCGGCGGCGCATAGCCTCGCTGCTGCACGATGACGTCATCCAGTCGCTGGCTCTGTCGCGGATCAAGCTGGGGGCGCTGCGCGACTCATTGTCAACTCCGGAGCAGCAGGCCTGGCTGGATGGCGCCCGCGCGCTGGTCGAGCAGGCCATTCAAAGCACGCGCTCCCTGACGTTGCAGCTCAGCCCGCCCATCCTGCACGAGCTCGGCCTGGAGCCGGCGCTGGACTGGCTGACCGAACAGGTCGCGCAGCAGCAGGGCATCTCCGCCCGGTTTGCCAGCGACGGCCAGCCCAAGCCGTTGGGCGAAGACTTGAAGGTGGTCCTGTTTGCGGCCACGCGGGAGTTGCTGTTGAACGTCGCCAAGCACGCTCGGGCCGCCAACGTGACAGTCAGCTCACGCCAGGAGGACGAGAAGATTGAGATCAGCGTGGAAGATGATGGGGTGGGATTTGACCCCCGGCAAACCGGGACCCGCCGTAGCGATACTGGCGGGTTTGGCTTGTTCAACATTCGGGAGCGGCTGGAGTATCTGGGGGGTTGTTGCGAGGTCCAGTCCGAACCGGGTCGCGGGACGCGCGTCGTGCTGGCGGCGCCGCTGAAACCGGCGGGTGAGTGAGGCCGTTTGGCAGCCATGAAGATTCGCATTCTGCTGGCGGATGATCACCGGATCATTCGGGAAGGTCTGCGGGCTCTGATCGTCGGCCTCCAGGGACTGGAGGTTGTCGCCGAGGCGGAAGACGGACGAACCGCGGTGAGACTGGCGCGGGAGCTGAAGCCGGACCTGATTGTCATGGACATCGGCATGGCGGAGCTGAACGGCATGGAAGCCACCCGCCAAATCAGAGCCGAATCCCCCAGGGCCAAAGTGATTGCGCTGTCCATGCATTCTGACGCCCGCTTTGTTTCGGAGATGCTTAAAGCCGGCGCCTCCGGTTATCTGCTGAAGGATTCCGCTTTCGAAGAACTGGCGCGCGCCATAGGGGTGGTTGCGGCTGGCGGGACCTACCTCAGCCCGGGCATCACCGGCGTGGTGGTTAGGGACTATGTCGGGCGTCTCGGCGAGGCTCGGTCCGAAGCCTCCGCCGCCTTGACGCCGCGGGAGCGCGAGGTCCTCCAACTGGTCGCCGAAGGGCACAGCACCAAGGAGATCGCCGGCAAGCTGGGCGTGAGCCTGAAGACCGTGGACACCCACCGGCAGCAAATCATGAGCAAGCTGGGCCTGCACAGCGTGGCCGAACTCACCAAACACGCCATTCGGGAAGGACTCACCGAGCTGTAGCCCATCCGCTGCGCCCCCCTCGGGAATTTGGAAGCCTCGAATCCGGATAATTACCGATGCCCGGCGAGGCCGCTGCGTGCCAGCAATGTACTATGCGTCACTCGCTGTCACCTCGGTGGCACCGGACGGCAGGTACGCCGACACGCGATGTTGAAGGAAGGGGGAGGAGGAGCCCCTCCAGGAGGGGAATCCACAGAACGTAATGGGGGCGTCAGTTCAGCAACTAGTTGCCACTCTGTATGAGTCCCTCTCCGAACCGGGGAGGGAGCAGTCCTTCGTCGAGCAGTATGCCGAGCGGGTCGGCGCCACCACCGGCGCCATCATTGTCCTGACGGATTTCGCTTCAGACCGCAACCAGGTGCTGGCTTGTACGCGCGTCGATCCCGCCTATCGCAAGGCCTATGAAGAGTACTACGGTTCGGTCAACGTCTACGTCCAGCGGCTCAAGCAGATGCGCACTGACGCCATCGTCCAGCCCGGCGAGGCCATCTGCCCGGACGACGAGCTGGTTCGCACCGAATACTACAACGACTACATGCGTCCCCAGCGGGTCCACCATTCCCTGGGCATGGCCATGCATCTGGGCGGCGGCCTTCACGTGCACCTCGGGGCGACCCGGCCGAAGAGCGACGGCGCCTTCGGGAATGACGAGACGGCCGTGGCCGAAGCCATCGCGGCCCATCTCGGCCCGGTCTTCCAGGTCAGGGAGCGGTTCCTGCGCGCCCAGCAGCGAGCCGCTACCTTGAGCCGTTTGACGGATGCGCTGCCGTTTGGGGTGCTGCTGCTGAATGGCCGAGGCAAGATCATGGAGGCGAACCACCGCGCCGCCGAGATTCTGCGTGCCCGGGACGGCCTTTCGAGCAACCAAGGCGAGCTTGCGGCGGCCTTCCCGGGGGAGGCGTCTGCGCTGCGACAACTCGTGGCGCGCGCGCTGGCCACCAGCCAGGGACGGGCGTTGGATCCCGGTGATGCGCTGCGCATCTCGCGCACCTCCTGGCGGCGCGCCTACAACGTACTGGTCTCGCCCTTCCGCGCGGGGATCTCGCCAAACCCGGACCAGGACGGCTTTCCGGCGGCTTTGGTCATCGTGGGGGATCCCGAGCAGGAGCCCGGGTGCGAGATCTCAGGGTTTTGCCGGTTGTACGGCCTGACGCCGGCCGAAGGCCGGGTGTGCTCGCTCCTGCTGAATGGCCGATCGCCCAAAGAAATCGCCGCCGAGCTGCGAATCACAATGAACACGGCCCGCACCCACATCAAGCGCATCCTTTCGAAGACCGAGACCACGCGGCAGGCAGAGCTGGTCCGTCTGGCGCTCTCCTCCACTCCGGTCCGCAGCCTCACACGCGGCCCCAATGACTGTGGGGGAAATGCCCAATGAAAAGGACAAAGATGGAGACAGACAATGAGAAACGATCAATCGCCTATCGAGTTTTTCCGGCAGATGTTCGCGGGTTCGTGGATTACCCAGGGCATCTGGGTTGCCGCTGAGCTTGGGATTGCCGACCTGCTTACCGACGGGCCCCGGACAGCCGAGGAACTGGCCAGGAAGACGAACACGCACAGCGGCGCACTGTATCGTGTGTTGCGTGCGCTGGCCAGTGTCGGCGTTCTCGCACAAGACGAGTCGCTTCGGTTTTCGTCCACTCCACTGGCTGAGCTGCTGCGATCCGACATTCCGAACACGCTGCGTCCGTGGGCGACGATGATGGGCGGCGAATTCTATGCCGCCTGGGGTGAACTGTTACACTCCGCGCGAACGGGAGAGCCAGGATTCGAGAAGCGGTTCGGGCTTCCTTTCTTCCAGCATATGACCGCGCATCCCGAGCGCCACGCCATCTACGACGCGGCTATGACTGCGATCCATGGAAGGGAAAGCGAACCGATCGTGGACGCCTACGACTTCGGCGCGTTCAAGACCGTGGTGGATATCGGGGGCGGCAACGGGCTGATGTTGGCGGCGATCCTGAAGCGGTATCCCGCGGTTCAGGGAGTACTCTTCGATCTGCCCGCGGTGGCGGATCGTGCTCGTTCCACCGTCTCCCGATCGAAAGTCTCGGACCGTATACGGATTGAGGGTGGGGACTTCTTCGCCTCGGTTCCAGCCGGTGCGGACGCCTATGTGCTGCGGCATATCATCCACGATTGGGAGGATCCGGAGGCCATCGGCATCCTGCGCCAGTGCCGGGACGCTGTGGCGCCCGGCGGAAAGGTCCTCGTCATTGAGATGGTCGTCCCTGGTGGAAACGGGCGGCATTTCAGCAAGTGGCTCGACCTTATGATGCTGCTGGTGGGGGGTCGTGAGCGCACCAGGGAAGAGTACAGCCAGCTCTTTTCAAGGGCTGGGTTAACGATGACCGACGTCATACCAACGGCCACGGATGTCAGCATTGTAGAAGGCGTGCGAGCGCCATAGCTGAGTCTGCGCTCTCCCGCTCAATAGCCGCTCGCCCAGGGAAATCGCCGCCGAGTTGGGGATCACCAGGAACGCGGTCCGAACCCGCATCAAGCGCAACTGGTCCGCCTGGCGCTTCCCTCAGCTCCACTCCGCAGTCTCACGCCGGAGCGCGGAGAATCTTAGGCGCATACCCAATTTGGGTGACGACAGCGCTCCCGACGGGCGGTATTCTCGCCTCAAGGCCGAAGATCTGAACGGTTCGGCACTCGGCCTCAGAAAGGAAGCTACTATGAACATGCTATGTGTTCTTTCTCGCCGCCTCTCCTCGGGGACGGTGTGGCTATCACCCTTTGTCACGCCCTTGAAGGCCTGCGCTGTGCTTATCATCGCGATCGGCGCTGCCGCTCCGGCGCTGGCGCAGACGCTGTTTTTCGATGATTTCACGGGGCCTCTCAGTCCGGCTTACTCGGTGGTCTTTCCTAATCCGTGGGACCGCACCTACCTTGGAGCCTCGGGCCATTCGTTCCAAGCTCTGAACGGCGCCAGTGTGATCCGGTTGCAGAATGTCATGGGCAATGCCAGCGTTCGTGGCTGGAGTTCGTCCTCGACTTACCCTTCAGACGGCTCCATACGCCTCGAAGCTCGGTTCAACACGATGGTTCAGTCATCCAGTACAAGCATCGACGAGTTCATGGGGCTCTGGATCTTCGATGCGGCAAACATGAGCCGGTTCGACTACATCAGCCTGGCCGCTCCGGGTTGGGGGTCTCTTCGATATCTCTATACCTACAGCAGCATCGCCGGCGGGTGGCTTCAGTTGCTGCAACTGAATTGGCATAACAATACCTGGTATCGAATAGTGATTAGCGGTTCACCCACTCAAAACGTGCGTCTTTCCATATTTGACGACACGGGAACGGTCGAACTGGCGGGGGTGGACACGGGCCATAATCTTACCGCCTACTCTTCGGGCTTCAGGTTCGGGCTCTCGCAGGCCATGGGCGCGCCTGGGGGGGCCTATCCGACCGACGCGGCTGTAGACTGGCTGCGGCTGACGCGCATGGTCAGCGACACTCAGGCGCCGGTGGTCAGCAACGTGGGCGCGGCGCCCAATCCTGGCCCGGTGGGCACGCTGTTGGCCCTGACCGCTGCTGTCAGCGATGGCGCAACCGGCGGCAGTAACATCACCTCGGCTGAGTACAGTATCGACGGCGGGCCTTACAGCGGGATGAGCGCGGCCGACGGCTCGTTCGATTCTCCGACGGAGATCGTTCAGGCGGCGCTACAACTGGTCAGCGCTAGTGTGTACAGCCTGTGCGTGCGGGGCCGCGACGCGGGGAATGTGAGTGATCCGGCCTGTACGCTGCTCGCGGTCTACGACCCTGCTGGCGGTTTCGTCACAGGGGGCGGCTGGGTTCTGTCCGCTCCCGGAGCATTCGCGCCGGACCCCGCGGTTACAGGCAAGGCCAACTTCGGCTTTGTATCGAAGTACCTGCCCGGAGCGTCCGTGCCGAGCGGCAACACACAGTTCCGCTTCCAAACCGCAAACCTCGATTTCAAGAGCCGCGACTACGAATGGCTCGTCGTCGCCGGCGCTCGGGCCCAGTTCAAGGGATCAGGAACCATCAACGGCGCGGGTGACTATGGGTTCCTGCTGACCGCCATCGATGGCCAGGTGAGCGGCGGGGGCGGTGTGGACCGGTTCCGGATCAAGATCTGGGAGCGGGCTTCCGGGGAGATTGTTTATGACAACCAGAACGGCCAGCCTGACTCCGGCGATGCGGCCACCGAACTGGGCGGCGGGAGCATCGTCATCCACAAGCCGTGATTATGGTTGCGGGGGATGCCTCCCGCGCGAAGCGGATATCAGCCGGGCCGGGTCGTCCACGAGACGGCCCGGCCCGCTTGGTTTCTTCTCGCCAGTCAAGCGCTACCCCGGCTCCTGTTTGCGGCTGGCGCTGGCCACTAGTGCCTCTTTCCCGTCGACACTTGAGATGGACAAGGCGTATCCCGTGCGCCGCCGCCCTCGGGAATTTGGAGGCCGTGAATCGGGAGAGCTCCTGATGCTCAAGAAGGCCGCCAAGTGGCAATAAGGTGCTTGGAGACCGTGACGGGCGGAAGATCCCTCCCTGGGGGGCGCTGCTCTTGAAGCAGGAGGGCGCTCATGGGCATTCGCATCCTACTGGCGGACGATCACCGGATTATTCGGGAAGGTCTCCGGGCTCTGATCGCCGGCCTCCAAGGCGTGGAGGTCGTCGCAGAGGCGGAAGACGGACGCACCGCAGTGAGACTGGCTCGGGAGCTGAGGCCGGACCTGATCATCATGGACATCGGCATGCCGGAGCTGAACGGCATGGAGGCCACCCGGCAGATCAGAGCAGAAGTCCCGCAGGTCAAGGTGGTCGCGCTTTCGATGCACTCCGATCCCCGGTTTGTCACAGAGATGCTCAGCGCCGGCGCCTCCGGCTATCTGCTGAAGGATTCCGCCTTCGAAGAACTGGCGCGCGCCATCAAGGTCGTAACGGCCGGTGGGACCTACCTGAGCCCAGGAGTTGGCGGCCAGGCGGCGGATCGGCAGTTGCGATGGGCATGATGGACCCGCGCCAGGAATTTCGAAGGCCCCTATCGGGATAACTCCTGATGCCTGTTCGGATCACGGCGTGCCAAACTGGCTCATATGCTGGCCCAGATCGTTGCTCCGGTTCAAGCCGGGCGGGTAGCCTCAAAGCCCCAGGGCCGAGGGGGATTCCGGGGTGATTGAGGCGCGGCGGAGTCGCCGCAACCTGCCCGTGCTTGCCGGCAACGAATGGGCAGTGCTTTGCATCAGCGCAGCGTGATCGGAGGGCTTCACCAGAGGGGACTGGCAGGCCGGGGGATGCGATCAGCCGCTGGGTAAGGAGGCGCTGCTGGGAGCAGCCTCCTGCGTAGCGCCGGGCCGTCGCAAGCGGCCCGGCGTTCAGTTTGGCTGCGGCCGGCCTACTTCGTCAGCCACGCCGTGATGTTCTGCACGCACTGCCGCACCATGGGGTGCGAGATGGTGGCGGGGCTGTGGCCCGGGATGAAGACGGCCACTTTGCCCTTGCCGTAGGAATGCGCCCAGCCCTGGGCGGCCCGGCCGTGTTCGGGGGAGTGGCTTTCCATGAACACCGAGGTCTGGCTCTCATCCATCTCCACCTCGTACTCCTCGTCCGCCACCGTGAACGGTGTCACCCCCTCGGTCAGTTCGGGCATCTTGCCAGTGGGTTTGACTTCGATATTCACAATGGCGGGGTGGCGGATGAACCAGGCTCGGGCCACGCGGGAGACGCCTCCGCCTTTCGGATAGTTGCCAAAGCCGTCGTGATACAGGAAGAGCCGGCCGCCGGCCCTGACGTAGTCTTCGAATCTGTTCTCCTGGGCGGGAGTCAGCCAGCTTGCATCCCTGCGGTTGGCCGCGGGATTGGTGTCGCGCTCCCGGTAGAACCTTACGTACTCACGCCCTTCCCGGCTGAGGATAATCAGATCGAATTGGCTGAAATCGTCCCAGGGGACGGCGTAGTCCATGATGGTGACGGCTTCCCAGCCGGCCTTGCGCAGTCTGCCGACCAGGGCCGCGTCCAGCGGAGCCACGGCGTGGTAGGCGTCCCCCAGGACGGCCAGGACGCGCTTTTTGCGTGCGCCCGTTTGCTGGTCCGCGTCAAGTGGGGAAGCGGCGGCCAGCGCCGCCAAGCTCGAAGCCGCGGCGGTGTGAATAAGTTGTCGTCGGGTCGTGTTCATGAGTTGCCTCAGGTATGCGTCATGCGGTCGCAGACAGGCCTTCGAAGGCTGCCCGGCCCGCGATCTCGCGCAGGTCCCAACCGCGCCGGTACTCGCGGGCGAGATAGCGGTTGGCCTCACGGCAGTTGGTGATGCGAAAAGCGTGCGGGTCCCATTCGATGCGGTGACCGACCCGCAGAGCGATGTTCCCGAGCTGGTAGGCTTCGGTGAACGGGCCGGAGTAGCCGAAATGGCAGCCCGGCTGGCGCCCCGTCTGGATGGCGACCACCCAGTCCCGGTGCACTTCCTCGCGGCCCCAATCCCGCTGCGGTGGCGGCGCGACAGGTTCAGTCTTCTGCCCTTGATACGGGCCGCGACCCGCTGGCAGGCTGCCCTTTGTGCCGATCCACACCAAGCCGCCGCCAATCTCGGCGGGGGGCCGCTTGCCGCCGTCGTACCAGTAAACCGTGAGCGGCGGGCGGACGCCGCGGGCGGCCCACTCGAACCGGATGATGCTCCAGTCCGGGTACATCTCGGGCTTCATGCCGCTGGTCTCGACCACCTCGACGGCCGAAGGCGCCCCCAGATCGAGCGCCCAGAACAGCGGGTTCAGGCTGTGCGGAGCGATGTCGCCGAGAGCGCCGCTGCCGAACTCGATCCACCCGCGCCAGACGAAGGGATGATAGACCACGCCCGGCGGAGGGACCGGGCTAAGCCCGGCGTCCTGGAAATCGGACTGGTGCCTCTTTTCGGGCGCGGGATCGTAGACGGGATGCCCTTCCGGATACTGGGCCAGAAACGGGCGGTGCGGCGCGGGGCCCAGCCACAGATCCCAGTCGAGCGTGCGCGGGGGAACGTCCTCGCCCGGCGGGCGGTCGTAGCCCTGCGGCCAGATGGGACGGTCCGTGGTAACGTGCACCTCGGTGATTTCGCCCAGCGCGCCCGACTGAATCAGCTCGACGGTGCGCATTGTGCGGGCCGCTGAAGCGCTCTCGGTCCCCATCTGCGTGATGGTCTTGGTCTCGGCCGCCACGCGGGCCATCACCCGGGCCTCCTGCACCGTTTGGACCAGCGGCTTCTGACAGTAGACGTGCAAGCCGCGCTTCATGGCCCACGCGCTGATGCAGGCGTGGGTGTGATCCGGCGTGGCGACCACCACGCCGTCAAGCTTCTCGCGCTCGATCATTCTCCTGAAATCGGTGTGTTTCGCGGCCTTCGGGTACTCGGCGGCGCGGAGATCCACCATTTCGTAGTCCACGTCGCACAGTGCGGAGATGTTGGCGCCGCCCTTCTCGAGGGCGCGCGCATCGCGGACGCCCTGTCCGGCGAGGCCGATGATGCCGACGTTCGGTCTTTCGTTCGCCGCGTAGCCGCGGGCCAGACCGGAAGGCAGGATCATGAAGGCGCCGGCGGCGTGTCTCAGGCAGTCGCGCCGGGTGGAAGAGGTGAGTGAGTCGCGCTGTGACATACTACACCGTCGATGGGACGGGGGCGAATCAATGCGCCACTCCCGGCCTGAAGGGAGTATACATCGTTTTGCCTCGCCGCACGCGCGCTCTTGATGGCGTCGAGCCGGGGCGGGCCGAGTGTAGTGCGTCGCAAGTAGTGCGGGCTATCCAGGCTTGTGGCGCAGGCCATCGTCTTGTGTGGCCTGCGGGGCGGCAGACGACGGAAAACGATCGTCTGCCCCGCAACGCAGCATAGCCGCAACCGAACCGGCGGGCTGAAGCTCGCCGCGGCACGCTCAAGCGTGCGCCACCCGTGGCGTGGGCTTTAGCCTGCTGCTGCGGGCTTCAGCCCGCAGAAATCGTCGCTCCCTGCGAAGAAACTCACCAAGTGTAGTACTCAGATAACGCACAGTATCTTCGACGGACTACACTAGCGCAACCAAGCGGTGGCGAGGATGGCCAGGGCGGCGGTGGCGGCGGTTTCGCTGCGCAACACCAGCGGGCCGAGCGAGACCGCGGTCCAGGCGGCGGCCTGCGCCTGGGCCCGCTCGGAGTCAGTCCAGCCGCCTTCGGGACCGACCAGCAGGGCCACGGAGTCATCGGGAAGCCGCTCGGCGGGCAGCGCCGCCGGCAGGGGCGGCGCGCCGGGGTGCTCATCCAGGAAGCAGCGGCGCCGGCCGGGGGTCCGCCGCGCCATGTGGAATAATGTACTCCTGCCATGATCGCTCACTTGCGCGGCGTTATTGTGGAGAAGCACCCCAACCAGGTCATCGTCGAGGCGGGCGGGGTGGGATACGACGTCAACATCCCCATCTCGACCTACGCGGCGCTGCCGGAGAAGGGCGCCGAGGTGCGGCTGCACGTGTACACGCACGTGCGCGAGGACGTGCTGGCGCTGTACGGCTTTCTCTCCGGGGAAGAGAAGATGCTGTTCGAGCGGCTGATCACGGTGAGTGGGATTGGCCCGCGGCTGGCGGTGACGGTGTTGAGCGGGCTGCCGGTGGCGGAGCTGATCGCGGCCATCCGCTCGGGCGCGGTGGATCAACTGGTCCGCATCCCCGGCATCGGCAAGAAGACCGCCGAGCGGATCGTGCTGGAGCTGCGCGAGAAGCTGCCGGCGACGGCCGAGGCGGCGCCGAGCGCCCGGCCGGCCCTGAGCGCCCTGGACCGGGATGTGCACTCGGCGCTGGTGAACCTGGGCTGCTCGCCGGCCGCGGCGGAGGCCGCGGTGCGCCAAGCCCGGACGCAGTTGCCGGGCGAGGAGTTCGAGCCGCTGTTCCGGCGGGCGCTGGAATTGGTGCGCTAACAGCCCGTGACGACAAGCTAAAGCTTGTCCCACCAGGTGCATCAATAACTTACGGCCCACGTAGGGCATGCTTTAGCTTGCCAGCGAACCTTGTCGACGGGCTGCTAACCTGTTAGAGCATGCGGGATCGGGGCATCGTTTCGGGCGCGGCCCAGGAAGGCGAGCGGCAAATCGAGGCCGCGCTGCGTCCCCGGCGTCTGAGCGAGTTCACCGGCCAAGCCAAGCTGAAGGAGAACCTGGCCATCGCCATCGAGGCGGCGCGGCAGCGGGGGGAAGCCATGGACCACGTGCTGCTGTACGGGCCGCCCGGCCTGGGCAAGACCACGCTGGCGGCGATCATCTCGCATGAGCTGGAAGTCGGCTTCGAGCAGACCGCGGGTCCGATCCTGCAAAAGAAGCTCGACTTGACCGGCATCCTGAGTCACGTTCGGCCGCGTCAGGTGTTCTTCATCGACGAGATCCACCGGCTGGTTCCGGACGTCGAGGAGATGCTCTACGCGGCGCTGGAGGATTTCCGGGTGGACATCCTGGTGGGGTCCGGACCGGGGGCCCGGACGCACTCGCTGACGGTGCCGCGCTTCACGGCCATCGGGGCGACCACGCGGCAGGGCCTGATCAGCGCGCCGCTGCGGGGGCGCTTCGGGCTGGTGCTGCGGCTGAACCACTACACCGTCGAGGAGCTTGAGCAGATCGCGCAGCGCTCGGCGCGGCTGCTGGAGGTAGTCATCGACGAGGCGGGCGCCGAGGAGATCGCGCGGCGCAGCCGGGGCACGCCGCGCATCGCCAACCGGCTGCTGCGGCGCGTGCGCGACTACGCCCAGGTTCGCGCCGACGGACGGGTGACCGCCGCGATCGCCCGCACCGCGCTGGACCTGCTGGAAGTGGACCGCTTTGGCCTGGACGAGATCGACCAGAAGATCATGCTCACGGTGCTGGAGAAGTACAGCGGCGGTCCGGTGGGCCTGAACACCATCGCGGCGTCGATCGAAGAGGAGGCGGACACCATCGAGGAAGTCTACGAGCCTTACCTGATTCAGCTTGGCTTCCTGGACCGCACCCCGCGCGGGCGTGTGGCCACGCAGCGGGCCTTCGAGTACTTCGGCATTCAGCCGCGCCTGCGCGGCGGGCCGCAGCCCACACTGTTCTAGCGGCGGCAAGCGGTCCTGTACGCCCGCCAGGCTGAAGGCCTGTTCCACCTGGCAGCTCGCTCGGGAGAGGCGCTTGCGGGCTGTGGCGACCGCTCGCTTGCGCTCGCGGCTCGGTCAGAGGTGGGCAGGCCGGAACCGAGCGCGGGCAGGGCTCAGAAGCTGTAGCGGAAGGTGAGGGCGGCGTGGGAGTTGCGGCGGTACTGGCCGAAGAAGTCGTCCGCCGCGCCGCGAATCAGGCTGAAGGAGGCGATGGCGCGCCAGCGGGCGGTGAGGGCGTGGGAGAATTCGAAGCGCACCCAGGCGCCGTCGCCGTTGTGGCGGACGGCGGCTTCCAGGGCCAAGCTGCGGTGGGGGTCGATGGTGTAACCGGCGTGGGCGAGAAACGCGCGCGCCAGGCCGCGGTCGGGTGAGAAGTCGAAGCGGCGGCGGGCGGCGGTGACGGCCTCGCCGGCGTAGCCGCCCACCAGAAACCACTCGCCGCTCTGCCGCTCAAGCTGGATCACGTACAGCAGGTATTCGTCGGCCCGCGGCGTGCTCGAAGTGAACCAGGCGGTCTCGGCTTTCAGAGTCAGCCACTTCAGGGGGAGGGCCGCGTCGGCGCCGTACATGCGCATCCGGGAATACTGGCGCGTGAGGTGGACGCGCAGCGGGGTGAGTTCGACACGGGGTTCGAGCAGGGGCAGATGGTTGAAGCCGTCGAAGAAGCTGAACGAGTACTCGAAGCCGGAGCCGATGTGATTCCAGCGCGCGCCGTACTGCGCTCGGCCCGGGTAGTGTGCGCCGGCGTCGCGGATGGGGACGTCGGGCAGCGCCACCCAGCGCTGATTGAGCAGCGGCAGGCGGCTGGGGGTGAAGCGCGGCTGGAAGACCAGGTCGAGCGTGTCGCCGCCGCGCTCCAGCGTCAGGCGGGCGGCGGTCACGCCCAGGAAGTCGTTGTCCACCACTTCGAGGTAGTCGCGCGGGGCGAAACGGTCGGTGGGATTAAGCAGGTCGGTCTTGCCCCAGCGGATGAACTGCTTGCCCAGCTCGAAGGTGACCGGGCCGCGGCGATAAGTGGCGCTGAGGCGGCGCACGGCGAAGGCAGGGCGGCGGATGTCGCGATCCTGCCAGGAAAGACCCCAGGCGCGCTCGACCTGACGGTGGGTGTCCGTGCGGGCATCCAGGCTGCCGGCGAAGCGCCAGTTGGAGAGCGGCTTCCAGGCGGCCTCGTAGCGCAGCAGCCCGGAGGCGACGGCGCGGCCGCTGTCGCCGGGAGCGGTCTGCGGGTAGCCGATGAAGCGGCTCTCAAAGAAGCCGCGCTGAGAGAAGGACTGGGACAGGCCCGGCCAGGCCAGGACGAGTAACAGGAACAGGCAGGAATGCCTATTCCACGACAGGCAAGAATGCCTATTCCACACGGAGCGCCTGCAAGGTGAAGGACTCATCTTTGAGCGGCAGGTTGTATTCGAGCTTCTCCAGCTTCAGGAGGGTGCGGCTGTCCTGGCGCAGGTCGGCCATCTGGATGGTGCGGGCGGTCCAGATGCCCTGGACGTTTTCGATGTCGCTGTAGGTGGCGCGCCGCAGCAGGCTGCCGCGGGAGTAGTTTTCGATGCGCCAGTAGACGTAGTGATCCTTGCGCACCCACAGCAGCGAGCGGTCGTACTGGGAGACCTTGCTCTGTTTGGGGCGGGCCTCGATGCGCCAGCAGGGGACGCCGCCGAGCGCCTCCTGGCCGTCCAGGCGGAGGTCGTACTGATCCACGTCGCGCTCCTCGAGGTCCTCGAAGCTGAAGTCGGTGCCGAAGAAGCGGGTGCGGCGGTCCTGGAAAGCGATGCGGCGCTCGCGCTGAAGGGCGGGTGTCCACATCCACTGGTCGGAGGAGCGCTGGGGGTGGTTAAGGACCAGCAGCGCCACGCCGCGGACTTCGGCGGGATCCAGGAAGCGCAGCACCGCCTTGGAGGAGCCGTGCGAGCCGAGGCGATCGTAGCGCCAGCGCTTCCCGGTGACCCTGCCGCGGGCGTTGATGACGCGCAGAGTGCCCTCGTAGCGCTGGGAGGTGGAACGGGAGCGCTTCTGCACCTCTTCGATGATGCCACGGGGGTCCTGAGCCGGAGCGGCCAGAGTAGCAAGGGCGAGTGCGAACAGGAGTCTACTCATATTCGAGAGCCTCCACCAAGCGGGCACGTACCGCCGCGCGGGCGGGCCCCAGTGCGGCGATCCAGGCTGCCCCCAGAATCAGGGGAACCAACAGCAACGCCAGTTCGAAGGGGTACCGGTAGTCGAGCCGCAGGCCGGCCAACCGCAGCGCGTTTTCCAGGGCGTAGAGCAGGTTCACCGCACCGAGGGCCAGCCCAAGCAGCAGCCCGATGGCCCCGATGGCCAGGGCCTCCATCCAGACGGTGTGGCGCACCTGGCGGCGCAGCCCGCCCACGGCCTGTAGCACGCCCAGTTCGCGCCGGCGGTCGGTGATCGAGACAATGAGCGTGTTGACGATGCCCAGCACCGCGACCAGGATGGCCACGGCAATCTGGCTGTAAGTCATGCCGAACCACTGGTCGGTGACCTGCAAGATGTGCTCCCGCACCTGCCGGTTGGAGAGCACCAGCAGGCGCCGCTGGCCGGCGAGGCGCTCGAGGATGCGCCGGCGAACCGCTTCCGGAGAAACGCCTGGTTTGACGTAGACCCGGACGACACTGACAGAGGAGTCTTTCCACCAGCGCTGGTAGACGGAGCGGTCCAGCATCACGGCGCCCTGCTGGTCGGAGAAATCGCGGGTAACGCCCACCACCGGCAGACGCAGCATGCCGCTGGGAGTGGGCAACTCGACTGCTTCGCCGTAGCCGACACCCTGCAAGCGGGAGAAGGCGTCGGAAACGATAACGCCCTGGCCGGCGGCGGCCAGCCGGTACATCTGTTTGGGATCACCTGCCAGCGCGGGGCGCGGCGAAGTGCGCTCCAGGCTGGCCACTTCGATGGAGAACACTGTCACCGGCTTCTGGCGGAACAGAACACGGGCGCTGCGCACCAGTTGCACCTGGGAGACGCCCTCGATGCTCTCCACCTGGGGGCCGATCTCGGCCGGAAAAGCGAAGGCGCGGGAGGCGAGGTTCTGGCTGGGGGTGACGAAGAGGTCAGGATTGAGCGCGCTGTCCAGCCATTCCACCACGGAGATGTAGACGGAGCGGGCGATGCCGCCGAAGCCCACCACCAAGGCCAGGGCCAGCATGAGCGCGGAGACGGTGGCGGAGGTGCGGCGCGGGGCGGCCAGCAGGCTGTCGGCAGCCAGGGCGCCCTCGACCGGACGGAGGCGGCGCAGCAGTGGCCGCAGCAGGCGCGCCAGCCAGAGGGAGAGGGTGGGCGCCAGCAGCAGCGCCACCGGCACGAGCAGGGCGTATCCCGTGTAGAAGACCCAGCCGGCGCTTCCGAAAAGCAGGCAGGCGGCCGAGACCAGCGCCAGCAGGGCGGCCACCACGCGCCGCAGCCGGTTTTCGCCCGCGGTCAGCACCTGGTACTTGCCCTTCTGGAGGGCCTGCACCGGATCGACCCGCGCCGCCTGGCGGGCCGGGAGCCAGGCCGCGACCATGCTCGTGGCGATGCCGATAGCCACCGCCGCAGCGAGCAGAGCCGGCGTGACGAAGAGCTGCTCGATGTTCTGCGCGACGCCGTAGACCTGCTGCGTCAGGCGGGCGGTGTTGGCGGTGACGGCGCGCGCCAGCGCCAGCCCCGCGGCCACACCGGCCAGCGAGCCAACCACACCCGCCACCGCGCTCTCGGCCAGGAACAGCGTGCGGATCTGGCCGCGCGTGGCGCCCAGCGCGCGCAGCACGCCGATCTCGGCGCGCCGCTGCGTGACCGCGATGGCGAAGGAGTTGTAAATGATGAACATCCCGATCAGCAGGGCGAGCAGGCTGGAGATGTTCACCGTGATCGAGTAGCCTTCGAGCATGGCTTCGAAGTGCCGGCCCCGCGCGGAGGGCGGCTCGACTTCGAAGCCCGGGCCCAGCAGCTTCTTGAGTGCCGCCTGGCACTGCTCGATGGGGACGCCGTCCTCGACCGCCAGGTCGATGCGGTCGAAGCGACGGCCGCGCCCGAGCATCAGTTGGGCGGCGTAGATGTCCATGACCGCGAGGCTGCCGCCGAAGGCCTTGGCCCAGCCCTCGGGCCGCATGATGCCGCGCACGGTGAACCATTTCTCGCCTTCCATGCCGCCCAGGCGGATGCGGCCGCCGATCTGGAGAGCGTTTTGCGCGGCGAACTCGCGGGTGAGCATGATCGAATCAGGCTGGGCCAGAAACACCAGCGGATCGTCGATGAGGGCCTCCTCGCCGCTCTCCAGATCGTAGCGGCGCAGGCCGCGGTCGCCGGTGAGGTCCACGCCCAGGACGTAGAGATTGCCCTGACCCTGGAGGCCGGTGTCGATGACGGCTTCGATCACGGGGACCGCGGCGCGCACCTCGCGCAAGGACTGCACGCGCTCGAGAACTTCTTCGGGGAAACCGAAGTCACCGGCCCAGACCTGGAGCTGGGTGGCGCCGGCGATGTCCTCGACGGTGCGCTGGAAGGCGGCCCGCACCGACTGGCTGGCGGCGTGGGTGGCCACAAACACGGCCGCCCCCAGGGCGATGCCGGCCAGGGTGAGCGTCCAGCGCAGCACGTGCTTGCGCAGGTAGGGCCAGCTCAGCAGGCGCAGCAGCATCACCGGCGGTGGTCCCCCACGATGCGGCCGTCGCGCAGCTCGATGGTGCGCGAGCAGCTTTCGGCGACGGCCCGATCGTGCGTGACCACCAACACGGTGGCGCCCAGCCGGGCGTGGAGATCGTGGATCAGGCCGAGGACCTCGGCACCGGCATGAGTGTCCAGATTACCGGTCGGCTCGTCGGCCAGCACGATGGGCGGGTAGACCGCGAGCGCCCGGGCGATGGCCACGCGCTGGCGCTCGCCGCCGCTAAGCTCCTCGGGCAGGTGCTCGAGGCGCTCCGTAAGCCCTACCAGCGCGAGCAGCTCCCGCGCGCGCTCGGCGGCCTGGCGGCGCCCCCAGCCGCGGAGGTGCAAGGGCAAGGCCACGTTCTCGAGGCTGGAAAGGCTCGGAAGGAGGTTGAAGAACTGGAAGATGAATCCGATCTTGTCGCGGCGCAGGCGGGTGAGCTCGTCGTCATCGAGCGCGCTCAGGGGGCGGCCCTCGATGCGGATCTCGCCGGCGCTGGCACGGTCCAGTCCGCCGATCAGATTCAGCAGCGTGGACTTGCCGGATCCGGAGGGGCCAACGATGGAGACCATCTCGCCGGCGG
>Ga0194125_10006134_pt1 | contig 17906 bp, 12 predicted proteins | sample TA2KigC250mmetaG_FD_148626 | JGI IMG/M metagenome (GOLD analysis project Ga0194125, IMG submission 148626) | Freshwater microbial communities from Lake Tanganyika, Tanzania - TA2015034 Kigoma Deep Cast 250m | ecosystem: Environmental > Aquatic > Freshwater > Lake | place: Tanzania: Lake... | reverse complement strand
CCCCGTTTCCCCTTCCTCAACGATAGGCGTCGTGATCCCCGGGAGCCGAGACGCGACGGGCACGCACCCGCACGCCTGCGCCTCCATCAGGACCAGGGGAAGCCCCTCGTAGAACGACGGCAACATCAGCGCGTGGTGATTGAGTAGGAGCAGGTAGACCGCCTCGGGCGGCACTGCGCCGAGGAGGTCCACATGCTCGGCGACACCCAACTCATGCACGCTCTCCGCGAGCGCCGCCCGGTCTTCGCCGTCGCCGGCAACGGTCAGCCGGACGTTCAGACCCTCGGCCCGGCACCGCCGAATGACCTCGGGCAGCAACATCACGTTCTTGGCACCCTGGACGATCCGCCCCACGAACAGCACACGCAACTCGTCGCCGGTCATGACGCTGCGAGTCTCCCAGGCTGTCAGCTCAGGAAGATCGACGCCCGTCACGATCTCTACCACAGGTCGGTGCGGCAGCCGCGCCGCCGCGGTCTGCGCGAGCTTCGGTCCAACGGCGACTGCGAGGTTCCAGGCGTCGGCGTTTGCCGCGGCGATTCGGTACGTCGTTTCGCGGTCGCTGTGGATAATCGGCACGGCGACGACTCGGTCGGGCAGCATCGTCAGCGACTGCTGAGCCGGCAGGTCGCCGTTGAGGAAGACCATGTCATACCCCGCTCCGGCGAGGAACCGGCCGACCCGTAGCGGCCGCCGGCAGCGCCGGAAGTGCCCCTCGGTCTCCACGTGCACCGTTGGCACGCGCGCGGCGACGCGTTCGAACCACTCACCGCGCTCCTCAGTCGTGACAACCTCGACATCGTGGCCCCGGGCGCGAAGGTGAGGACACAAGCGGAGGAGGAACATCTCCACGCCGCCGCAGGCGAGGCGAGGCACCACGAATGCAATCCGAGGCTCCTGGGCCATCTCCGACCATCCGCTCTGACGTTCGGCGCCCGGCACGCTCCGCCGCCGAGGCGCTCGTCAGTCTCGGCCTCTGGCACGTGGGCGCGATCCGGCGGCTGCAGCGTCGGCCGGTCGCTCGCATTCTTGCTTACCACAACGTCACCGCGCAGAGCGACCCCGTTTTCGGCCTGTCCACCGCAACCTTCGCCGCCCAGATGCGGTTCCTGAAGCGCCACTACCGGGTCGTGTCCCTGGATTCCGTGGCGGAGATGCTGGCCGGCACGCGGCCCTGGGTCGAGCGGGCTGTCGCGATCACCTTCGACGATGGGTACGAGGACAACTACCATACCGCCTGGCCTATCCTCCGAAAGCTCGAGCTGCCCGCCACGATCTTCCTGACCACCGACTACGTCGGCGCCAGCGGCGGCATCTGGCTGAACCGCCTGCACCTCGCGCTTCGCGAGACGCCCCTTGACCGATTCGCCGCGCCCAAGCTGCTCGACACCGGGCTCGCCGAGTTGCCCCTCCGCACGGCGGCCGAGCGCGCCTCCGCTGCGCACCGGCTGGTTGACGCGTTGTACCGCCTGCCCCCCGACGAGCGCAAAGCGCTCACGGAGCGGCTCGTCGAGGGGCTCGAGGTGGACCTCGCCGCCTTGTCCCCCACGCCTTCCGCGCTGCGCCTGCTGAGTTGGGACCAGGTGTGCGAGATGGCTGACGGCGGCCTCGTCACCTTCGGCCCCCATGGCTGCTCGCACTCCATCGTGTCCCGGTTGAGTGACAACGTTCTGCGTGAGGAGCTAACCGCATCGAAGACCACGATCGAGCGCGAGATCGGCCGCGCGGTCCGCCACTTCGCGTACCCCAACGGCACCGAGGGCGACTGGGACGAGCGTGCGGTCCGTCTGCTTGCGGAGTTCGGATACGCGACTGCCGTGACCATGCGGCGGGGTCTCGTCGCGGCGGGTGCGAACCCGTTCGAGCTGCCACGCGTGGGCTACAACGGCAGCCATGGGCCGACCCTCGGCAAGCGACTCGAGGACGTGGAAGTCAGGCGGGCTCTCCGAGGACGATCCTACTGAGTCTCGTGTATCTTGGGGAACAAGGAGCGAATCCGTGGGGCGGGCATTCTTGCCCGCCAATGGCCCGTGGCGGGCAAGAATGCCCGCCCCACGAGTCCCCCTACCTACACGAGACTCAGTAACTCCCCTGCCGTGTAGGGGTGCCCGCGAGTACTGCCTCCCTGAGCCTCCTCGTCCCCTCCGCTCTTGTCATCCCCTCGGCGAACACGCTTGAGCTTCCCGCCACGAAGCAGTTCGCGCCATTCGCGGCCATCGTGCGCGCATTCTCGAAGCTGACGTTGCCGTCTACCTGCAGATGGATGCTGCGCTTCTCGCGGGCGAGACGTTCGGCGAGTTCGGCGATCTTGGGGATGGTCGAGGGGATGAGCTTCTGCCCTGCGTAGCCCGGGTTGACGGTCATCAGGAGGATCAGGTCCACGTCACCGAGGACATAGTCCAGCGCCGACAACGGCGTGGAGGGGTTCAGCGCGACCCCGGCCTGCGCGCCGAGGTCGCGAATCGCCGCCAGCGTCCGCTGCAGATGCCCGCACGCCTCGGCGTGGACGACGATGATGTCCGAGCCCGCCTCGCGGAAGCGATCCAGGTGGCGGATCGGCTCCTCGATCATCAGGTGCACATCGAAGGGCAGCTTCGTGATCGGTCGCAAGTTGCGGACGAGGTCCGGGCCGAAGGTCAGGTTCGGCACGAAGTGCCCATCCATGATGTCGAAGTGCAGCCAATCGACGCCGGCCGCCTCCAGCTCGGCGATGTCCTCCCCCAGCCGCGTCAGATCGGCACACATCAGCGATGCGGAGATGATCACGGTCAGGACGCCCCCCGTTCTCGCATGAACTGCTCGACCGCCTCGCCCATCGGCATCGACGGCGCCGCGCCGAAGACCGTCGCCGCGAGCGCCCCCGCCGCCGCTCCCACCGTCGTCGCCCGTACGAGGTCGTCGCCTCGCGCGAGGCTCACTGCGAGCGCCGCCGTGAACGCATCCCCGGCGCCGGTCGTATCGACCGGATCGATCTTGAACGCGGGCACGCGTTCCATGCAGTCCGGCCTAGCAACCAGCGCGCCCTCGGCGCCGAGCTTCAGCACCACGTTCCGCGCGCCCGCCGCGATCAGCCGATCAGCGGCCTCGGTCGGCTCCAGCTCCTCGGTCACGGGGATGCCGAGCAGCGCCTTCGCCTCGGTCTCGTTCGGCGAGATGACATCCGGCCCGCCGACCAGCGCCTTCGCTGCCTCGGTTGGGGGGCCCGCATCGAGCACGCTCGTGACGCCCGCCTCTCGTGCCCTCGCCAGCGTCGCCCGCACCGCGCCCAGCGGCGCCTCAAGCTGAGTTAGCACGACATCGAAGGCGCTGAAGCCGGGCACCTGCCGCAGGTCGTTCTCACCCAACTCCGCATTCGCGCCTGTGGCGACGACAATCGAGTTCTCGCCGGACGCGTCGATCAGGATCACCGCGATCCCGCTCGGCGCGGTCGGATGCCGCCTCATGTAGTCGCACCGTACGCCGTCCGCCTCCAGCCCAGCGACCAGCGCCTCCCCGAACGCGTCCCTGCCCACACACCCCACCATCCACACCTCCGCGCCCATCCGCGCGCAGGCGATGGCCTGGTTCGCGCCCTTCCCCCCGCGCACCGTGCTGAACTCCCCGCCCATCACCGTCTCCCCACCCACGGGCATCCGCGGCGCCTTGACCACCAGGTCCATGTTCGCACTGCCGACAACGAGAACCCGAGGCATCATCCGTCACTCCTGGTCGCTCTCCGGCGGTTGCCTGCCGTGGCCGTTCTCCGCCTCTCCGCAACTCCCCAACTCCGCAGCTCCGCCTCATGGCTCCACGATCACCTTCATCCCCTTGCGCGTCTCGACCAACTCGAACGCCTGCAGGATGTCATCCAGCCCCAGCCGATGCGTGATGAGGCCCTGCGCCTTCACCGCGCCACAGGCCAGCAGACCCAGCGCGGCCTTGTGTTGGCGCGGGACGCTTCCGTGGGAGCCCGTGACGAAGATCTCGCGGTAGTGGATGACGTTGCTGTCGACGGTGATCGGCCGCGAGCCCTTCGGCAGGCCGCCGAAGAAGTTCACGCGCCCGCGCATCGCCGCGAGACGCACGGCGGCCTCCTGCGCGTCGGGCGAGGCGCAGGCGGTGACGACGACGTCCGCGCCCAGACCGTTCGTCTCCTGCATCACGCGCGCCTCGAGGTCCTCTTGCTCCGTCGCGATCAGCGCATCGACATCGTACTCGCGCGCCATTTCCAGCCGCGCCTTGGACCGCTGCGCCAGGATGATCCTCGTCGCGCCCATGTGCCGCGCCAACTGCGCCATCAGCAAGCCCGCGGGCCCCGCGCCGATGATGACGATGGACTCGCCTACGCCGAGCCACACGAGTTCCAGCCCGTTGATCGTGCAGGCCAGCGGCTCGGCCATCGCAGCTTCTTCGTAGCTCAGGCCCTCGGGGATGTGGTGCAGCGGGCCGAAGTCCACCGTGGTCTTGTTGAACAGGATGTACTCCGCGAAGCCCCCGGGGAACTGGTAGCCTATCGCGTAGTTCACCGGGCAGTTGTTCCCACGCCCGTCGCGGCAGGCGGGGCAGACGCCGCACGGGACGTCGGCCCCCGACGCCACGCGATCCCCCACCCGGAAGCCCTCGACACCCTCGCCGACCTGTACCACATCCCCCGCGATCTCATGCCCGATGACCGCCGGCGGCACGACCCGCGGGTTGCCGTGGTGGTAGATGCGGATGTCTGACCCGCACACCGCGCACGCCCGCACGCGCACCAGAACCTCTCCCGGCCCGGCCGTGGGTGTCGGCACCTCCTTGACGACCAGCTGGTCGTTTCCTTCATAGACGGCGGCCTTCATCGCGATGCCCTCTCGGTCTGCCTTCAGTGCCGCGCCGCTTCGCCTCGCTCAGGGCTTGTACCTCGTCCCGCGTGAAGGTCGCGGCCGCATTCGAGGGAATACCACCCCGTTCAGCCGTCGCACCCTACGCCCTGGACGGATGCCGTGCCTCCTGAGCTGGCCAGCCAACTTCCCATCCTGATCGCCGTTGTCTTCGCGGCCTCGCTCGTCCAAGGGGCGGTCGGCTTCGGCTTCGGCCTGATCGCAGTTGCGGCACTCTCCCTGTTCATGCCGCTGAAGATCACCACGCCGCTGTTGGCGCTCCTGAATCTCCCCGTGATCGCGTACCTGTCCTGGCGGCTGCGCAAGTCCGTAGTGTGGGCGGGGCTGACGCCGATCATCATTGCGATGCTGGTGGGAATCCCCTTGGGCATCTTCGTCCTGGTCAAGGCGCCGCAGGACCTTCTGCTGAGGGTTCTGGGCGTCGTGCTCATCGCTTCAGCCGTCCGCTCCGCCAAGCCGAACGGCCCCAACGGGGAGGTCGCGCCGCCGAAGCAGCGCACGCTCTGGGGCACGCTGGTCGCCCTGATCGTGGGCTCAACGACCGGCGCGCTGGCGGGGGCCTTCAACACAGGCGGCCCGCCCGTGATCGCCTATGTCTACTGCCGTCCGGGGACGAAGGAACAACGTACGGCGACCCTGCAGACCGTCTTCGCGATCAGCGTGGCCGCGCGCAGCATCGTGATGGCTGCGCCGCCGGCCAGCCTCTACACGGTTCCGGTGCTGCTCGTCGCCCTGGCCTGCCTGCCCGGCGCCGTGGCCGGCAGCTTCCTCGGGCAGGCCCTCTTCAGGCGCATCCCGCAGCGCGCGCTGGAGATCGTGGTCACGCTTTTCCTGCTCGGCATCGGCCTGAAGCTGCTCATCTGGCCGTAGCCCTCCGTGGCGCGCAGAGGATCACGCCCCATGACTCCCCGCGAGCGCTTCCGCCGACTCATGCGCTATGAGCCCATCGACCGCCTGCCGGTCATGGCTCTGGAGCCCTTCGAGCCGACCGCCATCGGGCGTTGGCGGACCGAGGGTCTGCCTGAGAGCGCCGACCCAGTCGAGTACCTCGGCATGTCGCGGCTCGTGCACGTGCCGCTGAACTTCCATCCGCTGCCGGGCTTCGCTGTCGACGTCGTGGCAGAGGACGAGACGTACTTCGTCCAGCGCTCGCCGATGGGCGCCCTCGTCCGCCACAGGAAGGACAACCCCACCCTCTTCTACGGTCACATCGACCACCCGGTGAAGACCCGCGCCGACTGGGAGGAGTACCGGACGCGCTTCGACGCCGACACACCCGGCCGGCGTCCCGCCGATTGGCTGGCGGGTGCGCTCCCCAGCCTGGAGGCCTCCGAGGACCCGGTCGGCGTCTGCCTCTTCCCCTTCTTCTTCCGTCTGGGTTTCTACGCGATGGGGATGGAGCGGTTCCTGTCGGCCTTCTACGAGGAGCCCGCCCTCATGCACGATGTCTTCGCCTACTGGAGCGACTTCGTGCTGCGCCTCCTGGATCCCGTGCTCGGTGTCGTGCGCCTCGACTTCGCCCTCTTCGCGGAGGACCTCGCCGGCAAGAACGGCCCCCTCGTCTCACCCCGAATCTACGAGGAATTCTGGCTGCCCTATCAGGACCCGGTCGTCCGCTTGCTGCAAGAACACGCGGTGCCGGTCATCTGCCAGTGGACCGCGGGTCAGCTCGGGGCTCTGCTCCCGATCATGCTCGACCACGGCTTCAACTGCACCTGGCCGCTGGAGGTCACCGCGGGCATGGACGCGCCGGCCCTGCGTCGCCGGTTTGGCCGGAATCTGCTCCTGGGCGGCAACAGCGCGAAGGAGGCCGTCATCGCCGGGCCGGACGCCATCGACGCCGAGATCGAGCGGCTCAAGCCCCTCATCCGCGAAGGCGGCTTCCTACCCGCGCTGGACGACATGGCCTCGCCCGACATGCCCTTCAGCCACTACCGTCACTTGGTCGAGAGGCTGCAGGCCATCCACCTGCAGGAGGTGCCCTGATGTCGGAAGCTCCTAACTTCCGCGACGGCCTCTGTCGTCCCGCTCTGAGCATCCAAGCGCGCCAGCTCCTCAGCACCGTCTGCATCCGCGGCGGCCTCACCTGCCCCCTCATGCCGCACGAGGAAGCCCAGCCCTTCCTCGACCGGATCCGCCGCGACCCGACGGCCGCCATCCGCCTCCTCTCCGACGCCGACGAGGTCGTCCATCACACTCAGGGGACTGACGACGAAACCCAGCCTCATCGGGTTTCGTTGTCTGTCCCGGAAGTTGCCGTTCCCGTCCCTCCCGCCGTCCTCAACCGCCAACGCGACCTCGACGTGCTCCAGCGGCTCGGCCTGATGCCCGGCGACACGCGCCGCGCGCGGTGGCTGTATGAGCTGCTGTTCGAACGAATCGACTCGCCCGCGCGAATCTGCGCCTACGACACGCCAGGCTGGGAGGGCTGCCCGAACGCGACGAGCGGCGTCTACGAGCGCGTCCGCGAGCAGGGCTGGCAGGCGATGGTCCACGCCCGCACGCGTGAGGAGATGGACGAGAGCCGCCGCCAGAGCGCGCAACGAATCGCTGTGGGTGACCGCATCTTCATGCGCCCCCATCACGTCATGTGCCTGGCCTGCTGGTACGCTGGGGGTGAGGGGAAGGGGCTGCGGCCCAACGATACGCTCTCCGAGATTCTCGAGCGCATCCGCCGCGAGCCGACGGTTCCGCTGACGCTGATCGAGGGCACGTGCGAGGCGTGCTACTGCTGCGATGGCTTCGACACCGCGACCACCCGTTGCACGCACGGCGGCGGCCTGATCCGCGACTACAAGAAGGACCTCGACGTCTTCCGCAAGCTCGGCCTCGCTCCCGGCGCCACGATGCCTGCCCGCGACTACATTCGCCTGCTCTTCGACCGCGTCCCCTCGACGCGCGACGTCTGCGGCTACGGCGACGGAATCGTCCGCTCCGGGGAATGGCGCATCTGCGGCGACCCCCAGGGCAACCCCGGCTACGCAAAGACCCGCGAGACAGGGATGCCCTGACCGCCGTCAGGGACTGTCCCGTCTTCGTCTCGCGTTGGCGAGGCGAAGACGAGGACTGTCCATTGTTGCCCGCAAGGTCCCCCCTACCACACCCTCACGCCGCCCGTCTCGACGGCCGGCCACACGCGGTCCGCTCCTCCGCCCGTCCGCCGAATGGGCTGCCCGGGCGCGCCGATCTCCCACGTCACCGCGTCGCACGTGACCTTCGCGCCACCCTCTTCCGCGAGGTCCACCACCCACCGTCTCCCGGCAACCGCGAGCCTCACCCGCGCGCCCTCGACCTCTACGCTGACGGGCCGAGTGTCATCACTCGGCTGCATCGCGACCGCATACGCCGCCTCGGCGCCCGCACGCCCGAGCAGCAGCACCGGCAGCGGCTTCGTCCCGGCCACGCCGAGCCCCATCGCCGCAGTGACCTGCGTCTCCGCAGGCGCAGTCACCAGCCTCAGCCCTTCGCCGAACTCCGCGCTCACTGGCCCCTCCGCCTGGGCCTGTCGCACCTCGGTGAGATGCTCGTAGCCCTCCGCGTCGGCCAGCGCCGGCGTGGGCGCCAGGTCCATACCGTTCACCGTCAGCGGCCCGAGCCCGTGGAGCACGTACTCGAACCGGTGCTCGGCGCCGTCAGTTGCGCGTGCGGAGTAGACGTCCAGCAGCACGCCGTCGGCCAGCAGCACCGCGCGGTCGAGCGCGATCCCGTCGTAGGCGTTGTCACAGCGCGCGCGCACGAGCTGCAGACGGTCGTCGGCGTGGAAGGCCAGTAGCTCCCCGCAGACGCGATGCTCCGCCATGTCGTGACCCCACTTGGACCGCGGCCACTGCGTCGTGCGATCGACCACAACCGTGTTGTGCGCCACCGTCTGGTTGGTCCAGGTCCCGTGCAGGGGGTTCTCATACGATGCGGTGCCGAGGGCGGGCAGGACCGTCTTGCCGCCGTCGGCCACGACCAACTCCAGCATCGCGGGGTGCCCGTGTCCGCCGCCGTAAGGACCATAGCTGAGCACCGCCGCGAGCGCGTTGGAGTCGAGCCACTTCTCGCGCAGCACCGCGAGCCCGGTCGCGGGGAAGAGGCTGCTGCCCGCGCGCCGCAGGCCCGTCGTGCCGAAGGTGTCGTCCGCCGCGGGCTCCGGCGTCTCCGGCAGCTCGCGCACCCAGTTCCACGGCAGTCCTTCCGTGCTCGCCCAGCCGCTGTCTGCCTGGAACTCCTCGGCACTGAGCAGCACCTGCCCATCCGGCAGCGCGACCTCCACGTCTGTCAGCTCCACCCGGCCCGCCGCCTTCCACAGGAACGGCTCCAGGCCCACCTCCTCGGTGCCCTCCGGAATCGGCACGCTCCTCTCGGCCTCCGTCCATTCCTCGACCGGCGCGAAGTCCAGCATCGTGAACCGCTCGGGGTCCGCCTTGCCGCCGTGGTAGTTGACGACCCGCACCCGGAACGGCTTGTCCGCGGTGCACCCGATGGTTCGGTACCTCAGCCGCACCAGCACCTCCTCGGTCTTCGGTATCCGCACCCTCGGCGATACCCACGAGCCTCGGTCGTCCGCCGAGGCGTTGTCGATGGCCAGCACACGCCGCTCGCCGTCGCGCGTGCCGCTGAACGCGGGCGCCCCGTCCGGCGCGAACGTCCCCCATCCCGCCGGCGCGGCCGGGGCGTTGGCCGCAAGATGCCGCAGGATCTCGGCGATCCGCTTGCTCCCTGTGCGCGTGTACGCGAGCGTGAGGCCCGTAGACAGATTCGCGAGATCGTACTCGCTGCTGTCGCTGATGGCAGGCAGCCGCAGGTTCGGCAGGCACAGGTCGAAGGGCGCCTCCAGCATCATCCGGAAGGTCTTCGGTCCGTTGTCGCCGTCGAGCGTCCAGTTGCCCGAGCCCCATTCGTTCTCGGTAGAGTCGTCGGGCACTTGCAGGTCCCACAGGTCGATCCCGGCCCGCGCCGCCGCTTCGCAGAGCCCCGACGAGGCGCTGATGACGAACGAGTGGTATCCTGGCGAGCGCTCCCAGAACATCCCGTCATCCCGGATGTCGTGCGACACCATGTGCTTGAAGCCATACTCCCCGTCGATCGCCCAGTCGATGAACTCCTGCTCCCCCAGCAGGAAGCCCACCATTCCCACCGCCGCGCAATGCCACGCCTGGAAGTTGTAGCACTGATGGTGCCCGTCCTTGCGGTCGGGCGTGCTGCGCCGGTCCGTCCTCACCGTGATCGCCGCGGGCCGCAGCAGGTCGTCGATCACGTGCTGTCGCTCAGCTTCGGTCAGCGCCTTGGTGGCAAACACGAGATCAGCGGCCACCGCCGCCCGGCAGAGCCATGTCGCCTCCTGCAGCGAGTACCGATGCACGCGTCCTTCGGCCTCCGCCGGCCGCGTCGGGTACGCATCGGCGAAGGTCAGCAGGATCTCCCCCGCCCGCCGCGCGCAGTCGGCGCGGTCGCCCAGCACGGCCGCATATCCAAGGGCCACGACCCTCCCGATCAGCGCGTCGTTCGCCGAGTCATCGTAGGGCGGGGCCTCGGTGACTGGTGGATCGAGCGCCGCCTCCCCCGCCCCGATGAGCTGCTCCAGCGCCCGACGCACGGTCGCGTCGTCCGCCGCGCGAGCACGGGTGGTCTCGATTTCAGCACGCGTGACCGTCAGTCGCGGATGAACGCCCGCCGGCATGGGCGCGCCCGGCGGCAGCGCGCACACTGCCGACCACAGCACGATGGGTGACATGGACCGCTCTCCGATCGCGGGGAATGGGGGCCGGCGCTCCGGCCGTCGGTTACCAGTTCACGCTGGCATCGAGCCGGATCTGGTCGTCATCGGGGAAGAACTGCAGTCCGGTGTGCTTGACCGACAGGGATAGAGTCCCGATGTCGCGGATGGGTCGGGACACTGACAGGGCGACGCCCACCGATCTGGAGACCGTCCCGAGCACGTTCCGCGTAGTGCCGGTGTTGCACTGGAGGTCGATCTTGCCGAGCAGGTGGTTCTCGCCGGAGATCAGGGCCTTGATTCCCCAAGCGGAGAGCGGCGGCCCGATGATGTTGCGTATCGTGTCGTAGCCGACGGTTCCGGTGAGACCCCAGCCGAGCGGACGAACGTACTCCACCCCAAGCCCCTGCGAGGGGATCACGTTGGGTGTCGTGGTCTGCTGGCCGAAGTGCGCCGATAGCTTCCCGCCGCATAGCGGCAGCGCGAGAGAGGACAGCAGCTCGGGCGCGGCCAGGCCGGCCGCCTGGTGATACGTGCCGCTGATGGCGAGCGACTCCTTCGTCGTGTAGTCCACCTGAACGTGGACGGTCGGGTCCACCTCGGCTGCCGGGGTGTCGGTGTTGACGACGCCGGCCTTGATCCCCAGGCCGGAGCCGTCCGCCGGAGCCGCCGTCACGTCCACCGAGGTGACGGTAGTGGTGCCCGCTCCCTCCATACTCGTGCTGTTGAGATTGGCGGCGACCGCCACCTCCGGCGTGACCTTCAGGTTGGAGGTGACGATGGTGGTCGTCGTGTCCGGGACACCCGGCTTGGCCGACGAGGTCTGGCTGGCCGCGATCGTCAGGGCCTCGGTCGGCCGCGCGACGACGCTCACGGTATGCAGCGACTCCTCGCCCGTGGGCCGGGAGGCGTCGAAAAGGCTCGCCGCAAGGTCCACCTTATCGGTCGGCTTGGCGGTCAGAGTCACCGTCGTAGCGGTCTCCGGTCCGGTCGGCCGGTCGGCGGTCATGAGGTTCGCGGCGATCTGGGCCTGACACGCCGTCGTCGTCAGGTTAAGGGCGTAGAGCCTCTCCGTCCCCGTGACGGAGGATTCGTTCACGATGTGGGAGGCGGCAAAGGTCCCGACCTCCGCAAGCTTGATCGTCGGCGTACGGAGCGCCATCTGCGAAGTCTCCACCGGCGAGCCATTGGTGAGGGTCTTGGTGTGGTGGTACTCCGCGACCGCCGTCGCCAGGCTGGTCAGCACGATGTCCTGTTTCTCGGTCCTGGTGTCAAACTGGTTGAGCGCCTCGGCGACCGAGGCGCCGGCGACCAGACTGGAGGACTTCCCGAGCCCCATCGACAGGTTGATGGAGTCCAGGCTCGATTCGCTGCGTCCCTCCAGGGTTGAGCTGTTCGACGTGGTCTGGTGGACGAAGGACATCTTCCCCGCCCACGACCCGCCGCCGAACCCATGATCGAGGTTCAGACTGAGGGCAGACGAGCGCTGATCCCCATAGGGCGTGTCAACCGCTGCCACGTCACGGAGCATCCGAAAGGAGCCCTTCGATGAGAACGCATACGTCAAGTCCGTCGTAGAGCGCTCCGCCGTCCCGCTGGACAGCGGCCCTTCCTCCTTCGCCGTCACCGTCTTCTGGGTGAGGGTAAACCCCTTGTGCAGAGGGATGGTGACCTCGAAGTTCGTCGGGTCGAGCCCCAGCGCCTGGAGGCTCTCAGGGGTGAACGTCTCCCGGAACGACTCGGGGGCAAACACGGCGGAGGGCACGTCCGCCCGAACGGCGGACGCCACCAGAATCAGCGGGAGGAGTAGGGTCGGTCGCACGTCACTCAGCCACCACTGTGGAGGAGCCGCATCCACGCGTTCTCCTACCCCGAACCGGCCCAAAGGTTCCATACGATCAGCGGTCGGAGTTGCGGGAGTTTCGGGCCGCAGCGGGAGGCCCCGGCGGGGCGCGTCCGGCCGGGGCGTCCTCCTACGCCCCGGTCAGCTCGCGGTAGTAGTCGAGGTAGGTCATGAAGCGCATCCCAAGCTGCCTGGCCCGCACCAGCAGCAGCTCGATGGTGGCCATTCCCTGGTCGTACCGGTAGTTCGACCACGGGTGTTGGACGAGGGACACGAAGTCGAGACCGAGCTCGATGGCGTGCTCCAGCCAACGCCCCTCCTGGGCGAAGACCTGGACCACCGTCGTGGGGAAGGCCGGCGGCAGCGCGAAGTCGTAGACCGGCGGGAACTGCGTGGGGTGCGGGGTCAGGGACTTGAAGACGTTGTCATGCCAGCCGTGGCCGGGGATCTCCCAGATGTTCGGGTAGCCGTCGCCCGCGTAGGTGTACGCCTGCTTCATGGGGTTGGGGATCGTGTCCACGGGGCCGCGCAGGTCCGCGCTCACGAACCGCAGCCCGTGCCGCCGGATTATCTCCAGCCGCTCGGGCGTGCCCTGCCAGCCATCCGTGAACCCGCACCCCGGCCGCAGGCCGATGCACTCGCGCTCGAAGACCTCCTCCACCAGCTCCTTCCCGCGCCTCACCTCGTGGTCCATCTCCTCCAGGCTCACCGCGGGCCCATGGGAGCGGCTGTCCTTGAGCATCGGGTGCGAGTGCGTGTGGGTCTGCACATCGAACAGCGGGTCACCCAGCGCCTTCCGATACTCCGGCCCATGCTGCTCCAGCAGCTTCCCCACGATGAAGAACGTGGCCGGAATCTCCAGCCTCCGGTGCAGTTCCGCCAGCACCCTCGTTGCCGGCAAACACAGCTCCGCGTTCTCGACATCGTATGCGGCGAGATAGCGGGTCATTGGCCTGACCTCCGGGCGGCTGATTCCCCCGAGGCGACGGAAGGACCTGTCTTCGACGGCAGGCCTCACCCCTGCCCCTCTCCTGAAGGGAGAGGGGTAACGGCTCAAGGCGGCCTCACCCCTGCCCCTCTCCGTCCCGGAGAGGGGAAACGGCTCAAGGCGGCCTCACCCCTGCCCCTCTCCGTCCCGGAGAGGGGAAACGGCACGGCACACGAACACACGCCCACTGATGAAGGAGGGCACGGGGATGCAGATCGGCTTCGCGAAGAACGACGTCACGCCCCGCGTGGGCGTGGAGCTGTGCGGCTTCGGCCCGTACCTCAACCGGCGCTCGATCGGCGTCCGCGATCGGCTGTGGGCCCGCGCGATGGCCGTCCAACAGGACGGGACGACGGTCGTGCTCATCGGCAACGACCTCATCGGCGTCTCGGGCGACACGACTGCGCGCATCCGGCGGTTGGTGCACGAGGCGACCGGCGTCTCGCCCGACGCGGTGATGGTCCATTGCACCCACACGCACAGCGGGCCGACGACGATCCCGATCAACGGTTGGGCCGCCGCCGACGTGCCCTACCTGGAGACGCTCCCTCAGCGCATCGCCGCAGCAGGGATTCAGGCCGTCGCCAACCTGCAGGAGGCCACGCTCTCCCACGCCGAAGTCCCTTGTGAGGGCGTTGCGGTGAACCGGGAGTACGACCACGACGCCCAGCCTCTGGAGGAGGTGCTCCGTGACGACTGGCGCCCGGCGAAGCCCGAGCTGACCGACACGACCTGCCATGTGCTCGCCGCCCACGCGGGCGACCGACTGATCGGCTTCGCGAGCCACTTCGGCTGCCATCCGGTGGTCTGCTGCGCGGAGACGCGTTACATCCACGGCGACTACGCAGGTGTCGCGACGAACCTCCTGGAGCGCGAGAACCCCGGCTCGGCCGGCCTCTTCCTGCAGGGCGCGCTGGGCGATGTGAACACGTGCGTGGTCCACAAGCCCGAGCCCGAGTCCCTCCTCGCCCTGGACGTGATCGCCTCCCGCTACGCTAACGCGGTCCGCCGCGGTCTGGCGGAAGCCCAGCCTCTCGCGGTGGATGAGGTGCGCTACGCCCTGCGTCCCGTGACCTTCTCCCGGAAGCCCCTGACGGTGGACGACCTCCGCGCTCGCCTCGCCGAGCAGGACGCGATCCTCCAGGCCCCGGACGCGACCGATGTCTCCCCCGAGGTCCGCATGGCGGCGGTCTACGCCCTCGCCTACCGAGCGCTGATCGCGGCGATGGAAGCCGGCCGTTCGGTCGCGGAGCCCACCGAACTCCAGGGCTTCCGCCTCGGCCCGCTGTCCCTCCTGGGCGCGCCCTTCGAGATCTTCCAGGCCATCAAGAACGACGTCCGCGACGCAGCCAAGCCGGCCACCGCCTTCGTCATGGGCCCCACGAACGAGTGCCTCGGCTACGCGCCCGACCGCACCGCCGCCGCCCGCGGCGGTTACGCCGCCGACACCGTCCCCCTCATGCTCGGCATGATGCCCTACGCCTCAATCCACGACGAACTCGTGCGGGAGCTGACGGCGCTGGAGGATGAGTTGCGCTGACACACAGGCAGTTCGGCGCTTGACAGGACGCCCTCGCGCGTATATATGCGTAGACGAGTAAGCCCGCCCACGTCTTCACGTGGGCTGGAAGCCACCTTCCGGGGTGGCTTCCGCTGTTGTAGGGGAGGGGTGCCCCGTGCGGCGCAGAGCGCCACATGCCTTGAGGCCCCATCGCCCCCGAAGGGGGCGCAGCAAGCGTAGCCGTGGGCGCAAGCCCACGGACCCAAGCCCTTCCCCCTCCCTCTTAGCCCCGAAGGGGCGACAGAGCGCTGAGCGCCCCATCGACGCGCACCGCCCCTCCCCGCCTCATCCTCACCTCCACCACCTCCTCCCCATACCTCACCTTGCACGTGCCCCCTCGCCCTCCCCGAACCGTCGCCTTCCTCAGCTTCCCGTCCTCCCACACCATATCAACGGTGTAGTCGCCCCTCGCACGCAGGCCCTTCACTTGCCCGGTTGGCCAGGCCTCCGGGAGCGCGGGCAGGAGGTGGACTTCGCCGTTGTGGCTCTGCAGGAGCATCTCGGCGATGCTGGCGCAGCCGCCGAAGTTGCCGTCGATCTGGAAGGGCGGATGGGCGCAGAAGAGGTTGGCATAGCTGCCCGAGCCGCCGCCCGCGTAGTTGAAGCCCATGTCGCCCGTCGGGTTCAGGAGGTCCCGCAGGAGCTTCGCGGCCCGATTCCCCTCGCCGAGGCGCGCCCAGAAGTTGGCCTTCCACGCGAGCGACCAGCCAGTGCCCGCGTCGCCGCGCCGTTCGAGGCTGACGCGCGCGGCCCGCGCGAGGCTCGGCGTGCCGGTCGGTGTGATCTCGTAGTACGGGTACAGGCCGTAGAGGTGCGAGACGTGGCGGTGGTGCTGCTCCGGCTCATCGTAGTCCTCGAGCCACTCCTGTAGCTGCCCGTACTTGCCGATCTGGTTCGGCGCGAGCCGCGCGCGCGTCGCTACGAGCTTCGCACGGAAGTCCTCGTCGATGCCGAGCACCTCACTCGCGCGGATGCAGTTGCCGAACAGCTCGCGCAGGATCTGGTTGTCCATCGTCGGGCCCAGGCAGATCTGCCCGACCTCGCCGTTCGGCAGGCGGTAGCTGTTCTCCGGTGAGTTCGAGGGCGCGGTCACGAGCCAGTGGTGCTTCGGCTCCTCGATGAGCATATCCAGGTAGAACTGCGCTGAGGCCTGCATGATCGGATAGGCCCATGCGAGGTACTGCTTGTCGAGCGTGAAGGCGTAGTGCTCCCAGAGGTGCTCGCAGAGCCACGCGGACCCGCTGCAGGTCGCGCCCCACGACGCGTGCTCCCCCGGCGAGGTGAAGCCCCAGACGTTCGTGATGACATGCGCGACCCAACCGCTCGCGTCGTAGTAACTGCGCGCCGTCCGCTCGCCCGGCTCCTGCAGCCAGCCGATCAGCTTCAGCATCGGCTGGTGGAGGTCCGACAGGTTCGTGACCTCCGCCGGCCAGTAGTTCATCTGCACATTGATGTCGAGGTGGTAGTCGCCGTTCCAGGGCGTCTGCACCTCTTCGGCCCACAGGCCCTGCAGGTTCGCCGGCAGCCCGCCCGGCCTCGAGGAGCTGATGAGCAGATACCGACCGAACTGGAAGTACAGGGCCATCAGCGCCGGGTCGCTCCCGCCCTCCTTCAGCGCGACCAGCCGCCGGTTCGTCGGGAGCTTCGCCGCCTCCGCGCTCTTCGGTGAGCCATCATCCAGCGTCAGGCTGACGCGGTCGAAGTACCTCCAGTAGTCCGCCACATGCCTCTGCCGCAGTTCGCGCCAGCTCCTCCGCGCCGCGTGGTCCATGTCCGCGAGACTCGCCGCCACGGGGTCAGGCGTATGCCGCCCCGCCAAACCGTCGTAGTCCGTCGCCGCCGCAATCAGCAGCACCACCTCGTTCGCGCCCTCGACGCGCAGCGAGGCGCCCTCCCGACTGACCGAACCACCCTTCGCCAGCACCCTCAGCCTCGCCGCATACCGCATCCCGTTGCCGTCGGTGCCGTTGTTGAGCCGCCCGATCATCAGCACTTCGCCCGGCCCGCTGACCTCGGTCTTCGATCGCTCCGGCCGGTCGAGCGCCACCGTGAAGCTCAGCTTCCCTTGCTGACTCGCCATCAGGCGAATGGCGATCACCTGATCCGGCGCGCTCACGAAGCACTCTCGCTCGTAGGTCACACCATCCCGCTCGTAGCTGACACGCGCCACCGCCTCGCTCAGGTCCAGCTCGCGCCGGTACTCGCTCACCTCGCCGCCTTCCCCGAACCTCAGCCACAGGTTCCCCAGCACCTGATAGCACCCGTACGGGACGTTCGCTCCCCCGCCCTGCCCTGAGCCCGCGCCGGCGCACGTGAACGCCCCAAGCACCAGCGCCTGTGCCTTGATATTCTCACCGGCCAGCAGCAGTCGGCGGATCTCCGCCAGGCACTGGTGCGCATCGGGCCGGTCAGCCTCCTGCCGCGAGCCCGACCACAGCGTGTTCTCGTTCAGCACGATCCGCTCTTCGCTCACGCCCCCGAACACCATCGCCCCCAGCCGCCCGTTGCCCAGGGGCAGCGACTGCGTGAAGTGCGTCGCGGGCTCCTCGTACCACAACTGCAGATCATCGCCGGGGCTTTCCGCCGCCGGCAGCGAAGCAGGTGACATGGCCATCACCAGTAGGATGAGTGACTGCGGGACGGGTGCGCGCATCCGTCGTCCTCCCGAACTGCGCCTTCGCTGCAGTAGGTCGCCGGTCCTCGTCCGAGGAACTGCCGTGTGGAGGACACGCGTTCCTGCCTGTCCACACTTCCCCGCGGAGCACCCGCAATGACCAACCGTGACCGCCTGCTCGCCATCATCGAGGGCCGTGAGGCTGACCGTCCGCCCTTCATCCAGTACTCGGGAATCGCGGCGCCCGATGAGGAGGTCTGGGCCCTCGTCGGGCGCGAGAACATGGGCCTGCTCGCGTGGTGCGGGCTGCACCGGACCGAGCACCCGCACTGCCGCTTCG
>Ga0194125_10006133_pt1 | contig 17907 bp, 9 predicted proteins | sample TA2KigC250mmetaG_FD_148626 | JGI IMG/M metagenome (GOLD analysis project Ga0194125, IMG submission 148626) | Freshwater microbial communities from Lake Tanganyika, Tanzania - TA2015034 Kigoma Deep Cast 250m | ecosystem: Environmental > Aquatic > Freshwater > Lake | place: Tanzania: Lake... | reverse complement strand
TAACCCGCAAGGGAGGCAGTCGCCGAAGGTAGTGCCAGTGATTGGGACTAAGTCGTAACAAGGTAGCCGTATCGGAAGGTGCGGCTGGATCACCTCCTTTCTAAGGAGTAGGAGGAGCGCGGACATCTTGTCCGCATTCTCCAGGTCGATCAACCGGAGCCCCCTCTTGGCCCTCATGTAGGGGCGCGATTCATCGCGCCCGATCGTGTAGGGGCGCCATTCATGGCGCCCACGCCTCCTGGGCGTGGCCCACCAAGCACGCTATTCAGCTCTCAGGGATCGCCGCAACGGCAGTCTCAGGTCTCTGGTCTCTCGTCTCAGGTTGGCGACAGTGCGTGAGGCGTGGAACCTGAGACACGAGACGTGAGACACGAGACCGCCGTTCTCGGGGTGATGTGAAACGCAGACCCGCGAGGCGTGGGTGACCTAACCGAAGCCGTCCAGTGATGAGTCGCTTTCCCGCGAGGGGATGCTCATCCCCTCGCGTTCGTTTTGCAGAGCCGTTGCCGGGAGCGCCGGCGTCCCGCCGGCAGGGGTGGATCGTGCCGTTGTCGTCCACCTGGGAGCGCGGGCGTCCCGCCGGCAGAGGTGGCAGCCGTACCCGCCGTTGCCGTTCGCTGGGAGCGCCGGCACCCTTGCCGGCAGAGGTGGCAGCCGTTGCCGGGAGCGCGGACATCTTGTCCGCATGCCGTAGTCGTCGAACTCTGGGCTCTAGACTCTGGACTCCGGACTCTGAACTGCCGTTGGAGGGGCTCATAGCTCAGCTGGTAGAGCGCATCCCTGATAAGGATGAGGTCCCTGGTTCAAGTCCAGGTGGGCCCACCAGAGAACGACTGTCTCGGGTCCCGTGTCTCAGGTCTCACGTTCGCACAGCGCCGTCGTCGCAGTTGTCAACCTGAGACCCGAGACGAGAGACCTGAGACTCGCCGCACTGTGGGGACGTAGCTCAGTTGGGAGAGCGTCTCCCTTGCACGGAGAAGGTCACCGGTTCGAGCCCGGTCGTCTCCACCAGACAACAGCCACGGAGGTCTCGAGTTTCGCGTTTGGGGTTCCGCTGTTCCGGGCAGACTAGCGGTCTGTCGTTGTGGACAGGATGTAGGGGCGGACCCATGTGTCCGCCCGAGGTGGCAGGGCCGTAACCCGAAACCCCAAACCCGAGACCCGAAACCCGCCTGACGCGGGACGTGCACCTTGACAACTGCATAGCGAACGCGGGATGCCGTCGCCGGCCGGAGCCTCGAGCCCCGGAGCCCGGGTCCTGGGGGACGTTTGCGGTTCGCCGTTGCCGTTCTCCTGACTCCTGACTCCTGTCTCCTGTCTCCCGCCGTCCGACGTCATCGATCGCGAAGTGATTTCGCCGATGCTCTTCTTTTTGCACGGTTGATCTGTAAGTCACCAAGGGCGTACGGTGGATGCCTTGGCGCTGAGAGCCGATGAAGGGCGTAGCTAGCAACGATAATGCTCCGGCTAGGTGCATGCTACCTTTGACCCGGAGATACCCGAATGGGGCAACCCGGCGCCGGTAATGCGGCGCAATCCCCGCCTCAATCCATAGGGCGGGAGAGGGCAAGCGGGGGAACTGAAGCATCTTAGTACCCCGAGGAAAGGAAATCAAACGAGACTCCCTTAGTAGCGGCGAGCGAACGGGGACCAGCCCAAACCTCGTGCACATGTGGCCCGCAGGCTTAGTGCACGGGGGGTCGTGGGACGCAGCACGCGGAACTGCGGAGACCGCTAGGTCGGGATCCGGCGAGCCGAATCGCTCTGGAAAGGCGTGCCATAGACGGTAACAGCCCGGTAAGCGAAGTCGGACTCCTGGCTGATGCTGCGCTCCCAAGTAGAGCGGAACACGTGATACTCCGCTTGAATTCGGGGGGACCACCCTCCAAGGCTAAGTACTCTCAGCGACCGATAGTGAACCAGTACCGCGAGGGAAAGGTGAAAAGCACCCCGGGAGGGGAGTGAAATAGCACCTGAAACCGTATGCCTACAAGCAGTGGGAGCCCGGTGGCCGTCAGGCCTGGGTGACCGCGTGCCTCTTGGAGAATGAACCGGCGAGTTGTCGTGCGCAGCAAGGTTAAGGGGTGAAACCCGAAGCCGTAGGGAAACCGAGTCTTAAACGGGCGTCTAGTTGCGTGCGGCAGACCCGAAACCAGGCGAGCTACCCATGGGCAGGGTGAAGCGTGGCTAAACCCGCGTGGAGGCCCGAACCCGTCAACGTTGAAAAGTTGTGGGATGACCTGTGGGTAGGGGCGAAAAACCAACCGAGCCTGGCGATAGCTGGTTCTCCCCGAAATAGCTTTAGGGCTAGCCTCGAGCGTTTAGCTGCGGAGGTAGAGCACTGAATGGGCTAGGGCCCTTGACAGGGTACCAACCCCAATCAAACTCCGAATGCCGCCGCTCCAAAGCTCGGGAGTCGGACTGCGGGGGATAAGCTCCGTGGTCGAAAGGGAAACAGCCCAGATCGCCGGCTAAGGTCCCTAAATCGAGCTAAGTGGGAAAGGATGTGGGGTTGCACAAACAGCCAGGAGGTTGGCTTAGAAGCAGCCATCCTTTAAAGAGTGCGTAACTGCTCACTGGTCGAGTGATCCCGCGCCGAAAATCCAACGGGGCTCAAGCTCGATACCGAAGCCGCGAATTGGGGCGGATGGTTGCGGACAGGGCTCACTGGTAAGCGCATTGCTCACCGTACCGGGCGCCTTCGGGCGCCCCACGCGGTCGGCTCTGCGCGCCGTGAGCTTAGGTCCGCGCCTAACACCGCCCCTCTGGTAGGGGAGCGTTCCGCGCTAGGGTGAAGGCAGACCGTGAGGACTGCTGGACGACGCGGAAGTGAAAATGCCGGTATGAGTAGCGAAAAGAAGAGTGAGAATCTCTTCCACCGAAAGCCCAAGGTTTCTCAAGGAAGGTTCGTCCTCTTGAGTTTAGCCGGGCCTAAGCCGAGGGCGAAAGCCGTAGGCGATGGACAGCCGGTCGATATTCCGGCGCCAGTGACCGGGCGTTACTACCGATGGGGGGACGCAGTAAGGTAGGCCTCCCGTGGGATTGGAAGTCCGCGGCCAAAGTCCGAGGGGGAGCGGATGTCAAACGCAGCCGCTTACATACCCTGAGGGTGATGGTGACTCGCTGTAATGGCGGGGAAGGGCTCCTACAGAGCCCCAACAGGCCGATCCTACACTGACTAGAAAAGCCCCTAGGGAGTCCGGCACTGCCCGTACCGCAAACCGCCACAGGTGGGCGAGGAGAGAATCCTAAGGTGCGCGAGAGAACCCTCGTGAAGGAACTCGGCAAAATCGTCCCGTAACTTCGGGAGAAGGGACGCCAGGAGGGGGGTGCACGACTCACGTCACGCGCCCTCGGAATGGCCGCAGTGAATCGGTCGGAGCGACTGTTTACCAAAAACACAGGTCTCTGCGAAAGCGAAAGCTGACGTATAGGGGCCGACGCCTGTCCAGTGCCGCACGGTTAAGGGGACGCGTCAGCCTTCGGGCGAAGCGCCGAACCGAAGCCTCGGTGAACGACGGCCGTAACTATAACGGTCCTATGGTAGCGAAATTCCTCGTCGGGTAATAACCGACCTGCACGAAAGGCGTAACGACTCCGACACTGTCTCCACGAGGGACTCGGCGAAATTGTAATACGAGCGAAGATGCTCGTTACCCGCGGTAAGACGGAAAGACCCCATGGAGCTTTACTCCAACCTGGCATTGGGTTCTTTCGTGCTATGTAGAGGATAGGTGGGAGGCTGTGAAGCCGGGTCGCCAGGCCCGGTGGAGCCAACCTTGGAATACCACCCATAGCATGGCTCGAGCTCTAACCGCGACCGTGATCCGGTTGCGGAACAGTGCCTGGCGGGGAGTTTGACTGGGGCGGTCGCCTCCCAAACAGTAACGGAGGCGTACAAAGGTTCCCTCAGCGCGGTTGGAAATCGCGCGTCGAGTGCAAGGGCAGAAGGGAGCTTAACTGCGAGACCCACGAGTCGAGCAGATGCGAAAGCAGGTCCTAGTGTCCCGGCGGTCCCAAGTGGGAGGGCCGTCGATTATCGGATAAAAGCTACCCTGGGGATAACAGGCTAATTCCGCCCACGCGTACACAGCTACGGCGGAGCTTGGCACCTCGATGTCGGCTCGTCACATCCTGGGGCTGTAGACGGTCCCAAGGGTTGGGCTGCTCGCCCATTAAAGTTGATACGCGAGCTGGGTTCAGAACGTCGTAAGACAGTTCGGTCCCTATCTACCGCGGGCGTTGGAGACTTGCGGGGTGCTGCCCCTAGTACGAGAGGACCGGGGTGGACGAACCTCTGGTGTACCTGTTGTCGTGCCAACGGCAAACGCAGGGTAGCTACGTTCGGACGGGATAAGCGCTGACAGCATCTAAGCACGAAGCCCACCCCAAGATAAGGTCTCCATCGGTCTCGAACCGTAAGGGCCCAGGAAGACTACCTGGTTGATAGGCCGGGTGTGTAAGCGCAGCAATGCGTGAGCTGACCGGTCCTAATAGCCCGAATGGCTTACGGTTCAACCGTGCATACTGCACTCATCAGAGCTCGACGAAATCACTTCAACCACACCGCGTTTCGCTATGCAGTTGTGAGGGTGCAACGGCCTGGTTCCGGGTTCGGCGTTCGGGGTTCGGCGTTGGGGGTTTGGGGTTTCGAGTTGCGCGTTACGGCGTGTCGGGCTTGGAAGCCCGACCTACGAGTCGCGCAGCGTTTTGCTCGGTGACGATAGCGGAGGGGAAACACCCGTTCCCATTTCGAACACGGCAGTTAAGCCCTCCAGCGCCGATGGTACTGCCGGGGCGACCCGGTGGGAGAGTAGGTCATCGCCGAGCAATCTTGTCCCAGATCGACGCCCGAGCCCCCAAAGGCTCGGGCGTCACGCGTTGTAGGGGACGGCAGTGCGAAGTGAGGAGTGCGAAGTGCTGAGTGAACGGCGAGACGGCGGGGGGTGCGCGGTAGTGTAGATGGCATTGGCCTGCTCCCCGAAAACTGGTCCATGTGGTAGGTTAGGATCTCCCGGGGAATGGGAGGTTCAAGATGAAGCGGAGACGGTTCAGCGAGGAGCAGATCGTCGGGATACTACGGGCGGTGGCGCAGAGCGGGAAGGGGGTTCCGGAGGCGTGTCGGGAGCAGGGGATCGCGGAGAACACGTACTACCGGTGGCGGCGGAAGTACGGGGGCGTGAGCGTGCCGGAGGTACGCCGGCTGCGGGAGCTGGAGAAGGAGAATGCGCGGCTGAAGCGGCTGGTGGCGGAGCGGGACCTTGAGATCGACGCGATGAAGGAGCTGCTGTCGGGAAACTGGTGAACGCTCCCCGGCGGCGCGAGGGGGTGAAGCGGCTGCGGGGCCAGGGCCTGTCGGAGCACCAGGCGTGCCGACTGGTTGGGGTCAGTCGCTCGACGGCGCGTTACCGGCCGCACCCTCGCGACGATGCGCCGCTGGCGGATCGCCTGACGTAGGCTCACCACGGATGAGTAGAACTCCTCGATGCACACTTCCGGGTACGACCGCCGGAAGTCCACGTACTGCCTCACGATTGTTCGAGCCGTTTGGCCAGCGAACCCGCGTCTGGCGAGCCACTTGAACAGCGACACGGTGCTCCCCCTCCCTCTGGGGACCGGTTCTCCCGCCGAGCAAGAGCGGGAGGGGACGCAGGGCGCGGAGCCCAACGCACCTGGGAGCAATACCGGCCAAGCTGCCGCAGCCCCATTGTCCCCTCCGCTCCCCAACGCCGGCCTGCTTCGGCAGGGAAGGCCTGAGGACCTGCCGCACCAGTCCTGCCAAGCCTGAGCAAGGTGCAAGGTCTTCCGCCCCTCTCCGGCGCACCTACCGGGTACTGGCCGCCTCGATGGCGGCTCGCGGGGACTGTCCAAGTCCCGCGTCGTTCGCGGGACGCAGGACTGTCCCTTGTCTGCTGTCCACGCTCTGGGACGTACCACGCTGAACCGAAACAAGGGACAGTCCTCGACCCCGCTGCGCGGGATCGGGACAGTCCCTGCCACGAAGGAGGCCTCCCATGCGTCTACTCACCATTCTTGCCTTGTCCGCTCTTCCTCTCGGGCTGCTTCACGCCCAGGAGATCGTGATCGACGACTTCGAGTATGCGGATGATGCGGCGGCGCAGGCTGCGTGGCGGCCGGATCAGGGCTCGCCGCCGGTGAGGGTGATGGACCATGACGGCGGCAAGGCGTTGCGGATCGACTGCCCGTTCACGCAGGAGATGGAGCGGTCGGTCTACGATCGGGCGGTGAACCTGAACCTGAGCCAGGTCGGGCAGTTCACGCTCGACTACTACGTGGACGACGTGAAGCCGCTGCGTGGGTTCTCGCTCTACTTCCGGTCGGGGGATGGGTGGTATGGAGCGGGCTTCAACGGCGAGAAGGGCTGGAACGAGATCACGCTGCTGAAGTCCGACTTTCGCACCGAGGACACGCCCGCCGGCTGGGACCAGATCAGCGGGTTCCGCCTGTCGCAATGGAAGAACAACGCGGGCGACACGTTCGTGGGGATCGACAACCTGAAGGCCTACTCGTCTGAGATCGCGGTCGTGATGAGCACGAAGTCGGCGGCGGCGGCGCCGAACGAGGCCCGGACCGTGGAGAGCGTCGCTGAGGGCGTCCACAAGCTGCTGCATCAGGCGGGAATCATCGCGGACCTCATCAGCGATGAAGACGTCCTCGCGGGCGCACTGGAGGGCCGCCGGGTCGCCATCTTCGCCTACGCGCCGGGCATGGACGCGCAGGTCATCGAGGCGGCGAAGCAGTTCGTCGCGGGCGGCGGGAAGGTGTTCCAGTTCTACTCCATCGAGGCACGGATGGCGGAGGTCCTGGGTCTGAAGACGACCGGCTGGAAGCAGGCGGGTGACGCGAACATCTTCTCGAAGGTCGCCTTCGAGGCGCCGGACATCCCGGGGCTGCCGGCGGTCGTCGGGCAGGACTCGTGGAACGCGAACCTGGTGCAGCCCGCCCGCCCCGATGCGCGCGTCATCGGTTGGTGGACGACGCCGGACGGTCAGCGCACGGGCGAACCGGCGATGATCCTCTCCGATAGCGGCGTGTACATGGGGCACGTGCTGACCGGCGCTGATTCGGAGAACAAGGCCCAGATGCTGACCGCGCTGATCGGCCTGTTCGTGCCCGAGGTCTGGACGCGCAAGGCCGAGCGCTCGCTGAAGGTCGCGGCCAACATCGGGCCGTTCGCCGCGCTGGCGGACCTGCGGACCTATGTGGCCGGCTACGGGGACAAGGCGAAGACGGCGCTGAAGGCCGGGGAGGACTCGCTGAAGGCCGCGCAGGCCGCGCTCGACGGCGGCAAGGCGTCCGAATCGTGCGAACTGGCGATGAAGGCCCGCGAGTCGTTCGGCCAGGCCTATGCCCTCGCGCACCGACCGCGCGCTGGCGAGTTCCGCGCGTACTGGGAGCACTCCGGCACCGGGCCGTTCCCCGACAAGGGCTGGGGCTACGCGCTCGACATCCTGAAGACGAACGGGTACAACGCCATCGTGCCGAACATGTGGTGGGCCGGGCTCGCGTACTACAAGAGCGACATCCTGCCGGTGGACTCGCGAGTGGAGAAGTACGGCGACCAGATCGAGCAGTGCGTACGCGAGGCCCATACGCGCGGCATCGAGGTGCACGCCTGGAAGGTCAACTGGAACCTCGGCAACGCGCCCAGGGAGTTCATCGACAAGCTGCGCGGCGAGAATCGCCTGGCGATCGACGTGAAGGGCGAGGCGCAGGACTGGCTCTGCGCCTCGAACCCAGCGAACTACCAGCTTGAGTACGACACGATGCTGGAGGTCGCGCGCAAGTACGATGTGGACGGCATCCACTTCGACTACATCCGCTATCGGGACGACACGATCTGCTACTGCGACGGCTGCCGGCAGCGGTTCGAGGCGGAGGTCGGGCAACCCGTGGCGAACTGGCCGGCAGACTGCTACAACGGCGCCCTCCGCGACCGCTACCGGGACTTCCGCTGCGAGCAGATCACGCGGCTCGTGAAGGCCGTCTCCGAGGAAGCGCACCGCATCAAGCCGTACGTCAAGGTCTCGGCGGCCGTCTTCTCCGACTACCCAAGCTGCCGCCGGTCTGTGGGGCAAGATTGGGGGTTGTGGGTGAAGGAGGGCTACCTCGACTTCGTCTGTCCGATGGACTACACGGACAGCCTTAGCGGCTACCGGCGAACCGTCGCGAAGCAGCTCTCGATCATCGGCGGGCGCATGCCCTTCTATCCCGGGATCGGCGCCTCCGCGCCCGGCATCCCGGCGGACCAGGCGCTCGCGCAAGCTGAGATCGCCCGCGACCTCGGCGCGGACGGCTTCACGATCTTCCAGTTCGACCGCACCACCGCAGCCAGCCACGCGCCCGCGATGGGCCAGGCTCTGCTCACGGGCGGGACGTACACCCCGAATGCCGCCCCGAAGATCGTCTTCCAACTGCCGGGCGAAGTGAGCCCCGACGACGGCGCCGCGCACTTCGCGAAGGCCGCGCCGGTCGAGATCGCCTTCCAGGTGAAGGACTGGGGCCACTTCCGGCAGGAGGCGAAGCAGACGCTCGTGTCCTCGGTGGAGCTGCAGAAGACGGATGGCTCGACGGTCGAGAAGTTCCCCATGGTGGCGGGCAGGCTGCCGCGTGAGCCAAAGGTGACCGTGAAGGCGCAGGATGGCCGGCTGCGCCTCGCGGTGCTCGGCACGCTGCGCTTTGCGGACGGCTCAGAGCAACCGTACATCGTGCGCAGCCCGACGTTCGTGTTCGACAAGTAGGTGCAGTAGGAGCGCGGACATCTTGTCCGCCACCGCTGCGGACAAGATGTCCGCGCTCCCGGTCCGCGCTCCCGGCAACGACAGGAGGCCGTGATGCTAGCTCTCCTCTTTCTCCTCGCCGCTGCCTCGGCGCCTAGCGACACCCTCTCCGTCGCAGGCCTTGACTCCGCCGCCATCCAGGCCGCCCTCGACCGCGCGCAGCCCGGCGACACGGTGCAGCTTGCCGAGGGCGAGTACGCAATCACTGAGGCCATCAAGCCCAAGTCCGGCACGCGGCTGATCGGCGCAGGGCAGGACAAGACCATCCTGCGCTTCGTCAGCGAGAAGCCGGGCCAGGCGATCCTGCTCAGCGGCGTGGAGGACGTGGAGGTAGCGCAACTCACAGTGGATGGCAACTCGAACCCGCAGGCCGCGCAGGGCGTCTACGGCATGAACTCGCGTCGGCTGAACATCCACCACGTCACCGTGCGCGACCTCGTGAAGAACGAGATGTTCGGGCCGATGGGCATACACTTCAACGGCAACAACCCGACGCGCGAGGGTGGCGTGACTGACAGTGTGATCGCCGACTGCACGGTGGAGAACATCGGCCTGGGCGCGAGCTTCGGGTGCGGCATCCGGATGTCGTGGGGCTCATCGAGGAACCAGGTCCTGCGCTGCACGATCCGCAACACGGGCCGCGGCGGCATCTTCGGGGACAATGGGTCGAACGACCTCATCATCCGGGGGAACACGGTCGAGGGCTCCGGCGGCGAGATGCTCGGGATCGAGGTGTGGGGCGGCTGCGACCGGTGCGTGATCGAGGACAACAAGATCGACCACTGGCTCAGCATCGGCGGCTGCGACTGGTGCGCCGCGCGACGGAACGTCATCAGCGCGAAGGACGGCACGTTCGGCTTCATCGGCATTGAGGTCATCGGCAGCTACTGCATCGTCACCGACAACCTCGTCGATGACGGTCAGGTCATCGGGATCTCGGTCTCCAACGTCACTCGCAAGGACTACCACTACTACGCCAACAACACGATCCGCCGCTGCAGCCAATGGGGCGCGCAGCTTCAGGGCGAGAGCACGGGCTGCGCGCGCTACTACTTCCACCGCTGCCGTTTCGTGGACCAGACGGTGGGCGAGGGGAAGGTCTGGTTCCCAGGCGACGAGGGTAACGGCTTCCGGATCAACGGGAGCACGAAGGACCTCGTCCTGGAGGAGTGCGAGTTCAGCAACAACGCGCGCCACGGCCTGCAGCTCATCAGCGCGGGCGTGGACCGGTTGAGCTTCCTGCGCTGTAGGATCGAGGGCAACAAGGGCGCGGCGGTCGTCGGCCCGGGCGACTACACCGCGCTGGAGTGGATCGACTGCACCGTCGAAGGGAATGCGAACAACACCCTCACACCCGCGAAGCCCTTGACCGACCCGGCCCCTGTCGCGGCTCTCGAGGGGCCGAAGACCGTGAAGGTGGGGGAGGAAGCGACCTTCCGCTGCGCCACGCCCGACATCGAGGCCGCGATGTGGGACTTCGGCGATGGCATCCCCGTCGTCGGCAACGAGGTGAAGCACACCTACGAGAAGCCGGGCGAGTACACTGTGACATTGGTCGTCTGGACGAAGGCGGGAAGAGGAGCGCGAGCCGCAGAAGCCGTCAAGGTGTCACCCTAAGCCTTGTCGTCTTCGCCGTTCTTCAGAGCTTACGGTCTTCCCGTTTTCGTTGCCGTCCACGCCTTCAGCTTCGCCGTGTAGTCCGCCCAGAAGCGCTCCGTGTCCACGCGCGTGACCCACGTCATCTGCCCCTGCGGGGTCGCGTGGTCGAAGAGGAGGTCAGGGCCGAGGGTGGGGCGGTGGTACTCGGTGACCTGCGCGAAGCCGACGAGGTAGGCCCCGGCGATGCAGTCCCAGATCGGCCAGACCTTGCGGCCCCGATAGTCGATCCGCCCGCCGAACTCCGCGAAGCACTTCGCCAGCCACGCGCCGCACGGGCCGATGCCGCCCACGAGCGCCTGACACTCCTCGGTGGTGAAGCTCAGATCGCGGATGCAGACCTCGCTGCAGCCTACGACGAGCGGCACGCCGGACTCGAAGACCACGCGCGCGGCGTCCGGGTCGTTCTTCACGTTCCACTCGTCGTCGCCCTTGGGCCAACCGACCATGCCCATCATGATCACCCGGATGCGCTGCACGATGGTTGGGTCGGTGAGGATGGCGGACGCCACATCCGTGTGCGAACCGATGATGAGCACGTTCAGGCGCTCGGCCGGCGAGAAGCGCTTCGACTGCTCGATCAGGAAGCGCACGCCCTCGTTGTCGTTGGGCCTGTCCGGCGCCGCGATGGGGCCATCGGAGCCCGCGAGCACGGGCGGGTGGTCGGTCATCTCGAGCCGGTTCTCCAGCACATCGAGGATCGTCTCCCACGCCTTCGTGCCGGTCAGCCCGTTGCGCGCGTGGTTGCCGATGAAGCCCAGCGCGTCGATCTCAGGCGAGATGGCCAGGTAGATCACCTGCCACTGGTCGTCGATCTCCGTCCCGCAGTCGGTGCTCAGGATCACCGGCAAGCGCGCCCCGGGCTCACCGGGCTGCTCCTGCGCGCAGGTCGCCATTGCCATCGTTCCCATCATCACGGTAAGCATCGCCCTCTCCTCCGGCCTTGGCTGATCGCCAGTCGTCGGTTCCTCGCCTGACCGCCGTCCGCCTTCGCCGTGCTCCTCATCTCCTGCACTCCCACACTCCTGCTCTCCTGCACTCCTGCCGTCCTCGCTTGCAATCCGGCCCGGTTAGTGCTATCATCCGCGTGACGGGATGACGCCCTGCTGTGTGCGTGACGCCTAGTGGTGTTTTTGGCCCAACACCTCTATTAACGGGAGTCCTGCTTCAGGCCTCTGCGTGGCAGCCCCCTCGGGGGAATCGCAAGGAGGCGGGGGGGACACCCACCTGGACCTTCGGGTTCAAAAGCCAATGGCGCACGGCATGGCGGGGCCCTCGTCATCGGCCGGCGGACAGGCGGGAGTGCCTGTCCTGCGTGTAGGTCACGCGGCGCAGGCTCACAACCATGGACTTGTTCGCACACGGCGCCCACAGGGCGCCGCGCGTGCCTCTGGCGGCCCGCATGCGACCGCAGACGCTCGACGAGATGGTCGGGCAGTCGGCGCTGCTGGCGCCGGGGTCTCCGCTGCGCACGGTCATCGAGCGGGACCGGCTGCCGTCGTGCGTCTTCCACGGACCGCCGGGCAGCGGGAAGAGCACGCTGGCCGAGGTGATTGCCCGGCTGACGAGCAGCAACTTCGTGCGGTTGTCGGCGGTCGAGAGCGGCGTGCGGGAGATTCGGCGGGAGGCCGAACAGGCCCGCGATCGGCTGCACCTGCACAGCCGCCACTCGATTCTCTTCATCGACGAGGTGCACCGGCTCAACCGCACGCAGCAGGACGGGCTGCTCCCGCACGTCGAGAGCGGCGTGTTCAGCCTTATTGGCGCGACGACCGAGAGCCCGTGGCGTACGATCTCCAGCCCGCTGCTCTCGCGGTGTCGGGTCTTCGAGTTCGAACGGCTGGACGACGAGGCGATCGCGGCGCTGCTCCGGCGCGCCATCGCCGATGAGGACAGGGGCATTGCGCGGCTGGGCGTCGAGGTCAGCGACGAGGCCGTGCAGTACATCGGCCAACGCGCTGAGGGCGACGCGCGGGTGGCGCTGAACCAGCTCGAGCTGGCGGCCATCCTGACCGCGCCGGACGAGGCCGGCGTGCGGCGCATCGGTCTGGCGGAGGCGCAGGCTGCCGACGCGCCGGCGCTGGAGTACGACCGGCAGGGCGACAGCCACTACGACAACGCGTCCGCGTACATCAAGAGCCTGCGCGGCTCGGACGTGGACGCGGCGCTGTATTACCTGGCGCGCATGTTGGTCGGCGGCGAGGACCCGCGCTTCGTCGCGCGGCGACTGGTAATCCAGGCGGCGGAGGACGTGGGCCTGGCGGACCCGATGGCGCTGGTGCTGGCAATGGCGGCAGCCCAGGCCGTGGAGTTCGTCGGGATGCCCGAGGCCCAGATTCCGCTCGCCGAGGCGACGATCTACGTGGCCGCCGCGCCGAAGAGCAACGCCTCGTACAGGGCCATTGCCGCGGCAACCGAGGCGGCCAAGGAGCGCGTGCACAGCCCCGTGCCCGACCATCTGCGGAACGTCGGCATGGGCGCCGACCCGGAGTCGTACCTCTACCCGCACAACTACCCGGGCGGCTGGGTTCGGCAGGAGTACCTTGACGAGGCACTGGCGGGACGCGCATTCTATGAACCGACGGATCGCGGTAGGGAGCAGAAGGTGAAGGAGTGGCTGGAGCGGGTCCGCGAGGCGCAGCAGGGCAAGACGGGCGCGTCGCCGGACTCAGAGAAGGGAGATGACGCTCAGTGAAGATCGAGCGTCGGGCACAAGACGGCCCCCTGACGGTCGTGGCGGCCGGTGGCGAGGTCGATGCGTACACCGGCCCCGAGCTACTCGAGGCCCTCACCGATTCGCTGGAGCAGGACGAAGGGCCGACGTGGCTGCTCGTCGATCTTACCGAGGTGCAGTACCTCGACAGCATCGGCCTGGGCATCCTCGTCCAGGCGGCCAAGCAGGCGGCGGACGGCGGCGGGGCTTTGGCTGTCGCCTGTCACACGCCGGTGGTGCTGAAGGTCTTCGACATCTCGGGCACACGCCAGATGCTGGGCGTCCGCGAGACCGTCGCCGAGGCGGCCGCCCTGCTGAAGGCCAGGAAGGAGGAAGCCGACCGTGAAGAACGCGGAAGCTGACCCCCTCCTCCCCGTGTCGTTGACCATCCCCGCCGACGCGAAGTGGTTGACCGTGGTGCGCCTAGCTGTGTCGGGCGTCGCCTCGCGCCTCGGGGCCTCGTATGAGGACGTGGATGACATCAAGGTCGCGGTGTCCGAGGCGTGCACGAATGCGATCGACCATGCCTTCAGCGAGGGGACGAGCGCTTCGCCGGCAATCTGCATCCAGTGTCACCCCCAGGAGAACGCGATTCGGATCGACGTATCGGATGAGGGCTGCGGCTTCGATCCCGAGCGCGCGGCCGCCGTCGCGGACGAGGCCGCCGCCTCGGAGAGGGAGGGCGGCCTCGGCCTGTATCTGATCCGCAAGCTGATGGACGAGATGGATGTGGTGTCCCGGCCCGGTGGCGGCACCAAGGTCGTGATGGTGAAGCGCTTCGCGAGGTAAGAGCCGGGATGCCATCTGTCTGGGACGGACGCGCCACCGAGGACCTGTTCCGCGAGCTGAGAGAGACAGGCGACCCGGAGATCCGGGAGTACCTGATCCAGAAGCACGCGCGGCTGGTCCGCCACGTGGCCAAGGACTACCGGCAGTCGGGCGAGGCCTTCGAGGACCTCGTCGGCGTCGGTATGGTCGGCCTGATCAACGCCGTAGACCGCTTCGATCCCACGCGCGGGACCCGCTTTGCCACGTTCGCCGTCCCCACGATCAAGGGTGAAATCCGGCGCCACTTCCGCGATCGCGGCTGGGGGATGCGCGTCCCGCGGCGGATTCAGGAGCTGGTGCACAAGATCAAGCAGACGGCGGATCGCCTGAGCCAGCAACACGGGCGCTCGCCGACGTACGCGGAACTCGCGGCCTCGCTGAACGTAACGGAAGAGCAAGTGGTGGAGGCCGTCGAGGCGAGCACGCAGTACGATCTGCTGTCCACCGACTCGCTGCCCGGCCAGTCGGACGAGGGTAACGGGGAACTCAGCTCGCAAGAGCGCGAGGGGTCGCTGGACCCCGCGATCGAGTCCGTCGGCGATCGGGAGAGCCTGCGGGAGGCGCTCTCACACCTGCCGCCTCGTGAGCAGGTGATCCTCGAGATGCGGTACTACCGCGACATGTCGCAGACGGAGATCGCGCGCCGTCTGGGCATCTCGCAGATGCACGTGTCGAGGCTACAGCACCGCGCGCTCCTACGACTGAAGGCGCTGCTGGGCGAGGAGCGTTGACCCACGTCGGCCGTCAGGTGCGACAGCCGGGGGTGATCGGGCGCATGGACCACGAGCGTGACGCGGGAGTCGTGACGGATAGCCGGACCTGGCTGCGGACCGTCACAGCCGTCTGTTTGGGCATGGCCCTGGCGGCTCTGCTGTGCGCGGTCGTCTACAAGATCCGGCTCGTCTTCGTGCCGTTCGCGGCGGGCTTCGTCGTGGCCTACATCCTCGACCCCGTTCTGGACAAGCTCGAGGCGCGGGGCTGGAGTCGCCGCCGCGCCGTGTGGACGGTCATGGGGTCGCTGCTGACGCTCGTCACGGTTCTGCTCATCGTACTGGTCCCGAGGGTGGTCGGCGAGGTGGGGGATGCCTGGCAGAATCGGGACGAGTACGGAGTGCGCATGGAGCGCTTCTACGACCAGTCGCGCGCCGCGCTCGAGCGCTGGCTGGGGCAGTACCTGCCGGGCACGGCCGCCGCCGAGGAGGTCGATCGGCGGCTCGAGCAGCTCAAACAGTGGACCGCTGCGCGCATGGGCGCCATCCTGGCCTGGTTCGGCGGCCGGCTGATGCAGGCCGTGGCACTGATCGTGCTTGTGGGTCTGGGCATGCTGGTGGCGTTTCATTTCATGCTGATCCTGGACCCCTTACGCGACACAGTGCAGCGGGTGTTCCTGACGCGCCGGCAGTCCGAGGACATGGACATCATTGTCACCCGCGTGAACCGGATGCTCGGCGCCTATGTGCGGGGCATGGCGGTGGTGTCGATCCTCGTTGGGATCGCCACCGCCCTCGCGCTGTCGGGCCTGAGCATGTACTTCGGCACGCGCTACGCGCTGCTCATCGGGCTGCTGGCAGGGGTGACGTATGCCGTGCCGTGGATCGGCCAGACCGCGTCGGCGGGCACGGCCTTCTTCTTTGGGCTGGTCACCGCCGACCATCATGCGCTACTGGCGGCGGTAGTCTGCGGCGTCGTGGTAATCGCGATCAACCAGCTCTCCGACAACATCCTCATGCCCCGGATCGTCGGCCAGCAGGTCGGCCTGCACCCGCTGTTGGTGCTGTTTGCGATGATGGCCGGCTTCCAGCTCTTTGGCCTCATCGGCATCGTGATCGCGGTGCCGACGGCCGCAAGCATCCGGATCGCGATCCTCCGCTGGATTCCGCTGCTGCCCGAGGATCCGGAGGAGCCCAAGGCACTGCCGCGCATCGACTTCGGCCGCGTGACGGAGGGGCTCAGCCACGCGTGGAGTCGATTCACCGCGCCCATCACGCACGTCGGCCCCAAACCGCCGCCCGAGGAGACCCCGAAGCCTGACGCGGGGGAGCACGAGTAGGGGCAGACCCACGTGTCTGCCCACGATGCAGGACCCGGAGACACCGTACGGATGAAGGTCAGCGAGCTTCGCGAGGCATTCCTCGACTACTTCCGGCGCCACGGGCATGTGATCCGGCCCAGCGCGCCCCTGATCCTGGATGACCCGACGACGTTCTTCACGAGCGCCGGCGTGCAGCCCTACGTGCCCGCGTTCCGCGGCGAGGAGCCGCCGCCCGCGCCCACGGTTGCGAGCTGCCAGAAGTGTGCCCGCATGGGCGATCTCGACGACGTGGGGCGCAAGGCGCGGTACCACACGTTCTTCGAGATGCTCGGCAACTTCTCGTTCGGCGACTACTTCAAGGAGCAGGGCATCTTCTACGCCTGGGACTTCCTGACCGAGGTCATGGGCCTGGAGAAGCAGCAGCTCTGGGTCACGATCTTCGAGACCGATGACGAGGCCGAGGAGATCTGGCGCACGCAGATCGGCGTGCCCGCCGAGCGGATCGTACGCTTCGGGCGCAGCGACAACTGGTGGCCCAAGGTGCGCTGGGAGGGGCCCTGCGGTCCCTGCAGCGAGGTGCACATCGACCTGGGCGAGGCCCTCGGCTGCGGCAAGCCCACCTGTGCGGTCGGTTGCGACTGCAACCGCTACCTGGAACTGTGGAACGTCGTCTTCCAGCAGTACACCGAGGCTGAGGACGGCACGCTGACGCCGCTGCCCAAGCCTGGCGTCGATACGGGCATGGGCCTTGAGCGCCTCGCGATGGTGATGCAGGGCAAGGCCTGGTCGATGGAGACCGACGAGCTGTGGGCGATCCTGACACGCGCTCAGGACGCTCTCTCTGAGGTCGGGGGCGCGGCGCCGGTGAAGTACGGCGAGAGCGACGAGACCGACATCGCGCTGCGCGTCATCGCCGACCACGTCCGCGCCATCGCCTTCCTCATGGCCGATGGCGCAACGCCCTCCAACGAGGGGCCGGGCTACGTGCTGCGTCGCCTCATCCGCCGCGCGCACCGCTTCGGCCGCTCTCTCGGCGCCACCGACGCCTTCCTCTACGCCGCCCTCCCGACCGTCGCGCAGGTCTGCGGCGAGTCATACCCGGAGCTGCTGCCCAAGCGCGACTTCTCTGCCAGGGTCCTCCACTCCGAGGAGGAGCGCTTCGGCCGCGCGCTCGGCAGAGGCCTGCAGGAATTCGAGCGGCTGCGCAAGTCGCTACAGGCGGCTGGCCAATCGGTCATCCCCGGCGAGGAAGTCTTCTCCCTCTTGGGCACCCACGGGTTCCCAGTTGAGGTCACCGAGGAGATGGCCCAGGACTTCCAGTTGACCATCGACCGCGAGGGCTTCGAGGCGGCGATGGCAGAGCACGCGCAGCGTTCATCGGGCGAGAGGAAAGGGCTGGCAACCCACGGCGAGACGACCGATCTCCCCCCGACCGAGTTCGTCGGGTATGGCCGTAGGCTCTCTGCTCGCGTTGAGGTCCTTGCCATCCGCAAGGCAGACGAACGTGTCGAGAAGGCGGAGCCCGGTGACCGGATCGAGGTCGTGCTAGATCGTTCCCCTTTCTACGCTGAGCGGGGCGGACAGGTCGGGGATGCCGGTCGTCTCGAGTGGCGCAAGCATCGCGTGGATGTGCTCAATGTCGCTCCCGGGCCTGGCGATACCACCATCCACTGGTGCCGTGTGGTCGAGGGCGCTCTCCGAGTCGGCGACCGCGTCACCGCGACGGTGGACGCCAACCGTCGCCACGCGATCATGCGGCATCACACTGCGACCCACCTGCTACAGGCTGCCCTGCGCAAGACGCTCGGCGTGCACGTGACCCAGCAGGGCTCCCTCGTCGCGCCGGATCGGCTGCGGTTCGACTTCACCCACCACGA
>Ga0194125_10006124_pt1 | contig 17925 bp, 13 predicted proteins | sample TA2KigC250mmetaG_FD_148626 | JGI IMG/M metagenome (GOLD analysis project Ga0194125, IMG submission 148626) | Freshwater microbial communities from Lake Tanganyika, Tanzania - TA2015034 Kigoma Deep Cast 250m | ecosystem: Environmental > Aquatic > Freshwater > Lake | place: Tanzania: Lake... | reverse complement strand
TCTGGACGCCTCCTGGGAGTTGGACATCTTCGGGGGCACCCGGCGCACCCTGGAGGCCGCCAGCGCTGATTTGCAGGCCGCAGTGGAGGACCGCCGGGACGTGCTGGTCACCCTGGCAGGGGAGGTGGGGACCAATTATCTTACTCTGCGCGGGATTCAGCAACAACTGGCTATTGCCCGGCGCAATCTGGAAGCACAGCAAAAAACCGCCCGCATCACCCATAAACGTTTTGAGGCCGGTTTTGTCAGCCGCCTGGACGTGGTGAACGCAGACGCCCAGGTGGCCAACACCACGGCCCAGATACCGCTCCTGGAGTCCTCGGCCCGGGCCGCCATCTACAGCCTGGGGGTGTTGCTGGGTCAGAACCCCGGCTCCCTGGAAAACATGCTGTCCCGGCCGCAGGAAATCCCCCCCAGCCCGCCGGAAATCCCCGTGGGGCTGCCCTCGGACCTGCTTCGGCGCCGGCCGGACATCCGCCGGGCCGAAGCCCAGGTTCATGCCGCCACGGCTCGCATCGGCGTGGCCACCGCGGACCTGTTCCCCAGGTTTTTCCTCACCGGCAAAGGGGGCTTTTCCGCCCGGGAAATAAATTTCCTGGGCACCACGGACAGCAACTTCTGGTCCTTCGGACCCAGCGTCACCTGGCCGATCTTTGCCGGGGGGCGCATCCGCTGGAACATTGCTCTTCAGGAAGCCCGCCAGGAAGAGGTACTCCTCAATTATCAGAAAACGGTCCTGACGGCCTTGAAGGATGTGGAAACCGCCCTGGTGGCCTATGCCAAAGAACAGGAGCACCGGCAATCGCTGGTCCAGGCAGTGGAAAATAACCGCCGCGCCGTGGAATTGTCCATGAAGCTGTACCTGGCCGGCAAGACCGATTTTCTGAACGTGCTGACGGCCCAGCGTCAGCTTTTCGTCAATGAGGAGGCCCTGGTCCAGAGCACCCGCACCCTGGCCACCAATCTCATCGCCCTCTACAAGGCCCTGGGGGGCGGCTGGGAAAGGGAAAGTTGATGCAATTGTACTAAGTCATCAGCCCCCCCATATCTTTCTTCTTGTTACACAAGGAAAGTGAGGAACAGCGAGGAGTAAGCCATGACCTTAAGAAGGTTATTTCAGATAATGTTCGGGACTTTTTTCCTGGCCATGATTGCCCTGGGAGTCCTGGCTATCCTGCTCTTTCTCAATGCCCGGGCCCTGGAGCGGACCCAGAAGATCCGGTTTCAATCCTATCGGCTGGCCGATCTCCTGCGGCAGTCGGTGAATGATCTGGCCCGCTTTGCCCGAACCTACGTCATCACCGAAGATCCTAAATACGAGCAATATTACTGGGATATCCTGGCGATCCGGGAGGGCAGGAAACCGCGGCCGGACCGGTATGAACGGATCTACTGGGATCTGCTGGCAGCCACCGGAGAGGCGCCCCAACCCACCGGGGAACCCATCTCGCTTACCCAGATGCTCACCAATATCGGCATTACCTGGGCGGAGTTCAGCAAGTTGCTGGAGGCGGAGGTAAAATCCAAGGCCCTGGTAAAAACCGAAACTATGGCCATCCATGCGGTTAAGGGCCTGTATATTGACGAGTACGGCGAGTTCACCAAACAGGGGGAACCGGACCGGGAACTGGCTGTTCGCCTCCTGCATGATGACGCCTACCACCAGGAGCGGGCGGAGATCATGCAGCCCATCAATGAATTTTTTACCATGCTCACCGACCGCACCACCCGGGAGATGGCGGCCCATGAGTATCGGGGCATGTTATATTTAAGGCTTCTAATCGGCACGCTGCTCCTGTTGTTTTTGCTCCTGGCCACTTCCTTTTTGATTATCGCCTATAAAGTAAACGCCAATTTCGCGGCCTTCGTGACCTTTTTCCAGGAGGCGGCCACGACCGCCACCCGGATTGAGCCGAAACAGGTGAGTTTTCAGGAATTCAAACAATTGGCCCGGGCTGCCAATCAGATGGTGGAGGAACGGCAGAAGGCCCTGGCGGAGCTGGCCCAGAGCAAGGCAGCCGCCGAGGCCGCCACCAAGGCCAAGGGCGAGTTTCTGGCCAACATGAGCCATGAGATCCGCACCCCCATGAACGCCATCATCGGCATGAGCCATCTGGCCCTCAAAACCCAGTTGACTCCCAGGCAACAGGAATACCTCACGAAAATCAAGAACTCGGCCAACAACCTGCTGGGCCTGATCAATGACATCCTGGATTTCTCCAAGATCGAGTCCGGCAAGCTGGCCATGGAGAAAGTGGAATTCGATCTCGAAGAAGTCCTGGATAATTTAGCCACCCTTGTCTCGGTGAAGGCCCAGACCAAGCCTCACCTGGAGGTCCTGTTTAAAATCAACCCCGAGGTACCCCGGTTCCTGGTGGGAGATCCCTTGCGCCTGGGGCAGGTGTTGCTCAATCTGACCAACAATGCCGTGAAATTTACCGAGACCGGGGAAATCGTGGTCTCCACCGAGATGGTCTGGCACCGGGAGGATCAGGTGCGGTTGCAATTCTCGGTGCGGGACACCGGCATCGGCATGGATCAGGAGCAGCTCAGCCGACTTTTTCAGGCTTTTTCCCAGGGGGATGCCTCCACTACCAGGAAATACGGCGGCACCGGCCTGGGGCTGACCATCAGCAAGCACCTGGTGGAGCTCATGGGCGGCGAAATCTGGGTTCAGAGCTCCCACGGTCAGGGAAGCACGTTTTTTTTCACCGCCCAGTTCGGGCTGGGCCTGGGAAAGGCAAGAAAACCCTCTCTGCCGATGCAATCTCTCCGGGGGTTGAAAGCTCTGGTAGTGGACGACAACGCCACCTCCCGGGAAATCCTGCAGGACATGCTGGAAGGTTTCTCTTTCGAGGTAGAACAGGTCCCGTCCGGGGAAGAGGCCCTGGCGGCCCTGGAAAAGGCGCCCCCGGACAATCCTTTCGACCTGGTAATCATGGACTGGCAGATGACCGGGATGGATGGCCTCGAGGCTTCCCGGCTGATCAAAAACCATCCGGGCCTCGGGAAAAAGCCGTCCATCATCATGGTCACCAATTTCGGCCGGGAAGAAATCATCCACCAAGCCGGGGAAGTGGGTCTGGACGGTTTCCTTATCAAGCCGGTGAATCCCTCCATTCTTTTTGACACCATCATGCACACCTTCGGGGACGGCGGCCTGAGCCAGGCGGAAACCGATCTCAAAGAGCCCTCGGAGGCGGTTCTGGCCCTTAGAGGGATCAAGGTGTTGCTGGTGGAGGACAATGAGATCAATCAGGAGGTGGCCAGAGAAATTCTCGCCGGCCCTGGCATAGAGGTAACTGTGGTCGACAACGGCCGGGAAGCGGTGGAAGCGGTGGCGGCCGGCCGGTTCGACGCGGTGCTCATGGACGTGCAGATGCCGGTTATGGACGGCTACGAGGCCACTCGGGTCATCCGCCGGGACCCCCGCCGCCACGATCTGCCCATCATTGCCATGACCGCCCACGCCATGGCCGGGGACCGGGAAAAATCCCTGGTCGCCGGCATGAACGATCATATTACCAAACCCATCAATCCGCAAGAACTGTTTCGCACCCTGGCCAAATATGTGGGACGGCCGTCAAGAAAAACGCTGCCCCAGCCGCCATCGTTGGAAGATGACCCGGCCCTGGCAGCCGAAATACTTCCCTACCTGGACGGCATCGACACCGCCGGAGGGCTCCGGCGGCTCCTGGGCAACACCGCCAGCTACCTCAAGATACTTCGAAAATTCAGACATGATTTCCAGGTTGCGTCCCAATCGCTCCAGGAACTGGCGGCAGCGGGCAGAAGTGACGAAGCTCTGCACCTGGCCCACTCCATCAAAGGCGCGGCCGGCAATATCGGCGCCATGGAGCTGCACAAGGCCGCCGCGGCCCTGGAAAAGTCCCTCCGAGAGGAGGCCGCCGACCTCCCAGACCGGGAATATAGCCGTTTTTCCCAGGAATTGCAGCGGGTCATAAATTCCCTGGCCATCTTGGGCGATGCCCCCCAGCCGGAGGCGGCGGGCCTGGCCCAGGAAACCCTGCCCCCGGCCCTGGCCCAGGAAATCAGCCACCGGCTGCACGCCGCGGTGGAGGCCGGGGATGTTACGGAGCTTACCGCCATCGCCGCCCAGTTGCAGACCCGCACCGACGCCGGGGCCGCCTATGGCCGGGAAATTCAGCGGCTGACGGAAGAGTTTGAGTTTGATACACTATCACACATGGCCGACAGCCTGGCTGCACATGCTGATTGACAGGATTTCTGGATGGTGTATGACAATTAAACGCTGTTTAACCCTTTGGTAAATTTCATGGCCCCCATAATTTATCCAGAAATCGATAACGACTTCTCTGCGGAACAGATTCTCCTGGTGGATGACAACGTCACCAATCTCCAAGTCCTGCACCAGACCCTGGACGGCCGGGGATTCAAGCTGCTCATCGCCAAAAACGGCCCCAACGCCCTGGCCATTGCCCGCAAGACCAAACCGTCCCTGGTCCTCCTGGACATCATGATGCCGGAAATGGACGGCTACGAGGTCTGCCGGCGGCTCCAGGCCGATCCCGAAACCAGGGGTATTCCCGTGATCTTTCTGTCGGCCATGACTCATACCGCCGACAAAGTGAAAGGTCTGCGACTGGGTGCCGTGGATTACGTCACCAAGCCCTTTCAGCCGGAGGAAATCATTGCCCGGGTGAACACCCATCTTACCATCAGCCGGTTAAGGAAAAGGCTGGCCGAAAAAAACCGGGAATTGCAGGCCATCAACGAGGCCCTGGAAGAAAGGGTGAAACAACGCACCGCCGAACTGGCGGCCTTGAATGCCGTCTATGAGCGGTTCGTGCCCCGAGAGTTCATCAGCCTTCTGGGAAAAGAGAGCATCCTGGAAATCCGCCTGGGGGACCAGATCAAAAAGGAAATGACGGTATTGTTTGCCGACCTGCGGGGCTGGACCACCCTGTCGGAAACCATGTCCCCCCAGGATAATTTCAACTTCATCAATTCCTATCTGAAGCGGGTGAGCCCGGTGATCACAGAGCACCACGGCTTCATCGATCAGTACTACGGCGATGGCGTCATGGCCCTTTTCCCCAGCCAGGCCGATGACGCGGTCCAGGCCGCCATCGCCATGCACCAGGTCGTGGCCGGCTACAACCTGGAGCGCCGCCGGGATGGTTTCCAGCCCATCAGCATCGGGGTGGGCCTGCACATCGGGGATTTAATGCTGGGGATCATCGGCAGCGAGGACCGGCTGCAGGGCGCCGTGGTGGCCGATATCGTCAACCTGGCGGCCCGCATCGAGAGTTTGACCAGCATCTACGGGGCCAACATTACCATCAGCGGCACCGTCCTGGAGCACCTCCGGGACCCCAACCGTTATAACCACCGCTTCATCGACCGGGTGCGGGTCAAGGGCATGGAAAGCCCTGTGACCCTCTATGAGGTCTTTGACGGCGATCCGCCGGAATGCCTGGATTTAAAAAAGGAGACCAAGTCACCTTTTGAAGAGGGTCTGTGCCTCTATTATGACCGCAAATTCGCCGAGGCCAGCGTCCAGTTCAATCAGGTGGTGCAGCAGAACCCCGGGGATAAGGCCGCCCGCATCTACCTGGAGCGCAGCGCCGCCTACATGGTGCAGGGCGTGCCGGAAGACTGGACCGGGGTGGAGACCCTGACCACTAAATAATGGTTTCCGGTGATTATCCGGGCGGCATGAGGTATCAAGTTCCGTTTGAAATATTACCTATTTTGAGATAGTTGAGACATCAGATTGTTGCATTCCAGACCGAACTTGGTATTAATCCCGCAAGAGATGCTCATTCCCCACGCGGACGTGCTTCACTCCGGCCTGGAGGGCCGTTTGCCGGGCCGTTAGGGCCAGGTTACGGGGGGTGACGGGCAGATCGGTGAGATAGAATTGGGGGTAGAAGGCCAGGAGGCTGTAGGGAATCTCGGGATTGAGGCTGGCGAGGAAGCGGGCCAGGCCGTGGATCTCTTCCAGGTCCACATATCCCGGCACCATCAGGGTGCTGGCGGTGAGGAGGGGCACTTCGGGGCGCTCCCCGAGGTGTTGGGCCACCGCGGCAAAATTTTTCAGGGTCTGTTTGTTGCTCACCCCGGTGAGGGCCAGGTGTAGCTCTTCGCTGAAGGCCTTCAGGTCGAACTTGATGACCCCGCCGCTCTCCAGGGAGCTTGCCACCAGAGGCTTCAGCCAGCCCGACTGCATGGCGCCGTTGCTCTCCCAGCAGATCCGCACCTGGGCCTGCTCCCGGGCCAGCCGGGCTGCGGCCAGAGCGTGGGGCAGGTGCGGGGTGGGATCCCCCCCGAAGTAGCAGATGCAGGCCGTGCGCTCGTGCACCGCCCCGGCCAGCTCCTGGGCGCGCACCTGCCGGCCGGCGCCGGTGCGGCGTTTGTAATCCCAGTTCTGGCAGTAAAGGCAGTTGAAATTGCAGGCATGATAAAACACCGCCAGGTTGACTTTGCCGTATTCCGGCCCGTTCCGGCAGGCATATTTCGGGTAGCCCCGGCCGGTGCCGCCCGGGCAGAACCAGTCGGCCACGCAGTTGGTGGGCAGGGCATCGTCATACCAGCTTACCCCGGCCCCGGCAGGGGTCCCGCCGGTGAGCCGGCCGTTTACCACCCGCCTGGCCCCGCAATAGCCCATGCCGCCCTCAGGAATACGGCAAGCATGAAAACACAGGGTGCACAATCTGCCCTGTTCCGCCTGGGGCGGCTTTAAGGGCAGATGAAAGGCCCGGCGGCTGGCAAAGTGCACCTTCTCCACTTCCGGCCAGAGGCTGGCAAAATGCCGCCGGAGGCACGGGCCGCAAAAACCCAGCCGGGCTGAGATGAGGGGGCTGTCTGCCCCGCAGTGACGGCACCGGGCCATAGTTATCCTTTTCAGCAAGGCACAGGCGGGACGCCTGGGCTGCCGGCCTTAAGTTTATTGCCCCAGACCTGCCACCCTAATGCAGTGACTCAGCATAAGGGAAGACGGGCTTGCGGTAGCCGGATTTAGCATATAACACCTGCACGTCCCCGATATAGCGCTCCCGAAATCCCCCCTCGCAGTAACACAGGTAAAATTCCCACAGGCGGATGAATTCCTCGGGATAGCCCATGCCCCGCACTGCTGGTAAGTGCGCCCAGAAACGCTCCCGCCAGGCCCGCAAGGTGAGGGGGTAGTGGGGCGTCAGGTCTTCCAGATGCACCAGCCGCAGGTCGGTGGTCCGGGCCGCGGCTCTCCCCATGGCCTGCACCGAGACCAGGTGCCCGCCGGGAAAAATGTGGCTGCGGATGAAATCCGTGGACCGCCGGTAACTACTATAAATCCCATCGCCGATAATGATAGCCTGCAAAAGCATGAGGCCGCGGTCCTGCAAACGCTGGCCGCAGACCCGGAAATACTCCTCCAGATACTCATGCCCCACCGCCTCGATCATCTCAATGGAAACCAGCTTGTCGAATTTGCCCTGCAGGTGCCGATAATCCTGGAGCAGCAGGGTTATCTGGCCGGAAAGGCCGATCTCCTGGAACAAGCGCCGGGCGTAATCATACTGGGCCTGGGAGATGGTCGTGGTGGTGACCCGGCAGCCGTACTGCCTGGCCGCATGGATGGCCAGGCCGCCCCAGCCGGTGCCGATTTCCAGGAGATGATCCGAGGGTTGCAGGTCGAGTTTGCGGCAGACCCGGTCATACTTGACCCTCTGGGCTTCGCTGAGACTGCTGCCGGTCTCCTCGAAAATACCGCAGGAGTAGGCCATGGTCTCGTCCAGAAAAAGGGCGTAGAAATCATTACCCAGGTCGTAATGGGCCGCGATATTCTTTCGGCTCCCGGTGGGAGTATTGCGCCGGCTCCACCACCAGAGGCGGCAGAAGGGACCGGCCAGTTTATCCGGGCAGAAATATCTCCCCAGCACCTGGAGGTTGCGGGTCAGCAGGCAGATTACCGCGGTCAGGTCCGGACTGGACCAATATCCTTGAATATAGGAATCGCCCAGACCCCGGCTGCCTTGAAACAGCAAGGCTCGGTAAAATCGGGGATGGTGGACGTTGACTTGGGCCGCTCCCGGCCGGATGTCCGTATTTTTCCCGAATTCCCAGAAATTATTGTTTTCCCGAACAGTTATATGGCCCTGCCGGATTTTGCCGAGCAGGTGAAAAAATATGGCCCGGGCCAGGCGGTCCAGCCAAGGAAGGTTTACACCAGCGTCGCCGGTAGCCGCCGGCGGCACAATGGAAGGGACAGCGGCGGATTCCCTTTTCATGGCGGCTTAACCTCCTCAGTTTTTTTTCATTTTACCTCTGTTGGGATGGATATGAAAAGGGTTTTTTTTTCCCCCAGAGGAGAAAAGCCTGCCCATTGATCAGGATGCCCTTATGAAGAGCAGAAAAGCACAGGGGAATGCTTATTGCCAAGGGTGGCCTCTTGGTTTTTTACTGAGAGCTGAATCCCTATGAATAAACTAGCCTTTCTCGAGAGACGCTATTTCCTGGAACAATCGCTCCGGGTAATCCGTCTGCAACCGTTGGGAGAGGGTGCGGTGCAGTTCATCGGCTTCCGCCGGCTCCCGGCTCTGGCGCACCAGGCACGGATTGGATAACCTAAACCCCTGGGGCAGATAGAGGAAATTGGCAGGAAAGACGGCGGTTTCAAAGGCGCCGTCCTCTTTTCTGATGGTGGAAATGAGATACCGTCTGCCGGTGAGCTTGTTGCGCACGCGATTAAAAAGGCCTGCCATGTTTCCTAACTCCGGGGTCTGGCAATGCTGGAGGTGCTGGAATTCACCCTGGGCTTCACCGTCTTCTTTCTGGCCGCCGGGGTGTGGCGGGCTGGCGTCCGGCCAGCCTTGACCGCACCCCCGGGGGAGGCGATGCTGGCCTGCATCACCGGGCCTCGCCGGGAACTTGCGGTTTGGACCTGTTTGCGGCTGCCCGCGCCGGCCCGCGCGGTCGCAGAAGTGCGAGCTGTCCTGGATTTTACCTGCCTGGGGCGAGCCGCGGCCCGGGTGTCAACCTCATACCCGCTCTCGGTCTGGCGCAGGGCTGTTCTCAGGGGCGGCAAGGGGGCGATGGGAGCCCCGATTTCATCAAGCCCTTTGGGAATCAGGAGCCGCAGGTCAGCCCATTTATCCGGACTTCCCAACAAGGAAACAATGATCCGCCTGTTATTATTCTCAAACATGCCCACGAAAGTGTGTTTTGAGGCCCGGGTATAGCCGGTCTTGCCGGCCACGGCGCAGTCGGCGGTGAACAGGGACCAGTTGTTATTGCGCACCATCCTGCCATTGGGTAATATATAGGATTTTGTACTCATGATCTTGGCTAATGTGGGATTTTGCATGGCATGGCGAAAGATCAGGCACAGATCATAGGCAGTGCTGTACTGGCCGGGATCCGACAGTCCCGAAGCGGTGGCAAAATTCGTCCGATAGGCCCCGAGCTGCCTCAGGCGACTCGTCATTTGGGCCGCAAAACGCTCCTCCGAACCGCTCACCCTCTCACTCAGGGCCCGGGCCGCATCATTGGCAGAGGGCAGCATAATGGCGTACAGCAGATCGTGAACACTATAGGTCTGTCCGGGTTTGAGGTAGATTTTGGAAGGCGGCGCTTCCGCGGCCCGGTAACTCACCGGCACCCGGTCCGTCAACCTGAGGGAATCCACCGCCATCAGGGCAGTCCCCACCTTCACCGTACTGGCCGGCGGCAGCATCGTATGCTGATTCTGGGCGGAAAGCACCCGCCCTGTGTCCGCATCCATGATGCAATAGGATTGAGCCTGAATCGGTTCATACAGTTGCGCTTCCGCCGTGCCGCCGGTGACCGCCAGCAGGCACAAACACACTACGGTTAAGCTCCTGCGGCCCATGGGGTCCTCCTTGTCGAATTATTGCAAAAGGATGTTTTGAAAGAATATTATAGAAGGGATGAAGCATGATGTAAAGGCGGGAATTTAAGGGAAAGGCGAATTATTGTCTCACGGGCCCGAAGGTTTTTCCCTGTCCTTGCCTTTCTGCACGGATATCCGGCCCCTGAGTTTGGATCTTTGGAGCCTCTGCCGGGGCAGCAGATTAACCAGAGCATTCAGGGCCGCCAGCAGCGCGGCTGCGGCAAAAGCCCGTTGAAAACAGGGCCATTCAAGGCATTGCCCAGTGGCCGGGGAGGCCGGCTGACGGTCCCCCAAAGCCGCCATGGTCACCATGAGAGCGATACCTAAGAGCGAGCCCAGGTTTTTGAGAACCGCATTGGTGCCGGCAGCCAGCCCCAGCATCTGCGTCCTTACCCCCCGCAGCATCTCGTTTAGATTCGGGGCCTGAAACATCCCAAACCCCACGCCGGTGAGGGCAAATACGAACACCAGAAGGCCCAGGGAAGTGGACGGGCCCAGCCACAGCAGACCGCACAAGCCTCCCACCACCAGGAAGGCCCCCAGGCGCAGGACCAGGAGATTGTTCCAGCGGTCGGCGTAAAATCCGCCCAGGGGCGATACCAGGGCATTGGAGAAACTTAATACCGCCAGCAGCCAGCCGACTGTCTTGGGGGGGAGCCCAAACAACCCTTCAAGATAGAAAGGCAGGAGAAAAAAGGTTCCCATAACTGCCGCGAAGGTCAGGACGACGGTGGTGGAACCCAGGTAAAAATCCGGGTTACGCCAGAGCTCGCCGTGTAAAAGAGGCATTGTCTGGCGCCGTTCCATGATCAACAGGAACAAAAAAGCGGCACCGGCCCCGCCCAGGGCCACCACAATTTTTACATCCAGCCAGCCCTGGGTGCGCACCTGGGTCAGGGCCCACATGAGCAGGGAAACGCTGACAAAAAACAGGGTGCCCCCCTGCCAGTCGAAGCTCCGGCCTTCCCAGGGAGTCTCGGGACGGAGGCGAAGTAAAAACCGCCCTCCCAGCAATAAGGCGCCGAGACAGATGGGAGGGTTAATGAAAAAAACCATCGGCCAGCCCCAGGCGGAGGTAATAAACCCTCCCAGAGGAGCCCCCACGGTCACCCCTGTGGCAAAGGCCGTGGAAAACAGCCCCAAGGGCAGCCCCCGCTCCCCCTCTCCATAGGTCGTGGTGATTATTTTGGGTGCCACACCCAGCATCAGAGAGGCGCCCAACCCTTGCACGGCCCGGGCCGCCACGAGGGTCCAGGTCTGGGAGCTCAGGCCGCAGACAATGGAAGCGAGGCCGAATATCGTTATGCCCCCGAGGAACAGACGACCCGGAGCCAGCATATCTCCCAGCCGGCTGCTGCTTAGAAGCAGTGAGGCGTTGGTGATCAGGTAGGCCATCATCACCCAGGAAATGGCCGCTAGAGAAGCTCCCAGATCACGGGCCATCTGGGGGAGCGCAATGCTGACGATGCTCGTGTCCAGGGTGGCCATGAAGGCCCCCAGGCAGACCGTCAGCAGGGTCCAGCCGCGATGCGGCATTCCGGCAGGCGGCGCTGCCGCTGCCATAGGCTAGGCGCTCTTTCCCAGTTCCTGGAGGTAGTCCGCCGGACCGAAAAAGCCCACGAACCGATGTTTTTCCTGTTCCTGGGGGGACAAAATTAGGGTAGTGGGCGCTCCCTTGACATCGAATTTTTTCACCAGGTCCATGCGACCCCGGCCCTCAATGCGCACCGGCACAAACGCGGCGTTCACTGCGGCCACTACCTGCCCATCCACCAGGGTCTCCTTGTGCAGCCGGGCGCAGTGACCACAGCCCTCCATGAAGAGTTCCAGTAGAATCGGTTTGTTCACCGTCTGGGATTCCTGCACCGCGCTTTCATAATCCGGTTGCCAGTTGATTTCGCTCATCTGTGCTCCTTTATGGTTTAATTGCTGTGAATTAACGAGACAGGGCATTTTGGGTCTCGTCCAGGTAGCTCCTTTTCCTTAACAGCAAGCTAATAACGGCAACGCCTCGGGCCGGTTTTCTTGCATCAGAACCCCGCCCGGGCGCCGTCTTGACCCCATGGCTTACAGTAATCCTCCGATGCCAAGGCGTCAAGCCTTATCCGCCCGCTTCCCGGTGGATGAGGATATTTTCCGGATCCTTTGGGGCAACATACTCAAAAAACCCGTCGAAAAATTTTACCAAAGCCTCCCAATGTGCTATATGATGTAAAATGTGGAGGTGCAGCGATCAGACCGGCAGGGAAGTCTGACCCCGGCAGAGGGGCTGTCCCGGGTCATCCCTGTCTCCTCTGTGCCTCGGTGGTTAACAAAAAACCACCGAGACACATGGTTTCACAAGATAATCGGTAAGGAGAAATCAATGTCTGGGCAAAGGCTGGCTGGCAAATGGTGGGTTCCACTGGGTCTGGTGATCGGTCTGTTACTGTGGGCGGGGATATGCCAGGCCGCCCCTTCTTCTGGGGCCGTAGCGGAGATTATCGGTATCAACGGCCAGGTGGAGGCCAGGGTCCGGGCTGCCCGGGCCTTTTCCCCGGCAATCCCGCTCCAGATCAACAAATCAGCTCCCTGAACCCATGCCTTATCCCATTTGGCTAAGGGGTATGTTAGAAGCCGACCGGCAGTCGCGCTTATCCCCGGAAACCGTTCGCTTGGCAGGACTGATAGACTCCCTGAGCCTGAAGACCGTCTGCCGGAGTGCCCGCTGCCCCAACCTCGGTGGGTGCTGGTCTAAGGGCGCAGCCACCTTTCTGCTTCTCGGGGATGTCTGCACCCGTGCCTGTGGCTTCTGCAACCTGAGGCCCGGACGCCCCCAACCGACGGACGTGGATGAACCCTGGCGACTTCTCCAAGCCGTCCGGGAACTCCGGCTCAAACACGTGGTTCTTACTTCCGTTACCCGGGATGATCTGTCCGACGGCGGAGCGGCTCATTTTGGCGAGGTGGTGCGGGTGCTGCGCCGGGGGGGGGGCGGCCATCTTACCATCGAAGTGCTGACCCCGGATTTTCAAGGCCGGGTCGCAGCCCTGGAAACCCTGGCCGAGGCGGCCCCGGACCTCTGGGGGCATAATATCGAAACCGTCCCCCGGCTGTATCCCCGCATCCGTCCCGGCGCGGATTACAACCGTTCCCTGTCCCTCCTGGCCCGGATCAAAAATCTCCACCCGACTCTGGCCACCAAGTCCGGCCTCATGCTGGGCCTGGGGGAAACCCCCGAAGAAGTCGCGGCCGTCCTCCCTGACCTGCGCCAGGCAGGAGTGGATCACCTCACCCTGGGCCAATACCTGGCCCCCTCCCGCCGCCACGTCCCGGTGGCCCGTTATCTCACCCCGGATGAATTCGCCGCCTGGGGTCAGCAGGCCATATCTGTGGGATTTCTCTCCGTTAAAAGCGGCCCCCTGGTGCGGAGTTCCTCGGTATGCTAAAGTTATAACATGCTGTCAGCAAGAATAAAAAGTTAACTCTGATATTCCGCCGAGTAATCATCATCCCGGTTCCCAATTTCCACTTGGGAACCCACTATACCCCAGGCTGTGCCGGGCCGCCTTTTATAATTGTGCGGGAAAGGCATAGCCCCTCGAGGCGGGAGGGTTAGGCTGAGGGGTGCAAAAACTTTTTTCGATTGTCTCAACCAGAAGACGGATTCAGTAAGGCTGCCTCGGAAAACGGAGCCATCCAGAGGGTGAGAGATGAACATCTTAATTATCGGGGCGACCCGGGGAATAGGGCGGCAGGTTTTGGAACAGGCCCTGGACCAGGGCCAGACGGTGACGGTTTTGGCCAGGAAACCCCCATCACTGGACCCGCAGCGGCAAGGGATGACGGTCCTCCGGGGGGATATCCTGGATGCGGCGGCAGTGTCCCGGGCCACTTCAGGACAGGATGGGGTAATTATCAGCATCGGCATACCCCCCACCTGGAGGCCGGTGACCGTATTCTCCCAGGGAACCAGAAACGTGCTGGCAGCCATGCAGGAGCACGGCGTGGCGCGGTTGCTGGCAGTGACCGGCATCGGGGCCGGGGAAACCAAGGGACACGGGGGGATCCTCTATGACCGCATTTTTAAGCCGCTGTTGCTCAAGACCATCTATGAGGACAAAGACCGGCAGGAAGCCTTAATCAGACAGAGTGAGGCGGACGGGACCATCATCCGGCCGGGGTTTTTAACCAACGGGCCGTTGACCGGCGTTTATCGGGTACTGACGGATCTCAGCGGCGTCACGGCGGGGAAGATATCCCGAGCCGACGTGGCGCACTTTATCCTGCAGGAACTGGCAACCCGGCGCTATCTCAGGCAGACACCTCTGCTGACTTATTAACGGCAAGAATCTTTGGATTTTTGGTTTACCGTGAAAATCCCCCTGAATTCCCCTTTACAAAAGCCAGGCCTTACCCACAAGTATAGAGGCCATGGTTAAGGATAAGGTTAACCGAAAGGAATCAATAATACCTCTTAGTTAGCCCCAACTCAAGCCATCGCCCTGGAACTTGTGGATAATGCTTAGTTTCTAAAGGGGGGTCAGGGGGGATGTTAATCATTGGGGGTGGCCCCAATAGACCATGATCGTTTCGGTTTCGGGCAAGTTAAATTTTTCCCTCGGGCCTGAGTTGACACCGGGCCCGAGGAAAAAGATTTTCTGAGTTTGATTTTTCTGCTTCGGGCTCAATACCTCGCTATCCGCCAATAATTACATCAATCTGCTTTTACGAACTTGCCGTCCTTCACCTGGACGATGATCATGGAGTCCACCCCCAGGCCGTTGTGGTCTTCCGGGGACAGGTTATAGATGCCGGAGACGCCCACATAGCCTTTGGTCTGTTCGATGGCGTCCCGCAGTGCTTTGGGGTCGGTCCCCGCTTTTTTCATGGCCTCGGCCACGATCATAATGGCGTCCCAGGCATAGCCGGAGTGGGTGTTAATCGGGAATTGCCGGTCAAACTTATACTGATCTTTATAGAGGCGGATAAATTCCAGGATGACCGGTTTTTGGGGGTCGTCGTCCGCCAGCTGGTCCGGGGCCATGAGCTTGGTGGCCGGCATGCGGTTGCCTTCGGCGGCCTTGCCGGCCAGTTCAATGTATTTGGGGTCGGGCAGGCCGTGGCATTGGAACAGGGGCAGGTTAAGCCCGATCTGGGCCATGTTCTTTGCCACGATGGCTCCGGCCGGGCCGATGGTCCAGCAGACGATGGCCTGGGGATCGGCGTTTTTCAGCTTGGTGAGCTGGGCGGTCATGTCGGTGTCTCGGGGACCGAAGGACTCCTTGGCCACGATGGTGATCCCGTATTCCTGGGCCAGGTTTTCCAGCCAGCCTTCGCCGTCCTTGCCGAAGCTGTCGGATGCGGTAAGCAGGGCGACATTGGTGATTTTATTGTCTTGCAGATACATATAAAGGCGCTTGACGGCCACGGAGGAGCGCTGCGGCGATTTGAAGACGTAATGAAACGAACCGAATTTTTCACCTCCCATGATAACCGGGTCGCCGCCCACGGTCATAAAGGTGGGCATGCCGGCCTCTTCCACAATCTTTTTGACATTCATGCCCGTGTCGGTGCGGGTGGGGCCGATAATGGCAGCAACCTTGTCTTGATGGATGAACTTCTTGGCGATGGCGGCAGCCTTGGCGGGATCGCTTTCCGTGTCCCCGATGACCAGCAGCAGGGGACGGCCGTTGATGCCGCCTTCCTTGTTGATCTTATCCACCACCATCTCCGCCACTAGTTTCGTGGGGGTGCCGATGGCCGCGGCGGGGCCGGAGAGGGCGAAAAAGGCGCCGATTTTAATGGGTTCTGGTTGCTTTCCCCAGGCGGGGGCATTGGTGAGCAGAACCAACACGGCAATCAGGGCAATGAGTCTGGCTTTCATACATTTTCCTCCCAGGACGACTAAAGTTTTTTGCCAAGATAAAGCGATAGAAATCCCTTTCTTAAAAGGCCACCGGTTTTTTGTCATGGTTGACTGCGAACACCATGGGCTATGCCGATAAATTGCTCTAATATACCATAACTTCAGAGAAGATTAATAGATAAATTGCGTTTGGCTCTCTGATAAACCAATCATGAGGCGGCGGGCAGGACAACGAAGGGGGTGGGGAAAACGGTCAGAGGGTTCAGGAGCGATATGGTAGGCTCCACCCCGAGATTGTCCCAGGTAAGGCCAGCGGGGTTGAGGGAGCCGGGAATCCAGGCCAGGGTCAGGTGCAGGTGGGCCGGGACCTGGGTTAGGCGGCGGGGCGAAGGCGATATGGCAGCGATAATATCGCCGGCGCCCACTTCTTGCCCCGTCCCCAGATCTGCCCGGGGTCGGGTGTGCCCGTAAACCGTATGGAGCCGGCGGCCAGCCGGGTCCCACAGATCATGGCCTACATAAATGGACTGGCCCAGAAAATCCCGGTGGATTTTCACGATCAGACCCGGAAAGGCCGCGGGTACGGACACGGCCCCATCCAGGTGGCGGCGGTTCCCTCCCAGGTCTGCGAACCAGCACAGGTCCAGACCTTCATGGGGGGCCGGCCTGGGTTTTTTGGCACCCCACCACTGCTGGTGGGATTGAAAAAGCATACCCGGATGGAACAGCCAATGTTTGAAACCGTCCAACTGCTGCCGGTTGACTGCCAGCAAGTATTCGAAAAATCTGCCCCTGACCGGGAATGAGGAGGCCACCGGACGCCTTTCGGGAGATAGTAATACGGTCGCGTTCTTATAACTTCAAGTTATCATATGTGACGGCCAGCGTGAAGGGCATGAAGAGGGAAGGGGAAAGTCTCTATCAGCAAGAGGGGAAAAAATGGCAGATAACGAATTATAATGGGAGTAGTTACCGTGAAAATCCCCCTATAAAAAAAGGGGAACTTAAAGGAGGCTCTGGTAAAATTCATTTTTTCTCTTCCGTGTCATTCTGAGCGAAGCGAAGCATCTAATGTGCATGGGGTGGTTAATTCCTTCCCTTTATTCAGGATGACAGTAAGCGTTCAGCGGTCAGCTTGCAGCCGTCAGCTAATGCTTTAAATTCAAATAGTTATTCTAAGGTGGCGGATCACTGGTTTTTGCCTTAGTTTCCCTAACCCATTGTTTTTGCTGAAAGCTGATTGCTGATAGCTGAACGCCTACGGATGACAAAAACAGCCATTCTGCAAGAGGCTCGTTTGTCATAATTAATGAAGGTGGGCAAAGCCCACCCTACATGTTGGCTGCATCCTTGAACTTTAATAACAGGGTGACGCTTGGTCGATGCACCTGACGATTGCTAGGGTACGGACGATTCCCTTGTCAGCCTTTACATGACGCGTTCCTGAAATGCCCGGACGGTGAGGGTCAGCCCGTCCCTCAGGGATACCTGGGGCTGCCAGCCCAGTCGTTCCCGGGCTAAGGAGCTTTCCAAAGCGCTGCGTCGCTGCTCTCCGGGCTTGGCCGGTCCATGCACCGGCCCAAGGCTGGAGCCGATAATTTCCTGGAGCCCTAGATAGATGGTCAAGATGTCCGTTTCCTTCCCGGTGCCGATATTAAAGGTTCCGGCCTGTGAGTAGTCCAGGGCCTTGAGGTTGGCTGCCACCACATCCCCCACATAGACAAAGTCCCTGGTTTGGAGGCCGTCGCCGTTAATGATGGGCTGCTCTCCGTCCAGGAATTTTTCTATAAAGATGGCCACCACCCCGGCTTCCCCCAGGCCGTTTTGCCGGGGACCGTAAACATTGGCGTACCGCAGGCTCAGAGGGATAATACCGTGCTCACGCTGATAAAAATGCATATAATGCTCCACCGCCAGCTTGGCGATGCCGTAGGGGCACTCTGGTCTGGCCCAGTCCTGTTCCCGGGCCGGGATGGGAGCATCATCGCCATACATGGCCCCACCGGTGGAGGCAAAGATAATCCTTTCAACTCCGGCTCGGACCGCAGCCTCGAAGAGGTTCAGGGAGCCCAAAATATTTTCCTGGGCGTCCATGACGGGATCAGCCACGGAGACGCGGACGCTCATCTGGGCGGCATGATGCACCAGTACGTGGGGTTGCCAGCGGCAGATGAGGTCGAAGGTTTCCCGGCTTTTTATA
>Ga0194125_10006121_pt1 | contig 17934 bp, 13 predicted proteins | sample TA2KigC250mmetaG_FD_148626 | JGI IMG/M metagenome (GOLD analysis project Ga0194125, IMG submission 148626) | Freshwater microbial communities from Lake Tanganyika, Tanzania - TA2015034 Kigoma Deep Cast 250m | ecosystem: Environmental > Aquatic > Freshwater > Lake | place: Tanzania: Lake... | reverse complement strand
TCCAATGTTTCGGATAGTTGGCATTGATTCTCCGTTTCCGCTGCGATTGGTGAATCAATACGATTTGTATGTGCTATCTACTGCGTGGATGAGTCGCGTTCCAAGACGAAACGGCGTGTCCGTAAACGCACGTTCCCCGACACGAAACTGTCGGGTTAACACCCCGCTGGCCCGTGTTACCCGCCAGTTTTGTGTCGGTTTAACAGGTAGGGGCCACACGCCCCGCCGTCTTCTACAACTCCATGTTGTCCAACGGACTCTTGATCCGTTGCAGCGCCGGTTGCGTTACGTGCGTGTAACGCTCGGTCGTCTCGATGCTGTCGTGCCCCAATAACTCCTGGATGTAACGGATGTCGGTCCCGTCCTCCAGCAGGTGCGTGGCGAACGAATGCCGCAACGTTATGGAAGGTCGCCTTCTTGGTGATGCCCGCCTTTTTCTTCGCCTGCTCGAAGACGTGCTCCGCCGACCGCTCCGAGAGATGGTCGCCGGGGGTCTTGGCCGGGAAAAAGCCAATCTTGCGGCTTCTCGGCCTTGAAGTACTCGCGCAACACCGTCAGCGCGATCTCTGAAAGCACCGTGTAACGATCTTTCGCACCTTTGCCTGCCGTCACCCGAATTTGCATCCGTTTGGAGTCAATGTCACCCACCTTCAGCCGCACTACCTCGCCCACCCGCAGTCCGGCCGAGTACGCCGTCACGAGCAGCGCCTTGTGTTTGAGGTTGACCGTCGTCTTCAGGATGCGACCGACCTCCTCGCGGCTCAGGACAACCGGCAATTGCTGCGGCCGTTTCATGCGCGGGAGATCTGCCACTTTGTCAGGCTGCTTCAACGTCGCCTCGTACAGGAACACCAGCGCCGCCCGCGCCTGCCGGCAATAGCCCGCCGACGCCTGGCCGCTGTTCGCCATCTGCACCAGGTAGCCGCGCACCTCATCGCGTCCGGCCGCTTCCGGCAGGACCTTCTTTTCCTGCAGCCAGTCGAAGTAATTACGCAAGTGCTGGCCGTAACACTTCCGCGTGCCGTAGGCCATGCCGCGCAACACCAACTCGTCGTCAGCCGCCTTGATCAGCGGGTGCGGCGGGTTGGTCGTCAACGGCTTACCGGGCGTCCGCGGCGCACGGAGCTTGCGCGCCCCGTCCTTTTCCGCCTTCGGTGGCGCCACGCCGATCCACTCGCCGGTCGGCTTGGGGGGCGGCGCAGCGAAAATCTCGGTCAGCGCCGCTGCTCGACCCGCGCCTCGGAATAAGGGAAGGTCACCAGCAGCCGTCCCTGACCGTCCGGCTTGATCGTCACGCCTTCCACTAGCTCAACTCATGGGAAATACCGGTAGATATCCTTGCGGTGCAAGAACCGTACATCTGAATCGCGTTATAACCTCTCTGTCTGGCTGGTCTACCGCGCCCGCCAGCGATCTTTAGCGAGGCGCTGTTCGACTGAGCTCACGCCGAAGCCCGTGTAGCAGTCATCGCGCCGATAGCAATATCTGCCGCCAGTATACCACTCCTCGACGACAAGTCAACTACGACTGGGCCTTCATCCCTTAATTGCGCCCACCAGCAGCCCGCGCGCGATGTAGCGCTCCAACGCGATGGCCATGATGATCACCGGCAGGATCATGATGATGATCAGCACCGACATGAACCACCACTGCGGGCCGCGAGTGGCATTCTGGGCGGCGACCGACAACGGCATCGTCTGCGCCCTGGCGCTGGAGAGGAACAACGCCAGCAGATATTCGTTCCAGGCGAACACCAGCACGAAGAGGAAAGTGGCCACCAGCCCAGGCATCGCCAGCGGCAGCACGATTGACCAGAAGGTGCGATAGCGCGAGGCGCCGTCAATCGCCGCGCACTCCTCCAGTTCGATCGGGATCGTCTGGAAGTAGTCGCGCATCAGCCACACCACGATCGGCAGGTTCGCGGCGACGTAGGCGATGATCAGCCCCGCGCGTGTGTCGAGCAGCCGGAACTGCTGATACAGCACGTACACCGGGATCACCACGACCACCGGCGGCAGGATGCGCTGCGAGATGAGCCAAAACGCGATGTCCGAGTTGCCCAGCGACCTCGTGAACCGCCGGCCGATCGTCTGCAGCACGATCACGAAGAGGAGCAATGCCGCGCTCACGGCCGCGGGCCAGGGCGCACCGAGGGCAACGACCCCGATCGCCAGCGCCACGCATCCGATGAACGACAACACCGCGCCCACGCGCGGCCGGTATTGGAAGCGCGTCAGGCCGTAGGCCGCGGTCGTGCCGAACGCCAGCGCCAGCAGCGAGCTCGCCAGGCCGACCACCACCGTGTTGACGTATGGCCGCACGGTGTCGTTCTGCAGATCGCCGATCAAGATATAGCGCCAGGCGTGTGATGAGGGCTGGAAATCCACGAAGGGCAGATAGACCGGCCCATCGCTGACGTGGATCGGCAGCTTGACCGAGGTGATCACCAGCCAATAGAGCGGGAAGAGCACCACCAGCGCCCAGCCGATCAGCAGGCCGTAAGAAAGGATCATCTGCGCGGGTGACGGTCGAAAAAGGAAACGTCGCCGAAATAACTGTGTGAGCGCCGTCATCATACCTCCGCCACTCGCCGCCGGATGAGATTCACCAGGGTCAGCGCCATGAAGGTGACGAGGAACAGCAAGACGTAAGCGATCGCGGCGGACCCGCCCAGGTCTAGCGTGCGCCAGTTGATGTAGGCCTGCAGCGTCAACGACTCGGTGGCGGTTCCCGGCCCGCCGTTGGTCAAGACGTTCGGCAGGTCAACGATCTTGAAGGCTTCGATCATCCGGATCAGGATCAGCGTCGTGCTCACGGGCAGGATTTCGGGCAGGGTGATGTGCCAGAAGACGCGCCAGGAACTCGCGCCGTCCACGGTGGCGGCCTCGACCTGGTCCACCGACTGGCCCTCCAGCGCGGCCAGCAGCACGATGAACATGAACGGCGTCCATTGCCAGATGTCGCCGATCATCACGGCCGCGCGTGCGCCCCATGGATCGTTCACCCACGAGGTGTTGTAAAGCCCCAACGCGCCCCAGATCGGCTGCAGCGGCCCCTTGGTGGTGTCGGCCAACATGCGAAACATGTACGCCACCCCCACAGGCGTAATCATCATCGGCAGCAGGAAGACTACCCGGAAGAAGCGGCGGCCCGGCAGCCGCTGCGTGCAGAGCAACGCCAGCCCTAGCCCGAGCAGATACTGAATGGCCAGGTCAACGAACACATAGATCAAAGTCACGCTGATCGTGCCTGGTCGGCCCGCCGGCGCCAGCGTTCGCACGAGCATCAAGAGCAGCCCGGCCGCGATCCCCGTGCCCAGCCCGCGGCCGACAATGCCGCCGACCGAGCGGCCGCCTCGGCGCAGATAGCTCACGAGCCCCCAGGTCAACGCGGCCAGCCCCGCCGCAAAGATCAACCAGCCGACCGGCGAAGTCTGGCCGGCCAGCCCCAGGAAGTGAATCTGTTCGCTGCCGAAGAACAACTTGCGGTAGTTGGCCAATCCGACGAACGTGATCTTGAACCCGCCGGGGACGAACTGCAGCCGCGAAAGAGACAGGTAGAGCGAGATGACCAGGGGAAAGATGGACAGGCACAGTACGACCAACACCGCGGGCCAGAGGAAGGCGTTGCCCGCCCAGCGGTCAAAGTATGACCTCAGCTTATCCGTGCGGCTGTTCATCGCATTGCCTCTTGCAGTTGAACTCATGGGCGCGACCGCGAGGAATCGTCCCTACGGCGCAGGCAACTGGCGACAGGCCCTGAGGGGCCTTCTCAGATTCAGCCGGTCGGATTCCATCCGCCGGAAGCCAGACTGGCAGGTCTGCCCGGCTGCCCAGGCCTGGCAGACCTGCTCCTGGCTAACGCACGCTCACTTCTGCACGCCCAGGCTGCCCAGGTAGGCCGCCTTCTGCTTGTCGCGACCGAGCTCGTTGGTGATCTCCTCCCAGCCGTCCGTGATCTGCTTCATGGCTTGATCGCGATTGATCTCGCCGGCCAGGAACTGGCTGATCGCCCTGTCGAGCACCACCTGCTGGTAGCGTTGATTCTGCGGGATGCGCAGATCGAGCACCATGTTGGGGCTGGCCAGGCTGGCCTCGATGGCGCCCAGGTAGTTGCTGGCCGCCGCCGGGCTCATGCCCGCCTTCACCCACTGCTCGCGGTTGAGGAACTGCGACGTGCGGTAAGGGTTGAAGCCGGTCTTGCCGATCGTCACGTCAACGTTGGCCTGCGCGGGCTGGCTCATGTAGGATAGGAACGCGTAGACTGCGTCCTTGTTCTTCGCCTTGGCAGCCGCATTGATCGCGCCCGACCAGCCGCCGTAGGCGGCAAACGGCGCATGGTTGATGCCGTTCACCGCATGGGGACAGGTGGTCTTGTCGCACGCCGCCAGCTTGCCGGTCTTGCGATCGAGCACCTTGGCCGTGCCGGGCAGGATGATGGCGCCGGTTTTATCTTTGACCTTGGAGGTCTGCGGGTCAATGGCCAGCGTGCCGATGTCGCCCCAGTCAATCGAGAGGGCGCAGCGGCCGGCCGTGAAGAGGCTGCGCGTGTCGCCGACGTCCAGGTTCAGCTCGTCGGGCGGGCCGTACTTCGTGGTCTCCTTGTACACATCCAACGCGGCGGCGAACGCCTCGTTGTTGGTCAACGGCTTGAAGGTGTCGAGATCGAAGAAGCTGCCTTCGCTGGTGCCCTTGCTCTGCAAGAAGTCAGCCGCCACCGACCAGATCATCCAATACGCCTGCGCGCCGCGCTTCTTGGAGATGCACGAGCCGTAGTCGGGAGTACCGTCGCCGTTCAGGTCCTTGCCGTGGAACGCCTTGGCGATCGCGAGATAGTCGTCCCACGTTTCCGGCGGCTTCAGCCCAGCCGTCTGCAGCAGGTCGGTGCGGTAGTAGGCCATCTGGAAGTCGCCGTCCAGCGGGATGGTGTAGATCTTGCCCTGGAAAGTGGCGCTGAAGTCGCGGAAGAAGGGCGCGATGTCCTCCCACTGGATCTCCTTGTCGGCCTTGATTCTGGGGGTGAGATCCTCAAGGTAGCCGGGAGTGATGTAGTCCACCATCCACTGCGGCGCGAAGACGACCGCGTCGTAGGCGTTGGTCTTGGTGGCAAAGTCGGTCAGAATCTTCTGATAGAGATCGCTGAAGGGGACGACGATGACGTTGACCTTGGCCCCGGTCAACTGGGTAAAGTCGGGGCCGCGGCGCTGCAGAGGCTCAGCGATCTGCGGGCCGGTGAACGTGAGGATGTTGACCGTCACGCCCTCGAAGGGCTTGGCGGCAGGGGTCGGGGTCACCATCACCTCGACCTGCTTCTCGACCACCTGTGGAGTCGGTACGGTGCAAGCACCCAGCACGATCGAGAAGGCCACGAGCAATCCGACGAATGTCATTAGCCTGCATTTCATGGGAGTCTCCTCCTTGAGTGTCCAGACAGCCGGTTTTCGGTTAACTTGGGGGTGGTTTCAGGGTATCTGTCGCAGGCGACCTCACCTCCTTTCACGGATAGATTCTACACGGGCGGCGCGAAGCTGTCAACTCGAATCGCGCCGGGGCGGCCTCACGTTATCTGCCTGGCGAAGGAGTCTATCTCCTCCTGCGATGCCAGCACGCCGACCTCCAGGCGATAGTCGCGCGTCTCGCCGGGCGCCAGGCATTGCAGCCGGCCAGCCGCGCGCTCCACCGCGCGCCCCCCGGCCCAATTGGTAGCCGGCTCAAGACCGCAGACGTAGGCGCCCTGCCCCATCATCTTCCACTGCACCAGTCGGGGCAACTCGGCCATGCGGAAGCGCACATAGGCCCCCAAACCCTGACCGCCGCCGAAGCCGCGATTGACCAGGGCGACCTGGGCGTAGCCATCTTCGCCGGCCCGCGGCGTGTGATAGAAGACCTGCTCGCGATAGCCCGCGGTCGGCGGCTGGAACCGGGCATGATCGGCCAGACCGGCCGCGGCCGAGGAATCGCGCGGGCGAACCTCGACGTCGTTCGTCAGCAGCTCGGCGTGCTCGTCAAGCAGGGGGAAGCCGAAGTTGAAGTGATACAGCATCATGTGCGGCGTCGGGGCAAAGCCCTCGTTGCTGACGGTATCCTCGATGAACAAGCGCGATTCGCCCAACCGCGCCCGAATGCGCCGGCGCAACGCCAGGTTCTCGCCGAACAGCACCGCCTCGCGCAGTTGGCCCGAAATCCAGATCTCATACTCGTCCCCGCGCCAATCGCCGCCACAGGCGAGATGTGTAGCCGGGATATAAGAGGCGCGACCGTGCAGACCCAGGGCCTGCCCCTCCTCTTCGGCCGGCGCGCCGAAGTGCGTCAGACCGCACGTCGTCAGCAACCCGCCGGGGAAGCCGCGCAGCCAGCCCAGTCCGTGTGGTTCGTAAAAGGCGGGACCAGCCGCGGTCATAGGCGACCGCCAGGCCAGGGCCGCGGCGCCGAAGCTCGCCGGCCCGATGTCCAGACCCCGATCCACCAGAACCGTGCATTCCAGCCCGCTGCCGGTGCGCACATCAGCCACGCGCACGCTCCGCTCGAAACCGTCGGCCAGCTCGCTCAGCCGCACGCCAGCCACCTGGCTAATGTCGCCAACGCGTTGAAGAAGCTCGTGTCGAGTGTAGTTCATGCCCAAAATGGCAGCCATTCAGCACCTCCGCAACGTTAGAACGTTGAAACGTTAGAACGTTAGAACATTAAGACGCTGAAACGTTAGAGCGTTCGACGATCGCCTCGTGCAACAAATCACCTGACGGCAACTCACACACCTCGGACAGAACGCGGCGGATGCCGTCAGTTGCCAGACGCGCCTGTAACTCGCCGGCGATCGGATCCGCGGGATGGTCGAAGCGCAGCGCAGCCACAATACCAGTGATCAGATTGACCGGCTGAACCCCCTGCGCCATTGCGTTCAACGCGGCCCCCACCAGCCGGTCGCAGCGCGCCAGCTTACGGATCGGATCGCGGCCCACGCGCAACACCGTGTCGCCCAGCGCCCGGTTGCCGAAGCGACGCAACAGATCCTCGACATTGGCCAACAGCGCGCCGGCCGGCGGCCGATAGGCGCGAGTCAGCGCCAGCGCCGACTCCTCCATCGCGCCGCGCGCCTGAAAGTAAATCTCGTCGTCGGCCAGCGCCTGATAACCGTATTCGTAACCGGCCAGATAACCCAGATAAGCCAGCACTGCGTGGCCAGCATTGTGAATGTAAAGCTTGCGGTCGGTGAAAAAGGAAAACCGCGTATGGGGAATCATACCCACGATCGTCGGCGGCGCGCCAACGAAACCGTCTCCATCCACCGGCAGCTCCTTGTACGGCTCCACGATCATCAGACTGGGATCAAGCTGGCGCATCTCCGGCGTCAGCGCTGGCGCCATGCGCGCAATCACAGCGTCCACGAACCCGATGCGTTCGGCCATGAATTCATGCTGCCCCGCCGCCAGATGCACCTGCACCATCCCGCGGAAAATGGCGGCCGCGCCGTGCAGATTCTCGCAGATGATCAGATTGAGCGGCAGCGGGTTGCCCTCGGCTGCTCGCCGGCAAATGCCCCGCGCCACATTGGCCGCAACGTGCTTCAGGCCGGCCGCGCCCACGGCCGTCGCACCGATCTCCGCGCACGCCACCGCCTGGCCGACCTGATCCGCATCCTCCGCGTGGATCGCGCGCACGGGCCCCACCGTCACCTCGCCGGCCTCCTCATTCGTCACCAAACGCAGCGTATACGCCCCGCGCCGGTTCAGTGCATCCAGCAGTGGCCGATCCACGTCCACGAAAACCACGCGATAACCCGACTCGCTGAACAACTGCCCGATGAACCCGCGGCCAATGTTGCCCGCGCCGAAGATGATCGCTTCTTTCATCAGCCCGGTCCCACCCAAAGCCGCTGAACCGCATCGTAGCGCCAGCCGGACGCTGCCAATTCCAGGGCATGTTGCGGCCAGCCGGTCTCAATGCGCTGCAACGTCTCCTCCCAGGTGCGCAGCCCGCTCAGCGCATCAGGGGCTTCTACGTTGCACGCCCCCACGCCCACCGCCGCTTGCACGGCCGCCTGAAGCGAAAGCCCGCGCAGCAGACCGCTCAGCAAACCCGCGACCGTCGCATCGCCAGCCCCCGTCGCCCCGGCCACCTGCACCTGGAAACATGGCGCCCACAGTTCCCGACCAGCCCAACCGGCCGCATCCGCCGGCGCACCGCGGCCCATGCCCGCCAGCGCAGCCGCGTCGGCCGTCGTCCGCACATACAGCCCGCGGTCGCCCAGCTTCAAGGCCAGCACCCTGACACCCATCGCCAGAATCTCGCGGGCCAGGTCCGACAGCAGATCGGGTGTGATGCCCGCCAAGACGCCTGCCGGCCGCAGCGCCTCATAGGTCTCGCGGCGCAGCATGTAAAGAATCTCTTCGATGCTCGGCAGGAAAATGTCCACATCAGGCAAAACCGCAGCCAAAATCGCCAGCCAGTCCGCGCGGCCGGCCGGCGAAGCGGGATCGGGCAGCGCCAGGTCGAGTGACGTGGTCACGCCGGCCGCCCTCGCGCGGCGGAAGATCTCCACCAGTTCCCGGCCCTGCTCCGCATACATCCGCTTCATCAGGGGCGGATAGCCGAAATGAAAGAGACGTGCCGCCGACAGCACGTCGTAACGCACGTCGTCGGCCCCGAAGCTGTCGTTGGCGGCCGGACAGTGCAGAAAGATGCGATCCACGCCGGGCGGGTTGATGATGATCGTGTACGAGGTGGCCACGGAACGATCCACGATCAGCGCGTCCGTCAGAGCCTGTCCTGAGCGAGTCGAAGGGCCGGCCGCATAGGCCATGATGACCTGGCGCACCGCGTGGCCGAACAAATCGTCGCCGATCTTGCCCATCAGCAACGTGGAAATGCCCAGCCGGTGCAGCGCCAGACCCGCATTGGAGACCGCGCCGCCGGTCGAGAGCATCACCGGACCCACATCGAGCAAACGGCCCGGCACGAAGCGTGTGGCAAAGTCGCCTTCCCAGCGACCGTGCAGATCAGGAATCACGTCGAGACAGAGGTGACCAGCCACGACAGCATCGCAGGTTGCAGGCATAAAGCTGCTCCTCTCACGTTAAAACGTCAGAACGTTGTGACAGAGATGCCAACTTTCGAAAAGTTGGCATCTCTGGGCCATCTCTGGGCGCGCTCCATCAACGCTCGCATATAGCCGATGGCGTAGGCCGCGCCGCCGCCCTTGGCGTACTCGCCCGCGAACTTCGGGGTGTGATCCAGGATCATGGTCCCACGATAGCCCGCCTGGACGAAAGTCTTCATCACCCGGTACATGTCCATGTAGCCGTTGTCCAGGAAGGTCTCGACGAAGCGGGGGAGCGCCGCGGTCACGTTGCGGAAGTGGACGATCAAGATGCGATTCTCCGCAGTGAAGGTCCGGATCCCCTCGAAGATGTCCCCGAACCCTGCGCCCCCCTCCAGCCAGCAGCCGCAGCAGAACTCCATGCCCAGGGCCGGGCTGTCGGCGATGGCGAACGCCCGCCGGTACGTGTCGAAGCTGTGGATCAGACAGGGAATCCCGCCGAGCGGCCGGGGCGACGGCGGATCGTTGGGATGGAGCGCCAATCGCACGCCCGCGTCCTCACAGACCGGCATCATCTGGCCCATAAAGTAAGTGTAGTTCGCCCAGATTTCGTCTTCGGAGTATGGCCGGCCGTGGGTGTAGGGCCGCTGCAGCATCTCATCCAGGTCAACGGCTCTGGCCTGCGCGCCGCGGCTCTCGCCCGGCGCCGAGCTCCACACCTGCGTCGGCTCCCACGTGAAGGTGGTGACGCCGATCCCCGCTCGGCCCAAATCGCGCACGAACGCCTGGAAATCGGCGATGGCCTGATCGCGGCCGGGCAGCGCCAGGTGGATCTTGTCATTCTTGGCGACCGCGATATTGCCGACGTTGTAGAGCCGCAGCCCGTGCGCCTCGACCCGCTCGCGTAACCGGGCCAGGTAGTCGTAGGCGCGCTGTTCTGGCCTGACCCACGTGTAGACGCAGTCCACGCCGAGCTGCCCCGCAAAAAGCAGCTCGTCTTCGGATGGATCGGGTTCGATGAACATGGAGAGCAGGGGTCGGGACATGGTTACACCGCCACCACACACACATCGCTCCGCCCGCGCGCAGCCGCGTTGTACGCGATCCAGCGACCGGTCGGGTCGCAGATCGGGTGCGGATGCGGATACTGGCCGGGCAGCGCGCCCCAGTCCGATCCGTGGCGGCAGATCACCTCGACGCGCGGCTGCTCCTGGTCGTAGTAGACCCACAGCAGCAGGTCGTTGCTCAGGTTGCCGTCGAGGATCACCGCGGGCCGGCCGGCCATCGCGGACACATGGCCGTAGTGCGGGGCTTTGTCGAACAGATACTCGCGCACGGTTTGCCCCGACTTGTGGACGACGCCGATGTAATGGCCGCTGATTGCGCTCCGACCGTGATAGAGCACATTCTCGCCGTCCCACGTCCAGACGCAGTGCACCTGGAAGCGGGCCTTGTCCTGCGGTGGAAGCTCGGTGAGCTGCCCGGTCGAAAGGCGCAGCGTCCAAATGCGGTTGGTCTTGCCATCGCTCCCGCCCCAATAGCGCGGGGGGAAGTCGCGGTCGAGCAGCAGCAGGTCGCCGTCGGTCGGACAATGCGGCGCGTGCGCGCTGCCGATGCCCGCTTCTTCATACACCGTTGTCGCCGGACCGCCCGCCAACGGGACGCGGATCAACTTCATGCGCATCCTCGTCCCATCGGCAAAACATTCCATGTACGAACGGCTGGGGCGCTTCCCGGCCAGGATTTCGGGGTGCGCGGGCATCAGCGAGATGATGACCGCGGTCTCGGCGGGGTCAATGCTCGGCACGCCGGGAACCCACTCCGCGCCCAGGTCGGGGATCAGCACGCGCTCCTCCAGCGTGTCAATGTGCACGCCGCGCACCACGTGGCCGGCCTTGAACACCGCCCACCTGCTCTGCGGCGCCATGCACATGCTTCCGCTGATCCCCTTCCCGTCGCCGACAGCATAGCCGCCCTTGTGCCACTCGCCGTGGCCGCCGATGCCCGGCGCGGGGTCAATGAGCTGTGTGATGTCGCCCGTGGGCAGGTGACACTTGAAGATCGCGCTGCCGTCCTCGCGGGCGGAAGCGAAGATCAGGAACTCGCCGTCGGCCGAGAAGCCGATGTTCGTGTGGTAGTTCGGGGATTGGTTGTACAGTCCGCGCGTGGTGACGCGGCGCACTTTGCGCAGCGTCCAGGGGTCGCTGTACAACTCCGATTCGTTCCAGGTTTCGCCTTTGCGGGCCATCGTATTCTGCTCCGGGGTGCGAGTAGGAGTGGACCTGCCGATCATACCATCAGTGCTGCGTTCGGGCAATTCGCGGCCGCAGCCGTGTGGCGATTGGCGGCCCGTGACCGCCCTTGCGCGTCTCACGCTTCGGCGAACGGATTCTGATCGTATTGGAAGATCGGCTGTGTGCCCCGGAACTGCCAATCCATGAAATCCAGCAACGTCTCCCAATCAGCCTGGCTGTGCGCATGACCGCCTTCGCGATACCAGATGCCGATCCGCGCCTCGACGCCCAGGAAGCGGTAGACCTCACGGGCAGCCTCATGTGTCTGCCACGCGCCGGTCGGGTTGGCCCACAGATCGCCGAGCGCCTCGGTGGTGAGCAGCAGCCGGGGCGCGACTGCAGCCTTGAGGAAGTGCTGATCGAACGGCAGCTCAGTTTCCCGACCGATGTAGTCGCCAAAGCTCGGGCCGAACCAATACGGGAAGCGCCCCACGATATCGGCCAGCGTCTCGGAGTTCGGCCCCTGGAACCGGTAGCAGCCCGCGCCGCCGCAGCCGGAATCGTTGGCCGAGGTCAACGCAATCCGCTCGTCGGTGGCGCCGGCGAGCAGGCTGGCCTTACCCCCGCGTGAGTGTCCTACGACCGCGATCTGCGCGGCGTTCACGAACTCCAGGTTCGTCAGCACATCTATGCAGCGATGATAGCCCCAGGCCCACGCCGCCAGCGCGCCGAACGTGGTCCCCGCCGCGAATGGATAGAGACCAGACGAGCGATCGGCGTCGCGCACGTCTGCGGCGATTTCGACGCGATTGAACTGCGCCAGGATGTTCCCGCGGCGCAGCACCTCGGCGGTGATCTCGTCCGTCACGTAGCTCCAGCACGCGTCGCCGTTGAGCACCACCGGGAACGGCCCGGGGCCGGGCGGCACGAGCAGATAGAGCAGGAAGCTGAACGGCCGGTCGAACTCGGCCACCACCCGGCAGGTGATGTAGTGCGCGCTCTCCAAACGGCGCACGGCGCTGGTGTGCAGTTCTTCGCCTCGTGTGGTGTGGGGCTTCGGCGGCAGCCCGCCATATTCCAACGGCACGATCGCATCGAGCAATTCCTGGCGGCGGCGCGGCCAATCGCCAGATCGCTGGATACGCGCGCCATCTCGGAAGGTGAAGAGGTCTGGCAGTGCTCGGACGGTGTAGGTAGACATCTTCGTGGCTCCTGATGGTCGGTTTGCTTGAGGCGATTATACCCGCTCTGCTGGCGTTGGTCAATGGTCTGGCGCGGCCGGGATTGTCTGTTTCGACAAATCCGGGTACAATCTCTCCATTCTTCGCTCACCACAGGGAGGGATTATGCTTTCCTCGCGCGAACGCGTCATGAAGGCGCTGCATCACGAAGCGCCCGATCGTCCACCCAAAGATCTCGGCGGGATGCTCTCGTCGAGCATCAGCGGGTTCGCCTATCCAAAGCTCGTGGCGGCCCTGGGATTGCCCCCGCGACTGCCCAAGATGTACGACACCGGCCAGATGCTGGCGATGCCCGATGGGGATGTGCTGGATGCGCTCGGCGTGGACATCGTGACGATCTGCGGCCGCGCGACCAATGCGTTTGCCGAGCCAGAGAAGTGGCTGCCGTATGATTTCAACGGCCGGCTGCCCGCTCTCGTGCGTAACCCGGCCAATTTCGTGACCGAAGAGGAAGGGACGATCGTCCAGGGCGCCACGCGGATGCCGCCATCATCGTTCGTCTTCGACGCGCTGCACGGCGGCCAGCCGCTCAACATGAGCGACGAGATGCCGAAGTATGATCTGCAAGCCTATGCGGCGGGGCTTACCGCGCGCCATCTCCGCGATGAGGATATTGTCGCCATCCGCGAGCTGTGCCGCCGCGTGCGGGATGCCACCGATCGGGCGGTCTTCTTCAACGAGGGCGCGCTCGTCCCGCCGATGTCCATCCACGGTCACGGCGGGATGGGCATCTTCCCCGTGCTGTGCCTCACCGAGCCGGACTATGTGGCCGAGCTGCACGAGATCGTCACCGAGTTTGCGCTGCACAACATCCGGGCGCTGCTGCCAGAGGTCGCGTCCTATGTGGATGTGGTGTGGTTGGGCAGCGACGATTGGGGCACGCAGCGCAGCACCATCGCATCCCCCAAGATTTTCCGCAAGCTCTTCCTGCCCTATCGCAAGCGGATCAACGATGAGTGTCATCGGATCGCGCCGCAGGTCAAAACCTTCCTGCATTCGTGCGGCGCGATCTACGATCTGCTCGATATGATCGTCGAAAGCGGTTTCGACGCGCTCAACCCGGTGCAGTGGACGGCCGGCGGTCACTCGTATCAGGAGTGGAAGGACAAGGCGCGCGGCCGGCTGACGTTGTGGGGCGGCGGGGTCAACGCCCAGGGCACGTTACTCCTGGGAAGCGTCGCGGAGGTGTACGCCGAAGCGCAGCGGGTGACGCGCTGCCTGGCCCAAGATGGCGGCTTCGTCTTCTGCAACATCCACAACCTGCTGGCCGAAGTGCCGCCGGAGAAGGTGATCGCGCTGTATCGCGCGGCGGAGGGGTGAGACGTGAAACGTGAAACGTTAGGCGTCAAACGTCAGGCGACGGTTGTCCGATCCGAGAGATGGATCACGTTGTTCACGTTTCACGTTTGACGCTGCTTGGAGGGAGGAATTCATGTCCGAACAACGTTTCCTCATCACCGGCGCGCTGGGCTGTATCGGCGCATGGGTCGTGCGCTGCCTGGCGCGCGAGGGCGCGGCGGTCGCGACCTTCGACCTGGCGGGCGATCCGCACCGGCTGCGGCTGCTCATGGACGATGATGAGCTGGCGCAGGTGCAGCACATCACGGGCGACATCACCGACCTGGGGGCGTTCGAGGCTGCGCTGCAGGAGACCGGCGCGACGCACGTGATCCACCTGGCCGGGCTGCAAGTGCCGTTCTGCAAGGCCGATCCGCCGCTGGGGGCGCGCGTCAACGTCGTCGGCACGGTCAACGTCTTCGAGGCCGCCAAGCGCGTTGGGCTGCGCCGGGTGGTCTATGCCAGCAGCATCGCGATCTACGGCCTGAGGGAGGAGTACCCCGAAGGCCCCATCGGCCACGACGCGCTGCCGCGGCCGCGCACGCACTACGGCGTCTACAAGCAGGCGAACGAGGGCACGGCGCGCATCTACTGGCTGGACGACGGGATTTCGAGCATCGGGCTGCGGCCCTACATCGTCTATGGCCCGGCGCGCGACCAGGGGATGACTTCGCAGCCGACGAAGGCGATGCTGGCCGCGGCGCTCGGCCGGCCGCACAACATCCCATTCGGCGGCCGCAGCGTCTACCAGTACACCGAAGACACGGCGCGGGCGTTCATCCAGGCCGCGCGCTCGACCTTCGCGGGCGCGGAGGCGTTCAACCTGGGCGGGGCGGTCGCACACGTTCGCGACGTGATCGCCGCCATCGAGACCGCCGAGCCGTCCAGCCGGGGGCGGATCACCTTCGATGATAAGCCGCTCCCCTTCCCGGCCGAGATGGATGGCACGCCGCTGGAGGCGGCCATTGGGCCGCTGTCGGTCACGCCGCTGGCGGCCGGCGTGCAGGAGACGGTTGAGTTGTTCCGACGCGCCCTGGCAGCGGGACGGCTGGCGGCGCAATAGCGCGGCCATGGCAGCATGGTCATTGCGAGCGTTTTTTGCGAAGCAATCTTTTTCACTGCTACGCTTCGATCCGCTACTTCACCCGGCCGCTCAAGATGTGCTATCGCACCGTCGAGATCACGGAGGCGAGGTCCGACGAGAAACACGTCCGCCGCACCTTCCGCACGCCAGTCGGCGCCCTCACCGAGATGCTCTTCTCCTTCGATCATCCCGATGTGATCGCCCGCTTCGTGGAGGTCGTCACCGCCGCCGATGACGCAATGTATGACCTGCTGCGCCGATTGATCGCCACGCTCGACCTGGGTGGGCCGAGGGCGGCGGGTCTTCCGGGCGCGAAGTCAACGCATGGTGATTTCGGCCGGCCCAACCAGGGGAAGATCTTCACCTCCGATGACCGCGGCCGGACGTGGACGCACCGGGCCGATTTCCCATTCTTCCTCAGGAACACCCAGGTAGCCGAAAACCTTCGTGCTCCGGCGATCCTCCGGCTGAATAGATGGCATCCCAGAGCGGAACCGCGCCGCTGTCGCGCGCGGCGATCAACTCACAGGTTTTGCAGGCAGTCATCGGCAGCTCATCACACCGGCTCGATGCGCAGCCGGATCGTCCCCTCGCGCACCGGCTCCTTGAACGCGAAGATCAGGCAGTTCACATCCGCCGGGCCGAGCGCCAGGTCTACGTCTTTCTCGACCTCGACGCGCGCACTCACGACCGCCGGGTCGAACGTCACGCGCAGGCTGGCATTCTCCCCGCGGATGATCGCGGCCGCCGGGCCGATCTCGACCGGCGCGAAGGTCGTGATGACGCTGTCGCATTGGCCGGGTTGGCTGGCAAAGCTGATCGCATCCACTACCTCCACCCAACCAGATGGTGCGTCGCGATGCAGGGCGACCGTCCGTTTGAGGCTTGCCAGGTCGGTTTCGGGCGGATACGCGCCCTTCAGCTCGATGGTCATGCTATCGCCAGAAGCATCAGCGCGATGATCGAGCAAGGTCGCCGCAAACTGCTCGCCGGGCAACTGCTCCTGGTCGTTGGGCCGCGGGACGGAGTGGCCGCGCGATGAGTTGACAAAGAAGGAATAGCGCTGCGGGCCGAAGTAGGCGCGGGTATAGCGGCCGCGGCCCACGTCGGGGATCAGCGTCTCGCCGTTGACGTGTACGACGAAGTTGCCCACATCGTTCTGGTTGTGCATCTCCTGGTTGTGGCCGCCCTTGGCCGCCAACACGAGCGCGTTCGGGTCGGCCGGGTCATGGCGGGCCAGCATCCACATCATCTCCGAGAACCAATCGTGGCGAGCGGGGATGAACGCGCCGGCCGGTTCGGGATCGGGCCGCCAGCAGAGGTCGCGCAGCGCCCAGTGGATCTCGCCCTGCCGCCGATGGCCCGGCTGGGCGCGCGCAAACTTCATCAGATCGGGCAGGTCGAGCCGTTGCGCCAGGTAGGTCTGGTGCGCAGGAATGAACGTCACGTTGCGGTCGCAGTCCGAGAAGTTGACCGACACGCCGGGGCCGAGCAAGGTGCGCAGCGGGAATTGCGCGGCCTTGCGGATGATCGGTTCATCCATGAAGCGAATCTTGCCGGCGGTGCGCCACTCGACCTGCTCCGCAAAGACGCAGTAGTTGCCGAAACCGTATGTCCAGTAGCCAGGCCCCTCGCTCGATCCGCCATCCGCATCGAAGGTCGCCAGAAAGTCGTCCATCGAGCGAGCTGCGCGCGCGATCATCTCGGCCAGCCGCGCCAGATCGGGCTCCAGGTAGATGGCTGCGCCGACGACGCCGGCGTTGCACACGGCGGTCCAGTTGTTCACGCGGCGCAGGTGCGTGTTGTAGAGCCACCACCAGTCGTGCCGCATCAGGTACGGGGTGAAGCAGCGCTGGTCAATCTCGTAGCGGATGCGCTTGCCGACGAGCGGATCGAGTTGCGGGCCGAGAAGCAGATCCAGTTCGGCCAGGTCAATCGCGGTGCCGGCCACACCCAGATCAATGTGATGGCGCGTCATGTCGGTCAGGCTGATCTGGTGTGCGGGCAGCGACCAGGAGGACTCTTCCAGGATGGCCCAGACCACATCGAGCAGTGGATCGAGGAAGCGGCCTTGCCCTTCCAGACATTCGGCCAACGCCAGGCTTGTCATCATCGTGCGCCGGGCCTGCCGCGGTTCTTGGAAGCCCTCGCGCCGGCCAGAGCGTTGAAACTCCAGCCAGAGCGTGGCCGGAAGAGCGGGAATGGGGGCCTGGGCGGCCTGCTCGGCGGCCGCGATGATGCCGGCGGCCTTCTCCGCGCCGATGGCCTGGCGGATGGCGGCCCAGCCAGCCCGGTCAGCGGCGGGCGGGAAGGGCAGCTTCGGATCGGTCGCACGCAGCGCGGCCTCGATGTCTACGGCATTGTAACGACTGAGCATGATTTCTCCTTGGATCTCAGGGAAAATACCGCACAGCATGGGGTTTACGCGGGGGACAGTCAGGTTGAGGCAAGGCTGAGGCACGATTCAACTCAGCCTTAGCCTCGATCTGGGTCTCGTACGTTAGTAATCTCGATGACCATTACCTTCTGTTGTCAGATGGTGGGTGAACTCCTCCAGACTGGCTGCGAGGATCGCCTGCCGATGCAGCCGCTTCAGTTTCGCCAGGTCATCTATGCGTTCCATCGTCTCGCGGAAGGCCAGAGACGCTGCGCCGAAGCGTACCTCGAGCGCCGCGAGCACGTCTTCGCGCACACTCTCCAGCCGGCCCTCCAGCCGGCCCTCCAGCCGGCCCTCCAGCCGGCCCTCCAGCCGGCCCTCCAGCCGGCCCTCCTCAATTCCTCGCTGTTTCCAATCCCTCGTCCACTCGATCACACGTTCGGCTAACATGCTTCGCACCTCCTTCAATTCGGCCACGGCCGGTACGTCCACACCCGGTAAGCGCGCCGGCAACAACACACGTCCCAACCAGACCGCAAAGGCCCGGCGCAAGCTTGTCTGTTCCGGCGCGGCCAACCACTCGATCAGCGACTCGACGACGCGCTGTACATCCTCCGGCTCGCG
>Ga0194125_10006119_pt1 | contig 17937 bp, 18 predicted proteins | sample TA2KigC250mmetaG_FD_148626 | JGI IMG/M metagenome (GOLD analysis project Ga0194125, IMG submission 148626) | Freshwater microbial communities from Lake Tanganyika, Tanzania - TA2015034 Kigoma Deep Cast 250m | ecosystem: Environmental > Aquatic > Freshwater > Lake | place: Tanzania: Lake... | reverse complement strand
GATATTGAATTATAAAATATTATCTAATTTAGATATTATATGAATAATATAGATGAATATTGTAAAATAATGAATATAAAACAGAATGAAATATTTAATGATCCAAAACAAGAATTCAGATATTTTTGTTTTCAACATATTGATTTAAGTAAAAAAATTAAATTACCAGAATTACAATTAAATTTAAATAATGAAGTTGTTTTAATTGAATTTAGAATATTACCTCATTTAGAATTTCTATTAATTAATACAATTAATAAAATTGGTAATCAATGGTCTTATACAATAGTTTGTGGTATTGATAATTATTATTTTATGAAACAATTAGCTAATAGTATATCACCAAATATTAAATTAATAAAATTAGAATATAATAACATTGATATCAATAAATATAATGAAATTTTAACATCTACTTTTTTCTGGAATTTATTTACAGGATCTAAAATATTATTGTGGCAAGAAGATAGTTGTGTATTTGGTTCTAATATAAATGATTTTTTAAAATGGGATTATATTGGATCACCGTGGCTTCGTAATGATAATCAATATGGTGTTGGTAATGGTGGATTTAGTTTAAGAACAAAAGAAATAATGCTAGAAATTATAAATAAAATAAAACCAGAAGAAACAGAAACTTATTATAATTATCAATTAAAAACTATACCTGAAGATGTATATTTTACGACTAACATGATAAAATTTAATATAGGTAGACTAGCCTTTAAAAATGATGCATATAAATTTTCAAACGAGCAATATATTTTAAGAGAAGCATTTGGTGGTCATAATTTTTTTCTACTTAATAAAAACTGGAAAGATTTAATGAATTTACGAGTAATAAATTATAATAATAAAGATTAAAATATGATTTAATTTAATATGATTCCTAATATAGTTCATTTTAATTATGGATTAATGGAACAAGAAGAAGATTTTCTATTTGTTTACTATGTAGCTGTACTATCATGTAAATTAATTAACAATCCTGAAAAAATTTATTTTCATTATCATTTTGAACCAAAAGGTCAATGGTGGTATAAAACAAAAGAACTAGTAGATCATATTAAAATAGATGTACCGTTAAATATTGGTAAAAAACAATTAAAAAAAGTAGCCCATAAATCCGATGTTGCTAGAATGCAAATATTAAAAAAATATGGTGGTATTTACTTGGATATTGATACTATTTGTATTAGAAGTTACAAAGATTTTTTACACAATAAATTTTTTATTGCTAACGAAATAACTGAATCAGGTAAAATTATGGGTTTATGTAATGCTATTATGGGTACCGAACCAGATGGTAGTTTTATAACTGAATGGTGGGATAATTATGAAGAATATTTTGTAACAGATGGTTGGCAAGAAGCATCTACACATTTACCATTTATTTTATCAAAAAAAAATACTGATTTAACAATATTAAAACCATCTAATTTTTTATTACCAAGTTGGGAATCAATTGATCAAATATTTGAAAAACCTTATGAATTTAATGATGATCTAATTGTTTTGCATTATTGGAACCAACATTCATTAAAGTATTTAAAACAAATTAAAGGTTTTGATTGGGTTATAGATAATACACATACACTTTATGGTAAAGCATTATTAAATATTTTTAGTAAATTACCACTATTAAGAAATAAAGTTTATAATAATTTAGATGAAATAATAGAAAATGTAAATATTACCGAATTTAATAAATTAAATAATTTAGATTTAAGTAATAAAGAATCAATTAAAAAGATAGTAACAGAAAATCCAAATATAATAATATCAAAAGAATTTCAAAATGATGAATTATTTATAGGTTTGAGAACTCAGTCTATAAAATTAAATATTAGCAATATAATACAAATAAGTAACCTTAAAATAAATCCGATAATTAGTTTAAATGATATTAAATTAATAATAACTCACAAATATATTGACGATACTCATATTTATTTAGAAATATTTAGAACAGATGCAAATTGGGGATGGAATAAAGATTTATATTTGGATATAGTTATTAATAATAATAATTATTTTTATTATGTAGGTAAAAGTTTATTTAATCTAAAACAAATAGTTATTGAAACCAATCAACAATTAATTATAAATAATGAATATAATCAAAAGATACCCAAAAAAATATTTCAAACATGGAAATCAAATAAAATGGAAATTGAAATGGAAAATACAACGAAAATTATTAAAAATTTAAATCCAGAATATGAATATAAATTATTTACAGATGATGATTGTATTGAATATATAAAAAATAATTTTTCAGAAAATGTATTATATGCCTATGATAATTTAATTTCAGGAGCTTTTAAAGCAGATCTATTTAGATATTGTATAATATATCAAGAAGGTGGTATTTATATTGATTGTAAAATGATTCCATCTAAACCGTTTAGAGAAATAATAAAATCAGATGATTCATGTATATTAGTTAATAATACTTTTGAAACTAATTCAATAAGTATTTATAATGCATTTATTTGTTCAGAACCAAAAAATGATTTATTTTTACAATCTATTTGTCAAATAGTTAATAATAATTTAAATTTATATTATCCAATTGATCCTTTTGCTGTAACAGGTCCAACTTTATTATATAAAATTTTTAAAAAATTAAATAATCAAGTAAGATTGTTATCTCATCCAAATATTGGTTTATCTCATGTAGATCATAATAATGGTATTTTTGATGAATCAAATAATTTAGTAATTTATAAAACATACAAAAATTATTATAAACAAGAAAATGGAGGAAATTACATTACATTATTTAGATTTGGAAACTGTTATAAATCAATTTTAAATTTATTAACTGTTTATAGTCCAATTAATATAAGAAAAATAAAGAAAAAAGATTTTGTTTTAGCTGATATATTAAATTATGATAATTTTACATTAATAAATCAACAAAATGAATATGTTTTTGATGCTTCGTCTATTGATTGTTCAAATGGTTTATTGATATTAGCATGTGAAAATAATTGGACAAAAATAGCTGAATTAGATTTAACTAAATTTGCTCAAATTTATATTTGTGCTAGAACTTTTTTTAATGAACAAAATGTATGCATTCAAAATAAAATAGATATGTATAAAAAAATAAATATTTCCCATAAATTAATACATGCTCATGGAGACAATAATTTTGATACAATTGAAATTAATAAAAAAAAGATACCACTTCAAATAAATTTAACATATTTACGATCAAATTTATGTGAATTTAAATTAAATACTGAAAAATTACCTTCTGATTTAGATGTACCGTTAAATATAAATAAACCAGATTATGATCTAAACTTTTTTCCGTTTGTTACTCAAATTTAGACAGAAATTCGTCTTTGCCATGTTTTGCCAAAAACTCCATGTTTCTCATGGTCCAGCCAAATGAACCACCAGAATGACCAGAATAACCTAATTCTTCCATTTTGTTCATAATTTTCCCAGTCATGGGATTGTCAGAAAACATGAAGCCATTTTGGTTATCATTAAATGTTTTCATGAAATCCCAACCTTCAGCTACAGTAATTGCTTGGTAAGCATTTTCTAGCATAAATCGATAGTGTTGGTCCTTAATTTTGAGAAAGTCAGATGATTCCATTAGATAAGACATTATTAAATAATTATATAAAAAATATGTTAATATTTCAATTTTTTAATATCTAATACCAAATTTATTATTATAATTATTGTATTGAATACCAAATCTGTTATTGTTATTATATTGAATACCAAATCTGTTATTGTTATTGTATTGAATACCAAATCTATTATTGTTATTGTATTGAATACCAAATCTATTATTGTATTGAATACCAAATCTATTATTATCATACTGAAAACCAAATTTGTTATTTTTTGGTTTCTTTGCTTCGGCTCTTTGATCTTCTAAATTAACTATTTCTTGTACTTGAACCATTTCTGGTTCCATATCGTAAACTGGTGCTAATATTTCATGAGATGATTTAATATTACTAACTTTATCAGTATATTTTTTTACTATTTTATTATTTTGAATAGGTTGTTCTGGCATTAAATTTAAACTTTTAAGTTGTTTATTATAAATTGTTTCATCATATATCATACCAAATTCAAATGTTAATGAATAATCGACTCCGTCAAAATTAGCTCTTTTACCAGAATAATCTAGTATTTCAATTTCTAATCCTTTGATATCAGTAGGTTGTCTAAATTTATGAGTTTTATAAACTAAATCACTAGCATTATTAAAAATATATGTTTTCTTCCAATTATTAATTATAATTTTAGCAAGAGCCTTACTTTGTATCTTTGGACTAATAAATATTTGACCATAATCATTAACTTTAATAAAAAAATATTTTTCACCTTCAATGTCTGCTTGTGAAGTACCAGTAACTTTAAATATTTTATTAACTGCATTTTGTTCTAAATTAATTATATTAGTTCTAAATCCTAACATATATCCAAGATTGTTATAAGTATAATTTGTGTTTGTAATATTTATTGAAAAAGTGTAACCAGCTTCTAAATTTATTAATGAATATTTATTTAAATTTTTATCATATTCAAATTTTAATCCTCTTGTTATTTCAAAATCACCAAAATCATTAATAGCACCAATATTAAATTTATTTGTATTTAATGTTAAATTTAAATTATTAATTAATTCATCATTATCATAGTTACCCTCCTTAATATAAACAGTTTTAATACCAGGAATCAAGTTAGCGACAGGATTACCATCAGTATTTACACAAGTAATTTCGAAGGAAGTATTATTCCTAATATTTTGAAAAATATAAAAATTATTTGGAAATTCAATAGTTACAAGACTGATATAATCAATATTATTAAAATTTACATAATTATTATTTATGTATTTCATTTTAGAATCAATATTTTGTTGTTTATCACGAAAATTAAGATCATCATTATATTCAATCTTAAAATATGAACTTTGAGGAAATAAAGTTAGATCTCTTTGTCTTGAATCTATATTTAATAAAATTTTTTCCATTTATTAATATAATTATGTTATATTTTAAATATCAACAAAATTTAATATTTTTTAATTATTCCTAACTTATTGTAATGAATATTGTCTTAAAAAATAAAAAAATTATAATTTTAGGTTTATTATTAGTTTTCATCAGTTACTTATTTACAACTAAAAATAAGAGCAATAGATCAAAAGTTGATAAATTTTTTGATTCTGATTCTTTCATTACAGTCTCTAATAACAATTATAAAAATTATAATTTAACATATGGTGAAATGACATGGGAAGGTATGGAAAATCTTAGTAAATACATGGAATTAAAAGATTGGTCAAAAAATACTTTTATTGATTTAGGATCTGGTAATGGTAGAACATTAGCCTATGCTTTATTAAATGGATTTAAAGAAGCAAAAGGTACTGAAATAGTTAAAGCAAGACATGAGTATGCTATGAATATGAGAAAAAAATTAGATAGTTATATGAAAGATAAAATAAAATTATCTAATAAAGATTTTTTCAAATTAGATCCATCTTATTTTCCACCTGGATCAGTTATTTTTATAAGTAATGTAGTTTTCCCTAAAGAAACAAATCAAAAATTAATTAATTTTTTAAGTAAAAATACTCCTTCAGATGTTATAATTATATTATCTACTTTACCAGATAATTTGGGAAAATTTCAATTAATTGAGAAAATAGAATTACCTATGTCTTGGTCTATAAATTCAAAATATGCAGTATTAAAAAAAATTTAAATTATTTTCTATTAATAATTAATTATGAGTGGAATATTAAAACTTGGACCAAGTGGAATAGTAAAAGACATTAATAAAGCCAAAAATTATTGCATTAATAATCATGGATCTGAATGGGATGTAGATGTTAGAGAATTTAAAATTTTAAATATACCATTTTATGTTGGGCGATGTGTACATAAAAATTATTCAGGATCTGATGTTGTTTGTTGTGATAACTTTTTGCTTAAAAATAATATTTTTGGTGTAAATGGAGCTTCTGGAAATTCTAGAGTTACATGTAATTCAAGCCAAAATAATATAATAACATGTAACAATAGCAATAAAAAAGACCAGTGTATTAAACAAATTTCTATAGGAGTAACTGATAAAATGTGTGGATTATTTATATCTACACCAGGTAATAATTTAGAATTATTAACTGCAGAAATAGTAAATTTATTTTCTAACGATTATAACGGTAAATACAATAAATATAAAAATTTTATGGACACTTACGGACAGTTAAAAACTGTTCAAAATTTGGATAAAATCGTTAAAGATAATTTTGAAGCTAAAAATTCAAGAGGAGATGTAGCTGAATTAACAAGAAAATTAAATGCTAAATCTATTGAATTAGATAAAAAAGAAAATAAAATAAATGAATTAAATATTTTATTAAAAGATAAACAAAATGAAATGAATCTAAAGATTAAATCATTAACTGAAAAAGAAAAAGACTTAATAATGATTAAAAATGCTTTAACATTAAAAGAAGCAGATTTTAATAAAATATCAGGAGCTATAGGAGCTCTTGAAAAACAAAATAAGGAAATGCAAGATTCATTAGTGAAAAAAAACGAATTAATTAAAAACGTAAATGATAATATAAAACAAACTCAAAATAAATTAAATGAATATATTGTCCAACGAGATGAATTAAATAAACAATTAAATGACACAAAAGCAAGAACAGATAATGAAATCAAGAAAGCCCAAGAAAATTATAGAAATGAATTAAATAAATTAACTCAATATGAAAAAGAAGCTCGAAGCAGACTTGAAAAAGATTTACAGGAACAAAAAAAGAAAGATATGGAAGAATTAACTAAAGTTTATCAATCAAGAGAAGCTTCTTTAGAAAAAAACTTTTCTAACCTTAAAGATTCTTATACTAAATCTGAAGAAAGAAATTTAATTGAATCTCGAAAATTAATGTCAAAACTAGAATTAAAAAAATCAGAATCTGAACTAATGATTAAAAAATTTAATCAACAAATTCTTGATAACCAATATGAATTAAATTTAATTAAAAAACAAAAAGATGATGATATTAAAAAAATTCAAAATGAAACTAGTTCAAAGATAGCTAAAATTAGAGAAGCTAATGAAAGAGATAGTGCAGAATTAGTAAAAAGATTTGAAGAAGAAAAGAAAAGATCATTAAAAGAAATAACAGATGTTTATAATAGAAGAGAAAAACAAATTAGTAATAAATTAAATGAAATTCAAGCTAAGTTATTGAAGGCTGAACAAGATAATAAAATTAAAATTCAACAAATGATTAGTAAATATGAACAGAAAAAAAATGAATATGAAAGAATTCTTTTAGATGAATATAAACAAAAAGATGCATCATATAAAAAAATGGCTGATCAAAGAGAAAAACAATATCAAGATGCATTAAATAAATTACAAAATGATAATGAATTAAAAACCAAAAAATTAAATGAACAATATCAAATTGAAATGGAAAAAATAAATAAACAAAAAATTCTAATGGAAACTAAATTTGAAGAATTAAAGAAGAAAGCTAAATCAGATATGACAATATTAACAACTAAATTAAACGAAGAACGTGCAATTTACAATAAAGAAATTTCAAGATTAAATGATTTGGTTAAAATAAAGGAAGAAGAATCTAAACAAAAATTATTAGATATTCAATTAGCCTTACAAAATGATATTAAAAATTTAGAAGCAACTCAAAATCTAAAGAAAGAATTAATATTAAATGAAACTAATAAACAAATCGAACTAGCACTTGATAAATTAAATAAAAGTAAATCAGGAGTAAATAAAGAATTTCAAAAAGAATTAAAAAATAAACAAGCCGAATTAAATAAAACATTAAAAGATCAAAAGAAAGATTATATTAAAAAAATAAATTCTTTACAAGAAACTAATAAAGATATGGTTGCTAATTTAGAATCACTTGCTCAAAAGTATAAAATTTCACAAGAAGAACAAAATTTAAGATTAAAAAACTTAACTGAAGAAAAACAAAAAGAATATGTTCAAATTCAAAAAGAATATGAAGAAAAAGCTAAAAATGAAGAAAATAAATTTAAAGAATTATTAAAAAAATTGGAGGATGATAAACTAAAAACTATTACTAATTTTACTAAAGAAACTGAGAAAGAATTATTAAGACTTAATAAGTTTTTAGAAGAACAAAAAGAAAAAAATAAAATAGAATCTGATCAAAAAAGAGCTGAATTAAAAGATACTATTAATAGATTAGAAGATGAAAAAATGCGATTAGTTCAACAAAAAAATGCAGAAACTAAGAAGGCTCTTGATAATATTCAACAAATGTATGATTCTCAAGCTTTAGAGATTAATAAAAAATTAGAAGAATATAATAAAATTAAAGCAGACAATGATAGAAAAATACGAGATGAAATGGTTGTATTTAGTAATCAAATGAAAAAATTAGAAGAAGATAAAATAAAGAAAGTTAACGAATATACAATTTTTACTCAAAAAGAATTAGAAAACTTGGGAAAAAATCTAGAGGAAGAAAGATTAAAAGCTAAAGCCGATGGTATAAAATATAGAAAAGAATTAGAAGATACAATTGAAAAACTGGATAGAGAAAGAATGGAAATTATTAATAAGAAAAATAACGAAACAGCTGCTATTCTTGATAAAATTAAACAAGAGTATGAAATTGAAGTAGCATCAGTAAATAAAAGCCTACAAGAATATAATGATAAAAAGAAGGAATATGATTCAAACATTAAAAAAATAGATGAAGAACAAACAGCTTATGTAGCTAAAAAGAGAGCAGAGTCTGAAGAAGAATTAGGTAAATTATCAAAAATGCTTACTGACGAAATTGATAATTTAAAGAAAAAAATTGAAGATCATAAAGTTCAACGTGATGAAAAACTCAAGGAAATTAATGAATTAAATGTTAAAATTAAAGAATTACAAAAAGTTTATGATGCTGATGAGAAAAAAAAAGCAACTATAAATAGTGTTGCTATAATTGGTTTATCAACAGTAGTTGTATTATTAATAATTTATGTCTTTTATCAAAAAAACTCTTTTTAATCAAAAAATAAATTTGATTTACTGATTAGTGAATTAAATTCCTTAAATGATGGTAAACTATTTTCAAATCTAAGTATTTTATCATTTTTATTATGTTGTGGTCTTGAAATATCATAATATTTAAGTAAATATGAAATAAAAAATTTTGATATTTTTTTAAGTTGTATGTTTTGTATATTTTCAGTTATTTTTTTTAAGTTTTCTTTTGATAATATTTTACTATTTGAATATAATCTTAATGGAACCATTTTAATATTTCTATTTAAAAGTCTTGCTTCACTTAATTCCATAAATAAGCTTTGTTTAAAATGATCAGATAAACCTAATTTTTCATCATTAAATATTACTTGAATAAAGCTATCTGCTTCAAATAAATTTTTTTGTTTTTCTATGCTTGTCTCTTTTAAGCTTTTATAAAATGCATCAATAATTATTTTTATATAATTTTCTCCTATTTTTTTAATTGCATCTAAATATTCATAATTTGCAACTTTATTAATTGCATCTTTAATTTGATACATATCATGTTCACTTAAAACAATAGAAGAGGAATTAGTAAATAATTCTTTTTTTTTATTACATAAAACACCTAATAAAACAACACAAAAAATTATAATTGTAACAAATTTCATTAATTAATATATATTTAAGTAGATTTTTTTAAAGATTTTTAATGGATAAATTAATTTCTCTAATAGATGAATCAAGAGAATTAATTTTTTGTCGAAACATATTTTTTAAATCATTTAATTTTTTCTTTTCAGCTTCAACTGATTTTTCATATTTATTTTTATTTATTTGATAAGCTTTACCCCATGATTCCTTTTCATCTAAAAATTGTTTCATTGCATTTTGTGTAATTTTTTTTTGTTCTTTGAGTTTATTTTCATAATCATTTTTTAATAAATCATATTTTTTATCAAAATCAGCATAAGATTGTTTAATTAATTTATCACATGAATCTTGTTTTTTAGTAACACTTGTATCAGATTTTGGGCTAGTAACACTTACAGCTGATTGAGGACTAGTTGCTCTTGTATCAGATTTTGGGCTAGTAACACTTACAGATGATTGAGGACTAGTTGCTCTTGTATCAGATTTTGGGCTAGTAACACTTACAGCTGATTGAGGACTAGTTGCTCTTGTATCAGATTTTGGGCTAGTAACACTTACAGATGATTGAGGACTAGTTGCACCTGTGTCAGATTTTGGGCTAATTCCATCCATTTCATATTGAGGTCTAGATGCACTCATAGAGCTTGTTTCAGAAAACTTTTCAATATTTTTTTTTATATAATAACCTTGAGCACTATAAAACATTTATTTATATATTTAATTTAGATTTATTTTCTAAAAATATTTAATATATGTTAATGACTCAATTACTAAATGAAATTAAAACAGGGAAATACAATTTAATTATATTTATTATATGTTTCATATTTCTTTATCATATTCATAATCATTTATCAACTTGTAATAATAAAATAGAAAATATGTCCAATTTATCAAATTCTCGAATAAATGATGCTGTTAAAAGATATTATACATCAGATGAATTTATTAGAAATATATCTCTAACTGCTGTACAAATGCAAAGAAATGATTTAAAAGTTAATGGAGATTTAAATGTTATAGGTCAATTAAAAGCTACAGGTGAAATTAGTAATAATGATTTTTCTTTTACTAGTTTGAATAATAGAATCAATAGTATACCAAGGTAAATTAATTATAATTTTTTATTTTCTAAAAAAATATATAATGATTTTATTTAAATTAATTGAAGAATTAAAATCTGACAAATATGTATTTATATTTATATGTATTTTTATAATTTTAATTTATCATGTTTATAGAAATGCAAGTTCGTGTAAAAATAATATTGAAAAAATGACTCCAATATCGGACAATAATATAGCTGAAGCAGTTAGACAATATTATATATCCGATGATTTCCTTAAAACAATGTCTGATATTTCTATTAAATCACAAACAGAAGGATTAAAAATAATTGGTGATGTTTCTATAAGAGGTAATATTAAAGCAAGAAATGAAATATCAAATAATCAATTTTCATTATCTGGAACTAATAATAATATCAATAATAAAATACAAAATATACAAAGACAACAGGAAATTTTACGACAACAAAAATTAGAAGCAGAAAGACGAAGACAACGAGAACTTGAAAATGAACGTAGAAGACAAGAAGAAGAACGTAAGAAACAAGAAAATAATATATGTAATACAAATCCTCAAGCATTATTGGGATGGAAAACTTGTAATCATTGGTCCTGGATGGATGAAAGATTTGTACAAAGATATCTTATGCCAAACTATTATATAACAGGGACTGTACTTCCAGCTCACGATTGTTGGTATGCTAAAACATCTCAATGTGTTAGTCGTGATTGTATGAAATCACCAAATCCCGATAAAGCTTGTCTAAAACGTTTTCATCACCTACCTCCACCTCCTCCTCCACAAGTATTTCGATCATGGAGACCACCAGTATATCGACAACCAGTATATCGACCACCAGTATATCGACCACCAGTAAGATATTGGCGTAGTAGAAGAAGATAAACTACTAAATATAATTTTATATAATTAATTTAAATTATTTTAATTTAAATTTATATGATTTAATAATATGCTTAATACAGGAAGATATAATTTAATAATATTTATTATTTGTTTTATTTTATTATACTACATTTATAACTATATAATAAAATGTAATAATAAAATAGAAAAAATGACAAATGTATCAGACTCTCAAATAAATGATGCAGTAAAAAAATATTTAGTTAATTCAGATGAATTTATTAAAAATATAACAAACTCAGCTAATCAAATTCAAAGAAATGGTTTACAAATAAATGGAAATTTAAATGTATCTGGTTCAATTAAAACAACTGGTGATATTAGTAACAATCAAAATTCTTTATCAGGAATGAATAATAGAATTAATCAAAAATAACAAAAAAAAATAATCTAAATATTTGTATATAATGTCTGAACAATTAAATTTGTCTAAAAATGATACTTTATCTACTGTTTTAATGGTTGCAGTAGTATTTTTTGTGTTTTATTATTTATGTAAACCTAAATCTAGTCGTGAATGTTTTGCAGTTTGTCCAAGTAAATATGATCCTGTTTGGTGTTGTGATACAAAAAAATATATACTTAATGAATGCAAAGCTAAAACATCTGGTTGTAAATCGTATAGAAAATATCGAAACCATAAATGTTAAATAAAAAATGAATTTAATATAATATAATATTTATCTTATATTAAATAATGAATTATATTTATGAACAATTTAAAAATTTATTTATGACAGAAGAAGAATCTTTGAAAAAATTAATAAATAATTTTTTTTCTGATTATGATGATATTATAAATGAATATAAAATTATATTCATTATACATTTCCAAAAAATTAATTCTGAAAATGAAGATTTATTATATGAAAAATCTTTATGCCACAGTAAAATTCTATTAAATTCTAATCAAATGAAATTAAAAAAAAATAAATACAAATATAAAATTACTTATGAATGTGAAAATTATAAAGAACAAAATAAACTATATTATGTGAATATATTTATACCAGCTTTGCCTTATGGCTCTAGATATAGCGCATCTAATTCTTTCAGAACCACGAAACATTTAACAAAGTCAAATTATAATTGTATGATTTACCAAAAATATTATTACAATATCTATCTATATGAAAATAAAATAATGAATTTTATTAGAGAATATAAATATAATAATAAAAACTATGAAGAAATAACTTTGAAATCTATTATAACAGAAATAATTGATATAGTTATAAAAAGTTAATTTTATTTAAAATAAATGTCTCAATTAGCAAATAAATTTAGATTAGAAACAATTGAATATCTTAAAAATAATAAATATATATTTGAAGATATTGACGTATTTATAGGTGAATATGATAAAGATAAAAATTGGATTGAAATAAGATTAAATAATCCAATAAATAAAATAAAATCCTTTCTAATTTTTAGTTGGTACAAACATATATTTAGAATATTAGATGATAATGGTAATGATCTTGAATATAATGATTATTATGAAAAATATATTTGTAAATTATTTGACAACAGGGATGAAATACTAAAAGAAATAACAAGCATTTTAAACACAAATTTTGCCGCTTACATAACTGTGTGATAAACTAAGGGTTGAGCTCTAACAGCTCGGAAATTGAGCGCACTTTGAGTTTATGAGGATAGGCTGAGTTCATGTAGGCCCACAGAAACACACCGTAATCGGTAATGTTACCACTGTAGTCTCTTAATGGCACCAACTCTTTATAATTAAGATCGAGTTGCCAAAAATTTTGCACAGTGCCATTTCTCCTACGTATACACAGTTCCCGACCCTCAAGATGTTTTATACAGTCCCTGCTTTTTATGGGGGAATGGACGGCATCGGTCGCTGATTGCTGAAATTGAGGTATATTCATAATAGTAGTTTTATAAGATTATGATAGACTTTTAAATTTAATTTTTCAATTTTTTTTATATAAAAAAATGAAATTATTATCAATTATCTTGACAAGATCAATCCTTAATGTCAATAGTAGATAATATCAATATTACTAAAAATATTTGTCTTCATCATGGAGAAGAACAAGCAAGCTATAATCTATCTTATGAATGTATTGAAAATTTAGTTTTAAATTACTTAGAAAATGCGACTGGATGTACCTTATTTAATAAATCAAATATATTATTAGAATTAAAGACAATTTTTGATAATCCCCCAAATGATTTGATTAAAGAATTATCTAATATTATTAATAAAAATATTATTCCTCAAATTAATTTTGAAAAATTATTTAAATCTGATTTAGATTTTGCATTTGTTTTTAATCAAGATGAAGTTGTTATTTTTTATCAAAATAAGAAGGTTGAATTAAATTCACTAAATGATGTTAAGAAAAATTTATTAGAAAATAAACTCAATTCATTACCAATTATTACAGAATTATTTGTCGATAATATTGGAAATATTATTGAAAAATTAATTAAAAAAGATATGTCTGTTAAATACAATTTAATTAATATACCACTTCCTTATTGGAAACTATTTGAAATAAAATCAAAACGTATAAATAAAAAGTTCATAATTGATCAAAATCTAGAAGATATAATTTCCGGGAAAAAATATTCAAATCCAGATTCAGAAGATGAACTCAATGCAGCTTTAATACAAATTGAAGAATTAGAAAAAACAGATAATAAAATAAATCAACAAAATAAAGAATTAGATTCACATTATCGTATGGAAGTAATGTCTTATTTAAATGATGAAGAAATGGATTATTTTCTTGAAAAAATGGAATATATTGATGATCAAGAAAAGAATATAGATGTAGAAAATAAAAAAGATATTACAATTTATGTAGGACAATTGTTGAATATTGTTAATAATTCAAATAATAAAATGATTAAATATTATATAGTTTTTAAGATGTTTACTTTCTTGCTAAAATGTAGCAATTTTTTAGAACAACATGAAAATTTTAGAAATATTGTACTTAAAAAAGCAAATCAATTATTAGAAGATATAGTTATTTTTGAATCATCTGGTTTAGAATTATCAAAAGAATTATCAGGTATTTTATATAAAATGAAAGATATTATTGAAAAAATAAATGAACAAAAATATGGTAAACTGGTTGAAGATGAATCAGATTCTGAATATTCACAAAATTAATCTACCATTAAATTTATTATTTTATTAGTATACCATCTTAGATTAACTTTATTATCTTTAACATCTTTGATCTTAAATAATTCTATTCTATGAATTTCATTAAGACCATTATTTGCTTTTTCAGTAATTATTCTTTCACTAATATATGTTAAATAATCAAATTGTTGTTTAATATTATATTTTACTAAATTTTTATTATAATCAATAATATTTTGAAAAATAAAATTTAATCCTTCAAAATTAATTAAATAAGCCATACCATTTAACTCATGTTGTTTAATGATTAAGTTATTAGTTCTTAATCCATGAGCAATTAAATTAACAACATCAATGGGAACTTTTAGATTAAAAAATTCTTCTATTAATTCTCTAACTCCAGTATGAAGGGAACAAATATCTTCTTTTTCATATCTTCCTCCAAAATTTTCATATACTGATTTTTTATTTGAAATATTTGATCTACCAAGTAAAATAACTGTATCTCCTTCTATTTTATCAACAATAATAAAACCACCAGATTTTTCTTTTAGATCTTTTGGAAAATTATCAAGCGAATCCATTAAATTTAGATATGATAATAAATTATATCTAAACTTAAATTTTTGATTCATATTTAGAATAATCAATGGTTAATTCTTCACCTTCTTTTATAATTCTATTAGTAACAAAACCTAAATAGTTACTTCCTTCTATTTCTATAATATCTAAATTAGGTTTATTTGAATGATTCAAATAATAAGAAATATTTAAGTTATTTGGTCCAGAAGCCAATACATCATATCTTTTAATTTTATCTCCTTGACCAAAGAAATCATTAATAATTTTTTTAACATTTTTATCAAGATTTTTTATATCATTATCATCAAGTTCTATTATTTTATCATTATCTTTTGCCAAGATTTTAAATGGATTAACACCTTTTGAAATTATTTTAATTGCAAATACACCAATACCAGCAATTTTTGAAACATCTAATCGACAATAAATATCATTCTGTAAATGATCAAGTAATTTATTTTTACTCATTATATTTTAATTATATTTTATTTTATATCGATACTCTAATAGGTATAAATCATATTTTATTATATTATTATTTTTTTCTAAATATTAATTATAAATCATCTTCTTAAATTGTACCAAATTAAAATTTGATATATCAAACTGATTTACTTCTCCATTAATTGGATTATATAATATCATATTATTTATTTTATGTTCTTTCTTTTTTAACAAATAAGCATATAACAAAACTTGTGACATATTTGGAATGGTAGCTATTTCACTATAATTTGACATTGATGATTTAATTTCTATAATAGTATCATCGCATAATATATCAATTTCTCCTCTTACACTACCAAAAGAAACAACATGATGAGTGTAAATTTCTTTGGGTTTTATTGTATTAATTATTTTACATATTCCCTTTTCTAATTCAATATAATAATCAAAAGCTGATTGACTAACTAATAATTCTCTAAAACTGGTAACATCAACTTCATTTTTATTTTTATACGAGCTAATATAAAAAATATGTTCTAAAATATTTCTCCAATCTGTTTGAGGGTCAATATATTCTAAATATATTTTTTGGGGAAATTTAGGGTCTTTATGAATTATATTCAAATCAAATTTTTTAATTTTTTTGGGAAAATTAATTTGTAGCATTTTTGATATTAAATAATCAAAAAAATTACCAATTATAGTTTTATTTAATAATTTTTCAAAATGTCTTGGTATATCAAAATTCTTATTAACGCTACTTCTAATATTATTTAGATTATATAAATAATCAAAAATTTTACTATATCCCATAAATCTTAAATAATTTTGAACATCTTTACTAATTATTAATGTCGGTTTAAAATTTTCTATTGTTATTCCACATCCTGTATATAATTCTGGATTTATTTCTCTTAAAAGTGGACTAATAGCTACTTGTGAATCTGGATGTAAATCTTCAGTATAAGTCATAAATAAATATTTTTTAGCTCTTGATGCAGCTACATAAAATAATCTTCTTTCTTCATCCATTTCTTCCAATTCATCCATATAATATTTAGGTCTTAGTGATGGAAAGTTTTTACAATCTACATCAATTATATAAACATATTCCCATTCTAATCCTTTGGCTCCATGAATAGTTGTTAAATATAATACATTTTCTAAACTGGTTTCTACTTCTTGATTTAAATATAAATCAGTAATAAATTTTTCCAATGAAGAATTTTTCAAATAATTTAAAAGATTGTAAATATCAGCTATTTTACCCTCAATATTTGAATCTTTCTTTATAATCCATAATTTTTCTAAATAATTAACTATTAATCTAGCTTTATCAATATCTTTTTTAATTTTTTTTAAATAACATATACCATCATATAATTCACTCAATCCAGTTTTCTCTTTATCAATATGGTTTTTTATTAATGTTAAAATATCAGATGATCCACTATCTAATATATTATTAGCTTTCTTAATTCCATAACCTGGATATAAACTAATAATACGTTTCCAGTGAATAGAACTTTTAGGATTTATTAAAATAGTTACCCATGCTAAAAAATCTTTAATGTGAGTTTTATCTAATAATGATACACCTATATGTTTTACAACAGGTATTTTATTACCCATTAAATGGAGTTCAATATCATCTAATAAATTATTTTTTCTAGCCAATATTACCATATTAGAATATTTGACACCTTCTGAATTCTTTTTAATAATATCTTCAACTATCCATTTATATTGTTCATTCTGAGATTTAAAACAAAATACACACGGATTAAAACCAAATTTATCTTGTTTGGATACAACCGATTTTTCAAATTGATTCTTATTATGAGATATAATATCTTGACAAAAATCTACTATTGTTGGTGTTGATCTATAATTTTCAGCTAATAAATACATTTGATGAGTTTTATTTGGATCATTAAATGTTTCATTAAAATTTAATATGTATTTTACTGAACTTCCTCTAAATGCATAAATTGCCTGAGCATCATCTCCAACTACCATTATTTTACTTTTAATAGCTAATTTATGTAATATATAATTTTGAATAGGATTAACATCTTGATATTCATCAAAAAATACATATTTTA
>Ga0194125_10006118_pt1 | contig 17938 bp, 8 predicted proteins | sample TA2KigC250mmetaG_FD_148626 | JGI IMG/M metagenome (GOLD analysis project Ga0194125, IMG submission 148626) | Freshwater microbial communities from Lake Tanganyika, Tanzania - TA2015034 Kigoma Deep Cast 250m | ecosystem: Environmental > Aquatic > Freshwater > Lake | place: Tanzania: Lake... | reverse complement strand
CCGGTGGATGCCGTCACCTTCGGACCGCAGGCGGGGAACTTCACGCTGGCGCGTCTAGGGACCGAGGGGGCCTGGCAGCTCGGCGAGCCCACACCGGGCAGCCCGAATGAACCCGCCCAACTTGCCCACCCCAGCCAAATCGCGATCAACGAATTCGTCGCTAACGCGGTGCCGGGAGGCACCGATTGGATCGAGTTGTTCAATCGCGATTTGGCCCGGCCGGCAGCCTTACGCGGGCTGGCCCTGGGCACCGGCAACGCCCTTCACCCATTTCGCCTGCCCGCGTTCATCGCACCGGGCGGCTACGTGGTGTTCCGAGCCGATGAACAGCCTGGTCCGGATCGTGTGGATTTCAAGCTGCCCGCCGCCGCCGGAACGATCCTGTTGTGGGATTCGATGGGAGCCGTGCTGGACCGGCTCGCTTACGCGAAGTCACTCGAGGGAGTCTCCCAAGGCCGACTGCCCGATGGCACCTCCAGCCTGATCGCCTTTCCTAACTCCGCCAGCCCGGGCGCTGCGAACTACCTGACGACCTACGCCGGGCCGTTGCTCAATGAAGTCTTGGCGCGTAGCACCGCGGGTCTAACCAATGTTCATGGCGAGGCGGTGGATTGGATCGAGCTGGTGAACCCCACGGACGCTACCCTCGACCTCGCCGGGATGAGCTTGAGCGTGGATCGACGCCAGCCCGGCCGGTGGGTCTTTCCGCCGAACACCACCCTTCCGCCCAGTCGCTTTCTGCTCGTCCATGGCGATGGCTCGCGACCACCCTCGACCCAGGCCGAACAGCCGCTCAACTTGGGCGATTCGCTCGACGCCAGCGGCGGGGGCGTCTACTTATTCAACCCGGCAGGGCAGTTGGTGGACCTCATCGAGTACGGCTTTCAGTTGCCCGATCGGTCGCTGGGACGGAGCGGGGACGGCTGGGCCTTGTTAGTGCGGCCGACGCCCGGCGAGGCTAACGAGGGCCCCGTGGCGCTCGGCAACCCCGTCGACGTTTGCCTCAACGAATGGCTGGCCAGCGGCGACGAGAGCGATTGGCTCGAACTGTACAACCGCGGTCATTTGCCCGTCGACTTGGGTGGCCTGGTGCTGACCGACGATCCTTCCATCGCCGGTCAGACCAACCATGTGATTCGCCCCCATACCTTCATCCCCGGTTACGGCTGGGTCCAGTGGATCGCCGACGGCAACCCCGCGCGCGGGCCGGAACATTTGCCCTTCCGGCTCGATGCCTTGGGCGAAACGCTCCGGCTCTACCGTTACGGCCAGGTTCTCCTCGAGAGCGTCGATCTCTTAGTTCAGCAACAGGGGGTGGCCCAAGGCCGATTCCCGGATGGCAGCAGCGACTTCTTCCGTTTCCCCGACTCGCCCTCGCCCGGCTCGGCCAACTTCCTGCCGCACCCTGATGTGGTCATCAACGAGGTCCTTTCGCACACCGACCCCCCGCTCGAGGACGCGGTCGAGTTGTTCAACCTCAGCTCGCGGCCGGTTCCCATCGGCGGTTGGTGGCTGAGTGACGATCGGCGACAGCCAAGCAAATATCGTATCCCTGACGGGACCGTTCTGCCGCCCAACGCGTACCTCGTCGTCTACCAGTACCAGTTCGGGCCCAGCCCAGATGGTTCTACCAGTTTCTGGCTCGATCCCGACCGGGACGGCGAGGTGCTCTTAGCGGAGGTGGATGCGGCCGGCCGGTTCACCGGGTTCCGCGCCCAGGCGCAGTTCGGCCCTAGCGAAAACGGTGTCTCCTTCGGCCGGCACGTGACCAGTGCCGGCACCGATTTCGTGGCGCTGAACCGCCGCACGTTCGGCGTCGATGATCCACGGACACTAGCCGAGTTCCGCACCGGCCGCGGTGGACCCAACGCCATGCCGCAGGTGGGGCCGGTGGTCATCAACGAGATCATGTTTCAGCCGGCTGCCCTCGGCTTGGAGGGCGGCGCCGAGGCTAGCTCGCTCGAGTATATCGAGTTGTTCAACCCCACCGACCGACCGGTCCCGCTCTGGGACGAGCGCGGCGCCACCAACTCCTGGCGCCTCACCGAGGGTGTGGCTTTCGATTTTGGCCAGCGCACCTTGCCGCCGCATGGGTTGCTGGTCGTGGTTGGCTTCGACCCCACCGCGCCCGCGTCGGCGCCGGCGCTGGCGGCGTTCCTCGCCCGCTATGGCCTGGACGATTCGGCTCGGGCGTTGCTGGTCGGACCCTACCGGGGCCAGCTTGCCAACACCGGCGAAGCCGTCGCGCTCGCGCGACCCGAGGAGACCCAATGGTTGCCCAACGGAACGTCGCGGACCCCCTATCTGCTGGTCGAGCGTGTCCGGTACGCCCCCCATTTGCCCTGGCCGACGGACGCCGCGGGTACGGGCCTGTCTTTGCAGCGCTCGAGTGCCTTTGCTTATGGCAACGAGCCGCTCCACTGGCGTGCCGGACGTCCCTCCCCAGCGCGCCTCAATTCCACTTCCGCCACCGATACCGACGGGGATGGCTTGCCTGACGAATGGGAAATCCTCCATGGACTGAACCCGGACGTGGCGGCGGGCGCCGACGGCGCCCTGGGCGATCCCGACCGAGATGGCCTCACCAACCGGGACGAATACCTGCGTGGGACGGATCCGCGCTTTCCGTCGGTCGTCATTCTAGGGCTCACGCTCTCAGGCAACAGCGTGCGGCTAGGCTTCAATGGCATAGCCGGGTACGCCTACAGCATCGAGTTTCGCGATTCTCTAACCGAGGGCGCCTGGGAACTCCTGACCAACCTCACGCCCGTCTGGGTGACGGAGCCCAAGGAGGTCAGCCTGTTCCTGCCGTCAGGGGTGCGCGCCCGGTATTTCCGGATGAGCCTCTTAGGCGGCGGGGGTTGAGCGGGGCATGCCGTCAGCAGACTTGCAAACATCCACCGCAGGAGCATATTGCATCCAGCCGTCAGAACTAACGCCACCCCGACCGTGGCTCGCACACATGAAGAAGAAGACCTCCGCAGTGAGTCACACCTCTTACCCCAAGCCATGGTTCGATACCGGGCGTGTCGTCGCCGGGGGGCGCCTGATCTTGGCCCTGTGCGGAGCGGCCGCCGCGTCGGCCCAGGACGCCCTCAGCCCTACCCATCCTCCGGCGATTCCGACGGTCGCGACGACATCGCGCGAGGGCTTCGAACGACCCACGAACACGCAACCGCTTGCCGAGTCTGGCAGCACCCCAGGGCCTTCTGCCGGCGTGGCCGACCTGTTGCGCCTGGCTGAGGCTGGGGTTTCCCCCGAGGTCATGAGGACCTATGTCGAGTGTTCGACAACCGCCTACCAAGTCACTCATCAGGACATCATTGCCCTCAAGAGCCGCAACGTCCCGGACGACGTCGTGACGGCCATGCTCAAACGCGGTGCCGAATTGCGGTCAAAACAGGCTCCCCGACCGTCCGCCGGCCCGGCGGTGGCACCGTTACAGGCTCAGCCCGGCTCCAGTCGCCTTGACCCGGAGAGCTACGACTACTTCCAGCACTACTATCTCTTCCCAAGAACGCTGGCTTCGGTCTACCAGCGGCTGCCGCATCACTTCCCCTCCGTCGGACGGGCCTACGTCGCTCCGGTACCCTTCGGCCTCAGAACGCCTTATCCCTATCCGCCACGCCACCCTGGGCACCGCGGGGGCCGCCACTGAAGGCCGTTGGCCAAGGTCCGCTAGCCCCAACCAAGGCTAAGGCTTACCGCTGGCCGAAGCGAGAGCGGCCGAAGCGAGAGGAGGCCTGCGGTGCGGAGTGCCCTCGATCTGCCCTGCCTCCGCCCAGGGAGTTGGTTTGTCAACAATCACAAACCAGCAACATAGCAATATCGCGACCCGAATCCTAAGCACGATGGAGCGCGGACAGTCACGTCCGCCCAGCGGGAGGGGAGGGAGGGGAGGGGATGAGGGGTGTGACAAACCCGGGCTCCGCGGGTGCGGGTGCCTTCCGGATTTCGCTCAACCCGGCACGCGGCAAGCACCCCGCCAAGGCTTTCGGCTTTGGGTGGGTAGAGACTGGGTCATGACGCGGTATGTCAACTACTAAATGCCAGAGGAAATTGGAGCTGGGGGCGTGGGAGGGAGCTTAGTTGGGAGCTTGGGCGCCAACTTTGGGCTGCATTGCTTGCATTGGCGGCCATGGACTGTTGAATCGTAAGTCATTGGTAATCAAAGGAACGATTCCGCGGTTCCGCCGAAAGTCAGTAGCGGGGCGCGGAGTCCCCAGCGCGGCGGCGGCGGCCTCGGGACAGGCCGCCCAACCTTTCACGCGAAGCGAAGCACGCGAAGCGAAGAGCGAAGACCGAAGAGAGAGTGAAGAGCGCCCAACCTTTCATGCGAAGCGAAGCGAAGAGCGAAGAGAGTCGTATACCAGAACGGGATGGGGGTTCAGGGAAAGTTCAGCGCTGGCGCTGCCAGGCGGCAATGAACATGCCGTTGGCCGGCCGAGCCTCGGGGCGCAACCAGAGCCAAGGCCCCGACAGGGGCTGGGGGGCAAGCTGGGATTGGGGGCGGCTGGGAGGGGCAGTAGAGGCAAAGGGATCCGGTAAGTTCACGGGTACAAAGTCCGGTCTGGCTTGGGTGAACTCGGTCGCCAGGTCCGTGGTCTCGGAGGGGGTGAGGGTGCAGACGGCGTAGATGAGCCGGCCGCCGGGACGGACGGCGGGAGCGGCGTTGAGAAGCAACTGGCGTTGCAGGTCGGCCAGTTCACGGATGTCCTCGGGCACCGTGGTCCAGCGGGCGTGGGGGTTGCGCTGCCACGTGCCAAGGTTCGAGCAAGGGGCATCGACCAGGACGCCGTCAAAGGCGGTGCGGGAGGGAAGGGGGAGACGGCCGTCCCAGGGTGCGACTCGGTAGTTGAAGACTTGGGCGCGAGCGGCGCGGAGGCGGAGGCGGCGCAGGCGCCACGCGGCACGGTCGGTAGCCCAGATGAGGCCTCGGTTCTGCATCAGGGCGGACAGGTGGAGGGTCTTGCCGCCTTCACCGGCACAGGCGTCCCACCAAGTTTGGCCTGGTTGCGGTTGGGCCACCCAACCCACGGCTTGGGAGTGGAGGTCTTGAAGCTCGAAGTGCCCCGCTTGGAACTGCGGGGTGCGAAAGAGGTCCTGGGCGCCGTCGTAACGGAGAGCGTCTGCCCATGGCCCCGGGCCTGCAGGCTGGACGTCGCCCAACTGGCGGGCGAGGAGGTGGCCTTGACCCGGGCGGGCGCGCAGCCAGAGGACGGGGGCTTGTTGGAGGGAACGGACCCAGGCCGGCGTCAGCGACACGAAGGCGTGGACCCAACTCGGGACGGTGCAAGCGAGAAGTTCGGCGTCGCTGAAGCTGTGTGGATCGCTGGCGAAGCGCGCCTCGAGTTCGAGCGCGCGCGGGACTTGTTGGGATAGGGTTTGTCGAGGATCGAGCCAGCCGAACCAGCGGTAGCAGGCAAAGACGGCACGGGTGACAGAGGCGGCCAGGGCGCGGGGCAGACCGCGTTGTTTGCGCAGTTCGTCTCGTAGGACAGCATCGGCCGGGTGGCTGCGACTGGCCTGAGCCAAGACGCGGGTGGCCAGTTCGGCGACACGGTTGTCGGGTTGCGGGGTGGCGGCGGCGGGTGAGGGTGGCGTGGGGGCAGCGGGGCGGTGGCGGGTGCGGGGTGTGCGTGTGGGAGCCGGGCGGGAGCGGGCGGGGTAGGACGGACGCGACGCGCGCTTCATGGCAAGGGTGAAGGCGAGGGCGGGGCCGGGGCGGGGGCCGGGCCAGGGGGTTCTGGGGTGCGATTGCGGTAGCTGGCCACGACCCAGTCGCTGAGGGTTTTGTCCGGGGCGGCGACGGTATCGGCCTCGATTTGGAACTCGGTGCGGCCGGTATTTTGGGCGATGAGTTTAAGGCCGAACTGGAAGTCTTTGAAGTGTTGGGCGCAGAGATCGCGGACCGGCTGACGGCGTTCCTGGGCCAGTTGGACCAGGGCGTCGGCGGCCGGTTCGGTGAAATGGAGTCTGAGGTTATGGTCGTGGAAGAAGCGTTCGGCGAAGTGGTGCACCAACTGGCGCATGACCACGCGTTCTTCGGAGGCGTGTTGGGCGAGCAGGGTCTGCAAGGAGGCAGCCGGCCGATCGACCAACTCGTGCGTGACGACAAATCGTTGGACCGGGGTCGAGGGCAGCTCGAACTTGAAATCGCGAAAGAGACGCTCGCAGACGGTCATGAGGCCGCGGGCGCCGGTTTGCTCGTCATGGGCGAGTTCGGCGATGCGGCGGAGGCCGTCGTCGCGGAAGAGGACCTCGATGCCGTAGGCGGCGAAGGTCTGTTCGTATTGGCGGATGATGCTACCTTCCGAGTTGCGTAGGATGGTGAAGAGATCGTCGATGTCGAGGGGATGACAACAGACGCGCACGGGCAGGCGGCCGATGAACTCCGGCTCGAAGCCGTACTCGATGAAGTCGCGGGTTTGGGCGTGATCGAGGACGTCGCTTTCCGTGTCTGGGCTGGTGGATTTGGCGGCGAACCCGATGGTGGCTTCGCGGAGTCGGCGGCGGACGATTTTGTCGAGGCCGTTGAAGGCGCCGCTGACGATGAAGAGGATGTGCTTGGTATTCACGACCTCGGCGGGTTTACGGCCGCGTTGGGTGAATTCGAGCATGGCTTGGAGTTGGCCGGCGATGTCGTTAGGGGAGCGGGCGGGCACTTCGGATTCCTCCATGAGTTTGAGGAGGGTGGTTTGGACGCCGCGCCCGCTGACGTCGCGGCCGACGACGTTGGCGGCGGCGGCGATCTTATCGATTTCGTCGATGTAAATGATGCCGTACTGAGCGCGTTGGACGTCGCCGTTGGCGCGCCGCAACAGTTCCCGCACCAGGTCCTCGACATCGCCGCCGACGTAGCCGGTCTCGGAGAACTTGGTGGCGTCGCCTTTGACGAACGGCACGCCGATGAGGTCGGCGATGCAACGGATGAGATAGGTTTTTCCGACGCCGGTGGGGCCGGTGAGGATGATGTTTTGCTTGGCGTAATTGGGTTGGTCTTGGCCGGCGAGGGCGAGGCGGACGTGGTGATAATGGTCGCACAAGGCCACGCTGAGGACTTTCTTGGCCTCTTCTTGCCGGATGACGAACCGATCCAGGTAGGCTTTGACGTCGCGTGGCTTGCGGTCGAACTGGAACGTGGTCTCGGCGGGTGGCGTGGGTTCGGCGGCGTTGGGCGGGGCGGCCTGGGGGCGGGGGACGCCGCCCGCGGCACTCTGGAGATGCTGCCGCATGAACTCGGTGAACTGGCGCTGATATTCCTCGGGCGAGAGTGGCCCGCTTAAGACGGTGGGGTGGGCGGGATTCATGGATCAGGGCAATCTGGGCGGTTTGACCGGAGGGTCAACGAGGGGGTTAGAGCGGAGAATGGAAGTGGAGTAGAAATCGGCCATCGGCCGAAGGCGTTGCCGGTCTTAGGGAAGTGTTAACGCCCATGTGGTTGGCGCCCATGGGTGCCACGAACCGGTTGGGCGCGACCGCTGGGCGGCGCCGAGCGATCCCGGTCGCTGGGCCCCAGCGGCCGGCCCGGCGGTCCGGTCCTACCTGGTGGTTCATGGGGAACCTCCACCCGCGTTGGCGCGCGCATCGGGGCCATGAACCTGTAGCGCCGGTTTTCTAACCGGCATCGGGCCGACCGGAAAGTCGGCGGTACGGCCGGTTCAGGCGGCTGGGCGCTGGCCCATGCGGGCGTCGAGTTGGCCGAAGGGGTTGTTGGCAAAGCCGCCACTGGCACGCTCGGCGGGTTCGGCCTCCTGGTCGGTGGAGCCGGAGGATGGCAGGACGGGGATGCGGCGCAGGGGCTCCATATCCTTGCCGAGCATGGGGTTGACCGATCCGGCGCCGCCTTCGACCTCGCGCGGGTTTTTAGCCCGTTTGTTGCGGGGGAGTGGGCTGAGGATGACGTTGAGGCCGCGGCCGACGAGTTTCGGGGGAGCGTCCGGGTGGCTAAAGGGGGCGAGTTCTTTGATGAACCGGTCCACGACCTGCTGGCCGATTTCCTGGTGCATCATTTCGCGGCCGCGAAAGCGCAAGCTGACTTTGACCTTCATTTCTTCGCAGAGAAAGTCGATGGCATGGCCGAGCTTCACGCCGAAGTCATTCGCATCGATGGACGCGCTCAACTGCACTTCTTTCATGCGGTTGGCGTGTTGATGCTTGCGGGATTCCTTCTCCTTCTTGGATTGCTCGTAGCGGAACTTGCCGTAGTCGACCACCCGGCAGACAGGCGGGGTGGCGGTGGGGGCGACTTCGACCAGGTCCATCCCCCGGCTGCGGGCCATGTTGATGGCTTCGGCGAGGGAGAGGATTCCCACTTGGGAGCCGTCGGGGCCGATGACGCGTACCTCGCGGGCACGGATCTTCCCATTGACCCGAACGTAGGAACCAGGAGAAGACGAACGCGACGAGTGGGGGCGACTCAAGACGCCCTCCTCGGTTGAACGTTATTCATGCGCAGATATGGGACTCAAACGGACTGCCAATTGACAGTTTCAACATTGGTATTAATGCTCAGGGGCAAGCGGTTCTGCAAGTGAAATGTTGTGCCTTTTTCCAGTGAACGATCTGGCTGACCCGCCGGCGAAGCCCGGGCCTGGGGGCTCGAGCTGGGGCGCGGTTTTCCTACGCGGAGGATGCCTATGACGACTGCGTTGGCGAGTTTAGGGTTGATTGCTGGCAACCGGTCGTTGCCGCTCGAGTTTGCGCGCCTGGCCAAGGCTCAGGGGGTGCAGAGGCTCGTGGCTGTGGCCTTCGAGGGCGAGACCGAGCCGGCGTTGGCGGAGTTGGTCGATGAGGTGGTCTGGGTGCGGGTGGGCCAGCTTGGCAAGTTGATACGGGCGTTTACGAGCCGGGGGGTGCGACAGTGCGTGATGCTGGGGCAGGTGGCGCCGAGCAACCTGTATAAGGTGCGGCCGGATCTGCGCGCCTTGGGGGTGTTAATGCGGCTGAAGGTGCGCAATGCCCACACGGTGTTCGGCGCCATTGCCGACGAACTGCGCAAGGACGGGGTCGAGTTGATCGCCGCCACGCCCTGGCTGGCCAGCCTCATGCCGGGCTCGGGCTTTCGGTGCGGGCCAGCCCTCACGGAGGCGCAGGAGGCGGATGTGGCCTATGGTCTGCGCCTGGCTAAGGCGGTTTCTGGGCTCGAGATTGGCCAGACGGTGGTGGTCAAGCAGGGCACGGTCTTGGCGGTGGAAGCCTTCGAGGGGACCGATGCGTGCCTGAGGCGCGGGGGGGAGTTGGCGGGCGCGGACGGGGGAGCGGTGGCCGTGAAGGTAGCGAAGGCGGGGCACGATCTGCGGTTTGACATTCCGTGCGTGGGACCGCAGACCCTCGAGGTCTGTTGGGAAACGGGGGTGGCGGTGCTCGGGGTCGAGGCGAACCGGACCTTGCTGGTCGAGCGGGATCGGTTGGCGCAACTAGCGGCGCAGCATCGGCTGAGCTTGGTGACGGTGGCGGAGCCGGAGGGGTGATGCGAGGGGACGACGGTCGGCGCGCATAAAAAAACCTGGCAAGCCCTGTGGCTTGCAGTACCCTGACTGCTTAAAATACGGACAGCACAAAACGAACCTAAGAACATGGAACCAACTGGCGATATTGCGGTGATTGGCCTGGCGGTCATGGGCCAGAATCTGATCCTGAACATGAACGACCACGGCTTCACGGTCGTGGCCCACAACCGCACCGTTTCGAAGGTGGACGATTTTCTGAACCAGGAGGCCAAGGGCACGAAGGTGCTGGGGGCCTACTCGTTGCAGGAGATGGTCGGCCGGCTCAAACGACCGCGCCGAGTCATGCTCATGGTGAAGGCGGGGGCGGCGGTGGACGAGTTTATCGAGCAACTGATTCCGCTGTTGGAGCCGGGCGACATCGTCATCGATGGCGGCAACTCACTGTTCGAGGACACCATTCGGCGGACCCGCTATGTCGAGTCGAAGGGCCTTTTGTACATTGGGACCGGGGTCTCGGGCGGTGAGGAAGGGGCGCGGCGCGGTCCGTCCATTATGCCCGGGGGGTCGCCGGCGGCGTGGGAACACGTGAAGCCGATCTTTCAGGCCATCGCGGCCAAGGTGGACGACGGGACGCCCTGTTGCGATTGGGTGGGCGAGAATGGGGCTGGGCATTACGTCAAGATGACCCACAACGGCATCGAGTACGGCGACATGCAGCTCATCTGCGAGGCCTATCAGATCATGAAGGACGGCTTGGGGCTGAGTGCCGACGAGATGCACGAGGTGTTCAAGCAATGGAACGAAGGCGAACTGCAGTCGTACCTGATCGAGATCACCCGCGACATTTTGGCGAAGAAAGACGACGACGGCGCGCCGTTGGTGGACAAGATCCTAGACACGGCCGGCCAGAAGGGGACGGGGAAATGGACGGTGATATCCTCCCAAGAGCTGGGGATCCCGATCACGCTGATTGCCGAAGCGGTCTACTCGCGGTGTGTGTCGGCCATGAAAGACCAGCGCGCGATCGCGGCCAAGGCGTTCAAGGGGGGCGCATCGAAGTTCGCCGGCGACCGCCAGCAATGGATCAACGACATTCGCAGGGCCCTTTACGCCTCGAAGATCGTCAGTTACACGCAGGGTTACATGCTCATGCGCGCGGCGGCGCAGCAGTACCGCTGGAACCTCAACTACGGCGGGGTGGCGTTGATGTGGCGCGGGGGTTGCATCATCCGCAGCGTCTTTTTGGGCGAGATCAAGAAGGCCTTCGACAAAAAGGCGGACCTGGCGAATCTGTTGCTGGACCCGTTCTTCAAGAAGGCGGTCAAGAGTTGCCAACGTTCGTGGCGTAAGGTGGTCTCGACGGCGGTCAAGAAGGGCATCCCGGTCCCGGCGTTCAGCACGGCGCTGGCCTTCTTCGACGGGTTCCGCAGCGAGCGGTTACCGGCGAACCTGCTTCAGGCCCAACGCGATTACTTCGGCGCGCACACGTACGAGCGAGTGGACAAACCGCGCGGCGAGTTCTTCCATACCAACTGGACGGGGACCGGCGGGCGGGTGGCGTCGAGCACGTACACGGTTTGAGGTGGGCAACGGTTCGGGCAATTGCCCAGCGGATCGGTGTTGGCTAGCGCTCGACGCCGCTCAATCGGTTAGGAGCGACTCGGCCAGGGCCAAGAGACCGAGGACCTGGTCTTCCTGTCTCTTGTGCTCCCTGATGCTCTCGACGAGCGTCTTCGGAGAGTCGATCCAGAACCCAGGAAGGATCAAGACCCACCAAGTGGGATTCCATTCCCAGCCTTTCTTGGCCAAGGGGACACCGCCAATGCGTTCCCATTCGCTGGTGGCATAACTGACACAGTTGTTCCAGACGACCCCATAGCCTGGGGTCACCGTCGGGGTGAAGCCACAGACCGTCTCGCAGAGTTCCTCGAATTCGGACCGCTTCAGGTCGTAGTCGACGACGACCCCCGACTGGGATTGCCCACCGTACCCTGCCATATATCGGCCATATGCATGCTCGGTGCCTTGATGGAGGTCCTTGGTGTAGATCCATCCGTGGTCATCGTTGGCGCGGATGCACACCTTAACGAGCGAAAGGATTTGTCCGTCCTGGCAGCACTGGGTCGCCGGGGCGTAGGTCTGGCCGTTGCAGCATCCTTCCACGCCCGCCTCTCCCTCTAATCCCGTGGAATCGGTGCGGCCGAATGGGGAGTTATTGGCGTAGGCGACGCCGTTGCCGTAGTTATCCGGGTCGTGCCACGCGCCCAGCGGATCCCGACTCAGGAAGACGCCGTAAGTCGGATCGTAATACCGTGCCTTGTAATAGTAGAGGCCGGTCTCGGGGTCGAAGCGTTGACCGGTAAACAAGTATGGATTGTGGCGTGTGCTGCGGGTGGTGGGTGTGCCGGGCGCTTCGTAGAAGGCCGGTCGACCTCGGTAATCATAGGAGTAGAACTCCTCGGGTGCGCCGTTGCGGCTGACGAGTTGGATGGTGTTGCGGTTGTGATCGCGCAAGTAGAAGTGCAGGGAGTCGGGTCGGCCATCGTGGTCGGTGTCGCGGTCCAGGGCGAGCACCTCGTCGGCACGGCGGCCGAACAGGTATTGTTGGGTGACCTGTTCGCCGAGGGGTGTGAGGGCGGTTTCCTCGATGGCGTTCGGGCCGTCGTAGTAGAACCGCGTGGTACCGTCGAGCGGCCCGCTGTGGGCGACGGTCTTTTGGACGCGGCGACCGTTGTGGATGGCGGGCCAAGCGTCGTAGGAGTAGCGGGCCACGACCAGGTCGGGATTGGCGCGTTGGCGCACCAGGCGCAGTCGGTTGAGGCCGTCCCACTGGTAGATGAATTTGGCGTCGCGGGTTCGATTGCCGGTGCCGGGGCTGGCGTCGTAGAGGTTATGGCCGGCGGGGTCAAGCGGTGCGAGCGTGGGGCTGTGGGCCAGTTGCTGGACCAGTTGGTTGGCTTGATCGCGCACTTCGGGGACACCTTGAGCGCCATCGAAAGACAGGCGCCGGAAGGACGAGGTCACGCCGGGTGGACCGTTGAGGAAGGCGTAGAAGAGGGTGGGCCGGCCCAGGGAGTCGAGGGTCTGGTTCAACTGCTCGGTGAACCGGTTGGTGCCCGCGCCGACGCCGGCTAGGCGGCCCCAGGAGGTGAGGGCATTGGCTCGGTTCCAGTTGTAGAAGGCGTAGCCGACCGAGCCGGTGCTGGCGCTCAGTTCCCACTGTTGCAGCGGAAGGCGCAGGGCGTTGACCTGTTGCGTGACGGTGAGGGCCGGTGACTGACCTGCGACGGCGAAGGTGGTCAACGTCGGTGGCGGGCAGTGTGCGCCCAGCAGGGTGAGGTTGATCGCGACGGCGGTGAAGTTGGAGATGGAGACGCACTGGTCATGGGCGTCGTAGCCGTAGTGGAGGACTCGGCTTGCCTCGGGATAATGGAGGGTGACTTGGCGGTCCGCGACGTAGCCGCGGCTGACGGTCCGGCCGTGCTGGACTTCTTCGACCACGCGGCTGAGGGAATCGTACCGAGCTTCGACCGCCCAATCGTCGTTGGGGTCGGTTGGGTCGTTGTTGTCGAGGCAATGTACGAGCCGCGACACGCCGTCGTAGCGGAAGGTCTGGAGGGTGGTGCCCACGAGGAGCGGCAGTCCGGCGGCGTTGGTCCGGCCGGCTTCGGGCTCGAGTTGCCAGCGGGTGCGCCGGTCCAGGGCATCGTAGGTGAACCGGTGCACGGTACGATTCTCGTCGGACAAGGCGGTGACCTGGCGGTCGCGGTTGAACTGCCACGAGCGAACGCCGCCGTCGGCATTGGTTTGGGCCACCCGACGGTCGAGCGCATCGTAGGCGTAGCTGGTCTTATTGGTGAGGTCGTCGGTGCGCCAGGTGACGCGCGAGTTGGCGTCGTATTCGGTGGTGAGGGTGACCAAGCCGTCCGGGTTAAATCGGTTGGTCAGGTTCAGGGGGGCGCCGCCCTCGCCGGTGGTGGTGAGTTCGAGGACCTGACGCCAGAGCCGGCTTGAACCGTCGTAGGCATAGCGAGCGGCGTTGCCGCGGTCATTGATTGGGCCAGGGAAGAGCCCGAGTGGATCGGGGCGCAGGGGCCCGCGGGCGTCGTAGGTCGCCACGAGGTTGTCGCGGCTGTCGTAGTCGCGGTACTGGGTCTGGCCGAGGGCATCGGTTGTCCTGACCAGGCGGTCGAGGGCGTCATAGACCAAGAGGGTCGTCTGGTTGGTTGGAGCGAGGGTGCCGTCGGGGGTGGTATGCGTGTCGAAACGGCGGGTTAGGTTACGGTTCGCATCGTACTGGTAGGTGGTTTGGGTGGGATACGGGCCCCCGGGCGTGGCGGTATCCGCCAGGGGCAAAGTCTCGCGCACGAGTCGACTGGCGCCGTCATAGACGTAGGCGTAGACCGCGGCGTCATCCTCGAGGCGGAAGGTGCGGCGGCTCAGGGCGTCGAATTCTGCGCGCTCGGTGAGGTAGCCATCGTCGGGAGTCAGGGGACCGTCCCGTAGGGTAGTACTGACGCCCGGGGAGATGCCCGCGGCCAGAAAGAGGGCGCGATCGGTCTGAAAGCGGCGTCCGAGTTCATCATGCTGGAACCGGGTGAGCCGCAGCAGGAGGTTGGTGGATGCACCTGTGCCCGTGGGGCCATGGAACTCCTCACGGACCGTGTGGCCGGCTGGATCGTACGCGAAGCGTTGTTCATGGCCGGCCCGATCGACGATGACGCGGCGGCGGTCGTAACCGTCATAGGCGGTGGTTTCGGATTCCGGGCCTGGGGTGGCGTCGTTGTCTTCGGCGTCCGTCCAGCGGGCGAGGTTGCCGTTGCGATCGTAATCGTAAGTCCAGGTGGACGCTTGCGGGGAAGCGCCGCCGCGGGTGACGCTCGCCAATTGGTCTCGCTCGTCGTAGGTGAAGCTCTCGAAGTTGTCCGGTTCGACGCCGCTGGCGGCCAACGGCGAGATGTGGCGGACGCGGTTGCCATTGGGATCGTACCGATACTGGGTGGTGAGGCGCTCGGGTTGGGGCGAGGGCGGGATGGCGGGGTCGCGGGTGGCGTCGGCGGTTCGCTCGATCAGTTGGTCCAAGAGGTCGTAGCTGAAGCGGTGTTGGAAGAAGGGGTGGGAAGGGACGACGATAGGGAGGTGGTTGGTGGGGTTGGTGGTGACGTTTTGGAGGTCGACGCCCACCTGGTTGTTGTTGGCGTCGTAAGAGTATCGGCGCAGGTAGCCGGTGGGTTGGCTGGGATCGACTTTGGGTTGTTCCTCTTGCACGACCTGGTCGAGGGCGTTGTAGGTGTAAGTCGTCGAGTTCCCCCGCCCGTCGGTGAAGCGGGTCAGGTTGCCCACCCGATCGCGTTGAAACCGGTTGGTGACGGCCACCGGGGGTCCTGGATCGAGCCGGCGAGGTCCAAGGAACGCATCCCGGACGGTCTGGGCGAGGTAGCCGCCCGTAGTGGGGTCGCGTTCCGGGACGAGGTCTCGGCCGTCGCCGTCGGGATCGTTTTCTGGGAAGTAGACGCTGGTGTGGACGTTGCCGCGGGCGTCCTCGAGGTGGGTGAGTTGGCCAAAGTCGTTGTAGGTGTAGCGGGTGATGATTTCCTGGAGAAGATCGCCCTCGGCCAACGCCTGGTTCGACTCGGGCAGCAGGTGCACGGTGGGGTCGGCGTGCCGAACGCGGTTGCCCAGGGCCTGGTCGGTCCGGCCGTCACCGTTGAGATCGCCGAGACCGAGGAGGGCGGGTGGGATGGCGATGCCCCACTGGAGGGCCTCGGCCGGTGGTGTGGCTGCCTCCTGGTAATCGAAGGTTGTTGAGGTGGTGTAACGTTCAGGGCTGCGAACGCCACCCTGGGGCGGTCGGTAGGTGGGATCGTGGCCGCGCGGGTCGGTGGCGGTGCGCACCTGATTGAACAGCGGTTCGTAGGTGTAGGTGGTGTCGATCCGGGTCTGGTCGCCGCCGCGCGTTGCATCGGGCCACCGGGTTGCCCGGAGCAGGTTTCCTTGTTGGAAGCGGTCGGGGTTGGCGTGGTCATAGGTGTACTCGATCGAGTTGCCCTCAGGATGCCGCACGCGCGCGATCTCGCCCTCGGCGTTGTAGTCGTATTGGGTCTCGAAGAAGTCGGGTTCGGCGGGCCGCAGATTTCGGTTCGTGAACTCGCGCACGCGGGCGATGTTGCCCAAGGAGTTGAACTGGTACTCGGCACGATTGCCGTTGCGATCCAGGACGGTCGTTTCCGCCACGGGGGTCTGCAGGTCGCCCGCGGCCGCAGTCCCGAGCGCTCGGAAGCTGTAGACGATCGTCCCCCCAGCGGGCACGCGACTGGTGTTGGTCCCGCCCAGCGTCAGTGAGCGCACGCGGCCGGCGTTCGCCGAGCCGAGTTCGGTGACGTACTCGACTTTCAGTCGGGGCGGTCCGTCCCGGAAGACCTCATTGGGGGCGACGATCTCGAGCAGACCATGATTGAGTCGTGGGTCGGTGAAACCGCGGCTGTAGCGGTAGCGGGTGGTCTGGCCATTCGGGAAGTCGTTGCCGTGAGGGGTGCCGGTCACGGCTGGGCCAGTGGCTGCGACCAAGTCGCCCTGGGCATCGTACTCGAAGCGTAGCCTTCGCCCGGTAAAGTCCTCGAGGCTGGTCAACCGTCCGGTGGCGTCATGATGGTAGACGATCGTTCGGCCGAAGGGATCGATCGCCTCGGCCAAGTGCCCGTCCGCGCTGTAGCGGAATTCGAGGCGGTTACCTACCCGATCCGTTAGTGCGGTCAGGCGTGCGATGCCGCGCGCGTCGGGTGCGCTGTAGGCGGCCTTCGCCCCGTGCCGATCGCGCTCGAGAAACGAGCCATCCGGGTGTCGGAGCAACCGGGTGTAGTAACTGCGTGGGGCCCGATAGTCGCCGTCCACCAGGGTGTAGCGGTCCGCGCGTCCGAGCCCGTCCAGGCGCAGCACGTCGCCGTCGGGTTCGAGGTAGAGGCGGCGGTTGTGACTGTGGTCCCAGTTGTGTCCCAGCGGTCCTGCGAACAAGATACCGCTGCGGTAACGGCGTTCGAACCGGAAGGACAAACCCCGGCCCTTGATCTCGAGGTCCACCGCGCGATGCACGAGTTCGCCCGTGTGCAGGAGGACGCTGCCTCGGCCGGTGTCTTGTGCGAGCCCGGTATAGCCCGGTCCGCCTTGGCGGCATTCGGCGCAACTCTCGGCTGCGGGCGCAACGCCTTGGGTGTAGACGGTGTCGCCGCGGCATCCGCACGAGGGGTTGGCCGCGTCCTCCAAGCCCAAGGTGTAGACCGGTGGACCATTGAAGAAGGTCGCGGCGAGCGTGGGCACGAGGAGCGCCCGATAGAACCGCATGGGCAAATCCCGCGCCTCTGGGTCCTCGATGCGCACGGGTGTTCCCGCTGCCTCGACTACCGCCAGGTCCACCCACTCCAGCCAATCGGTCGAAGCCTCGACCCGATAGCGGCCGCCGCGGTTCCCTGTGTGCAACGTCAGTTCCGCAGTGCCGCCGTCCCCGAGGAGGCGCAGCTCGAGCCGCGGCCAACCGTCGCCCTGGCCGAACAGGCGCACGCGCCGGCTCGGACGCGGGCGGGTCGAATCGGGGCTGACATCGGTCGCTTTACCTTCACCCGGTAGTCGCTCGAAGCCTACCCATGGCCCGGTAACGGTCGAGTCGGCCGGCGGCGCTTCCGGCGCAGCCGCCGTGGGCCACCCTGAGGCGGCTTGTGCGAGTTGGGGTTGGGGTGAGAGGTCGGAGGCTGGCGCCAGGAGATGCGCCGCCAGAGTACTGAAGGCTATGATGGCATGCATCATGGAAAGTGTTTACATCCAACGGGATGGTTGTGGGTTGGGCCATGGACTTGTAGCGCCGATTTTCCAACCGGCATCGGGCGGACTGGAAGTCGGCGGTACGGCCGGTTCATGGCGAGGGAAAGGAGAGGGACATGGAGGGGAGAGCGGCTAACGGAGTTGGACCGGCGAGGGTTGGCCCCGACGGGCCGGTGGGCGCCGGCCAGCGCTATCGCTATCGAAGCGACGCTTTCTCATAGGCGATTATGGGCATATGACAAGGCCTGGTGGATATGTCAAGCTTCAGTGTGACTTAGGATGAGCTTATCGATAGCTCGATGGGTCGGTCGGAGGAATCGGGAGCGATAAAATACCCAGGCTTTCTGCTTGATCGGATCGGTGTTTTCTGATAGTGAGCGAGCAGCAAATCACCCAGAAGCTCAGCCCAGCCGTGTGTGTGGCTGGCCAGGCCGGTGCACCCTCTTCGCGGCGGACTAAGTTGATTGCCGTTGGGGCCAGCGGAGTTAGGGACGGAGTGAGAACGGGAGCGAGGGGCCGGGGGCCGGAGCGATCGTGCCTGTGGTTCTGCAGCGCGATTGTGGCGGCGGGGATTACACTCTCGTTGCGCCGTCTGCACGGTCCGGGTCGAGCGCTGCGCCCGTTGGGAGTCGGCGGTCTACCGCCGGAATCCACGGAGGGGGCGTTCATGCACG
>Ga0194125_10006111_pt1 | contig 17944 bp, 14 predicted proteins | sample TA2KigC250mmetaG_FD_148626 | JGI IMG/M metagenome (GOLD analysis project Ga0194125, IMG submission 148626) | Freshwater microbial communities from Lake Tanganyika, Tanzania - TA2015034 Kigoma Deep Cast 250m | ecosystem: Environmental > Aquatic > Freshwater > Lake | place: Tanzania: Lake... | reverse complement strand
GTTCCCAAGGAGTTGAGGGTTTTGGGTTGAAGGTATCCTGGCTATGGGAAGGAAAGTTGCCCGATACTTATGAGGTATTGCAAGAATTGATGCCTGAACTGCAAACCGAAGTCCTTCAACGTGAAATCGCCGCGCGCCGCCAGGCTGAACAACGCGCGCAACAAGCTGAAGCCGAATTGGCTCGACTGCGGGCTGAAATTGAGAGATTGCAAAAACAGCAGACTCACTAATTCGACAATGTCGTATTCAATTGTAGTGCGTGAAACATGATACGTGATACGTGATACATGATAAATCACTCTTCACGTTTCACGTTTCACGGTAAATAATATGTCCAAAATTTTACTTGCTCACGCTATTTCACCTATTGTAAACACGAGTCCGCCGCTTGGATTAGGCTACATCGGCGCGGCGTTGGAGAAACATGGCCATGAAGTAAAGATAATAGATGGCGGCGCACCGTATGCCGAATATGACCTTGAATCTATGGTTGACGAGATAGCATGCTATGAACCCGATTTGATAGGTTTGACGCTGACGGTTAGCTTTGCTTTGCATACGTATCGCTTAATCTCCGAACTAAAAAAGCGTCTTGATGTACCAATCATCGTTGGTGGACCGCACGCTACCATATTGCCCGAGGAGCCGATCCAACATGGCGCGGATATCGTATGTCGAGGCGAAGGAGAACAGTGTATCGTTGAATTGGTAGAATATTTCAACGGTCAAACAGAACTCAAAAACCGTAAGACGAAGTCGTCGGTGAACGAAGTGAACCAACAACCCCCCTGCCCCCCTTTTCCCCCTTATCAAAGGGGGTTAGGGGGTTGTCTAAGGGGGACGAAGTCGTTGGTGAGCGAAGCGAACATCCTTGGGATAAGCTACAGGGATGAAAAAGGAAATATCGTTCATAATCCTCCGCACCCACTGCTTGATAATCTCGACATCCTGGATTTTCCCGCCAAGCATTTATTTCACAAGGAACACTACTTCAGAGATGAATCAGATTCCGCGCGGTTTGGCAATATGGTCACCAGCCGAGGTTGCCCTTATGGATGCACGTATTGTTCCAATGAAGTCTTCGGCAGACGGTGGCGGAGCAGAAGTCCCCAAAACGTCGTTGCAGAAATTAAACAGGTAATGGAAATGTATGGCACGCGCAAGTTTAATCTCATGGACGACGCGGCTACCATCGACCAGAAGCGCATAATGGAAATTTGCCAGCTTATCATTGATAATAAACTTGACATCCAGTGGACGTGTGTGACGCGCCTGAACGCAACTTCTCCTGAATTGCTCGCTAAAATGAAAGAAGCCGGTTGCGTAAACATTAGTTACGGCATCGAAAGTGGCAATCCTGACACCCTAAAACGCATCAAAAAAAGCTTAACCGTCGAACAAGCAGAGCAAGCCGTCAAATACACTCATGAAGCCGGAGTAGAATGCTCTGTAAATTTCATGTACGGATTTCCCTGGGAGGTGCCCGAAGACATCCGCAGAACTACCGAATTTATCAAAAAAATCAGCCCTTACGTCACCTACATCCAGCCCGGTGGCGTTCTCACGCCTTATCCTGCTACGCAAATTTATAACGAATACCACGAAGAATACGGTTTCACAGACTGGTGGCTGAAAGAACGCACTGAAGATAGTATTCGGTCTGAGACGGGCGAACCACTCTTTCAACGTATATTTTTTGACTATGACGCCATCGAACAAAACTGGTTCAACTACCCACCTGCGATAATCAAGGAAATCATGCGCGCCGCTGAAGTCGTCGGCAGACATAACTTGCTATATCATGCTCACAAACTCACATCCAACCCTATTCTTGCCGCTATCATCCGCGAAGCTATTTACACTCTCGTCAAACTTTCCAGAGCAATATACCGCATCAGCCCTAAAGCCGCAAGGATTTTTTCAAAACCGTTTCTGAATATCGCAGAAAAATATCATGGAAAATGAGGCGTGAAAGGTAAAACGTGAAACGTGATGAGTGATGAGTGATAAGTATCGAATTGGTACACCGATTACAACCAAATGATAGAGAAAGAATCATTGGATGCTGTTGCAGTAATTGGTCTGCCCCAGATAAGGTATTGGATGATGCTTCTGGCACATAAATTTCCCAATCCACAGTTAAACTTGACATTAGAGTTGTTCCTACGAATAATCAAGGGTTTCTTTAGGGAACAGTTGGTTTCAGTAGTTCTGTATGGGTCGATTACTTTCGATGACCTGGCACCGGGCTATGGTGACCTGGATTTTTTAGTGGTAGTTGATGATAATCTCTCAGACGAGATTTGTCGGCAACTTGTCGAGCTTCGTAAGCCCCTTCGTAGTGGAGACTATGGAATCCTGTCCAAAATGCTTGAAGGAGCATTCTTGCCGCGGCGGATGTTGAATCCAGCCAATACGGGAAAGGCCTTCTGGTGGGGAACAAGTGGTGAGAAACCGTGGGAAAGCAACCAATTAGGCTGGTTTGTGCTTCATGTTATCCGTGAACGGGGCATCGTCATTTGGGGAGAAGACATTCGACACGAAATTCCTCTAGCAAGCCATGAGGACCTAATCAAGGAAGTGTGGATGGTGTGTAAAAGTATAAAACAACATGCGCGAGGTGGTAGACTTCACTCCGTAGATTGGTTGCTAACAGCATCGAGGCTACTACTCTGGCTTAAAGAGGGTAGACTCAGTTCCAAAAGTGAAGCGGCTGATTGGGGGTTTACTCACACTAACGGTGCCTGGCGCGAGTTGCTCCCTCAAGCCAGGCAAATACGACTGAATCCGTCAGTAGTGGATTCGGCTGAAATGAAACGGTGGCTTGATGCGCTTACAGGGTCTATTAGAGAAGCTAGTGAAGAAGTAGAGCGTGAACTTGCGGAACAAGGATTGCGGCAGTCAGTAACGGAGAAATTGTAGCCCAAATTTCTAATTTGGCGTCCCGAATTCTGGCGAATTCGGCTACGATAGAATCTTGGGCTACTTCCCGAAAACTTTCTGAGAGTTACAAAGGAGACAAAGAAATGAACGAAAACACGTCCAATTTTCAACAAACAATATCAATTAAGGAAGCTGAGATTGCTGATGTTCCAGCTATTTATAAGCTTTCTTCATGTTTCAGTGGAGCGACAGAAGGATGGACACAAGCGGGAATAGAAGAAATCATTAAAAACCGCCAGGGTTATTATGCTTTAGTAGCTGAGTGGAATGGGGAAAAAATCGGCTATGCCCTTGCTCGATTCGCCTGGGGAAAACTCCATCTGATGGACATTGTGGTAAAAGAGGAGATGCGGTCTCGTGGAGTAGGAAAAAAGATAATGAAACAGCTTATAGACCTCGCAAAAGCAAAAGCGCTTTCGGAAGTATATTTGGAAGTGCGAGCCGGTAATATTCCCGCAATAAAGCTATATCAAAGTTTTTCTTTCAAAACCAGATTCATGTTTCGTGGGCTATATGATGGCGAAGATGGAATAGCTATGTATCTCCCATTGTCAGAAGAAAAGGAAGAGGTTATCTAAAAGCGGCGTCATGTTCGATTTTCTCATCGATAGGAAGGAATACGTTCATTTTTTCAGCCTCACGTAGCAAGAATGATAGCACATCTATATTCCCGAAAAGAAACGAGTTTTCCAGAAGCCGTAGCAACAAATCCGCCATTCGCGATTGTGGACGATTTCTATCCGGTTTCTCCCAGTTGTAAACCGACTTCCATGTACAGCCTAATTATCAAGGAAAAATTGCATAAAAAATGGGAAATGAAGTTTTCACGAAATAGTGGGTTTAACTTCATAATTACTTTTTATTCCAATTATTTCTTATGATGGAACTTTTCTATTCCACTTAATTTCTTATGATGGAACTTTTCTTTGTTAAAGAAAAGTTTGCAAGAAAAGTTTGGTTACGTTCTCAGAATATCCACAGGCAAGAGGAAAAAGGCATTAGGAGAAATCTATGCAGAAAGGATATCCAATTGAAAAAATCAGAAATATAGGTATTATCGCTCACATCGACGCGGGCAAAACAACAACGACCGAACGCATTTTGTATTACACGGGCAAGACGCATAAAATTGGCGAGGTTGATGACGGAACGACGCAGATGGATTGGATGCCGCTGGAGCGTACACATGGCGTGACTATCACCGCCGCGGCGACGACTTGTTTTTGGAATGAACATCAGATTAACATCATCGACACACCGGGGCATGTAGATTTTACGGCGGAGGTTGAGCGTAGTCTGCGTGTGTTAGACGGCGCAGTGGTTGTCTTCTGCGGTGTCGGCGGAGTTGAACCGCAATCTGAGACAGTATGGCGTCAGGCAAATCGATATGGCGTGCCGAGAATTGCCTTTGTAAATAAGATGGATAGAGCTGGCGCGGATTTGCATAACGTCGTCAGGATGATTGAGGAACGTCTGGGTGCTACACCTATTCTGCTGCAATTGCCGTTAAGATTTCCCCCGCCTTTCCCCCCGTATGCGGAGGTACTAAGGGGGGGCTTTATGGGAATCACTGACCTTGTCAATATGAAGGCGTTCATCTGGAATATTGATGCGGATACGGAGGCAGATGTGTTAAATGAAGAGGTAACTTATCAGATACAAGATATTCCCCATGAAATGCAAATCGCCGCTGAAAAAGCTCGTGAAGATTTGTTGGAGACGATATCTTTGGTGGATGAAGAGGTTATGCGCCAAGTTATTGAGGATGAACCTATCTCCCAAAAACAACTTAAATCTGCTATTCGCAAAGCCACCATTAAAGGTGACCTTGTGCCAGTGCTCTGCGGCGCGGCGTTGAGGAATATTGGCGTTCAGCAACTTCTGGACGCCATCGTGGATTATCTTCCTTCTCCCATCGATATTCCTGCTGTTGAAGGCATTGTCCCCACAACAAACGCACTGGAGCAACGCGATGCGCAAGATGACGCCCCATTTGCCGCTCTCGTTTTTAAACTAACGAGCGCCCCGGATATTGGCAAGTTAGTGTATTGGCGAATTTATTCGGGCACAGCGGAGACCGGCTCAATCGTCTACAATCCCCGAACAAAATCTCAAGAACGAATTAGCAGGCTTTTGGAAATGCACGCCAATCATCGGTACAACAGGGACATTGTGCGCGCAGGCGATGTAGCCGCAGCCGTGGGCTTTAAGGACATCGCGACTGGTGATACATTGTGCGATGAAAAACATCCCATTGTACTGGAACAGATGAATTTTCCTGAACCAGTCATCTCGGCATCTATAACGCCCGCACCGCAAACTGATTTAAACAAATTTGCTACCGTCCTGTCTCGATTAGCAGAAGATGACCCGACTCTCCGCTTCGGTTTCAACCCGGAGACACGTCAAACAGTCATCTGGGGCATGGGAGAGTTCCATCTCGAAATTATCTTGGAACGAATACAACAGGAGTTTGGCATAGACGCGGCGTTGGGTCGCCCACAAGTCGCCTATCGCGAGTCAATTTCCCAAAAAGCGCGCGGTTACTACCGCTTCAAAAAGCAAACGGGTGGCCCTGGCCAATTTGCAGTTGTGTTACTGGAGATATTTCCATTACCGTGCGGCGGAGGCTTTGAATTTATCAACCGCGCGCACGTTAGTGAAATACCAGAGAAATTCGTTCCGGGAGTTGAAAAAGGCGTTCGAGAGGGCATGGAAAAAGGCATTCTCGCAGGCTATCCCGTGACCGATATTCGTGTTATTGTGCGTTGGGGCGCTTATCACAACGTAGATTCTTCTGTGAGGGATTTCATTCGGGCTGGACGGCAAGCATTTTACGCCGCGCTCAAGAAAGCGAACCCTATTTTATTGGAACCGCTCTCGAAAGTCTCTGTAACGGTTCATGACGAATATTGCGGTGCAGTGTTCAATGACCTGCACGCTCGACGCGGCGACATTAAAACTACCGAGTCCCTACCCCAAGCCAGGCGAATTTTTGCCATCGTTCCGCTATCGAATATGATTCAGTATGCGACATATTTGAGAACCATCACCAGCGGCCGCGGGATACATACAATGGAATTTTCTCATTATGAAAAAGCACCAATGAAAATTCAGGAGGAAATCATCGCTGCCAAAATTTTTGATGCAAGATAACCAACAAGTGATAAGTGATGAGTGATAAGTGATAGGTAAATTACTCATCACTCATTACTTAATCGCCAGCACCAACTCCAATAGTTGACAAGATTTCTGGAAAATTTATTTCTAAAAATTTCTGAAACTTGAATTTTTTTCTTGACAAATTCATTTTTATTTAGTATACTTTATACTGTTAATTTGAGCGGGAGTAGCTCAGCGGTAGAGTCCTACCTTGCCAAGGTAGTTGTCGCGGGTTCAAATCCCGTCTCCCGCTTTATTTCTTTTCAAAAATTTATTTTTTTCCTCTTATTTCTTTTGTTCAAACTTTTCTTTTCTTTCTTCCTTAGAGTTTCTTTTGATCAAACTTTTCTTTTTAAAAGAAAAGTTTGGAAGAAAAGTTTGGTTACAAGGATTTTTTCGGCGACGTACCCAAGTGGTCAAGGGAGCGGTCTGCAAAACCGTTATTCGCCGGTCCGACTCCGGCCGTCGCCTCCAAATGTGGGTGGTTAGCTCAGTTGGTTAGAGTACTTGCTTGACATGCAAGAGGTCATAGGTTCAAATCCCATACCACCCACTTTTTTTATATCTAATTAGCGGTGCTATTTTGAAGTGCCGCCAGATTTAGTGGTTTGTTGATATTCCTTTCCTTAATTTCCCCCCTTTGTCGTCTACCAAAGTTAAATGAAATATAGTAGAAACCGAGTTTTTGGCAAAAGCTCGGTTTCTGTTCCAATCGCATAGTTATTCAAATTCAGAACCGCTCATCAAAGGAGGCATTCTAATGTTACCAACCATTCAGAAAACAACTCCAAAGTCATCGGTGAGAAGCCCCATTTTCTCAATAACAGAGCGTCTTCTTAGACGTTTTTCAATCGATGAATACCACAAAATGGGCGAGATGGGAATCTTAACGGAGGATGAGCGTGTTGAACTTATAGATGGAGTTATCACAAAGATGAGTCCAATTGGAAGCGAACACGCTGCCTGCGTGAATAAATTGAACAGGCTTTTTTCCAGTGCATTGCCTTCAGAGAATGCCACGATAGGCGTACAAAATCCGATTATTCTGGACGATGGGACGGAACCTGAACCGGACATCGCTCTCCTTAAACCACGAGATGATGCTTATGCTTCTGGACATCCGCGTCCTGATGATGTGCTACTTATCGTAGAAGCGGCTGATGCGTCCATTGACGATGACCGCGCTATTAAACTGCCACGTTATGCCGCCGCTGGTATTCCAGAGGTGTGGCTGGTGAACATCCCTGGTCGGAAAATCGAAGTTTATCAAATACCCGTAGGCGTCGAAGCGGACGCAGGTTATAAAATACGGGTTGAATACTGCTTGGGTGAGACACTGACTCCAGAATTGTTCCCGCATGTGACAATCAGCGTGGCAGATGTGCTGCCATAAGTATATTTATTTACACGACTTTTTCACTTGAGAGAGGCATTATCTTTACTGCAAGAGTACTATAACTGAAAAAGTCGTAAGATAACCGTTATTTTCAAGGAGTGTGATTATTTTGAGAGAAAGAATGGAAAAGGCTTTACATAAGAGTGATGCGGAATATACAGAAATCCGCATTGAAAGTGTAAATTCTTCCTGGGCGAATTTCAGAGGGGAAGATTTGGACAACATTGGTTCGTCCAGAACACTGGGCGGGATAGTGAGGGCTTTGGTCAAGGGCGGCTGGGGCTATGCGACTTTTAACGAAATCAGTGACCTTGAAACCAGAATTAGAGAGGCTTGTGAATCAGCCCGGCTGGTAGGTAAAGAGAAAAGTCATTTTGCCCAAGTGGAATCTGTTGTCGATGAAATAAAAGCAACTTTGGAGAAGGATTTTCGTGAAATTTCGCTCTCGGAGAAAAAATCAGTAATTGAGGAATATAACAAAATCATTCTCGGTTACCACGACAAGATTGAAACATCGAATGTTGGCTATGGCGATAGTTTCAGAAAAGTATGGTATGCTAATTCGGAGGGAACTTACATCGAAGATGAGCGGCCTGATGTAGTTGTATTTACATTCCGCCACCGCTAAAGAAGGCGAAATGTCCAGCATGGCTCTGAAGCCATCAGTGGCAGCACTGGCTTCCAGATAGTTGAGGGATTTCAGCAAAAAGCGGAAGCGGCTGCCAAAAGGGCTGTAGAACTGCTTTCAGCACCGCCAGTTACAGGCGGCAAGTATACTGTAATCATCAATCCTAAATTAGCAGGTGTTTTCGCTCACGAAGCATTTGGACATCTCAGTGAATCAGATTTTGTCTATGAAAATGAGCGCATGAAAAAGCTAATGGTGCTTGGAAAACGTTTCGGTTCAGACATTTTAAACATCATCGACGATGGCTCTATCCCCGGTCAACTTGGAACGCACAAATATGACGATGAAGGTGTAAAGACCAGAAAAAATTACCTCATCAAAGATGGCATTTTAGTCGGAAGACTACATTCCCGCGAAACCGCCGCCAAAATGGGAGAACAGCCCACAGGCAACGCCAGAGCCATCGGCTACCACCATGAACCGATAGTGCGAATGACTAACACATACATCAATAGAGGCAACGCCACTTTTGAAGGGATGATAAAAGATGTAAAGTTAGGACTTTATGCTCTGGATTGTATCGGCGGCCAGACCTCTATGGAGATGTTCACTTTTAGCGCTGCTTACGGTTACATGATTCGGAATGGCAAGATAGCAGAACTGGTCAGAGATGTGGTGCTGACAGGCAACGTTTTTGAAACGCTGATGAACATTGATATGATTGGTGATGCAATAGAGTGGGTACCAGGAGGTCCAGGCGGCTGCGGCAAAGGCGCTCAACAGGGTTTGCGCACAGGATTAGGTGGCCCGCACGTCCGCATCCAAAATGTTGTTGTAGGAGGTAGGCAATTTCAGTAGAAACCGGGTTTTTCGGAAAAATCTGGTTTCTGAGCTACAAACGAGGAAGCAAATATGAACATCGCTATATCTTACGATGAGCTCTGGAAGGAAGTTTTAGAAACGCTCTATCCAGACTTTCTGCAATTCTTTCTTCCCGATTTCGCCGAAGCAATCGACTGGACAAAAGAATACGAATTTCTTGACAAAGAGCTTAAGCAGATTTCTCCGAAATCAGAGGAAGGAAAAAGATTCGTTGACAAGCTTACTAAAGTATATTTGAAGGATGGACATGAGCGGTGGGTGCTGGTACATGTAGAAATTCAAGGCTATCGGGATGAAGAGTTTGCAGAGCGAATGTTCATCTACTTTTACCGAATCTACGATAAATTCAAACAGAAGATATTAAGCGTCGCTGTGTTTTCTGACCCCGAGAGAGGATTTAAACCCGATAGGTTCGTCTACAACTTTTTCGGTTGTGATTTGGAGTTCCGATATCGAGTTTACAAGATTTTAGAATATTTGGATGAGGAGTTGGAAAGGAGCGAGAACCTGTTTGCCTTAGTAATATTGGCAGCGAAGAGAAGTTTGGAAAGCAGGAGAGATGAAGAGAAAAGGTTTGTATTCAAACGAGAACTGATGAGGCTACTCCTTAGGAAAGGATATGACAGGAAGAAAGTAATCCAAATTTTCAGGTTTTTGGACGGAGTTTTGGCGTTATCAGACGAGATGAAAGAAGAATTGATTTATGAAGAGTTTCACAAAGAGGAGGTGGAAAGAATGCCGTATATCACGAGTTGGGAAAGAATTGCTATAAGAAGAGGGATGAAGGAAGGAATGGAGAAAGGAATGGAGAAAGGAATGGAGAAAGGAATGGAGAAAGGAATGGAGAAAGGAATGGAGAAAGGAATGCTGGAAGGTGTAAGTGAGATGGTATTAGAGGCGTTGGAGGAGCGATTTGGGAAAGTTCCAGAAGATGTGAGGAAAGCCATTGTAACGATAGAGAACAAAGATGAACTGAAGAAATTATTCAGACAAGCGATGCGAGTGTCAAATTTAGGTGAATTTCAACTATCGCTTGGGTAAAAAGCTTCGGTCAAGTTGAGTGACCGTATAATCGTTTGGGGTTGTTGTAAGGAGGTGCAAACTATGATAGTAAATCAATTAATAGAAAAAGCGATGAAGAAAGCTTCTGGCGCGCAGGCGTCTTTGGGACAAAGTGAATCCACCGACGTGTCTTTTGAAAATGATAGGCTCAAATCAGTCAAATCCTCGCAGAGCACAGGTATGAGCGTGAAAGTCATCGTAAACGGTAAGGTCGGCTCATCACATACCACCGACATAAACGATGTGGACGGTGTTGTGGCGCGGGCTTTGGAAGTCGCGGAATTCGGTAGTCCAGCGCATTTCGAGTTTCCTGAACCACGAGAAGGAACTGAGGTGAATGTCTACGACAATGCTGTACTTCCTGTGGCCAAAGATGAAATGGTACACATTGGCGAGGAGATGATAGCGTTGGTGAAAGAGTACAACCCCGACATTATCCTCCACGCTGGCGCAGGCAAAAGCGTAGATAGAAGCGAATTTGCCAATTCCAGCGGTGTAGAATATACTACCGAAAGCACAGATTTCGGTGTTGGGGTCCATGGCCAGTGGATAAGAGGAACCGATATCCTCTGGGCTGGGCATGGTTTTGGATGGAGAAAGCGCGAGATAGACCATTTAGAGATTGCCAGGAAAGCCATCGAATGGTTCAAGATGGCGGAGAAAATCGCTCCGATTAAGTCGAGCGATATGCCAGTTATTTTCACGCCTGATGGAATGAATGTACTCCTTTTGGCTTTGAGATTGGGATTTAATGGCAAAAACGTATTTTTAGGCTCATCGCCGCTTGCTGGCAAATTAGGTGAGAAAATCGCTGATGAAAGATTTTCTATCACCGACAATCCGCTAATTGATTATGCCAGCTCAAGCGATAAGTACGACGGCGAAGGTGTGCCGCATCAAATTACTCCACTTATTGAGAATGGTGTAATAAAGAATTTCCTTTATGACCTCGACACGGCAGGCAGAGCCGGAACAAAAACTACTGGCAATGGCGTTGGTTGTGGCACTACGAATTTAGTCATCAAAGAGGGTGATACGCCTTATGAAGAGATGGTGACAAACACCAAAGAGGGGTTGCTTGTCCACAGTGTGATGGGCTTAGGGCAAGGCAACGCTATCAGTGGTGAATTTTCTGTCAATGTCCAATTGGGCTACAAAATAGAGAACGGCGAGATTGTCGGACGTGTAAAAGATGTTATGTTAGCAGGCAACACCTACGATGCTCTGAAAAATATCGCTGCCATCGGTGATAAAGCCGAATGGGCTGGATGGTCGCTTTTAACCCCACCGATAAAGATTGGTAAGGTGAGCGTGGTGGCGCGGTAGATTGCCACATTCATTATTGGCTGGTAGCGCCAGACGATTTGATATTTATGCGGGACAAGTCTTGCTATTCTCAGAGTAGCAAAACTTGCTTCGCTGAAATAATTTAAACACTAACGTGGAGAATTTGTATCTCTTGGGGAATTTCTGAAATGACGAAAAAATTCTTGACGGATAATTATTTCTGTGATAAAATGATTAAATTGAGAATTTGAAAGACTGGGACATTCTCATAGAATTTCACAACGAAAGGTGATGAAATGTAATGTCTACCGGAAAAATTATTATCGCCATTTCAATTTGTCTCACGCTTACCTTGTTATATATGCCTTTGGCTACGGCGGGGACAGATGTGAAGATAACGAATATTAAAGTGGGAAGTGGCAAAGAATACAAGGTTGGCGATGGCCCTTTTGATTTGAATAAGAAGTATTACATCGACAGAGATTATGTCGCCACAAGTATGCCTGATGAAATCAAGGGAGCACAGTGGATTATGACTGCCAACGACGACAAGAGCTCAAGCGGCGCTGATTTTCTTACCTTTGAAATCGATAAGCCCGCGATTGTATGGATGGCTCACGACAGCAGAGGTGAGAAAGAGAAGGGCGGTGTGCCGCCAAAGTGGCTTTCTGATGAGTTCAAGCACCACCCGGATTTGAAGATTGATGTCACCGACACGAATATGGGTTTCTTTACGCTCTGGGAGAAGGAGTTCAAGAAAGGAAAAGTAACCCTGGGCGGTAACACCGACCCACCTGCTACTGGACAAGGCAGCAACTATATAGTGCTTATAATGTCCGGTACAGCACAGGCGGTACAACTACAGGGTAAATTAGGTGTGACATGGGGAACAATCAAAAAATAACAAAATTAGGAGAGGAGAAAAATGTATTTCAAAAAATGTTTTGGCATAAGTTTCTTGTTCGTTTTTCTAACGGCCGCTGTTGCTGTAGCGGATGTGACAGTGACGAATATTAAAGTTGCAAACGGAAAGGAGTATAAATTAGCGGATAACGGCCTTCAGTTGAATGAGAAGTATTATGTCGATAGGAATTATGTTGTCCTGGAAGCTCCTGCGGGATTAATCGGTGTTCCACTTATTATGACGGGCAACGATGAAAAAACTTCGACAGGAGCGGAATTTCTCTGCTTTGAGATTGATATGTCAGCGACTATCTGGATTGGTCATGACAGCCGAGGAGAGGCAGAGAAAGGCGGCACGCCTCCGAATTGGTTGGGGGCGGAATTTAAAAAACATGCGGATATGACTATCAAAGTTACCGATACAAATATGGATACCTTTGTCCTCTGGGAAAAATCGTTTCCAGCAGGAAAGGTTTGTTTCGGAGGCAACGCGGAGGAAGGCGCGGCCGGACAAGGCAGCAACTATATCGTATTAGTGGCGGCGTCAGTGGAGACCCCAGTGAAACCGTTGGGCAAACTAAGCGCTACATGGGGAAAGATTAAAAATATGAAATAAATTCGAAGGCTCATGTTAAGAAAGCGCAAAGAAGACACCGAAAAGTCGTAGATTTATCTGGCAATAAGAATGATGGAGATATTGTTGGAAAAGCGGATTGGACTAAAGGCAAGTATAATGGTGGCTTACACTTTGATGGTTCTACTCATGTCACTGTGCCAAATGCTGCTCCACTAAAAGACCTCACTCATCCGATGAGCGCCGGCGCTTGGGTCAATCCAGATTCATTGGTTGGGAATACGAATATCGTGGAAATGGATGGCGGCGCCGGATGGAAGCTTGGATTCCTTGGCGGCCCAACGCCTGTCTGGACAACATATCACGTAAAAGACTTCACCGGACAAACAGTTGTAGAGACTAATAAGTGGACACATGTTGCAGCAACCTGGGATGGCAAGCAAGCCATCATCTATATTAATGGTGAAGTGGACAAAGGTGGCCCAATTGCGGGTGGTGGAGTCATTGATGTCAAAAATGAACCCAGTCTGGATATTGGATTCCGACGTACATCCAGTGCATGCTTCTTCATAGGTGGGATGGATGAACTGTGGATTTCCAATAAGGTGAAAACTCAGAAGGAAATCCAGGAGTTTATGAGTGGCTTTGAGTCACTTCTTGCCGTCGATAGCAATGGAAAGATAGCTTTTACGTGGGGAGACATTAAGAAACGTTGATAAAGCACAATGCCCGTAAACTTTTAATGAATGAGCCCAAGATTCTATCCTGGTAAAATTCTCGGGGTGAGTGGTAGATAGCCACACGGCCTTCACTGCGTGGTGATTGGCAATACAATCTATACCACTCACCATTAACGAAATGAAACATCAATCTAACAAGTAAACTTAGAGCTTACCTTTTTCATTAACGGAGAGTTTTAATCGCTCCCCACGTTTCTGTCATCTTGCCTATAGTTCCCACCGCAGCAGACTTATCTGAAAGCATTATCTGCCCAAAACCCTGGCTCTGGTCATGAGCTTCAAGTCCGGTCCATGTCATCTGGAGTTTCCTCACGCCGTTATCGGCGTCGTCGAAGACAGGGTGGAAGCCGATAGCGTTTCCTATTTTGAATTTGAGGGATTTCATCTCGGCATATTCGATGGCTGCCTCACAAATATACCCATCGCCGGTTATAGTGGATTTTAGCTTAAGATAAGTAGGCTCCCTATCACCAGCGCCATCCATATTGCACCAGTTCCATCTTTGGTCTTTGCAGGTGAACCCATACTGATAGTGTTCAGCATGTGGTGCGATGGCGTTCGTTGTGGCGAAAAATATCTCAATGCAGTCCGTTTGCCATATATTACTACCGGCTTGGGTTGTGACTATCTTATCGTCTTTTATTACTACGCCAAGGTAGATGTTCTTTTCGTCCCATTGAAGATAAAACTCTCCGCTGCTATCTTTGATACCATTCCAGCCAGCGGCGGCAGGCGCAACGCCAGGGTATATCTGCTCCTTCGTGTCAAGCACCGCCGGAGTCATGTATTTAAGCATCCAATCATTCAGATTGCCATCGATGGCCTTGGGTGTACCTTTGAGGCAATCTACCACAAGAGGTTTACCTGTTTTAGGATGTTTAAACGGGTTGCCTGCCATACTGGGAGAAGCTATGGCGAAAACCACCGCGAGAATCCCAATGAAAACCAATAGTCTTTTCATCATTGACACCTCCTTATATTGAGAGAAAATCGCCGGATGCCTCAACTGGTTGAAGGAAAAGGTAATTTGGCAATTACCCAATTACCGGCATGTTTCAAAAATAGATTTACAGTCTAACTTGAAAAAACAAGCGTCCTCATGTTAACATAAAACGTCACGGTTCACAAGTTCCGTTCTGGTTATGGTAGGTAGCTGACCTTAAGCGACCCGAACCAGATTGTTCCCCTTGACACATGACTGACCGTTTGGTATAAAGGAGGACACTTAGGTTGAAGTCTACCATAAAGAGTTCGATGTGTCAAGGCCTTTTTCGAGAGAAAAAGGCTTCCATCGAAACCGCCGAACATTCGTATTATAGACGCGCGGACATCAGTTTATCCGTGCGGACATTGCTCTTGACCTGCTTTCGCGGGAAGGGGAATACGTGGTGGTGACGCCCTTAGCCGCGACCTTTTTGTGTGCATTGTGAGTTCAGTCAAAAACCATTACAGCGGGAAGCACTTCATGGCTCTATACTCCTTTTTTCAAGAAGCATAGTAATACGTTTAATTAACTCCTCGTCATCGAATGGCTTGTCAAGGTATTCGCCACAGCCTTTACGCATCAAGGCGATGACCAATTCCTTAGGTCTATATCCAGTGATAACAAGAATTGGTATATTTATGTCCAAACGCTTGAGTTCATCTATCAATTCCAGACCCGTTAAACAGGGCATTGAAATATCCAAAACAAGAAGGTCAATTTTATCGTCACTCTTTGTTGCTTCTAATATCTTATCCAAAGCTTCTTTCCCAGTAGTTGCTGTAGTAACTTTGTAATTTGCTACTTCCAGAATGAATTGTATAGTAAGCAGCGTATTCGGTTCATCATCAATTAAAAGTATATGCTTTTTAGCCATTACATTTTTTCACCTTATAGGTCTTGATTTTATCATTCCACATAAAATCAAGACGACCTTTTAAGCTTGCCAGTATATGCCCAAAGTTTCCGCTTTGTGGACTTCCACATTAGAAAAGCAAAATTGGTGCCAGCTTCACTTACTGAGCACAACACAGTGTTATGACAGCACTTAGAGGGAAATTCAAAGAAAAGTAAGGTTCTTGAAGGGGCGCCACATTCCTTCCTTATAGCCACATTTCCGGACACAGATTAAATGCTTGATTTCAAAAGGTTGACACATAATCTAATAGAATGACTTTGCATATTTGTGGCACCCTTTTACGTGAAGGTAGATAGGAATTTGGGTTGACAAAATCGAACACGATAATATATACTAATAATGATAGTGCTGGATGAGGAAGAATATCAAATTTCATGCAAGTTATAGCATTGGGCCATGCCGGCATCGAATCTACTGTATGCGTTGCAAATTTTATCGAAATATCCGAGAAGACTTCTTCCGACATAAGGAAAATGAAATTCTCTCTTAGTAGATTGAAAATTTTAGCAATAGGACTGATTTTAGTTCCCCTCAATTGTTACTGGCTCATCCAGAATGAAGCCATCAACGCCAACATATATTCTACCACATCATCTCTACTGTTTAACGTTATCTTCAGCTTGTTCATTGTAACCGCTTTCAATTTGCTGTTACACAAATTTCTCCCGCGATATACTCTCAAACCCGGCGAACTTCTCATTATTTACATTATGCTTTGCCAGGCCAGCGCGGTTTCAGGAGAGGGGACAATACAGTTGTTAATCCCGCTGTTGGGGCATGCGTTCTGGCATGCGACGCCTGAGAATGAATGGGCGCAACTGTTCCATAAATATATTCCGGGTTGGCTGTCGGTTTCAGACAAACGGATTTTGCTCGGCTACTACGAAGGTGAATCGACGCTGTATACCGCTGAACGTCTCAAAGCGTGGCTTGTCCCGTTGGCGGCGTGGATAGGATTTTTGCTGCTGATAGTTTTTATCATGCTCTGCCTCAATGTTATCCTGCGGAAACAGTGGATGGAACGTGAGCGTCTGACTTATCCGCTCATTCAACTGCCTTTTGAGATGGCGCAGGGAGTTGCGTTTTTTAAAAATCATTTGCTGTGGTTCGGCTTTGCTTTCGCTGCTGTAATCGGCATTCTTAATGGTCTGCATTTTCTTTATCCCATCGTACCCGGCTTGAAAAATATCTACAACCTGGAGTATCTTTTTACTCAGAAACCGTGGAGCGCTATCACCTCTGAAAATTTTTTAATTGCATTCTATCCCTGTGCGGTCGGATTGGGCTTTTTCATACCTCTCACATTGAGTTTTTCGTGTTGGTTTTTCTATTTTTTCTGGAAAGCCGAGTTGGTGTTAGGGAGCATCTTGGGGTTGCGTAGCCTGCCCGAATTTCCATATCCAAAATGGCAAGAATCCGGCGCGTATTTAGGAATCGGCGCATTGGCGCTGTGGAGTAGTAGACAATATCTCTTGCAAGTGTTTATTCGGGCTTTCGGTGGGAAATCCAACCTTGACGATTCGATGGAAGCGATGAAATATAGAACCGCCATTATCGGCTGCGTCGCCGTGTTGTTCTTGCTGATTATCTTTTGCGCCAAAGCTGGCATGTCAGTCTGGGTGGCAGTCGTCTTTTTCGGCTGTTACTTCGCCATATCTTTAGCTATTACTCGCATGCGCGCCGAATTGGGACCGCTTGTTCATGAATTATATTACGCTAACGCTGACCAGGTTGTTACAGCGTCAATCGGAACGCGGCGATTCGGACCGCAAAATCTGACCGTCCTCTCTATGTTTTGGTGGATTACGCGCAGTCACAACAACAATTTGATGCCGCACCAACTTGAAGGGTTCAAATTAGTCGATAGGTCGGGGACAAGCACGCGATGGCTTTGGCAATTGATGTTAATCAGCACTGTTTTGGGAATTGTAATTTCTTCGTGGACATTGTTAGATGTCTCCTACCGAATAGGCGAACAGAAACAACTCGTCGGCTCAACATTCTCACGCCTTCAGGGGTGGTTGTATTACACTAAATCGACCGATTACATATCGGTGGGTTTTATGGGTTTGGGATTTGCCTTTACGGTGTTTCTAAGTTTCATGGGCAGAAGATTCCTCTGGTGGCCGTTTCATCCATTAGGTTACGCCGTCACACAGGGCGATTGGGCTATCACATTTCTGTGGTTTCCTCTGTTCCTCAGTTGGCTTGCCAAGCGGATTCTGTTAAAACACGGCGGCATCCGCATGTATCGACAAGCAGTGCCGTTCTTTTTGGGATTAATCCTCGGAGACTTCGCTATCGGTGGAATATGGAGTATTATTGGGTTGGTCCTTTAGTAACCTTCAGTTTCCCTATCGTTCTGAACGGAGACTTGACGGGGGATTTCGACTCATTGGCGTAGCGAATAGAAAAGCAATTTTTCAGCGAAAGCCCTTGATGGCTGTTTGTTTCGAAGCGTTGAAA
>Ga0194125_10006101_pt1 | contig 17968 bp, 15 predicted proteins | sample TA2KigC250mmetaG_FD_148626 | JGI IMG/M metagenome (GOLD analysis project Ga0194125, IMG submission 148626) | Freshwater microbial communities from Lake Tanganyika, Tanzania - TA2015034 Kigoma Deep Cast 250m | ecosystem: Environmental > Aquatic > Freshwater > Lake | place: Tanzania: Lake... | reverse complement strand
GCGGCCTCGACGAGGCCCAGATCCGCGAAATCGTCCGCCGCCGCCGCTATTGGGAAGAAATGGAGGAGAGGCGGCAGACCGTCCTGAAGTCGATTCGAGAGCAGGGCCGGCTCACCCCCGAGCTCGAAGCCGCGGTCAACGCCGCTTCGACCAAGACCGAACTCGAAGACCTCTACCTGCCGTTCAGGCCCAAGAAAGCGACCCGAGCCTCCAAGGCCTGGGATGCCGGACTCGAGCCGCTGGCCCGGTGGCTCGTCGACCTGGCCGACCCGGAGGCCGACCTCGAAGCCGAGGCGGCGAAATACCTCTCTCCGGAAAATGGCTACGAGACGGCCGACCAGGCCCTCCGCGGGGCGGCCGACATCCTGGCCGAGGAATGGGCCGAGAACGCCGAAGCCCGCCGGATCATCCGGGGCTTGGTCTTCCGGGAGGGCGTCCTCATCTCCGCCGTCCGGAAGGAATTCGAGGGCCGGAAGACGAAATTCGAGATGTACCACGACCACCGCGAGGTCATCGCCGAGCCGGCTTCCCACCGGCTCCTGGCGATGTTCCGCGGAGAGAGGGAAAAAGTTCTCGACCTCGAGCTCGAATATCCCCGGACGGCGGCCGTCCGGGAACTCGTCTTCCGCTTCGTCCGCCGCCCCAAGAGCGCTTCGGCCGGGCTCCTTCTCGAGACCGTCGTCGACGCCCTCGACCGGCTTCTCGCCCCGTCCGTCGAAACCGAGGTCCGGAACGAGCTCCGGGAGAAATCCGAGGCCGAGGCCATCCAGGTCTTTGGGGTCAACCTCCGGGACCTTCTCCTGGCCCCGCCGGCCGGCCGGAGGGCCGTCATGGGGATCGACCCGGGTTTTAGGACCGGCTGCAAGATCGCCGCCGTCGACGGGATCGGCAAATTCCTCGGGTACCGGACGATCTTTCCCAACGCTCCGAAAAACGACGTCGACGGGGCCAAGCAGACATTTCTCGAAATGCTCGTCCGGCACAAGGTCGAGCTCATCGCCGTCGGCAACGGCACGGCCAGCCGGGAAACCGAAGCCTTCGTCCGGGCCTCCCTGGAAGAGCTCCCGGCGGCCAGACGGCCCGTTGTCGTCATCGTCAGCGAGGCCGGGGCCAGCGTCTACAGCGCCTCGGACCTGGCCAAAAGGGAATTCCCCAAGCTCGACGTCACCGTCCGGGGGGCGGTCTCGATCGCCCGCCGGCTCCAGGACCCCCTCTCCGAACTCGTCAAGATCGAGCCGCGGTCGATCGGCGTCGGCCAGTACCAGCACGACGTCGACCAGGCCGCCATCAAGGCTTCCTTGGACGAAGTCGTCGAAAGCTCGGTCAACCTCGTCGGCGTCGACCTGAACCTCGCCTCGGAGGAGCTCCTCCGCTATGTCGCCGGTCTGAACAAGGGGACGGCCGCGGCCATCGTCGCTCACCGGAACGCCCGGGGCCCCTTCCGCTCGCGGGAGGGCCTCAAGGGCGTCAAGGGGGTGGGAGCCAAGACATTCGAGCAGGCGGCCGGGTTCCTCCGCATCCCGGGGGCCATGAACCCGCTCGACAACTCGGCCGTCCACCCCGAGCGCTACGGCCTCGTCGAGGCCATGGCCCAAGCTCTCGGCGTCCCCGTCCAAGGGCTCGTTGGCCGTCCCGACCTCGTCCGGTCGATCGAGCCCGAACGGTACGTTTCCGAGGAAGCCGGCTTGCCGACGGTCGAGGACATTCTCCGCGAACTCGAAAAGCCCGGCCGCGACCCCCGGGGCGAGTTCCGCTGCGCCGCTTTCGCCGAGAATGTCAGGACGATGGAGGACCTGAAGGAGGGGATGATTCTCGAGGGCGTCGTGACCAACGTGACGAAATTCGGGGCCTTCGTCGACCTCGGGATCCACCAGGACGGCCTCGTCCACATCTCCGAGATCGCCGGCCAGTTCGTCTCCGACCCGCGCCAGGCCGTCAAGGTCGGCCAGGTCGTCAGGGTCAGGGTCATCCGGGTCGATGTCGAGCTCAAGCGGATCGGGCTGTCGATGAAGAACCTCGGCCTCACTTGATGAGACGCTTCCTCATCCGGCCGACCCCGACGACGAAGGCCGTCAGGCCGAGGACGAGGCCGACGGCGATGTTGAAGAGGACTCTCCGGGGATAGACTCCCGAATAGACGGCCCGGGAGATGGCCACGGCGTGGGTCAAGGGCATGAACTGGGCCATGGTTTTCATCCAGCCGGGGAAGTTGTCGAGGGGGAAGAAGACGCCCGAAAAGAAGAGCATCGGGGTGATGACGAGCTCGGTGTAATAGTTGAAGAAGTCGAAGTTCGGGGCGAACGAGGTGACGATCATGGCCAGGGAGGCGAAGAGAATCCCGATGAAGGCCATGACGAAGACGAGGAGGACGAAACTCAGGACCGAGACGGGGAAGATCCCCATGGCCGCGGCCACGGCCATCATCAGTCCGCCGCTTATGAGGCCGCGAAAGGAGGCCCAGAGGATGTCTCCGGCGATCGCGTCCTCGGCCGAGACGGGGGTGGCGATGAGGGCGTCATAAAGTCGCTCGTGGATCATCTTGACGAACGTCCCGTAGAGGCACTCGAAGGTCGAGGTCATCATGACCGAGGTGATGAGGATGCCCGGGACGAGGAAGAAGAGGTACGAACGCCCGCCGAAATGCCCCATGTAGGCCCCCATCCCGATCCCGAAGGTGACAAGATAGAACAGGGGCTGGACGAGGCTGGCGATGAAGGTCGTGACGACGAAGCGTTTATAGGAGACGAGATTGCGGACGAAGACGTGGAGGAGGCGGTGGGAGAGGTTCATTCGATGAGGCTCCGTCCCGTCAGCTTCAGGAAGACGTCCTCGAGCGTGGCCGGCCGGTGGACGGTGTTCGGGAGGTCAAGCTCGACGATGCGCCGCCGGATGGCCGAACCGTCGCGGCAGTAGAAATAGAGGGTGTCCCCGACCCGCTCATGGCCGCAGGCCAGGGTGGAGAGCGCGGCGACCAGGGAGGCGTCCCGGTCCGGCGCGATCCGGATCTCGACGACTTCGCGCCCGATCTCGGCCTCGATGAGGCCGTTCGGCGCGCCCTCCTTGAGGATCTTCCCGCCGTACATGATGACCAGGCGGTCGCAGAGCTGCTGGGCCTCCTCCATGTACTGGGTCGTCAGAATGAGGGTCGTGCCCCGGGCCTTGAGCTGACGGAGGCGCTGCCAGATGAGGTGGCGGGCCTGGGGGTCGAGGCCGGTCGTCGGCTCGTCGGCGACGATGAACAGGGGCCGGTTGAGGAGGGCCCGGGCAACGAGCAGGCGCCGCTTCATCCCCGTCGACAGCTCGCCGATCTTGCTGTCCCGCTTGGCTTCGAGTTCGACGAACTTGAGGAGCTCGCCGATCCGGGATTTCGCCTCCCGGCGGGGGATGTCGAAGAAGCGGGCGAAGACGAGGAGATTCTCCCGGACGGTGAGGTCGATGTCGAGGGTGATCTCCTGGGGGATGACGCCGGTCAAGGCTTTGAGGGCCCGGTTCTTGATGTCGGCCCGCCGGCCGTTGACGATCAGGGTTCCGGAGGTCACGGGGGAGACGCCGTGGATCATCCGGACGGTCGTCGTCTTGCCGGCCCCGTTGGGGCCGAGGAAGCCGAAGCATTCGCCTTCCCGGATTTCGAAGGAAATCCCGTCGACGGCCGTGAAGTCCCCGTATTTTTTGGTCAGGCCTTCGGCCCGGATGATCGTTTTCATGGAAATCGAGACCGGCTATGATAGCAAAGAGGGCGAAGAAAGGATAGACTGGGTTCGTGGCGATCGCCCTTCCCGCCCTCCGCCTCGGATCGCTGGATCTCGATTTCCCGGTCGTCTTGGCCGCCCTGGCCGGATACAGCGACTTGCCCTACCGCCTCGTCTGCCGTTCCTGCGGAGCCCCGTTCGCCACGTCCGAGGTCATGCTCGACCGATTTCTTCTCTCGGAGGGGCGGAGGAGGCGCCGGCTCGGCCGCCTCGACCCGGCCGACCATCCCGTGGGCGGACAGATCATGGGCGACGACCCGGCCGTCATGGCCGAGGCGGCCGTCGTCCTCAAAGAGATGGGCTTCGACGCCGTCGACCTTAACTTCGCCTGCCCCGTCCGCAAGGTCCTCAGCCGGAGGCGGGGCGGATTCCTGATGTCCATGCCGGAGAGGGCGGTCGAAATCGTCAGGGCCGTCCGAAGAGCCGTTCCCGACAGGCCGCTGATGATCAAATTGCGCCGGTCATTCTCCGCCGGGGACTCCGGGAGGGAGGGGTTTTGGGCCATCGCCCGAGGCGCCTTCGAGGCCGGAGCGGACGCGATCTGCGTCCATGCCCGGAGCGTCGAACAGAAATATTCGGGGCCGGCCGACTGGACCTTCTTGGCCGAGGTCAAGCGGGCTTTCCCCGGCCGGACGGTCATCGGCTCGGGCGACGTCGTCGATGCCCCGGCCGCCCTGAGGATGATGGCCGAGACGGGGGTCGACGGCGCGGCCGCCGCCCGCGGAGCGGTCGGAAATCCCTGGATTTTCCGACAAGCCCGGGACCTCGCCGCCGGCCGGCCGCCTTTCCGCCCCTCCCTCGGCGACCAGCGGGAGCTTCTTTTCCGCCATTTCGAGATGGCCCGGGAGTTCTACGGACCTCGGCGGGCGGTCGGGGTCATGCGTCATTTCGGGATCGGATACGCCAAGCTCCATGCCCATCCCAAGCGGGTCCGGATGGCCTTCGTCGAGGTCAAGTCGGCCGAGGACTGGAGAGGGGTCCTCGACGCCCACTACATCACGTGAGCCCGCCGTCTCCTTTCATTCCCCTTGAAATCCGGAGCCTTTTTGAATATAATCGCCCTTTATTTCGGAGCCGGAAAAGAAAAGCGAGGTCCGGGTGAACGCGTTCGGCAGGATCGACAGCAAATATCGTTTCGTGATCGTGGCCTCGAAGAGGGCCAAACAGCTTCTTCGCGGGGCCAAACCGAAAGTCAAGGCCAAGACGAAAAATCCCATCCGTCTGGCCCAGCTCGAAGTCAGGGAGGGGGTCGTCGAATTCGACGTCCTCCACACCAAACTCGAGGACATCGCCGAAGCCGGAGAACAGGTTTTCATCGCCGGTGAAATCGAGGATCTGGACGACCACGGCGGGGGGGGCGGCGGGGGAGTCGAGACGGACGAGTCCGAGCCGGGCGAGATCGGCTTGGAGGGCGAAGGCGGCGAGTCCCCGTTCGACGAGGGTCTTCCCGAGGTCGACCTCCCCGACGACAAGGACGAGGGTTAGGTTCGAGATTCAGCCTTCGTGTCCGACTTCTTTCAGGAGTTGGATGTAGTCCCGGCGAATCCAGGCGGTCTGGGGAAATCCTAACGTCCGGGCCAAGCGGACGATTTTTTCCCGATCCCCTTCGATTTCGATGAAGCGGCCGGCCGCCGTCTCATCGAGACAAATCTTGAGCTTTCCCAGACTCAGCACGGTCCGGTGCTTGGTGTAGCGGAAGACGCGGACGAAGCCCAGCGCCTGGAGGATCTTGACGAACGCCTTGCCGTTGCTGATCTCGGTTTCGTGTTCGGTCCGGATTTTGAAACGGCGGGATTTCAGGGGAGCCCCCTTGAACGTCAGGAACGTTTTCCGGCCGATTTTTCGGACCCGAAGGGCCTCCCGGCGTCCGGTCAGGTGCCGGTCTCGTCCGTCGTAGAGCGTGTTCTCCTCGGCGTGCCGCTCCTTGAGGATTTTCGCCCCTAGGCCGAGGAGCCGGCGGCGGACAGGGTCCAGATCCTCGACCCGGACCTTGACTTCGATCTCGAGCATGTCAGGTCGCCCGGGCGAGGATGAAATCCCCGAGCCGGCGCATGGCTTCCGTCGCCGGCGATTCGGGGAAGCCGTCGAGGACCGAGCGGGCTTCGTCGGCGAAACGGGCCGCCCGTGCGGCCGCCTCCTGCAGTGCGCCGTTGGACGTCACAAGGGCCTGGATCCTCGGTATGGCCTCGGGTTCGGAGTCCCGCTCCAGGATCAGCCGTTTGAGCCCCTCGCGGGCGGCGGGATCGAGCCGGCCGAGGGTCAGGATGAGGGGAAGCGTAATCCGGCCTTCCCGGAGGTCGGAAAGGACGGGTTTGCCGAGGACGGAAGGCCGACCGGTGAAATCGAGGAGGTCGTCGATGACCTGGAAAGCCAGTCCGATCCGCGTCCCAAAAGCCCCGAGCCGGACGACGTCTTCACGGCCGGCCTCCCCGAGGATGCCCCCGATCCGGCAGGCCGCGGAAAAGAGGGAGGCCGTCTTCCTCTCGAGGATCTCGAAGTAGCGGGCCTCCCCGATCTCCGGGTCCCCCGCGAACGAACATTCGAGGAGCTCGCCCTCGATCATGTGCGCCGTCACCTCGGCCATGATGTCGATGATCGGCAGCCGGCGGGTCGCCAGGGCTTGCTTGATGGCCTGGATGTAGAGGAAGTCGCCGAGAAGGACGGTGATGTTCGAGCCCCAGCGGGTGTGGACCGTCTCCCGCCCCCTCCTCCGGTCGGCGTTGTCGATGATGTCGTCGTGGATGAGACTGGCCGTGTGGATGACCTCGACGAGGGCCGACCAGAAGATGTGCTCCTCCCCCCGGTAGCCATGGATCTTGGCCGAGAGGATAAGAAGGGCCGGCCGGATCCGCTTGCCTCCCGGTTGGAAAAGGTAGTCGTTGATTTCGGCTACGAGGGGGTTGGGGGACCGTCCGAGCTCCTGGAGCGACCGCTCGACGCGTTCAAGGTCCTCCTCGATTCCCGCGTAGAGATCGTTCAGCGTCGAGGTCCTTGCTTGAGCCGCCATGAGCGGGCCTATCTTAGCATCGAAAGACCGCCTTTTCAATCCAAGGCCGTCAGGCGGGAAATCCGAAAAGGAGGCGGCAATTCGCCGTCGTGGCTGCGGCCAGGTCTTTGAGGGGGACTCTGAGGAGGCCGGCCAGGACCGCGGCCGTCTTTAGCAGGAAGGCCGGTTCGTTCCGGCCTCCGCGATGGGGGACGGGGGCGAGATAGGGAGCGTCGGTTTCGACGAGAAGCCGGTCGAGGGGGATCCGGGAGGCGACGGCCCGGAGCTCCCCGGCCTTGGGGAAGGTCAGGACTCCGGAAAACGAGACGTCGAAGCCCCGCTCCAGCATCGACCGGGCGAATTCCCAGCTTTCGGTGAAGCAGTGGAGAACCCCGCCCCGGTCGAAACCCTCGGCCTCGACGGCCGCCCGGATGTCCTCACCGGCCAGGCGGCTGTGGACGATGACCGGAAGGCCGAGTTCTTGGGCCAGGGCGAGCTGAGACCGGAAAGCCGTCTGCTGGTCCGTCCGGGGGGCGAAGTCGTAATGGTAGTCGAGTCCGATTTCGCCGACCGCCCGGATTTTTCCGGCCGCGGCGAGACGCCGGATGTCCTCGGCCGCGTCCTCCGTCCGGAGGCCGGCCTGATGGGGATGAAGGCCGGCGGCGGCGGCAATGTCCGGACGGCCGGCCGCGAGCTCGAGAATCAGGCTCCGGCTCCGCCGGCTCGCGATGTCGATCGGGCAGAGAATCCCGCCCACGCCCGCCGCCCGGGCTCGGGCGATCACGGCCTCGCGGTCGGGGTCGAAGGCCTCCAGGTCGAGATGGCAGTGGGAGTCGACGAAAAAAAAGCCCCCCGCTTCCGGAGGGAAGCGGGGGGCGTCCATGCCGGAGGGGACGGCTACTCGGCCATTTTTGATTTCAAGACGCGGAGCGGCAGCGGGCCGAAGCTCGTCAGCTTGGACAGGAACTCTTTCTTGGAGAAGGCCTGGCCCTTGGCCTTTTGATATTCCTTCTCCATGTCGAGGATTTCCTGATAGCCGATGTAGGCCAGGGCCGCGTCGCCCGGGTTGAGGACGATGTGATTCCAGGTCCTCTCGGCTTCGGCGGCCGTTTGGAGGCCGTAGGACATCATATGACCGACGGCCCTTTCCTTGGTCATGTTGCCCTGGTGAACGCTGACGTCGACCTGGAAGGCGACGAGGGTCCGGAGCTTGAGCTTGAGCTCGTTCAGCCTTTGTTTGAGGTCGTAGAAGTTGTATCCGGCGTAAACGAACATGTCCTGGGCGTAATGGGGCCAACCCCTGAGGAGGGGGATGTTCGGGAAAAGGCGGCGGATGAGAGAGGCGTTCTTGAGGGCCGCGGTCGCCGGAACGTAGCTCCCCGGATAGACGCTTTGGATCGTCCAGTAGGGGAGGAGATAGTTCGTATATTCGTCCAGGAAGGATTCCAGGTCGTCTCCGGCGAGCGTCTCGAGGTAGGGATTGATCCGGACGCCGACCGGGGCGCCGGCCTCATAAGGCCCGGGGAGGACGAGCTCCTCGATCTGATATCCCCGGCCATAGGGCGGGACGAGCTCGATCGTCGGCAGGCCGGCCGGGACGTCGAGGAGCTTCGTTCTGTCGATGAAGGCCTTGACGTCCTCGGCGTTGGCCTTGATTTTGGCGAACCATTCGTCCTTGGAGGGGCGGTTCGACTTGAGCTTGTCGAGGACGTGAGGGACGACCTTGTTGATGAGCTGCTGCTCCTGCTTGAAGCTGTCGGGCGGGTTTTCCACGTCGAATTCGGGGTCCATGATTTTGTAGTAGGAGAAGCAGATCTTGAACATTTCCCGGCGGATGTTCGTCGTGTCGGCCGTCGCCCGGGCGCCGAGCTCGTTCATCATGATCGTGGCCCCCGTCGTCAGCTGGAAAATCCGTTGATGGGCTTGTCCGAAACGGAAATTGCCCGTCGACCGGGCCAGGAGGTCGCCCTTGAGGAACTGCCCGTAGTCCTCGACGGCGGCCACGGCCTTGGCGTGCTCGGCCGTGTATTTGGCCTTGGCTTCGGCCCCGGCGGGCTCGATGAGCTTGGGGATTTCGGTTTTGTAGAGGTCGAGGATATGGGGAAATCGCCGGACGGCTTCCTCGGTGTATTCCTGGGGAGGCGTCTTGAGGTTGTCCTTGGCCTGCTTGACGAAAGCCGGGATGGCCTTGGCCCGGGCCGCGGCCGCGGCCAGGCGGGCGTCGAGGGGGGCCGGGCCCTTGACCAGGAGCTCGCGGACGGCGTGGTATAGGACGTCGTTGTAGATCAGAGGATTGGTCTGCTGCGGAGCGATCTGTTCGAGCTTGAGAATCGTCAGGTCCAGGGCTTCGCGGACGAGGTCGAGGTCGATCTGGACCTCGGGGCTCAGCTTGTCCTTGGCGATCTTGTTGACGAGGTCGGCGTTGAATTTGTCCAGCTGGTCGAGATATTTCTCGGTCCTCGATTCGCTCCAGTCCTCGAGCTTGTCGTTGTACTTCGTGAAACCGGCCGCGGTCCCGGCCGTCGGGAAGAATTTCCAGTATTCATCGAGGTAGGTTTCGACCCATTTGATGAACTTCGCGTCTTCGGAGCTCTGCTGGGACACCAGGGCGCCCGACCCGACAAGCAGGACGGCCCCCATCAAGACGGCGAGAGCGATCCTTTTCCTCATCTCCTCCTCCTTCTCTGTAAAGGTTCTTTATGTCGGCGATAGGCGGTCATAAGTCCGAAATCCTAGCAAAGTCCGGCCCGAATTGCAATTTCAACCCGTCGGCTCGTCTTTGCCGTCTCAAGCCGCTTTCCTCATCCCCAAGCGCAGCAACTTTCGTGCCAGCGGTTCACGCCTACCACCGGACGAGGGCCGAAGCCCAGGTGAATCCGGAGCCGAAGGACGTCAGGGCGACGAGGTCGCCGCGCCTCAACCGGCCGTCGCGGACGATCTCGTCGAGGGCGATCGGAATCGAGGCGGCCGTCGTGTTGCCGAACCGGTCGATGTTCCGGACGACTTTTTCCGGGGGGATGCGGAGCTTGTGGGCGACCATCTGGGAGATCCGGTCGTTGGCCTGGTGGGGGATGAGGACGGCCACGTCGTCGATCGTCAGTCCGTTGGCCGCCAGGGCCGTTTGGACGGCCTCGGGCATGCGCTCCGAGGCGTTCTTGAAAACGTTCTTGCCGTCCATTTTCGGAAAGAATTTTCCCTGGTCGAACAGCTCCCGGTCGAAGACGGGATTGCGGCGGGGACTGGGATTTTCCATCCACAGGTCGCGGACGAAGCGGCCGTCGGAAAACAGATGGGTCGACAGGACGCCCCGGCCGTCGGCCGGATCGCCCGGTTCGATGACGACCGCTCCGGCCCCGTCGCCGAAGAGGACGGCCATGTCCCGTCCCTCGTCGGAGTGATCGAGGTTGTGGGACTGGAGCTCGGCGGCGACGAGGAGGATTTTCTTGTATGTTCCCGTCCGGATGAACTGGTCGGCGACGGCCAGGGCGTAGATGAAGCCGGAACACTGATTCCGGACGTCCAGGGCGCCGACCGTCCCGAGGCCGAGGCCGGCTTGGAGCATGACCCCGATCCCCGGGAAGTAATGGTCGGGAGAGAGGGTGGCGGCGATGACGAAGTCGATCTCCCGGGGATCGGCCCCGGCGTTTTCCATCGCCCGGCGGGCGGCCTCGAGGCCGAGGTCCGAGCTGCCGACGCCGGTTTCGGCGTACCGGCGCTCGACGATCCCGGAGCGCTGCCGGATCCATTCATCCGATGTGTTCATGATTTTTTCGAGGTCGAAGTTCGTAACGACCTTGGGCGGGACGTAATGGCCGGTGCCGGTGATGACGGCGCGTTTGCTCATGCGGATCTCTCCATCCGACGACAAGATGAGGGTATTATAATGAAGGACCGAAGAAAAGGAAAAGGATTTGACGCGAGGGGCGAAGGCGGGTAGACTGGCCTTGTCATGAGGTCCGTCCCCGGATCCGGAGCCCGAGCCGCGGCGGCCTCCGCCCTTGTCTTCGCCCTGTCCGCCGTCGGGGCGGCCGAGGACCTCGTCAAGGTCGAAAGCCGCGTCGCTCCCCTGCGGCTGGCCCGCGGCGAAGAAGGGAAAATCGTCCTCAAGCTGACCGTGAAGCCCGGGATCGTCGTCACGGCCGCCTCGGGCGTGACCGTCGAGCTCGAGCCGAACGGGGAACTCGTCTTTCCGAAGAGCTTTTTCACCGCCGCCGACCTGGCCGTTCCGAGGGTCGTCGTCGAGGGAAAAGAGTGCCTCGATTTCGGCAAGCCCGTTGAAATCCCGCTGACGGTCAGCCCCAACGCCCGGCGCGGCGTCCATGTCATCCGCGGCCGGGTCAAGTATTACGGCACGTCGCTGGCCGAAGGCTGGTGCTACAAGAGCGCGGTCAAATTTTCGGCGACGTTTTCGACCCGCGGGCCTTCCCCTCGGCCGGGGGCTTAAAGCCAGCCCGCCCGGCGATACCAGGCCATGGTCTCCCGGATGCCGTCCTCGACCGAGGTTTCCGCCTCGAAGCCCAGTTCGGCCGCGGCCTTGCCGACGTCGAGGACCCAGTTGGGGAAGAGGTATTGCCGGAACTTGTTGCGGTCGAGGACGGCCGGCCGCTTCCGAAGGGCACCCCACTTTTCGCTGAAGACGGTCAAGGCATAGATTCCGGACAGGGGGATGACGACCGGTCTGACCCTGACGCCGAGAGATCGGGCCGCGGCCCGCCCGAGTTCATCGAAGGTGCACGGACGGGGATGGCCGACGTTGAATATCTCGCCGCTCCAATGGCCGGCTCGGGCGACGGCCAGGAGGGCCCGGACGAGGTCCCGGACATAGCAGACGGTCATCGGCCTCTTCTTCCGGCCGAACACCGGCAGGATGCCCAGACGGATGATCTTGAAATAGTCCAGAAAATCCGTGTCGCGGGGCCCGTAGACGGCCCCGACGCGGACGATGGACAGCGGCAGGTCGCTCCGGCGGGCCAGGCAGGCGTTCTCCCCGCCGAGCTTGCTGAGGCCGTATACGGAGACGGGCGCCGGGGGATCGTCTTCCCGCCGCGGCCGGCCCTCCTTGGACGGGCCGGCGGCGGCCAGGCTGGACAAGAGGACGAAGCGGGGGCGAAGCTTCCTTCGGAGGAGGGCCTCGATGAGGTTTGCCGTGCCGTCCCGGTTTACCTTATAATAATCCTTCTCGCGGAGAGCTTTCGTCATCCCGGCGAGATGAAAGACGACGTCGAGGTCAAGCGGCGGGTCGGGGACGCTCTCGAGGTCGCCGGGAAGGATGTGGACGCCGTTTTCCCGGAGAAAGCGGGCTTTGCCGGGATCCCGGACGAGGGCGGTGACCGTCATCCCCTGATCGAGAAGGCTCTCGACGAGATGGCGGCCGATGAAGCCCGTTCCGCCCGTGACGAGCGCGTGTTTCATGAGGGAGAATATTCTACGATGAGTCCGAGAATGCGGTCAACGAGGAAAAGGCGGCGTCCCGGAGCCCGGCCGGGCCCGGCGGTCATCTGCGGCCTCGGCCTGTTCGCGGCCGCCCTGGCCGCGGCCGCCGCGGCCCAGGTCTTTCCCCTCGAGGATATCCGTCCGGGCCTCAAAGGCAAGGGACGGACGGTCTTCGCCGACACGACGATCGAGGAGTTCGACGTTGAGATTTTGGGCGTCCTGTCCAACGCCGGGGCCAAGCGGAACATCATCCTGGCCCGTCTGGGGGGCCGGAATTTGGAGTCGACGGGCGTCATCCAAGGGATGAGCGGAAGCCCGGTCTACCTGGACGGCAAGATCGTCGGGGCCGTGGCTTACAGCTTTCCCTTCAGCAAAGAGCCGATCGCCGGGATCACGCCGATCGGGGAGATGCTGGAAATTTCCGAAAAAATCCGGCCCGCCGGGCCGTCGGCGCCACAGATCCCTTTCACCGACCGCCTCTCGATGGAAGCCCTGTTCGAAGCCTCGGCCGACAGGCTGGCCTTTCCCGTCTCGGCTTCGGCCGAAAGCCGCTTGGCCTCCCCCCTCCCGATTCCCTTGAATTTCGGCGGGTTTTCGCCCAGGGTCATCGAGAGGGTCCGGCCGTTCTTCGCGGCCATGGGGTTCCGCCCCATGGCCTCGCCGTCGGGATCTCAATCCCTCCCAAAAACCCCCTTCCCAGACTTCACGGTTCGAGCCGGAGATCCCCTGGCCCTCCAGCTCGTGAGCGGCGACCTCGACGTCTCGGCCGTCGGCACGACGACTTACGTGGACGGAGCCAAGGTCTATGCCTTCGGGCACCCCCTCTACAACCTCGGCCCGGTCGATTACGGCATGTCTCGGGCCAGCGTCATCACCGTCGTCCCCAGCTTCGAGACATCGTTCAAGCTGGCTTCGACGGGAAGCCTGATCGGAGCCTTCGTCCAGGACCGGACACCGGGAGCCCTGGGGGAGATCGGCCGGATGCCGAGATTCGTCCCCCTCAACCTCAACCTGACTGGCGAGGACGGAAAGCGGAAGGAGTTCAGGCTCCGGATCGTCGCCGACGGGCTTTTGACCCCGCTCTTGGCGAACATGTCCCTGGCCCAGATCCTCGGGGCCGAGGACCGGTCTCTCGGGGATTTGACCCTGGAGCTTTCGGCCGAGGTCTTTCTCGACACGAAGCCGGTCCGGACGGTCCGCCTCGAGGACATGTTTTCGGGAACCCTTGACGTTTCGGTCAGCGAGCTGTCCGGCCTCGTGACGGCCGTCCTCTACTTCCTGGTCAACAACGAGTTCCAGCGGGTCGGCATTCATCGGCTCGATATCAACGTCCGGGCCGCGGAAGAGCCCCGGTCGGCGGTCCTGGAAAGGGTGTGGCTCGACAAGTACGACGTCTCGCCGGGCGAATCCGTCCTGATGAAGGTCTTCACCCGGTCTTACCGGGGGATGAGCGAAGTCCAGGAAATCCCGTTCCTGGCCCCGCCCTTGCCGGCCGGGGCCGAGTTCCAGCTCATCGTCGCCGACGCGTCCTCGCTCCAGCGGGTCGAGGCCGGACAGTACCGAAGCCAGGGAATCGTCCCCCGCAGCCTCGACCAGCTCGTCCGCCTCCTCAACAGCCTCCGCAAGAACAACCGGATCTATTTCAAAATCGTCGGGCCGAAGCCGGGCTTGTTTCTCCGGGGCGAGGAGATGCCCAATCTTCCGCCGGCGATGAAATCGCTCTTCGCCTCGCCCCGGGCGGCCTCCGCCCAGCCGATCGAGATCTCGGTCTCGACCTTGGCCGAATACCAGCTGCCCGTCCCGTACGCCTTTCGCGGCCTGGCCGTGATCCCCCTGCGGATCCGGAAGTAGGAGGATGCCATGAAACGCAAGCTCGCCGCGGGGTCCCTCACCGCCCTGGGTTTGGCCCTCGCGGCCGCCGCCGTGACCCCCCAGAAAGTCCTCTTCCGCGGTTTCGAAGATTTCCTCCGGGGAAAATTCGACGGGATATCGGTTTCGGCCGATGGGGCGTTGGCCCTCGGTCCGCGGGAGGAGCGGCTGGCCGGGCCGTCCGAGGATTTCTACCTTTCCTACGTCATGACCCCGGAGGGAACGTCCTATCTCGGGACGGGCCATGAGGGCAAGGTCTACCGGCTCGGCCAGGACGGGAAGGCGGAGCTCTATTTCCAGGCCCCGGAGATGGACGTGACCAGCCTGGCCGTCGACAAGAAGGGGAACGTCTACGCCGGAACGTCCCCCAACGGGAAAATTTACAAGATTTCCTCCCCCCTCAAGGGAGAGGAGTTCTTCAACCCCGCCGAGCGCTACATCTGGGAACTCCTCGTCCTCGAAAACGGGAATCTCCTGGCGGCCGTCGGCGAGAGCGGCGGCATCTACGAGATCTCCCCCCAAGGCGAGGGCCGTCTCGTCCATAAGGCCGCCGAGAATCACGTCCTCTGCCTCAAGCTCGACCGGGGAGGCCATATCATCGCCGGCAGCGGCGGACCCGGCTCGGTCTATCGGATCGAGAAAAGCGGGGGGAAAGCGGCCGTCATTTTCGAAACGCCGTTTGAAGAAGTCCGGAGCCTGGCCTTCGACCTCGACGGCCGCATCTATGCCGCCGCGGGGGGGACGCCGAGCCGGGGTCGGGACGGGCTGGCTCCGCCGGCGGCCGGGAGGCAGGCGGACGTCTCCGTCTCGGTTTCTTCGGTCGCCGCCGCGCCGGTCTCGGCCGGCTCGGGCCAAGCCGCGGGGCCGGGACCGGCCCCGAGAACGGCCGCCGCGGCCGCCGAACGCGAACCGGGGGCGGTTTACAGAATCATGCCCGACGGGCTGGCCGACCGGATTTGGGTCTCGGCCGGCGAAATGCCCTACAGCCTGTACTGGACGGAATCGGAAAAGCGGGTGTATGTCGGAACTGGACCCCGGGGGCGGCTTTACGCCCTGGACGGCGAAGGCCGGGCCTCCCTCGTTCTCGAGAAGAATTCCGAGCAGATTTTCGCCTGCCTCCCGGTCGGGACGCGGGTTTATCTTCTGGGCAACAACCCCGCGGAGCTTTCGCTCCTCCATCCCGAACGCCGTCTCGACGGCGAATACACGAGTCCGGTCTCGGACGCTCGGCTCATCTCGGCCTGGGGGAGGATCGCCTGGGAATCGCGTCTGCCGCCGGGGGCCTCTCTCCAATTCCAGACCCGGAGCGGCAACGTCGCCGAACCGGGGCCGAGCTGGAGCGATTGGTCGCCCCCCTACCAGGCCCCTGAAGGCGAGCCGATCCTCAGCCCCCGGGCCCGCTATCTCCAGTTCCGGGTCCTGTTCAAGTCGCCGTCCGGAAAAACCTCCCCCGAGCTCGACCGGGTCCACTTTCATTTCCTCCAGGCGAACGCGGCCCCGAAGGTCGGCCGGGTCGAGCTCCTCGGGTCGAACGAAGTCCTGCTAAAACCGCCGGACATGGACGAAGCCATCCTCGGCCTGGAGCGCCGCCGGCCCGACGCGGCGGCCAAGAGGGACGACCTGAGGTTCGTGGCCGCCAAGAAAGTCGAACGGAAGGGCTATCAGACGCTCCAATGGGAAGCCGAGGACGAGAACGGCGACGTCCTCCTCTACACGGTCTCGATGAAGAGCGATGCCGAGAAGAATTGGCGGATTCTCGACGATCGCTGGACCGAGACGACCTACGCCTTCAACACGGTCCATTTCCCGGACGGGATCTACACCCTCAAGGTCACGGCCTCCGACGCCCCGTCGAATCCTCCCGGACTCGAAAAGACGGGGGAGCGGAGCGCCGGGCCGCTGGTCATCGACAACACGGCCCCGGCGATCACCGAAGTCAAGGTCGCCCGGCAGGGAGGAGAGCTGACGGTCGGCTTCCGGGCCGAAGACGCGTTCTCGGAGATCCGGGAGTGCCGGGTCCTCGTCCGGCCGGGCGATTGGCGGACGGTTTTTCCCGAGGACGGCATCTGCGATTCGAAGAGCGAGCGCTTCGCCGTTCGGATCCCCCTCCCCCCCGGAACCGACGACCTCCTGACGATCACCGTCCGGGACGCGATGGGCAACATCGCCGTCCACCGGGTCGGGTTCTGACCGTCGCCTATCTCGCCCGCTCGAGGTACTTGTCCTCGCGGGTGTCGATTTTCAGGATGTCCCCCTCCTGGACGAACGCGGGCACGGAGACGACCAGGCCGTTCTCCATCGTCGCCGGCTTGAATTGGGCCGCGGCCGTGGCCCCTTTCATCCAGGGCTCGGTGTGGGCGACCTTGAGTTCGACCGTCGTCGGCGGGGCGACGTTGACGGCCCGGCCTTCGAACATCTCGATGACGAAGATGACGTTCGGGATGGCGTACTTGGCCGCCTCCCCCATGACCTCGGCCGTCAGAAAGACCTGGTCGAAGGTCTGGTGGTTCATGAAGACGTAATCCTCGCCGCTGCGGTAGAGGAACTCCATCTCGATTTCGTCGAGATGGACCTGCTCGACGCGGTCGACCGAGCGGAACCGGTAGTCGCGGATGGAATTGTCCCGGAGGCTCCGGAGCTTCGTCTGGACCATGGCCTTCCACCGGCCCGGGGTGATGAGCTGCATTTCCTGGACCCGGCAGAGTTGGCCGTCGTCCATCCGGAGGATCATGCCCTTGCGGATCTGGGTGGCGTCGATCATCGCGAAACCTCGTCCTGGCTTTCCCTACGGGCGCCTTCATCGACCCGGACGATGAACGGCTGTCCGCCGGCGGCGGCGACGGCCGCGGCGACGCGTTCCGGGTCGAGGGGAGCGTAGGCGAACATGCATCCGCCCCCGCCGGAGCCGTTGATTTTTGCCCCGAGGGCCCCGGCCTCAAGGGCCGCTCGGATCATGGCCTCGATTTTCTCCGTCGAGATTTGGAGGAGGTCGCGGAGGACGCCGTGCTGGGCGTCGAGCATCGCTCCGAACATCTCGTGGTCGAAGGCCGGTCCGCGGAAGAGCTCCGCCCCCTTGGCCGTCAGGTCGCGCGTCCGGAGCGTCCCGAGGAGGAGGCGCCGGTTGTCCGGCGGGAGGCGGTCGATTGCGGCCAGGACCTCCGTCGTCAGGGGGCTCTTCAAGGTGAAGCCGGGAATCCGCGCCCGGACGCGCTCCGCGCCGTCGAGGACATGGCTCTTGATGAAGCCGAGCATGCCCGTCGTGTCCTTTTTCTGGAGCGAGTTCGCCAGGACGAACGTCCCCAGGGGATTGGGCATCCGGTCGAACCGCATCGGCTCGTCGAACCGGATCCAGACGACGCCGCCGAAGGCCGAGGCGTAGTGGTCCATCTTCCCCCCGGGCTCACCGAACTCGGCGACTTCGGTCTCGTAGCCGAGCTCGGCCAGGGAGCGGGGGTCGCCGGCCCGCGGATCTCCGGCGGCGTCGAGAAGGAATTTGTTCCAAGCGACGACCATGGCCGAGGAGCTCGCCGATCCGGCGTTGATGGGGATCGTCCCCCGGACCTCGACGTCCCAGCCGGAGAGCGGAAGCTCGGCCCGGCGGTGGATGTTGACCGCGCTCTTGAGGTAGTCGCGCTTCCGGGCGTAGGGGATATCCCCGTCGAACCCGAATTCCTCCCGTTCGCCGACGTCGGGCAGGTCGATGACGAAGCGGCGGTCGCTCCGCCGGCGGCCGGCGAAGGCGATCCGGAGGTCGACGGCCGCGGCCAGGATGGCCAAGCCGAAATAATCCTGGTGCTCGCCGAGGAGGCACATCCGGCCGGGGGAGGAGACCTTGATCTCGACGTCGTCCATGACCCTCTTTTAGCCGAAGCGGGACGGCCTGTCAACTTGGCCCGATAATATCCCATGGCGCGGCAGAGATTCCGCAAGT
>Ga0194125_10006098_pt1 | contig 17976 bp, 14 predicted proteins | sample TA2KigC250mmetaG_FD_148626 | JGI IMG/M metagenome (GOLD analysis project Ga0194125, IMG submission 148626) | Freshwater microbial communities from Lake Tanganyika, Tanzania - TA2015034 Kigoma Deep Cast 250m | ecosystem: Environmental > Aquatic > Freshwater > Lake | place: Tanzania: Lake... | reverse complement strand
ATGGCCTACGGTTCTGATTCAAATCTGGCAGAGCCGATCGAACGGCTTCGCGAGGTCGCGGCGGATGAGGGTATGTTGGATAGTATCGTTGACCTGGAGATCGGTGAACAGCGGGTGCTGTATTGACAGGTTTATCCAGCGCGCAAGCGATTGGAAGAATGGTATCCTCTGCCTATCTATCATCCGGTGACGTCTCTGCCCACTCCCACCCCAGGATGGCTTTCTTTCGCGCAGGCCCCCACCGGTAATTGCCTGTGATCCCGATCGACTGAATTACGCGGTGGCAGGGAATGATGTAGCTGATCGGATTCTTTGCAACGGCATTCCCTACCGCTCGGCTGGCTTTCGGCTGGCCGATCCGACGAGCGATATCCTCATACGAGACAACCTGTCCTTGTGGGATCTTGAGCAACGCCTCCCAGACTCGGATCTGGAAGTTGGTACCAGACAAGACGAGGGGGACAGGCAATCGACGCGCGGCTGAGTTCGAGCCAAATATTCTCTGGAGGTACGGCGACGTGCTCCGCGGTGCCTCCACGAGACGCGCTCCCGGCCACCTCAGCTTCAGCTCCTGCACAACCTCTCGCCTGTTGTTCCCTTCCACGAAAAACAGCGCACAGATCCCCCGTCCGGTCAACGCAAGAAGGCACTCTCCGAAGGGCGTCGGATGAATCCCGTACTCGATGGTCAATCCTTCGCCCTTCTTCTTGAATTCCCCGGGCGTCATCGCCTCGATCGTGACGAAGAGGTCGTGAAGCCGGCCGGGGCTTGAAAGTCCCGAATCGAACGTTGCATCGAGCAACGATCGCGATTCCTCAAGAACGCGCTTCGCGTGCTCAACGGTAAGGTATTGAAGAAATCGTTTGGGACTTATCCCCACCCACCGGGTGAAGAGCCGCTGGAAATGATACTCGCTCAGGTGGGCGCTGCGGGCGACCTCGCGCAGGTCAGGTCGATGTCGGTACCTTCCGTGGAGAAACCTGATGGCCCGTTCGACGCGCTGATAGTCGTGTGAGAGACGCTCAAGAGTCGCTGATGTCATCCTTGTTCTTGACCTTTCCCGTTGTTCTGATCAAGTATACAAGAATGTCCGAACATCAGCCACCCGATTCTTGCTATCTTGCCAACAAGACCTTCCGAAGGTTCCCTCGGTTGCCTATAGACCTTCGGAAGGTTCACGGTAGGGGTTTGGTCCCGGACGCGATGAAGATACTCACCTGCGCTTCTCCTCGGCCCGCTTCTGATGATGCGCAGCAGGTGTCGCCGATGCAATCGACCTTGGCATCTTTCAGACCTGCATCAATGAGCCACTTCTTGACATCCTCCCGCTTGAATCCCATCCACCGGTCGCGATGTTCAGTTTGCAGGAAGCCAAAAGAGTGTTCGTCAAGATCCGTGATCACCAACTTCCCACCGGGTTTCAAGATACGGGCCATCTCCCGGATTGCCGCTGCTGGGTGTTCGACATGGTGCAAGTACATGTTGGCAAAGGCAAAGTCGAGAGAATTGGTATCGGCAGGGAGATCCTCAGACTCTCCCGTACGGTACTCAATTTCGCGGCTGCCTTCGAACTTGTTCCTCATGACTTCAAGCATTGCGTCGGATTGGTCGATGGCGATAATCCTCGCTCCCCGACGCAGGAGCTCTTCCGTGATAAATCCCGATCCAGCTCCGATGTCTGCAGCAAGGGAACCCGATTGAACTCCGGCGACAGCAATCGCCTTTTCTCGAACAGCATTCGGGAAGAACTCCGCTCTCATCGCATCCCACTGCGGTGCCACCTCATCGAAATACTCCTTGCCTGAGAAAGCCGCTTTGCTACTGGTTTGCCCGGGCTTGAAGGCCTCGATGTAAGCGGAAATGACGTAATCGTCAATGTGTGAGCCGGGCGCCCACTCCCGTATGAAATCCTTGCTTTTGTCGATTGCGGAAATCGAAATATTCTCGAAACCAGCGGCGCTGATCATTCCCCTGAGTTCTTCCATCTGGACAGCCCCACCGACGCAGCCGCAGTAGTAGCCCTCATCTGCCTTGATCTCCTGTGGGAGCTCTCGGACCGCAACAATGTCCGAGATTGCCAGCCGTCCTCCGGGTCTCAGAACGCGATAGGCTTCTTTGAAAACGTCGGTTTTTGCCGGCGAAAGGTTGATAACGCAGTTCGAGATGATAACGTCGACGCTGCTGTCACCGGTGGGAAGATGCTCGATCTCGCCCAATCGGAACTCCACATTGCTGTATCCACCTCGCTTTGCATTCATCCGTGCCCGCTCAATCATCTCCGGCGTCATATCCACGCCGATGACGAGCCCTGACTCCCCCACTTTCTTTGCTGCAAGCAGGCAGTCGAATCCCGTACCGCTTCCGAGGTCAACCACCTGCTCACCGGGCCGCAGCCGTGCAATGCCGATCGGATTGCCGCACCCCAGACTTGGCTCTGATCCATCACTGACGGCAAGGATGTCGGCGCGCGTATACCCAAGCCGCTCTGCCTCACGAACGGCTTGTGCCGGCTGATCTTGTCCGCTGCAACAGGAAGATGGCTCACAGCCGCATCCGGAACCTCGTCGGGCCGCGATATCGCCATAGTATCGCCGGACTGTAGCTTTGATCTTGTTATCACTGTCCTGATTCATATGATAAGCCTCGTGGTCAGTCTCTTTTCTCATGGAGACGGACGAGGTGGCAAAAAGACGCACGGTTTCGGGCTAGTCTGGTGGTCCCTCCGACATTGTTGAACGGGTCACGAGCCAGACTCCAAGCAGGATGAGAGCTCCTCCGAGAAAGAGCGCAACAAACAACGGTTCGTGTAGCAAGAAGAATGCGACCACGACTGCAACAAGAGGCTCAAGATAGAGGAGAGATCCCACCTGAGAAGCGGAAACGTCCCGAAGGGCGTCATACCAGAAAATGTAGGCGATGCCGGAGCAGAATACGCCGAGGAAGAGAATACTCCACCATCCGCTCAAAGACAGCGATCCGATTTCACTCACGCTACCGGATGCTCCGAGCCAAACTGTCGTGAGCAACCACCCGAACAGCATCACGTAGAACATCATCAGCGTTGCGGGATGTTTCTTCAATCCCTGCCGCGAGATCACGGAGAACACCGCCCAGTTCGGTGCGCTGAGAAAGACAAGAAGATCTCCGGGTGCGCCAAAATGACCGGAGATCACTGAAGCCGGATCTCCCTCACTGATGACGAGAAGAACACCGGCCGCGGCGATGAAAATGCCAATGGCCTGGATCCAGCCGAGCCGCTCTTTGAGAATTAACCAGGCAAGCAGCGCAATAAAGATCGGGATTGTTGCGATGATCCAGCCGGTTGTGCTTGCTTTGGCCGTCTGTAGTCCCGTAACCTGAAGCCACTGATGGAAGGTGATGCCCTGAAAACCTACCAGGGAAAAATACCCGAGCTCTCGTCTGGAAGGTGACACAAGCTCCTTACGCAGCGCAACGAACACCCCAAGAACTGCAACACCGATGCCGAAGCGCAGCCAGATCACTGTCACGGGCGACACTTCGTGAAGGGCGATCTTTGTTGCGATGAACGACGCGCCCCACACGACGACGGCAAACGTTGCCTTTGCAAGAGCGATGAAGCGGACGCGCTGGCTTCCCATGTTATGAATTCCGGTCGAGCGGGCTCGCCAGCTTTCTTTCAAGTTCGGACTTGATGCGCGGCCACTCCGAATCGAGGATGCTATAGTACACCGAATGGCGGATCCGTCCGGTGTATGTGATCATGTGATTCCGCAAAATTCCTTCTTCCTTCGCGCCAATCCGGCGGAGTGCTACTCGCGATGGCTCATTGAGTGAATCAGTCTTGAACTCCACGCGGATGCATCCAAGCGTCTCAAACGCATGTTTCAACATCAAATACTTTGATTCGGTATTGATCGGCGTGCGCTGCCACGGTTGCATCACCCACGTCCAACCGATCTCGACTCGCCGGTGCCCTTTATCAATGTTGCCGAAGCGTGTGCTTCCTATGGCTCTTCCGCTTGATCGCTCGATGGTGGCGAAGGGAAGCGCCGTCCCCTGCTGTTGCTGGTCAAGAGCTTCTTCGATGTATGCCCTCATCTCTTCGGGAGTGCGGATGATATTGGTTGTCCATTGCCAGAGTGAAGGATCGAGCCCGCCATCGCAGAGTGCATCAAGATGTTCCAACGAAAGGGGTTCAAGGCGAACGTATGTGCCCTCAAGCGTCAGGGGTTGAATGTCCATTCCAACCGGCTCACTTCATCAGGAGCGCTTTACGCGTGGCCACAAATCCACCGGCTTTGCCGTCAGATATTTGGCGGACCTGCATGCGGAAGAAATAGACGCCGCTCGGGAAACCAGCGGCATTCCACCGGGCCCGGTGAATCCCTGGCTGCAGAACCTCATTCACAAGCGTCGCAATTTCCCTTCCTAATACATCGTAGACCTTTATCAAGACGAGCCTTGAAGTCGGGACTGCAAACTCAAGAGTGGTGCTTGGATTAAACGGATTAGGGAAGTTCTGCTCAAGCCTGAACTCCTTTGGCTGCATGCTGAGTTGATCTTCGACGCTCACCACCTTGAGAATCACACCCCATTTTGCCTTTGCAGCGTCGGCGTTCTCCTGCAGGTTGGCCAAGGAGCTATCACCGGCAACAAGCGCGAATCCTGTGATGTGCCTCTCACCCGGGTTTATGGTGAAAGGACCTGAGGAGATCACGTGATGGATATCAGCGGGCCCCGCTTGTGCGTTGGCAAAGCCTCCGCTTACCCATCTCCACTTTGCAGCACGTGAGAGATCGATGGATCCATCATTGACAAGCGATGTGAACGCCGCCGCGCTGTCGAGAGCGCGGATGCCGACATATTCTCGCCGGGTGTTTGATGCATCGTAGCAATAACCGAGGCTTCTCGTCGAATCAAACGCCGAAATGTTTGCGTCATAGTTGCCGAGATCCCAATCGAGGAAAATTCCGATGTACGCATTCCGCACGGGTGCTGTACCCCTGTTCGTCACGTCATATCGCAGGATGATGTACTTCGAATCGAGAGGGTCTGAGAAAGCATACGAGTGCGCATCAACCTGGACGCCGATGAGATTCTCAAGGGGTGCAGTCGTATCTGTGAAGGTAGTGAACCCGTCCTGGTTGGAGACGATCCCGGGCGTTGTCAATCTGAAGAAATTCGCCGAGAAGAAATCACCATCCTGAGAACCCGTCGTCACACCGTTGCGCACAACGTTCACAACGCGGGTTGATGAAGTCGCGATGATAAGCCCGCCCTCAAACAGATGGTTGGCTCCATTGAACACGAATCCGACTCCCTCGCTGTTTTTTGGGTAATCGAAGAAGCCGAGCCTCCCGTCGTTGGTCAAGGTAAGCTGGATATCGTTGATTGCGGTAGTCTGGTAGGTCGGATTGACGAGGAAAGAGAACGTTTCGGTATCGGTGAAGGAGCCATCGGTGAATGTCAATCGCATTGTCGCTGTGTAGCTTTGCGGAACGGTTGGATTGACGTAGACACGGAAGGGGTGGGTGGAGTTGGAGGAGCTATCGAGCGTCCGCAGCGACCCAAGCGCGAATGACCCTTCGATTACAATGATGTACGGGCTCGGAGTTGTCAACTGGAGCATTGATCCGGGTGAGGTTGGCGAGAGGAAATTCTTCACAACACATTGGATGTTGAGTGTTTCCGCAGGCTGGGCAGTCCCATTGCCGTTGCCCCCGGGGAAATCGTTTACCACGAACGATTGCAGTCGGACCGAAGGCAAGTTCTCAATCGTCAGTGCATTGAGCGCGTTGAGACGGCCGCGCCCGAGCTGATAGGGGCTCGAGACCGGATCGCTCGTTACACGAACCTGCTCGCCCGCCTGCAAAGATGTCAGGTAGGGGAACTTCCATCTCACGAGAGCTGCAAGGCCTGCGGCGAGTGGACTTGCCATCGATGTGCCGCTGAGAATCGTGTATCCCAAGTATCCAGTAGTGGCATAGAATGTCGTGTGAATACCGGTGCTGAGGATATCCTCGCCCGGAGCGGCGACATCGACGAAGTCGCCGAAATTGGAGAAGCCCGATTTCGCGTCTCCAGGGCCGGTTGCCGCGATGGCAAGGACCCCCTTGTAACCAGCCGGTGAGAAAAAAACATCCGCGTTGTTGTTGCCTGCCGACGCGACGACGAGAGTTCCATGCTCGGTGGCATAATTCACGATGTCCTGCTCAAATTGTGAGCCTCCTTCGCCGCCCCAGCTGCAATTCACGACCTTCACTCCCATGTCAACCGCGTAGGTGATGCCGCGGTAACCGTTGATGATGTATCCGCTGCCGTTTGCGCGGGTGTCGTTGTCCGCCGCGCACTTGACCGGAAGGATGCGGCACTTGAAACCGATCGAAGCAATGCCGATACCGTTGTTTGTGGTCGCTGCAGCAATGCCGGCAACGTGAGTTCCATGATTGTTGTTGTCACCAGTCGGCGCAGGGTTGTTGTCTTCGTTCAGGGTTCTCCAGTCGGCGCCTGCGAAATCCCAGCCGTGATAATCATCCACGTAGCCATTGTTGTCATCGTCGACGCCATTGGTGCTCTTGTCTCCCCCGAGTCCGTCGAGTCCTACCTCACCGGGGTTGGTGCAGATATTTGCCGCGAGATCGGGATGTGACCAATCCACGCCGCTGTCGACAATTCCTATTACAATGCTCGAATCTCCTTGTCCTTGTGAAATGTCCCACGCAGCCGGAGCGCTTATCTTCTCAAGTCCCCACTGAGAACTAAGGAGGGGATCATTGGGTGTGAATGTTCTACCGGTTACCGTATAGATGAATGAGGGTTCAGCATACTGAACCTCAGAAACTCTGGAGAGTTCTTCAGCGAGAGAAAAGGGATCGTTTGGGGAGGAGAAACGAATCTCGTAGATGAGCGAAAGGTCAACACTGACCGGTTTCTGTTTCAGTGCGGGAAGCGGGAACATTGGTGCGACCGACACGATTGAAACTCGGGCGAGCGCCTGATCAATTGATCGGACGCCGAAAGCAGATTTGGAGAGAGAGGTTGGCACGCGAGGCATGAGCTTGACGATGACACGATCAGGCAGGTATTGACTGTTGGTGCGATTCTTTAACGTAACGCCGGGCAAACCGTCGAGCGGGAGCGGTTTCGGCGGACGGATTTGCCGCGGAGCATCAGCAAGAACGACCGAGAATACAAGAAGAAGCGCTGCAAGGAGTCTGATCATGTGCAAGAAACCGCGCCCAATGTATTGGTAAGGCAAGTGGAGAGAATGTACCGACAATCGGAAAGGGAAGCAACAAATGGGCGGCACGAGTTTGCCTTTCACTTGTTCCCCGTGGTGTCAGGATTTCCCTGCCCGCTTCAGAGAACTCTACTTAAGAGCAGGCGGGCGTCCTGACACTTCAGTCAAGGAACTCGCTTGTCCACACTTCCTGGGAAAACAGGTAAACTCGTGAAGGGCAGCCGCCGGCTTCAGTTGGCGTTACCAAGACTTTTGAATAAATTGTCATGCCGCATGTATCATTCAGTAGGGGCCCAAGATTCATGGAGCCGGATCGATCGGAACAGGAGTGGATCACGCGCTGTCAGCGGGGAGACAAGGAAGCCTTCGGCTTCCTTGTCGGGCGTTACATGAAGCAGGCATATTATGTGGCGCTCGGGTTTGTCGGCTCGCATGACGATGCACTCGACCTTTCGCAAGAAGCGTTCGCGCGGGCGTTCAAGGCGATCGGACGGTTCGAGCCAGGCAGGCGGTTCTACACTTGGTACTATCAGATCCTCAAAAACCTTTGCTTGAATTTCGTGCGCGCTCGCAAAAAGAGACCGATTGTTTCGTGTGCGCTTGCGGAGGATGTGGATGGGAGGGAGCCGCGGGAGCCGGTTTCGACCGACCCACTACCTGATGCGCAATGTGAGGCGGCGGAGCTGCGGCAGAATCTGTGGCAGGCGCTGTGGGATCTCGATCCAGAGGACCGCGCGCTGATCGTTGCCCGTGACATGCTCGACACCTCGTACCGGATGCTGGCGGAGCTCATGGAGTGTCCACAGGGGACGGTGATGTCGCGCCTTTACTACGCGCGGCGCCGCCTCCGTGAGTGCATGGAGAGGAGAATGGGATGACGGAGTTGAATGAACGCGAGGTGACACTGCTGATGAAGGCGCTTGACGGGGCGCTGACGGACGCGGAGCGTGTGGAGTTCGAGCAATTGCTCAGCGCCAGCAGTACGCTGCGCGATGAATGGCAATCACTGAAACGCGTCAAGGAGGTAACCATGACCATGAAATTCAAACGGCCGGCGGAGGAGACGTGGGATCACTACTGGGCCGGTGTGTATGCCCGCATCGAGCGGGGTCTCGCGTGGCTGCTGATCAGCATCGGCGCGGCAATCTTTCTTGCGGTCGGCATCTACCAGATGGTGCTCTCGCTGCTTGAGGATGTCGCGACACCATTGTATCTGAAGATCGGGGTGGGCGCGGTCGCGCTCGGTTTTGCGATCCTCGTAGTCTCCGTGCTGCGCGAGAAGTGGAACACGTGGAAAACGGACAAGTATAAGGAAGTCAAGCGATGATCGTGACGACATCCAGTACCATTGCGGGCCACAGGATCGTGAGAACGGTCGGCATCGTGCGGGGGAACACGATTCGTGCGCGGCACATCGGCAAAGATATCTTGGCCGTGCTGAAGAACATCTTTGGTGGGGAGATCGAGGAGTACACAAAGCTGCTGGCGGAATCGCGAGATCAGTCGGTAGACCGGATGACGGCGGAGGCAGAAGCGTTGGGGGCAAATGCAGTCGTCGACGTCCGGTTTTCGACCAGCTACATCATGGCCAACGCAGCGGAGATCCTGGTTTACGGCACCGCGGTGGTGATCGAACCGGCGAAGTAGGGAAACGGGTTGCAGGTTGAGACTGGGAGCGGAAGGAGATCGCGGAAGGGAACACTCCAGCGCCGCGTTGAGAGGGATCTTCCGACCAGCTTAGCACCCCCTTGGGATCAGATCATTCCTTCAGTCTGGCAACCAAGTACTCCGCATTATACTTCAGCAACGCATACGCCTCTCTGGAGAGGTGTTTCTCCTTTTGGGCTTCGACTTCGTTGATGAATGCCTCAATGATGTTCTTGGCCGCCTTGGTGTTGCCGCGGTCGATTTGCTTGCGGCGTTAAGGATGCCTTTGTTGGTGATCCAGCCGAGGTTGAAGGCTTGGTGCTTGTAGGAGATGAGGGTGTCGAGAAGAGCTACTGGGTTGATTGTCCCCACAATTACCACCGAAGCAATTGTGCGCCGCACAAAAGCATCAGCATACCAAGGTGGTACTATATCCTTGCGTCTCAATCCTAGCGCTCTCAAACTGTCGTACATTCGCTCGGTGATCGGAGGAGACCACCCTCTTGCCCAGAACCGCTTTATTGTGGGTAGTCCATCGGACTGGAATGAGACTGCTATTGTATCAGATGGAAGCAGAGCGCTCGCTGGTGGAAAATAAAGGTCATCGAGGCTTCTCACCGAGTCATCGATCCCCAAACAGAGGAGGCCTTTGATGTCGCGTCCACGGAATCAGCGACTAGATCACCAACCTCGAGAATAAATTCATCCATTCTCCCTCGGCTTGAGGTATCAACACGTATGATGTATCGATATCTCAACTGTCCATCGACGGTAGTAACAATTGAGAAATCGGGTTGACAGAGGGTTTCGATCCCGCCTCAAAGCCACGTGGTCATGGCCTCCTGAACCGTCCAGGTAGTCACTGGTCAGCCTGAAACTGTGCCCCGCCACCTGCGCTCCGCCGCGAGTAAGCTGCACTCGGAATTCCGTGCGCAAGCTTGGGCTCCCAGATCCTGGAACGTGGATATCATTCGGAACAAAAGGGCGTACTTCCTGCAGTCCGATCATCACTATTCTCAATGTCTTCTCGAGAACAACGATCGGCTTCTGGCCAAATCTTAATGGATCAGATTGTAGTGAAACAGCAGCAAAGGTTATTGCTCCCATTCTTGCGTCCCCATAGCGAACATCTCTGACTTCAACAGGATACATCTTGACGGTGTCTCCGGTCGGCAGGGTGTAGGTTCCGTACGCAGATTCTCCTAAGAGCGTAAAAGTGAGCAGTTCATTCTCATCAAACTCAATATCCTGATCGTTGGCATCTTTTGCCTGCACAAAGATCTTTGAGCTCTCGGTAAATGCGATCTCTTCCGGCTCCGGCCTGACCTCGAAATGATCGACGAGCGGCGCCGTCCTTATAACCGTGATAGTGATGGTCTTCCTGATGTCCCGACTCAAAGCCTCAACGGTGACCGTTCCTTGCGCACCCTGAGGCTGCTCGCCATTGGCCGCAAATAGTATTGTCCCAATCTGTGACCCCTTCCTCGTTACGCTCCGGCCCAGGGATTGACCATCTTGGTCCACGAACTCGCCAAGCTCACTGCCGGAGGTGATTGTCAGCATAACCGGGACCTCAGGATGCCACACTGTCGTTGCACACGGCGTCGGCGAAGAGACCGGACTCAAATCGAACTTCGTCCCCGTGCCATGCAAAATCTGTCCGGCTGATGGAGCGATCGCAAAGCGGAACTGGCCGCTACCGCCAGTGCGGGGAATCCAAAATAAGGGCGTATCTGGATGCCCGCTTAACCCCCGCGGGCATGACAGGGTGTCTTTGTGATGGCTTCCGGAGTGACGAAGCCAAACCGCAACAAGTAATCCGCTGGATTCAAAGCTGCCGCCATGTGCCAATTGATTATCTCTAATTATTCGCTACATTCACCTTGCCCGCTGTCCATAACCTGAAAGAACTCACACCTAACGCATCTATCCGTAAAGAAAGGAGGATTCAAATGAGAATCTTGAACTCTTCTCTCGCGCTCGTCATCTGCCTGGCAATGATCATGAGCGCCTCGGTCTTTGCCCAGGGACTGTACTGGGAGAGCACCACGACGGGTGAAGGAGCAACTCAGATTTCAAAGATGTTCTATATGCCGAAAATGTTCAAAATCGTGACCAATCAGGCGGAGTATGTTCTCCTCCGACTGGATCGGGAGATGTTCTACACCGTTCATCCCGGCGAGAAGACGTATTCGGAGATGTCGTTCGCAGACATGGAAAAGACAATGAAAGGCGCCGGTGCCCGGATGGATAAGGCCATGGAGCAGATGCGTGAGCAGATGAAAGACATGCCGGAGGAGCAGCGGAAACAGGTTGAGCAGATGATGGGAGGGATGATGAAGGGGAAGGAGAAGGGAACAAAGGCGCCTGTGGAGGTCATCAAGACGAGCGAGCGAAAGACGGTGAGCGGCCGCGGGTGCACGAAGTACATCCTCCGGCGGGGAGACAAAGTCATTGCAACGCTGTGGGTGACGAAGGAGGTCAAGGAATTCGAGGCGATGAGCAAGGACTTCGCCGAGTTTTCCAGGCGGATGATGGCCATGAATCCGGCGACGACCGACGCGGCCGAGGGGTGGGACAAGATCGATGGGTTTCCGATGGAGACGGAGCACAGCAAAGGGATCAAGACCGTTGTCACGAAAATTGAGAAGCAGTCCGTGCCTGTGAGCGATTTTGAAGTCCCGAAGGGCTACAAGAAGGTGAAGTCGAAGATGGCTGAGCTGGAGGAAGAGGAATAGGAGCCTGAAGACAACAGAGAGCGTGCGAGTGCAGCGCCTTCATCGACGGGCGCTGGATTGTTCGTGTACCGTCGGCAGGCAGGAAACCGAGCGGTGAATCCTGACCATTTCGAGCCTGTGCGCGTGGTCATAGTTTGTATCTGTGGTCAACAGTAGCTTATTAAAGCGACGGGAGCCATTTCCATGCCTTTTTCGGACGATGGTCTTGACGGAGGTGATTCCCATGAAGAGTATCTTGCTTGTCGAGGACGAGGAGACCCTCGTCGACATCATCGCCAACGTCCTGGAAGATGAGGGCTTCTCGGTGAAAAAGCTCCTGAGCGCGGAGGAAGCGTTGGACGCGTGCAGAGCGTATTCACCCGACCTGATCATCTCTGATGTTCGCATGAAGGAAATGGACGGATTCATGATGTATGAGCGGATGAAGCGGATCAACAGCCTCCGGTCAATCCCTTTCATCTTTCTCACTGCCCTTGATGATCGCATAAGTCAGCAACGTGCCTTGAAGATGGGCGCGAGCGCATACATCACCAAACCATTTGATATCGACGACCTGCTGCAGACCGTACGAAGAGTCCTCCCTGTTACCTGAGCGCCCGCCTTTTCGATTCAGAGCACATACTGAACGTCGTTCTCACAAACGCGCCCACCACTGACGATCGGGGATCACCCTGTCTTGCCAGCCACTGAGACCGAGGCAGTTCATGAGAGAGGATCTTGAGGTTGGAGTGGGGAAGGGGAATCGATGGCAGGCACTTCTTAGATGTGTGAGGTGGGTCGATCCTTGCTGCAAGCCCGATTCTGGGAAGATCGCAGGGCTATACCTTGAATGGCGACCCGATGTACTGTTGAATACGCCTGATCAACTCCTCGGTGTTCACGGGTTTCACGAGGAACGCGTTTGCGCCGCAGGCCTTGGCATCGGCGGAATCAGCCTCGCTGTGCAGAGCAGTGATGATGATAACTGGAAGCTTCTTGGTTTTCTCGTTGGCGCGGATGCGGCGGCAGGTTTCAAAACCGTTCAAGCCGGGCATCATCAGATCGAGGAGAACAAGATCAGGATCTTCTTGCGATATCTTCTCCAAAGCCTCTTCTCCATTTGAAGCTGTCATGTAGTCGTAGCCGGCGTTCGTAACGTACCGGTGAAGCACGGTGATTATGCTCTCTTCGTCGTCGACGATAAGTACCTTCTTGCGCTGCTCCGTGATCATGTAAACCTTCCTGGATAGTGCCCGGTTGTCAAACAAAGCTACAAAAGATAGTGGCGCGATTCAAGCCTTTCGCAAAGAGCACTTCATCGCTCGTGGAACGTAATCAAGCCGAGGTGCCGAGGCTCCCAAGCGCACATGACCTGTTTCTCGATGACCAGCGTTAGAAACGAATCAAAAACAGGGTTTCATGCTGCCTTGATTCTCTGTATCTTCCTTCAGTTTTGTCAAAACGAACAGGTAGATTCAGCATGAATCCGCTCAGGACCGTTCTTCCTGTTGGGCTTGTTTTCTCACTCCTCCTTTCAAGCTGCGGAGTGCTGCGAACGCTGGGGCTCTACGAGCCGAAACCTTCGCCGGCCGAAAAGATTGCCGAGTTTGAGCACGATGTGCTCACGAAGAAACTGGTTTTTGATCTACCGCCCCATACTCGCATTGATACCGTCAGGATTGATTCCGCAAGGAAAACTGTCGAATTCCTCTTCAACAATCCGCTCTCGTATGTCCCGTACCGCAACGATAATGTCAAAGATATCTACCGCCAGGTGCGTGAGTACTTCACCGGGTATTTCGACAGTCTGAGCTTTTCCATCCAAACCCTCAACCACCCGATCGAGCGGCTAATCCCGAACTACTATCGGTCGGATACCGCCCAGTTCGACTGGTCGCGGATGCCCATTCATCGCAAAGAGCGGCAAAGGCCTGTCGTGGAGAACATCAGCAGACCCTTTGTGCCGCAGAAAGGATTGTTCAACCGCAACATCGGCCTGTGGCACAGTCACGGCTGGTACTACAACAGGCAGCTCGACCGGTGGGAGTGGCAGCGCCCGCGGCTTTTCTTGATGGTCGAGGATCTGATCCCGATGTCATTCACGCTTCCCTACCTGATCCCGATGCTGGAAAATGCCGGGGCCAGAGTCTTCGTACCAAGGGAGCGCGACCCGCAAACGAACGAGGCAATCGTCGACAATGATTCTCGATCGAGCGGCTATGAAGAGTCCGCGTCAGGCGGCTTTTCGTGGAGCGACGGCCAAGGTCCTGGATTTGGCGTTGGCACTCCTCCGTACGGGCCCGGTGTGAATCCCTTCCACCAGGGAACGTATCGGGTCATTCAGGCGGATACGCTTGCGAGAGGACAGGCATCTTGGGTACCTGATATTCCGGAGAAAGGGCACTACGCGGTCTACATCTCGTACAGCTCGTCGGACAGCAGCGTATCGGATGCACACTACGTTGTGTATCATCTCGGCGGAAGAACCCGATTTCTCGTCAATCAACGAATCGGTGGCGGCACGTGGATCTATCTGGGGACGTTCAAGTTTCCGCGCGGAAGAAATGCAGCTACAGGTAGCGTTATTCTTTCCAACGTTGGTCGCGAGCCTGGGAAACTCGTCTCTGCCGATGGCGTCCGCTTCGGTGGCGGCATGGGTATCATTGCCCGCAATGGAAGAACCAGCGGTCGGCCAAAGTATGTCGAGGGAAGCCGCTACTACCTCCAGTTTTCAGGCATGCCGGATACCCTTGTCTACAATCTGAACGCGGACACGATGGACTACCGAGACGATTACCAGAGCCGGGCCGAGTATCTCAACTACCTCACCGGCGCGCCGTATGGTCCCAACAAGAAACGGGATGAGAAAGGCCTCGGCATTCCGATCGACCTCTCGCTTGCCTTCCACACGGATGCCGGAATCACCAGCAACGACACAACGATCGGAACGCTGTCCATTTACAGCCTTCAGGATGCCAACAAGCAGGAGTTCTTTCCGGATAGTATCTCGCGGCTGGCAAACCGTGATCTAGCCGATCTTGTTCAGACCCAGATCGTGAGCGACATCCGAGCGAAGTATGACCCTGCGTGGCAGCGCCGGCAGCTCCGCAATTCTGACTACAGCGAAGCCGTACGGCCCAATATGCCATCCGTCCTCCTCGAGCTGCTTTCGCATCAGAATTTCCTCGATATGAAGTTCGTGCTTGATCCCAGGTTCCGGTTTGATGTGGCCCGCGCGATCTATAAGGCAATGGTACGCTTTCTTGCCACGCAGTACCGTGATCCTTACGCCATTCAACCTCTCCCCATCACGCACTTCGTCGCTGAGCTTGATGGCCACGGTGGCGTTGTGTTGCGTTGGAAGCCGCGGCTCGACGCTGTGGAGCCGACAGCTGCTCCCGACTGCTATATCGTCTACACACGCAGAAATGATGGCGATTTCGATAACGGCGTGCTTGTCGATACCTCGCAAGCTAGCGTCGGCAATCTCCAGCCCGGCGAAATCTACAGCTTCAAGGTCACAGCGGTGAACGAAGGAGGCGAGAGTTTTCCGTCGGAGATCCTTTCGGTTTGTTGGCTTCCCGAGGTGGGTAGGCCCGTGTTGATAGTCAATGGGTTCGACCGGGTGTCGGGTCCGGCCGTTGTTCGGGCGGGTCACTTTGAGGGATTTCTCTCGAGCCTCGACCGCGGTGTTCCCGACCGGTACGAGCTGGGGTTCACGGGTGACCAATTCGATTTCAGTCGGACATCAACCTTTCGCTCAAACGATGGACCCGGCCACGGCGCGAGCTTTGCTGACAACGAGACGAAGATAATAGCGGGCAATACCTTTGATTTTCCGTTTTTGCACGGGACGTCGATAAAGGCGTGCGGCCTATCATTCTCTTCCGCCAGTGACGAAGCCATCATAGATACGATGGTCAACCTTGCCAACTATCCGATGGTAGATCTCATCCTCGGCAAAGAGAAGGAAACGGGGTGGCCAAAGCCGATGGCCGATTCGATCAATGGTACAGAGTTCAAGGTGTTCCCGCCGGGGATGCAAGCTCTCCTCCGGCAATACTGCGATGCTGGAGGAAATCTGTTTTTGTCCGGATCCTACATTGGGACAGACCTGTTCCGGGATTCCGGGCAAGACAGTGCCGGCATCAAGTTTGCGCGAAATACTTTGCGGTTTGTCTGGGCTACAGGGCACGCCGCTCGCACAGGGGTGGTAATTTCGGTTGATTCTACGTTCTATCCCGCTGACCGACCAATCCACTTTAATGTTGAGCTTGGTCCAGACGTATACATCGTCGAAGCGCCGGATGCCCTCGTGCCTGTCGAGGGCGCCAAACAGGTAATGCGGTATGTGGAGAACCTCTTCGGTGCAGGAGTGGCGTTCAAGAAAGAGTATGGGGTCGTCGTAATGGGATTTCCGTTTGAGACGGTTCTCGGTGCGAGTGCCCGCGATGACTTGATGCGTGCAATAATACGTTTCCTGGGCCCGCAGACAAATTGAGCGGCCGCAATGATAGCCGATCGTCCGGATCACTTCCTCTCTAGCTCGACAACGACGGCTGTGCCGTAGCAAAGGACCTCAGTCACTCCACTCATTACTTCATTAGCATCGTACCGGATACCAATCACTGCATTGGCGCTGAGCTCCTCTGCGTGAAGAACCATCATGTCAAACGCTTCCGACCGTGTTTTCTCGCAGAGCTCTGTGAAGAGAGTGATATTCCCGCCAACGATGGTCTGGAGCGAGGCTCCAATGGTTCCAAAAATCGACCGGGAACGAACGGTGATTCCACGCACGACCCCGAGCGACTGAACAACACGGTACTCGTCGATCGTGAATGCCGTCGTTGTCATTCGTAGGTGGTGTTATTGTTGTCCTGGCGTGGAGGATGCTCAATCGATCCGGCTGCCCAGTTCTCGTTGGCTTCTTCAGGTTTCGACAGCCACGTCACCTGAACAGCAGTTGACAGTATATCAAGCGCGGCGTCAATCCGCAAGGAAGTTTCGACAAGCGGTGTGCATTCTTTCGATTGGGAAACACCTGGTGAGGTTGTGTCGAATGGTGTTGAGTGGAAGTGCTCCTCGGTCTCCTTCACTGGGAGCGGCGACTGAGGGCATATTGGTGACTACAGCTCTTCGCGGTGGCCGAACCCGAAATCCGGCCCCCGAAGCTCGAAACAAACTGGAACATTTTGGATTTCAAATTTCCTGACACGGGCTCCGCTTCTGGTTCAATCCCTGTAGAGAGCTACTTGAGCTTCTCAAGGGCCTTCAGCTTCTCTTCGGCCCGTTTCCGGTATTCCAGTGTGGCGGGGTGATGCGGTTGGATGAGGAGCCCCTGATCCCACGCTTGCATCGCTGCGCGGTATTCCTCTTTGACGTAGAACTGCAGGCCTATCTTGAAGATCTTTTCAACTTCCGGCTCAAGGATCTTGCGCACCTGCTCGAGGTACCGCCGGGCTTCAGCGTGCTGTTCATCTCTCTGAATAACGGCGACGAGCAGCGGGAGAACTTCAAAGTACTTCCCATCATTGTACAAAGATTTGGCTTGGTCGAACACTGCCTTCGCGCGGCGGTTTCGTATCGTATTCAGACCCGCGCGTGCCTGAGGGTTCTTGGGCTCAATCGCCAGCGCACGCTGATATTCTGCTTCTGCCTCTTCGAGCTGGTTACGGGAGAGAAGGGACCGCGCACGGTTGAGGATTGCGTGCACGTTCTCCTGGGAGAGGTTTTCGAGCTCATCCAAGCGAGCGGAAGCAGTCTCGTTCGTTGGGTCCAACTCGAGTGCAAGCTCGTACGATCGCTTGGCCGTTGTGTTGTCCTTTCGCTGGCGCAGGCTGTCGCCGGCGGCGATCAGGTTCTGAACATACAAGCCCAGTCTCAATTCCACATCCTTGAGCTCTGCGGCTGTCTCTATCCGTTCGGGGGCGATTCTGAAGATCTGGGCATACGTGCGCATAGCTCCAAGGAAGTTCCTCCGTTGCTCATGATTCTTGGCTTGAGCTAGCAGCACAACGACGGAAGAGTCCAGCAACCGCTGAGATTCCTGTGCAAGGGCCCGGCTCTCTTCGTCGTATTCGTCGTGCTGGACTGCGAGAAGCAAGTGGTTGCGCGCCTCGGTGTACCGACCCTCAGTGAACGCTTCGACACCGGCGTTATAGTTCTCCGAACGGGAGATGGAGGAAGCCTGGCCGACCAGGAAGTTCAGGGAGAGAGCGAAGCCGGATTTTCCTGCGCCAATTTCGATTGTCAGCAGCGGCGTGACGAATGTAGCACCGCCCGAGATATTTCGAAATGACTGCATGCCGACCTGAAGAGCGACATTGGGTGTGACCGAGAAATCAGCGCCTGCGAAGAGCGCACGGTGTGTTCGGGATCGACCGGCCACCT